>Ga0079226_10001972_pt1 | contig 15755 bp, 17 predicted proteins | sample Poulit2014_FD_76345 | JGI IMG/M metagenome (GOLD analysis project Ga0079226, IMG submission 76345) | Agricultural soil microbial communities from Georgia to study Nitrogen management - Poultry litter 2014 | ecosystem: Environmental > Terrestrial > Soil > Agricultural land | place: USA: Georgia...
ATGCGTGAATCTGCCAGTATTGCTGCCAAGGCCCATGTGCGTGGTATGCAAGCTGTTACACCGGGCATGTGGGAGTATCAGCTCGAAGCAGAGTACTTGCATGAGTTTATGCGCCATGGCGCACGGTTTCCTGCCTATAACACCATTGTAGGTGGCGGCGCTAACGCTTGTATTTTGCATTATGTTGAGAACAATCAAGTGCTCAACGAAGGCGATTTAGTATTAGTGGATGCAGGTTGTGAATGGCAGCATTACGCCAGTGATATTACACGTACCTACCCTGTTAATGGCCGTTTTACTGCACCTCAGCAAGCTCTTTATGAGGTGGTGCTAGCGGCGCAATTAGCAGCCATTGCTGCCATGCAGTTAGGGCAGCCTTACTACAGCGGCCACGAAGCAGCACTGCGAGTGCTCACTCAAGGGTTGTGCGATTTGGGCTTGCTCAATGGTGAAGTCAACGAGCTCATCGAAACCCGTGCTTACGCCGATTTTTATATGCATGGCACGGGCCATTGGCTCGGTATTGATGTTCATGATGTGGGCAGCTATCGCCAACATGGTGAAGGGCGCGCACTGAAAAAGGGCATGGTGTTTACGGTGGAACCAGGCGTATATGTGGCAGCAGATAATACCCAAGTAGAGGAAAAGTGGCGCGGCATTGGCATTCGCATTGAAGATAATGTGGTGATGACAGACCATGGCCCCGAGGTGATAACCGCCGATGTGCCTAAATCTGTCGCCGATATTACGGCCCTTATGGCAGCAAAATAGTAGTAGGAAAATAAATGACACAAAACGCAAAGCCCATTTTAATTGCGGGCGGCGGCATGGCTGGGCTGCTGTTTGCCTTGCTGTTGCGCCAGCAGGGGCACCCTAAAGTGGTATTAGTGGAGCCCATGGCCATGACCTTAGCCGAGGGGCCGCTTTCACCCAGTTTTGATGCTCGCAGCACGGCGTTATCGGCGGGCACATTAGCCATTTTTTCGCGTCTCGGTTTATATGATTCCTTGCTCGAAGATGCCGCCACAATTAACACTGTGGAAGTGAGCCGCAAAGGGCGTTTAGGCGTTACCCGCATGCATGCGGCAGAAGAAGGCGTACCAGCCTTAGGTGCAGTGGTGGAAAACCGCTGGCTCGGGCAAGTGCTGCTTAAGGCGGTACGACAGGATGACAGTATCCAAGTGTTAGCCCCAAACAAAGTGGTGGCTGCCAAGCGTTTGGTGGCGGGTTACCAAGTGGAGCTCGACAGCGGTGAAACCATGGTCGTGAGTTTGCTAGTGGCTGCCGATGGTGCCCAATCTAAACTTCGCGAGAGTATGGGCATTAGCGCCCAATACGAAGACACAGGGACTTTCGCGTTAGTGGCTAATGTGGAGATATTAGAAAGCCACCAAAATATGGCTTGGGAGCGTTTTTTACCTACTGGCCCCTTGGCTTTATTGCCTTTGTCGCAACAGCGCTTAGCGCTGATTTGGATGGGGCCTAAAGCCTATATTGATGAACTGAAAGCCTTGCCCGACGAGGACTTAGTAGAACGCATTACCGCCTTAGCCGGTGAAGACCGTATTCCCCCCTTAGGCCGTGTGGGCGGCCGTATTACTCATCCTTTAATTGCCACCAAAGCTGTGGCGCAAGTGGTGCCTTACGGAGTGGTGGTGGGTAATGCGGCGCATACGGTGCATCCGGTGGGCGGGCAAGGGTTTAACCTTACCGCACGGGATCTTTCTCTGCTCGCGGAAAAGATAGGTGGCGCACAGGAGCCAGGCGAATTGAAAATATTACAAAGCTATATTCAAGCACGCGAAGCAGACCAAGCTATGATTCGCCATGCCACCAAATGGCTGCCAGATTTGTTTCGTGTGGAGTTTGGGCCTTTTGCCCATACTAGGCAGCTAGGTTTGGTGGCATTGGATGTGTGGCCAAGCTTGCGTGCTGCATTTGCGCGGAGAGCCATGGGAGTGCGTCATGTATAAAGAGCACCAAAATTATAGTGATATTGTGATTGTCGGCGGGGCCATGGCGGGTGGCATGCAAGCAGTGAGCTTGGCAAATACGGGCTTAAGCGTGCGCTTGTTAGACGCAGGCCCGCCGCCGCAAATGCCTGAAGGCCCCTGTGCCACACGGGTGGTGGCGCTTAATGAGGCCAGCCAGAACATGCTAGAACGCCTCGGTGTGTGGGCCCTAATGCCCCAAGAGCGTATTCAGCCCTACGATAAAATGCAGGTATGGGATGGTAACGGCGACGTGTTTTTTGATGGGCCAGAGCTTGGGGCGGCTCAGCTCGGTTATATTGTTGAAAACAACGCAGTGGCCGCGGCCATGTATCGTTGGGTGGAACAAAGCGATGCCAACATTAAGTGGCAAAACCACGAACACATTGTGCGTTTTGAGCGCACTTCTGAGGGGTGGCGCTTAATCACCAATACCGGGCAAGAATATTATTGTGCCTTGTTAATCGGTGCAGATGGGGCGCGCTCTAGTGTGCGCCAAGCTGTGGGCATTGCTGGTGTGCCAGAGTTTAGCGGCCACATTGCCATTGTGGCCGCCATTCGGACTGATAAGCCACATAACAATTGCGCTCGACAGCGTTTTTTAGCAACCGGCCCCTTGGCCTTGTTACCTGCTGCAGGGGATGGCCATGATGTTTCTATTGTGTGGTCTTTAGTGCCCGATGAGGCCAAACGCCTTTTTGCCTTAAGTGAAGCCGAATTTAATTACGAGCTTACCCTAGCCAGCGAGCATAGCTTAGGCGCACTGACGTTAGACACCCAGCGTGCTCAGTTTCCTATCCATTACTTTCACGCAAGCCAGTATCACCGGCCTCAGGTGGCATTAATTAGCGATGCGGCCCACGTGGTGCACCCCTTAGCGGGGCAAGGCATTAACTTAGGTTTACTTGATGCAGCCGTACTCGCAGAGGAAATACAGCGTGCTTTAGAGCGCGGCCTTCCTTTTACTCACATCAGTGTGCTTGAGCGTTACGAGCGTCGCCGCCGTTTTCATAATGGCTCTATGGTGCGGGCACTTAAAGGGTTTAAGCTGCTGTTTGAGCAGCCTGGGCTCGAATGGCGTTGGTTGCGCAACACTGGCATGCGTTGGGTGAATCGAATAACGCCGATTAAGCAAAGCTTCACTGCTCATGCCTTAGGCCGCACGGGGGATTTGCCCCAAATTGCTAAAAAAATGCCATAAAGCGGTGCGCAAATAAGTGAGCATGCTACACTGCGCGGTTTGAAGATTAGGCTAATGTTTGAGGACAAAAAATGAGTGAATTGCGTGATGAGCTGCGCTACGCAAGCACCCATGAGTGGGTTTTAGTGGAAGCTGACGGCACAGTGGTAGTGGGAATTACCGATTACGCCCAAGATGCCCTTGGTGATGTGGTGTATGCCGAGTTACCCGAGGTAGGCGCAACCTACGAAGTGGGTGCAGAAGTGGCGGTATTGGAATCTGTAAAAGCCGCGTCTGATATTTATGCGCCCGTTGCGGGCGAAGTGGTGGCCGTTAACGATGCACTCGAAGATGAGCCCGAGCTTATTAACGATAGCCCTTATGATGAAGGTTGGTTGTTTAAGCTCAAGCCAAGCAGTGAGTTGGAAAGCGAAATGCAGGCACTGTTAACAGCAGCAGGGTATGCAGAACAAGTGGCTGAATAAAAGGGAGCTACTGCAAAATAAGTGAAATGGCCTCTTATACGAGGCCATTTTTATTTAGCTGCTTGCCACCTGCATAAGGATGAGCCCAGAGATAATGAGGATAGCTGCGGCAATACGCATAATGTTGACAGGCTCTGAGAGGATAAAAATACCCACAAAGAAGGCGCCCACAGCCCCGATGCCAGTCCAAATAACATAAGCTGTGCCCAACGGGATAGAACGCATAGCAATGGCGAGCAGCCAGAAGCTAGCAATCATGGTTGCAAGCATAATAAGAGTGGGTGTTAGGCGTGTGAAACCTTCCGATTGTTTCATCGAAAAAGCCCACACAATTTCGAATGTTCCAGCGAGAACGAGATACAACCAAGGCATAAGCCCTCCTATTGTTACGTAGGGCCAGGCCGTCCTGGTGTTAAATCCCGTGAAAGCGGGGGTGGTCGTCCACCTGAAAAGGGATGTTAATGCTTAGGAATTATGTTGGCAATGTGTTTTTAATGTGGCGTATAAAAACTGGGTGCCCGCTTGCCCCGTAAACGTGAGTCCTGAGTCACTGCTTACCAAGGTGCCGCGATTTATTTGATGTTGATTGCCTTCTGGCGAACGGATGCTGCCCGTGCCTGTGATGAGGAAAAGCAAGCTTGGCTGTTTGCTATGCCATGCATTGGCTTGCTGCCAAATCCCCATGCCTAACTCAAATCCCTTGCGCTGCTCAATCACTGTTATGCCATTTGTGTTGAGATCAAGGAGGCCATAGGAAGGAGGCTCTTGTGGAGTGGGGGTAAGCCAGAGCTGCACAAAAGGCTGCACCTCTGTTGTGGGGTTGATTTCGTTGTGGCTAAAGCCTTGGCTGCCGCTACGTTGGAATTGTGCTTGCCCTGCTGTTAGCACCTCGCCCTCGCCAATGCTGCCTTGGTGCAACATGGTGCCACGGGGCAGTATGCTGACAATATCCACTTGGTTGTGATGATGTAGGCCAGTGCTGCCACGGGGTAAAAACCACGCATTAGCCAAGTACACCAAGGGCCCGAAGGCATCCCAACAAGCATCGGGCACAGCGTGAGAAAAATAGCGACGGTCTTGAATAAACACGCGTTCACGAATGCTCGCAAAGCCGGTGATATCAAGAGAGTCGGCCGTTAAAATACGCATGATCTATTGGCGTAAATCCATAATGGGCCAGCCTTTTTCTAAGGCTGTAGTTTCGAGCTTTTCATCGGGGTTCACTGCCACAGGGTTGTCCACAAGGTTAAGTAGGGGCAAGTCGTTGTGCGAATCGCTATAAAAATAGCTGCCTTCCATGGAGTAACTTGGGTTATCAGCAAGCCATTCATTTAGGCGGGTGATTTTGCCTGCATGGAAGGAGGGCGTGCCAGCAACATTGCCCGTATAGCCGCCGTACTCATCACGTTCTGCGCTAACAGCAATTAAATGATCCACTGCAAAAGCCTCTGCGATGGGAGCCGTAATAAAATCATTGGTGGCCGTAATAATCATAATAAAGTGCCCTTGCTCACGATGTTTAGCGATCAGCTCAAAGGCTTTTGGCAACATAATGGGCGTAATTTCTGCATCCATAAATTGTTGGTGCCAGTTGGCCAGCTCCACTAGGCTGTGTTGCGCAAGGAATCCCAAAACAAACTTTTGATAGGCAAAAATGTCCAATTCGCCAGCAAGATAATCTTGGTAAAATTGATCGTTTTTAGCTTTAAAGGATGCTTTTTCCACCAAGCCTTGTTGAACTAAAAACTCACCCCAGAGGTGATCGGAATCACCGGCTATTAAAGTGTTATCAAGGTCGAAAATAGCCAAGGTCATGGCAAAATGCTCCTGTGGAATTAGACAAAGGCGCTAGCATAACAAATTTTTAATCTTGCGGATGCCATTGCCACTGTAAGCGCCATAAGGTGTAATGTAGCCATGGATAAAAGTAGGCAGAAAAATGACAGGTATCATTGACGAGCGAGGTTATCGCTTAAATGTAGGTATGGTAATTGTGGATGCGAAAGGCCAAGTTTTTTGGGGCCGGCGCATGGGCAAACGCGATGCTTGGCAGTTTCCACAAGGCGGCATGATGGTGGGTGAGACTCCTGAAGAAGCCTTGTATCGTGAGCTTGAAGAAGAAGTAGGGCTAACAGAAAAAGACGTAAACTTGTTGGCGTGCACTGAAGGCTGGTTAAGTTATCAGCTGCCACGGCATTTTTTACGTCGTCGCCGCGCTCACCAACGGCAGTGTATTGGGCAGCGGCAAAAATGGTTTTTGCTGCATTTAAAAAGCTCCGACGCCAGTATCGATCTTGCCCATAGCGGGCACCCCGAGTTTCAAGAATGGTGTTGGGTAAATTACTGGTATCCCATCAAAAAAGTGGTGCACTTTAAGCGCGAAGTATACAGCAGGGCGCTCAATGAACTGGCGCCTGTGGTGCGCGAACATCGCGAAGCTATGTTGCGTTTGCAAGGAAAACCCATCGAGTGACATAACATTACAGCTGAGTGGGCGAGGTGGTCTTTATGTGCGCTGGTGTTATTGAGTAGCATAGTCACCTTTGTGTTACTTCGTTAGATTCTAAGATGACAATAGGAATAAAAATATGGCGCACGTAATTGCAGTCCCTGTGGGGGAAAAAACCATTGCCCACTCACAGGCGTTTTTAGCGGCACAAGCAGCGGGGAACAATACCGCCGCCCAAGAATTGATTAGCCGAGTGGATGGCATGACAGAAGACATGCTGCAATTGTTTCTTATTCAGCCCACGCAGTTTGTAACGCTTTCTGGTGGCCAGCAGCGCATTATTGATTTTGCCGTGAGCACAGCTAACAAAGCTTCACACATGTTGACTCGCCAAATTTTTAAAAAATGTAGCGCTCAAGAGCTGGCTCCCTTAGCCGAATTAATGAAGGCGCAAACTTGGGAAGCAGAAGAGGCTAACGGCAATAAAACTCGTATCTGCGTTGAGGTGGACGCCAAGCTGGTGGAAGACTTTCATCAAGCTAAGGCATTTTGCGAAGAGGGCAAAGCAAAAGAGCATATTGATTTGCTCACCAGCGTGATGGATACCTTGACGGAAGAGATCCTAACAAACTTTTTTGTCGCACCCACAGATCACGTGAAAATGGGTTTTGTTACTAAAAAGGCCCTGCATGTGGGAGTAGACGGTAGCCGTAAGGCCATTCGCGCAGTGACCAATAAAGTGATGCGCGAGTTAGATGAAAAAGCACTGGTGGCATTTTTTAACCACTTCGGGCAAGTGATTTTAGATAGGCCTTAATGGCTATTCTGAACGGGACCAGAGGCGTTGCCCTCTGAGTCCCAGCTTTGTTCCGCCATGCGCCATTCGCCTGCAGCGTCAAGGCGCACTACAGCGCTTGAGCGCGTACCGTATTCTCCTGCCTGAATAAATAAAGGCGCCACCATGCGTTCCATGTCTGTGCCCACCCCTGTGTCGGGTAACTCTTCGTCTGCGGCTTGATGATTGTTTTTGAGCAAGGTGAATAACTGGCTGTTATCCGCATTGAAGTGCTGTCGCAGGGCAGCAACACCCGCGGTGACTTTAGGCCAAGGATCATTGATTAGCCCATTGCTTAAGCCGTAAAAGCCTGGCTCAAGCGCTCTTGGGGCGGCGCCTCGGTTGCTCATATACCAAAGAGATTTACCATCACTCACTAAGAGATTGAAAGGCCCATACTCCATTTGCGTGTGTTCTAATTCACGACAAAAGTTGGCAGGGCTAATGTGACTGCGTAAAAAGGATATGGCTAGATCACCACGGCTCCTTTCGCCTGCCGAGAGAGCTGGCTCACGAAAGTTGGTGACGGCGGCAAAACGCCCTTGCCTGTGTATCCCCATCCAAGTACCGCCTGCGCGTAAATCGATACCGCAAAATATATCCCCTTGCCAACGTGCTGTTTGCGTAGGCCTTTGATGAAATTCATCGCGGTTAGCCGCGGCAAGAAAAGGTCGTTTAGGGTCTGTTTGCCAAGCAAATAAAATAGTGCACATAGAAATTTTTAATCAGTAAATGGATGGCAGAGAAGAGATTGCTGCATTAATAAAGTTATTAGTATATGCACTTTTGTTTGTTCCTGTTAGGCAAATTCGCTATCATCGCCGCATTCATGTTGTAAGGTATCAATCCTCCCGCCGAAAACGGTGGCCAAAAGGCTTCCATAACTGCTTATCTTTTTGGTGTTACGCCACAAGTTTGCCTAGTCAAAAACCTTACAATGTTTTGCCAATTACTAGCCGAGAGATAGATTCGTGCATATTGAGTGGATACCGCTTTACCTCATGCTTGGTGCCTTAATGGGCTTTCTTAGTGGTGCATTAGGCATTGGTGGCGGCTCCGTGGTGGTGCCGGGCCTGTTGCTGATGTTTACTCAAGCGGGCTTTGATCCCGAGTTCAGTATGCAAATGACCTTGGCCACGTCTTTGGCGGCAATTGTCTTAACCTCTATCGGTGCTATGCGTGCTCACAACCGCATGGGCAGTATGCGTTGGTCCATTGCCCGCGCCATGGCACCCGCTGTGGGTATGGGAGCCTTTGGCGGCGCTTTTATCGCGTCGTCGTTGCCTGGTAAGTTACTCGCTGCTGCGTTTGGGATTTTTATGCTGTTCCTATCTGCACAAATGTTGTGGAGTGGACGCAAAAAAACCGAACACAATAAGCCCGAAAACCTCCCCAAACCCTGGGTGTTAACTGCTTGTGGTGGCGGTATTGGTGTGTTTTCTAGTTTCTTTGGTATTGGTGGCGGTACCATCACTGTGCCTTTCCTCAGTGGCTTTGGGGTTAAAATGCAGCAAGCTGCCGCTGTGTCTTCTGCCTGTGGTTTAGCCATTGCTGTCATGGGTAGCCTTGGTTTTATTTGGGCTGGCTGGAGCCATCCAGACCTACCCGCAGGCAGCTTGGGTTATGTATACTTCCCTGCAGTCGCTGCAATTATCGTCACTAGCTTCCCAATGACTCGTGTGGGGGTGAATGTAGCGCACAAACTGCCCAACCGCATACTCAAACGCGTCTTTGCCATGTTGTTAGCTTTGGTGGGGATCAATATGCTGATGGGTTAATTTATTAGCTTGAGGCAAACATGATCAATTACCCGCACATCGATCCCGTGGCACTTTCTCTTGGCCCCCTACAGGTGCACTGGTATGGGCTTATGTATCTTGTGGGTTTTATGGGTGCTTGGTGGTTATGCCTGCGTCGTGCGAAGCAACCTAATAGCGGTTGGACGCCCCAGCAAGTCAGTGATCTTATTTTTTATGGTGCCCTAGGGGTGATTTTAGGGGGGCGTATTGGCTATATGCTCTTCTACGATTTTTCCAACTTTATTGCCGCGCCCTGGCGCATAGTTTTGCTTAACCAAGGTGGTATGTCGTTTCATGGTGGCGCTTTAGGTGTGCTCACCGCCATTGCTATTTTTGCCCGTAAAACTGACAAGCGCTTTTTAGCTGCTATGGATTTTGGTGTGCCCATGGTGCCGATTGGTTTGGGGGCTGGGCGTATAGGTAACTTTATTAATGGTGAGTTGTGGGGCCGTGCTACAGAAGTGCCTTGGGGTATGGTGTTCCCTGCAGATGTGCTGCAGCTAGTGCGGCACCCTTCACAGCTGTATCAAGCTTTTACCGAGGGCTTATTGCTCTTTGTGTTACTGTGGTTGTATTCGCGCCACCCAAGGCCTATGGGTGCAATCACAGGACTTTTTGGCGTGGGCTATGGTATAAGCCGTTTTATCACCGAGTTTTTCCGCGAACCTGATGCCCACATGGGCTATATCGCCTTTGATTGGCTCACCATGGGGCAGTTGCTTAGCTTGCCTTTAATTATGGTGGGTATTGGGCTTATGGTTTGGGGCTACAAAACACACCCCGTGACTCAGCAGGCAAAATAATATGCAGCAATATTTAGATTTACTGCGCCAAGTGCGCCATCAAGGCACGGTAAAAACAGACCGCACAGGCACGGGAACCCGTGCTGTTTTTGGCCATCAAATGCGTTTTGATTTAAGCCAGGGCTTCCCGCTACTCACCACAAAAAAACTGCATTTGCGCTCCATCATTCACGAGCTTTTGTGGTTTTTACAGGGCGATACCAATATTGCCTATTTGCAAGAAAACAAGGTGTCTATTTGGGATGAATGGGCCACTGACGAAGGTGAGCTTGGGCCTGTATACGGTGAACAGTGGCGCAGTTGGAAAGGGCCTAAGGGTGAGGTGATTGACCAAATCACCGATGTGATTGAGGCCATTAAAACCCAGCCAGATTCGCGCCGCTTAGTGGTGACAGCATGGAATCCAGCGGTGCTACCTGATACCCGTATGAGCCCAAAAGAAAACGCTGCCCTGGGCCGCCAAGCGCTGCCTCCTTGCCATTGTTTGTTTCAGTTTTATGTGGCGGATGGCAAGCTGTCTTGCCAGTTATACCAACGCAGCGGTGATGTCTTTTTAGGCGTACCTTTTAATATTGCTTCTTATAGTTTGCTTACGTTGATGGTGGCACAAGTGTGTGGCCTTGAGCCCGGCGATTTTGTCCACACCTTGGGTGATGCACACCTATACAGTAATCACTTAGAGCAAGCGGATGAGCAGCTTAAGCGTACCCCAAGTCCTTTGCCGCAGGTACGCCTAAACCCAGAGGTGAAGGATATCTTTGCCTTCCGTTTTGATGATATTGAGGTGGTGGATTACCACCCCCAAGCACATATCAAGGCTCCTGTAGCTATTTAAGCTTGGGCGCTTTGTAAGCTGTAAAAACGGAAAATTAAAATATCTAACAAGATGCCTACGGGTGCGGTGATAAGTAAGTGCATTACATCCGCCAGTGGGCTTTCGCCTGCCACGGCTTGGCTTAAGCTTGCGGAAAGCAAGGTTACCAATAAAATCACTCCTGCTAACACCATAATCCCTATCATGATTTGCCACTGATGCTGCTCTGTGCGAGCGAAGGATTGGCGCAAGGCTTCAATGGCATTTTGCTGTTCGAGCATCACAATAAAAGGGCCTTGGGATAACCGCGTGTACAACCAAATGCCAGGCAAAATCAACGCAATTAAACCGATATACACAGCGCTGCCTAACAAGGCGTAGGTAAATAATAAGATCGCCGCGTAACGCAAGCTGGCCGCCGCACACTGCGCTAGTGAGGCAGCTTGGCCTTGTTGAATGGCGGCAAGTTGGGCAATGAGCGCCCCCGAGGCAATGGGGTACAGCAGGGCGAGTAGCGCCAGAGTAGGCCAGTTAATCAGTAATACGTCTTCCTCCACGTGGAGGGGCGCGCCAAGAGCAAGCTGAATACCAAAACCAATAAAGGTAAAGGGTAGCACCACAAGTAGCAGTGAAAGAAGACTAAAGCGCCAAAAACGGAAAACCTCTGTGAGGCGATCAGCTAGCATAGTTAAGCTCCATTTAAACAGGCGTCGATACGTTCAAGGACAGGGCATAAAAGTGTTGCTTCGGCTTGGTCTTTCCAAAGCTCGGCTGCCAAAGGTGCTACTTGGCTGCCAGAAGGCAATACGCCCTTGGCATCGATGAGCGCCCTGAGCCTGCCGATAAATACCCACTGCAGCCATTCAGCAAAACTCATAGTGTCTACACAAAAGGGTTCGCGGCTTAAAAATGCCTCAGGGGTGGGAGGCTTGGGTTGCCAAAGTTGGCATTGTTTAAGCGTCGCCTCTAGTTCTGTTAATAATTTGTTAAGTTGTTCTGCTTGTGTGTTCATACCGGTTTAAAGTGTTGTGTAATTAATGAAGGCAGTTGAGCGAGGTGCTCAATGCATAGCTTAGGCTTAGCTTGGGTGCTTGGCCATGTCATATCAAGCAGGTTCGACCACACAGTATGCAGGCCGCAGTTTTGTGCTGCTTGTATATCTTCCTCAGGGTGATCGCCAATATGCAAACATAGCTCAGCCGACACGTTTTGCTCGGCGAGCATGTGCTGATAAATTTCCGGTGCGGGTTTAGCGTAACCCACGGTTTCAGCCGTGTATTGGGCTGCGAAAAGGTGGCCAATGCCAATGCGGTTAAGGCTGGCGTTGCCGTTGGTGATAGCCACTAGCCTAAATTGTTGGCTAAGCATGGTGAGCACCTCAATGGCTTGAGGAAAGAAGCTCACTTGGTTGCGCGCCTGAATAAAAGTGTCAAAGCCAGCATTGGCCGCTTGCTTGGCCGCAGTATGGGAATAACCTGCTTGCATAAAGCCCGTGGTTAAAAGCGCTATGCGCAACTGCGTGGGGTGGCCTATTAGAGCCGGGGTTTGCTCTACTACCTGTGCTCTTAGTTGTTGAAAGTTAGCAAAACTTAGGCTGCTGTTAGCTGCGTGCGGGTGCTCTTTTTCTAGCCATAAGCGCAAGCGGCGTTCTGCATGGCCGATCACACGGCGTGTTGCCCAGAGGGTGTTATCTAAATCAAAACTAATCAGAGTCAGTGGTGTTTTTGTCATCTTGGCGTTTAGCTCTAGGGTGAGCTTGGTCGTAGGCTTGGGCTAAGTGTTGGAAATCCAGATGCGTATAAATTTGCGTGGTGGCTAAATCGGCATGGCCGAGCAGTTCTTGTAGAGCACGCATGTCGCCGCTGGCCTCAAGCATGTGGCTCGCAAAAGAGTGGCGCAGCATATGTGGATGCAGCTGTTGTTGCAAGCCCTGTTCAATACCGTATTGGCGTAGGCGTTTTTGTAGCCCGCGGGGGCCTAAACGTTGGCCGCGGTGGTTTAAAAAGAGGGCGTTTTCATCAGCAACGGGGAGGAGCTGGCGGGCTTTAAGCCACGCTTGAATGGCTTTTATGGCTGCCTCTCCCACGGGTACCATGCGAGTTTTGTTGCCCTTCCCCGTGACTCTTACCATACCTGCTTGCATATCAAGCTCTGCAATATTGAGATTAACAACTTCGCTTAAGCGTAAACCACTGGAGTACAGTAGCTCCATTATGGCTTGATCCCGTTGCTGCAAAGGGCCTTCTTGCTTGGCGGCGCCTTCGTTAAGGGCTTGATTCAGGGATTCTGTATCCACCACCTTAGGTAAACGCTGCGCATGTTTGGGAGCGCTAACGCCATCAGCTGGGTTGTTTTGGCATTCATGTTGGTGGATTAAAAAGCGGAAAAAATTGCGAATGCTAGAAAGCTGGCGTTGTATGGTTTTGGTGCTTTTGCCTTGGCGAAATAAGTGGGCGCTGTATTGTTGCACATGGTGCTTTTTTACCTCTGCCCATTGTGCCGCCTGCGTCTGCTCAAGCCACACAGCAAATTGGTGCAGATCGCGGCTATAGCTTTGTGTCGTGTGCACCGATAGTTGGCGCACCTGTTGGCCATGGTGGATAAATGCCTCTATCGCCGCGGTCAGAGTATTCACTGGGCTACCTGTTGAACCTGGGGTGGGGTGCTGGCTAAGGGGAGTAGCTGGTGCAAGCGGCGGCTTAATGCCGCGCCGATATAATCAATAAATAAGGTGTCCAGAGAGCTGCGAAAGTGCATTGGGTCGTCGCTGCCGATGGCTAATACCCCCATGTTGTGTTCAAAGTGCAAGGGCACTAGCACCGCAGAAGCCACTTGTTCCGCTATCTCTGCTCCAAAAAGTTCTTGGCTTTCGCTGGGGCGGAAACTGCCACAAGTAATGCGTTGGCGGCCAATAAGCATCTGTAAATCTTGGCTTAGCTCAGCCATGCTGGTTTGACGATACGTACCTTGGGGCAAGGTGCCTTGGTGGAAAATCAGCAAGGTAGAGGTTAAAGCGCCAAACTCACTCTGGAGTTGTTGCTGCAGGTGCTGGGCTAACTCCTCCAATTGTGTGGCTTCTAATAAGCGCAGCACTAGCTGGCGAGTTTGGGCAAACAAACGGTCATTGTCTTTGGCCACTGCCACCAACTCGTGTAGCCGTGTTTGGTAGTGCTCCACTTGCTGGCGTAATTGCTGGTTTTGGCGCTCTAGCAAAGAGGTGGCACCAGAGGTTTGGTGGCTCAAGGTGAGTTTATCCAATAGCTGAGGTGCTTCAAGTAACACCTCGGGTTGTTGCTCAAGCCATGTGATAAGTTGTTCTTTGCTTGGGGCCTGCTCTTGAGACATCTTGCTTACCTATTTGTATTGCTTTAATTAAATTCGGCACAGTCTAGCACAGTCTGTTGCTGTGTCAGCGGTCGCTCATATCGAGCTTAACGCCTGCCTCATCGTCGTTACTGATAACACTATTGGCCACGGTAATGCGTGAGCCTTCAAGCCCGTGCTCGTCCACCAGCAGGGCTTTTAATTGATCTGCACGGTAGTTTGCCAAGGTGAGCAAGGCGCTTTCATCGAGGTTTTGCATTTTGGCCTGCACTAACTGCTGAAAGGCGGTTTCGCTTTGTTCGTGCTCGGTGCCCGTGAGCTCAGTGCTAGTTTCTAGCTTTTCCCAGGCGTTGATGACCTTCTTGTGGAATTTGCTGTCCTCTAGGGCTTGGGGCAACCCTGCCCACTGGCGGCCCAATATATCATCGCCCACTAAATTAGCGGCCATGGCCTCTTGATCAGGCATGGCCGCAGAGCCTGTGAGGGTGAGGCGTAGTTTGGGCCTGTCGTTAAGGGCTTGGGCCAAGGTTGCCACCATGGCTTGGCTGTCGGCACTGAGTTGAGTGGTGCCCGGAGCAAAGGGCAAATATTCTTGCTCGCTATCGCCGCCTAAACCCATTAATACCGAGAAAGGCGAGGTGGCGGCCCGCACTAAAATGTTAGTGAATGTGTTGAGAATAATTTTGCTAACACTCACGGAGGGGTCCGCAAGGTCGCCTTTGGCTTTGACGGGTAAATTAATGTTCTCGCGGCGGTCACGTAGGACCGAAAGCCCAAGCTTAATGGGGGCGCTAATGGCCTCTTCGCTTTCCACCTTGTCGCCTAAATAGAAGCGTTTAGCGAGTATTTTGTTGTTGGTGTTGAGCAGGTTTTCTTCGATTTGCAGTTGGCTATCAATGCTAAGTTGGCCGCTATTGGTGAGATAACCTAAAAAGCTACCCGTAAAAGGTGAGAGGCGCGTCATTTCGTAGTCATCTAGCTTGGTGGTGACGTCAATGTTGAGCGGCTCGTCTAGCAAGTAGCCTTTGCCTTTGATGGCCAGCGGCGCATTGCCGTCCACACGGGCATTAAAATCAAAGGTACTTTGCTGTTTGCCAGCGGTGTCTATGTTGGTGAGCTTGCCATTGAGTTTGTCTAATGAAATACGGAAAGCGGGGCTTAGGGTGCCATCGTGGTAACTCAGTTGGTTGTTTTGCAGCTCAACCTCGTTAATGATTACGCGCCAGTCTTGTGTTTCTGTGCCGTCTGCGGTGTTGGTTCCGGTAGCATCATTGTTGTCGTGAGTAAAAATATCCAGCCAAGAACTGCCATCTTGAGCTAAGGTTAGGCTGCTGTTCACACCGTTAAGCAGTACCTTGCCTAGCCGCACTTGCTGTTGTTCTAAAATGAATTCAGTGTCTTCCACCGCCACGGATTGCCAGGCGGCAATGGTGCGTTTATCAATTTCGCGTAAACTCAAATCATCAATTTGGGCGCGGCCTCTAGCGGTGACACTGAGATTTTCTTCTGTATCTAACGCGAGCTCAAAAGCCTGCTCAATAAAAGCCACGCCGCTATCAAGCTGCAAGGGCATTTGCTCGCGCACCCAAGGGTTAAGAGGCTCTAGTAAGAAATCGCTGAGGATAAGGTTGCCCGTGAAGGCGGTGGGCTCCAAGGTGCCTTCGGCATCAATAATTACGTCACCACCACTGGCAAAACCAAGAGCAAGGGCAATTTCCACGGCGTTATTGCTTGGCCAGTGAATGTTCTTTACCGATAAATTGATGGGCTCAATGGTAATAGTGCCCGCTGCGGCGTTGCTGTTGTCGTTGAGCTTGAGGCGGCCATCTTTCAAATGGAATTGCTCTGTGATGAGCTGCCAGTTGGGGTTTTCAGCAGAGGTGCTACTGTCTTCCTTGGAGGCATCGGTTTTTTGGGCGTCTTGTGCATTGATTGTGTGAGATGTTACCTGTTCTGTGTTGTCCTCGCCTTCATCGGCAGTGCTTGATTCAGTGGCTTGTGTTTCGCTATCAGCGAGGGTTTGCTCGTCTGCGTCTGCGTCTGCGTCTGCGTCTGCGTCTGCGTCTGCGTCTGCG
>Ga0079226_10001973_pt1 | contig 15752 bp, 13 predicted proteins | sample Poulit2014_FD_76345 | JGI IMG/M metagenome (GOLD analysis project Ga0079226, IMG submission 76345) | Agricultural soil microbial communities from Georgia to study Nitrogen management - Poultry litter 2014 | ecosystem: Environmental > Terrestrial > Soil > Agricultural land | place: USA: Georgia...
ATAAGTCTCTATTCATGCCTTGTTTCACACAAGTGGTAAACCAGTCCGCAAGGACTGGTACATTTGCCCGCAATGTATGGTACAAAGAACCGCAAGCGTGGTAAGATTCATCCGCAATACTCAATAAATGGAGTAGTTCTGTTTTGTGTATCTATACTCAAGTAATCTAGCATTGCTATAACGCAATATTACATTAGATTTTATAGTCTATGAAAAGCGCCCGACTTATCAGCGCAATGATGGATTCGTGTTCGATTTGCCGCTGTGTTAGATATGCATTTGGAAAAAAGTTTCCGATAGAGCAATTGCATGATCAAGTGTTTTAAGCTGTGTAAATAGTGCTTTATAGAAATATGTGACTTATAGATAGTTAAATATAGTCCTATTGAAAAAATTAATACAATAAAATAAAATGCCACTATCTCCATACATTGGAATTAGAGACATTTTGATTTAATTTTTAACGATAGATTTTTAATAAAGCTCTAATTTGATTTACTCGCTACTAAAAATCATTTGATAAAAATGCTTTTCGAAAACATGTAAAAGACTCAAAATAGTAGGGTGTAATTCTTTTTGTTTTGTATAACCCAAACCTAAATGTCCTAGTTCAAACTTTTCATTTAAAGATAAAGGGATCGCTTTGATATCACCAGTATTTATATAATCTTTGTTGTATATTTCTGTCTCAATTTCGATAGCAATCGCTAAGTTATTTTTAATCATTTCATTAATAGTTTGGTTATTTTTTGTATTTAGTATGTCATCAAAATCACCATATCTCTGACGATATTTACTGTAAAACCAATTCATATACTCACCATTATATGTAATGAATTTTTCATTCGTTAAATATGAAGGGTCTAATATAGCTTTATTACTTAATTTTGAATGTCTAGATATAAAAACGTTCATGTTAATACTTTCTAACTTAATAAATTCGACATCTTTATTATATTGTTCTGTTTCTTCATATATAGCTAAAATACCTAAATCAATATTTTCAACTTTTATTGCCTCAATTATTTCCAAAGAAGTTAATTCGATTAATTCAATATTTAAATTCGGAAATTTATCTTTTAATTCCGATAAAATATCAGGAATGAAGGTTAAATGTAACCCAGCTATGATACCAATACGAATTTTCTTAAGCTCTCCATGCCGTTCGGAATATGTGACTATGTTATTTACTTTGTTCATAACATCTTGAGATAAGTTTACTATATGTTTTCCTGACTCAGTGATAGAAACCCCGCTTCTTTCCCTATTAAAAATTTTTACGCCTAGTTCTTGTTCTAACTTTCTAATAGATTGACTCAAAGCAGATTGTGAAATTAATAATTTTTTTGACGCTTTAGAAATATTTTTAGTTTCTGCAACTTTTATAATATATTGTAATTGTTCTAACTGCATGTAATCACACCCTTCAAATAATTAATAAAAATAAATCATTTTAGATTTATTATAAAGTTTTATGTACGCTAATTTCAAAAACATAATGGTATCATATGAATTTATCAGCATATAAGTACGGCTTATACCCGGTATTAAAAAGAACGTCTTTACTTCTTATAATATAGAGATTATATTTGATTTACAAGAATATATAAAATATTCAAATAAATAAAGAGGTGATGTTATGGTTAGAACGTTAGATTACACGGATAACGGTATTACTTATACAAATCCAAAATTTAACTCTATGAGTAAAGATCAAATACTTTTTGAACAAGAAATCCTTATTAAAAAACAATTAAAGTACGTTTATAGAAATTCTGAATTTTATCGGAATAAGATGATTGAAATTGGTGTAGAACCAAGTGATATTAAAACATTAAATGATTACTATAACTTACCGATTTTTATGAACAAGGCTACTGAAAGAGAGTCGCAGAGTTTATCCATGGAAAAATATGGACATCCATTTGGTTTACATCTTTGTACACAAGTAGATGATATTGCCTTTACAGGAACAACAAGTGGAACGTCCGGAAATCCGACATTTACTTATACGTTTAATCAACAAGACTTACAATTTTTAAACCGATATATATCCCATATGCTTGAATATGGTGGGATTTATAAGGGGGATCGTGTTTTATTTGCACATTCTTTAGGAATATATGCTACGTCATCTATTTTATGGGGGTTAAGAGAACATGGTGTATTACCGATTGATGTAGATGTAAGGGCAGGTAGTGATATGATTTTAAAGTATGCTGAAATGACTAGACCGTCAGCTTTAATGACTACACCATCATTAGCAGAATATTTAATTGATAAAAGTGAACAATTAAATATTGATTTATCAACACTTGGGATTGAGGCAATATTTACAGTGGGCGAAATAGGTATTGGAATTCCTAAAATTAAAAACAAAATTGAAAGCGCTTACGGATGTAGGGTTTATGACTATTTAGGGGAAATAGGATTTTCATGTGATTCAGATGAATATCATGGCATTCATTGTGTAGCTCCAGACTATAACTTATTCCCTAACAATTTAATCGACCCGGAAACGAAAGAACCGATAGCTTTATATGATGGTGTTATTGGAGAAATAATTGATACTGAATTGAGTATACAAGCTTTACCAAGAGTAAGATATGCATCGGGTGATATCGTACAAGTGTTTACCGGAAAGTGTCCAGGTTGCGGCTTTGAAGGTAATCGAATTAAATTCGTAGGAAGATCAGACGATATGTTAATTGTAAAAGGGGCAAATGTTTTTCCTTCAGCAATCAAAGAGGCGATAGCAACTTTTGTTCCACATATTACAGGAGAAATAAGAATCGTATTAAACGAACCGCCTCCGAGAGTAGAACCACCATTAAATATTAAAGTGGAACATGGACATCACACGAGTAAAGATAATTTAGAACATTTAGCGGGGAAAATCAAGAAACATCTTCATACATCAGTAAGATTAACACCGAATATTATTTGGTGTGAGCCTGGGTCATTAGGAAAAGAAATGACAAAAACACCACTTGTGGAAAAAAATTATTAATGGGGGAAAATTATATGATAATAGATTGTTCGAATACGTTACCAGAATTCAGATTTGATGGTTCGTTTGAAGCGGATCCAAGAAATTCAAAATATGTTGAGTTGTTTGGTAGTACGTGGGCACAATGGGTCGGTATGTCTAAGGGAGAATTTTATGAAAGATTACATTCGATGCCACAAGAAGAGGTAATGACAGATGTGTATCAACAGCTACAAGAGAAGTTGAAGTTTGAAGATTTTCTTAAGCTATTGCATGACCATAATGTAGTCTACCATGCTATTCACAATATGGACTATGGAAGAGATGGAAGTGTACCACCTGCAGATCATGATTATGTCGCCAAAATAATGAATGATAATCCAAATCAATTTATAGGATATGCCGGATATAATCCACATAAAGGTACTGAAAGTTTGAAGGTAGTACGAAAAGCGATTTTAGAGCAAGGATACAAAGCGGTAGTCATCCCACCATACGAACATGGGCTTACGGCGGATGATAGAAGGTACTACCCGTTGTACTCATTATGTGATGAACTTGGTATACCTATTTGGATTCATACATCGATTAATTATTATAATGATACATCTGTTTTCATAGATCATCCGAGACAATTAGAGAAACCATTAATGGATTTTAAAAACCTTAAAATCATTGCAGGTCATGGTGGGTGGCCTTGGTTCAATGACTTACTTGCTTTATTAATGAAATATGAAAATCTTTATGTTGATATTTCTGCATTTCATCCTAAATATATTGCGAAACCGAATACAGGATGGGATCTGTTCATGTATTATGCGAATAATTTAATTCAAGATCAAATCGTTTTTGGTTCGGATTGGGTGACGATAGGTGTTCCTTTAGACGATGTATTAAAAGAAATAGATAATTGGGATTTAAAACAAGAAGTGAAAGAGAAATTACTATATAAAAATGCAAATTGTTTATTTCAACTAGGGTTAGATCATGAAAATATGTGATTATAAGAGGGATTGATATGTTAATTTTAAATCGAGTATTAGACACGATACAAAAAACTATTAGATTTATATCATCATTAACAATATTTCTAATGATGATATTTATATTTTTAAATGTAATCTTGCGTTCATTTAATATATCACTCATTGGAAATGTTGAAATAGTAAAACTTATGATGGTCATTATTATTATGTTTGGGATGGCTTATTGTGAATTTGAAAAGTTTCATATCGCTGTTGAAATATTTTATGAAAAGTTTCCTAAACCAATTCAAATATTTTTGTTAGTAGTTTCTTACGTATTGGGTGCTATTGTTACGTTAGTAATTAGTTTGATTTACTTTAATATTGCATTCGATACTTTTGAAGCAGGTTTAAGAAAAACAGAGTTATTGAAAATACCATTATATCCATTTGAATTTATTATTGCGATCAGTTTTTTAATTTGGTTTCTACAAATAGTAGTTAATTTATTAAGCATCAGAAAGGGGGATGAACATGTCAACTGAAATGTTGGGGGTAATTGGTATTGTCGTTGTTTTATTACTCATTTTTTTAAGAGTTCCTTTAGCGATATCAATGTTGTTCGTCCCTCTATTAGGAGTATATTTAGTCAAAGGCCAGAAACCTTTAGAAACTATTATCGATACGATATTGTGGGAGCAAAGCAGTAACTATCTTTTAAGTACTATTCCTATGTTTATTTTAATGGGTGAATTTATCTTTTTATCTGGAATAAGTACGGAATTGTTCTCCACCGCTAGAAAGTGGTTTGGAAGAGTCAGAGGTGGATTAGCGATGTCAACTGTAGGAGCATCAGCAATGTTTGCAGCTTCTTCAGGTTCTAGTGTTGCTACGACAGGAACAATGGGTGTTGTTGCATTAAAGGAAATGACAAAATACGATTATAACAAATCATTAGCAAGTGGTTCAATTATTTCTGGTGGAACATTAGGAATATTAATCCCACCAAGCACTATGTTTATTGTTTATGGAATGATTACGGAACAATCAGTTGGACAATTGTTAATTGCAGGGATTATTCCAGGAATATTATTAACTATATTTTTTACGTTAACGATTTGGATCTCAATTGTTATCAAACCAACATTGGCTCCAAGGGGAAAGCGATATAGTATAAAAGAAAAGTTAATTGCAACGAGGTCCCTTATTTGGATTATTGTCGTTTTTTTAATCGTAATAGGTGGAATGTATTTAGGGTTCTTCGGTCCAACTGAAGCAGGTGGGGTAGGTGCAACAGCAACGTTTATCATTGCATTAATTAGAAGAAAATTAACTTATGCTTCATTGGCTCAAGCCTTAAGGAACACACTAAAAACAACTGGATTTATCTTCGCTATTATATTAGGGGCATTTGTTTTAAATTACTTTCTTGCCATTACAAAAGTACCGATTATGTTAGCGCGATTTTTTACTAATATTGGATTAAGTCCAATAGGAGTTGTCTTATTGATAATATTTATGTATATATTATTAGGTGCAATTATGGATGAGTTAGCGATGGTTGTTATTACGATGCCAATAGTTATTCCAATAATTGAAACGCTTGGTTTTGACCTTATTTGGTTTGGAGTAATCATTGTTTTAGTGTGTCAATTAGCTTTAATTACTCCACCTGTAGGTATGAACATATATGTTCTTAAAGGAGTCGCACCGGAAGTAAGATTAGTGGAAATTTACAGAGGAGCATTAATTTTTATTTTGCCAATAATTTTATTGTTACTAATTCTAAGCTTTTTTCCAGAATTAACATTATATTTACCAAATAAAATGATGTTGAATCAATAAAATAATAAAGGAAGGTGTAAATTATGAAACAGAATCTATTCTTTATATTAATTGTTAGTATGGTAGTATTAGCAGCCTGCGGTGGCACTAATGATAAGGAAACTAAGGCTAATGGAGATGATACGATTTCAATCGTAATGAATAACCATGCTCCAGCAACACACCACCTAGCAGTAAATGCATTCGATCCTTGGAAGGAATATATTGAAGAGGAAACAGATGGCAGAATAACCATCGATCTATATCACGGTGGTTCGCTAGGAGATGCTGCAAGTGCGCATGATGATATTGTAGGTGGTGCGTATGATTTAGGAATTCCACCATCTGATTATACTGAAAATACTAGCTTGTTTCCATGGACGTTAAGTGATTTACCTTTCGCATTTGAAACACCAGATATAACATCGGAAGTAGTAAGTGAAGTAATGGATGAATTTGCTATCGATCAAATTGATGAAAATTTAGTTCATTTAGGAACAGCGGGACTAGACCCAAGCATGATTATTGCAGTAGATGAATTAGATAGTGCTGATGATGTTTCAAAATTAAGAATCGCTGCATCATCAGAATTAGTGACAGATTTAACTAAACAATGGGGTGCGACACCAGTTTCTTTACCTTACTCAGAAACATATGAAGCTTTACAGAGAAAGACAGCAGATGCAGTAGTTTATACTGGTGCAGGATCGATTGGGATGAGTTACTATGAAGTGGCGCCGAACTATATAAATGATGTACATCCTACAACAGGAACCTTACCTTTAGTCATCAATAAAGAGGTTTATGACGATATACCTGACGATTTAAAAGACAAGTTTGATAATGAATATGCGCCAAAATTAGTTGAGATGATGAATGATAGTTATTCAAAAGAAATGGAAACTTTTAGAGAAGAGCTAGAAGAAAAAGGAGTTAATTTCATCGACCTTCCTGAAGTAGATGTTGAGAAGTTAAAGGAACCGGGTAAAACTGTATGGGATAATTGGATAGAGATGGCAGATAAAAGAGGATATGATGGACAAGGGATTGTGGATAGAACGATGGAGTTATTAGAAGAACAATCTGTTGAGGTAGATTATTTAAAATAATAAAGATCCGGACATTCAAATAGTTCTTATACCTTAATAGAATTATAAAATGAAAATATGATAACGAGCAATGAAGCTATGTGTTAAAGGCTATTGCTCGTTTTTTTGGTGAGGGACTTTAATTGTGTTTCAAAAAAAGAGTAAAAAGGTTATGTAAAAAAACATAGATTTTATTTGAAGGTTACAGCAAATTAATTCAGAGCTAAGAAAAGGGCTAATGTGTTTAGCGCTGAGACAAGATTAAAAATTTGTATATGGTACGCCTTAAATCATACCATATACAAATTATGATGAAATCATATATGTCTGTTAATCACAATTTAGGAATATTATTATATTCGGATTAATGATTAAAATATAATAGAATTAGAAGTCATTCTTTTAAAGCAATAGTCATCTCAACTTCTAAAGGGGTATTAAATGGCATTGAAGTAACTCCTACAGCAGTTCTAGCATGAACTCCGTTTTCACCAAAGATTTCAACAAGTAAATCAGAAGCTCCATGTAAAACTACATGTTGATCAGTGAAACCTGTAGCAGATGCTATAAATCCAGTTACTTTTAATATACGATCGATTTTATCTAAATTACCAATTTCCTCTTTTAACGCGGCTAAGGAATTAAGAATACATAATCTCGCCATTTCTTGTGCTTCCTCGATAGTAACAGTATCTCCGACTTTTCCAGTATATTTCAAATCGCCAAAAGTTCCATTAGAAAAAGGCATCGATCCGCTAATATGTGCTCTGTGTTCGTGCACAAGTGCTCCAACAAATGCGAACTCACCTGGAAGTTCCCAAGGTTTAGGTAACTCGTATCCTATTTCTTTCATTTTCTCTTCTATTTTGCTCATTTTTATCTCTCCTTATTATGTTATTATGTTGTAGTTAGTTTAAGGACATTATAAATAGTTATTTACCACTTATTAAGTTGAATCTTAACCTCCTTCTACTATTTAGTTCAAGGTGGAAATAACTGTACTAACAGATCCATTTTAAATCACCTCTATCACTTTAAATAATAAGTATATTGTTATTTTATCTTAATTTTAATAATTGACATCAAAATATAAGTTAATATTTTGATATATCGATGCATAAGTCATATATTTTTATAAAATTTTGAAATCAATTATAATTCTTTTGTAATTTATAATGTCTTTTATATAACATCTACCTCATTTTTCGTCTTGGTAATATATAGTTGTGAATATATTACATTTCTATTGCTTAATTGAGTTGTCATTATTCCTAAAAATGTTCTTCCTGTAGCAACTTTAACTTTTATATGAAGGCTGTGGCAGTACCTAGAAAATTCATTAAAACCAATAAAATTTATTTTGTTTACTAAATCAATCAATATTTTTATTTCATATACTTAATTACTATTTGTGATAAATTTTAATGAAAACTTATTGATAACGCTTCCAATATACGAGTTATTAAACAATTGCTCAGTTTCATTTAGCGAAATAGTATTTTAGCCTAGCTTGACCCTTTTGACAGGATTTTTATTTATAAAGATGTACTACCATGATAAAGTTTTAAAACAGCCTTTCTTAAAGTGTCGATAATATATGCATGTATATTCTAATTATATTATTTATTGATATATTAGAATCTCATAGATGTATTTATCTTTTATTACTCTTATTTTTATCTAAGGTCATAAAGGATAATGGATCCTGGATACACTTTATTTAAATGCATTATATAGAATAAAATAAAGATTGTCAATATTTTGTTTTTTTAATTTTACTGATTTTACATTTGAAAAGTACTGTTTTTAAATTGTAATACTAAATGCAATATATCTTACATAACTGTATTTAAGTTTTAAGTATAATTTGTATATGGTTGATCTAGTGTAGTGTCAAATAAATGATACAGTTTCTGGGAATTCACTTTGCGTTTTTGACGGTATATTTAACCTCATTAATTTTTCTTCGTTGTTAAGTTTAAATTTCTTCTCTTTTTATAAATCAAAGAAATAAGGTTACTGTGGCATTCATTTGATTATTCTGATTAATGTTTTCCATGAAAATAGAAAAAGTTTAAACACCAAATCAAAGGTGGTAAATATCCATTCTTTACCATAACCATTAGACAGTGGTAACAGGCAACATACTGATTATCATGGGACTCCTTTTCCTCTTATTTTTCGAAAAACATTTTCTGAACGATTCTGTGTTGTTCCAATGACAACCATTTCATCAGATAAAACTGTTGAATTAGCAGGTAATGAAAATGTTTCAAATACGCGAACAACAGCATTTTTTCTGAGACGAGAAACGAAAAAGTACCCTTCGTCTGTCATGTAATCGAAACGTTCATAATCAAGATAATCGCGATCAAAAACATACATGCAAGATTAGTCATCGACCAATACTTCTAGTTGCCCGTGGTCATGTTCCTTAGCATTCGTGATGACTGCTTGATCTGGATAGGATAATCCTTCATCCATAAATACTAGACGTAAATGAAGTTTCACTCCTGATTTCGTTTTACGAAATTCAGCCCATTGATAATTTCTTAAATTTAAAGGAGGTGTACTTGAATCAATAATTTTAAGGGGCATAGTTACTTTACGTCTTGTATTAAAATGCGTTTTCTCATGAATTTCAGAAATTAAATCCAGAAAAAGCGATCGGAAAAATGACGTAAAAACTTCATTTAATCTTCTTCCTAATTGTGAAGTGTTTATTGAATGTAATTCGAGTGATTGTTGTAACTCTTCAGAGAAGAGCCCATCGCTAATCGCTTGTAAGCTTTCGGTTTCGTGCAGTTGAGCATGAAGTAGTAATGAAACAAAAGGTTTCATAAACAACTTCTATGTATAGTAATCTAGTTGGTATTTCTGAACTAAATCTTTAAATAAATTTTGGTTTATCGGAGGTAATCATTGTATAAATGCATTATTTTGTGTAAACTTATCCATATAAGTGGTTCCTTTATTTTGGATTTGGAAAGTTTACTACCTATCCATTATAAAGGAATTTTTTATTGGACTAAAATTAAATACATATTATTTTAAATATTGTTAGTATTTAGACATAATTAATGCAATGCTAGTGAATTGATTCATGTTTTAAAAAGTGCATGTAAATAAATTTTTCAATAACATTGTCTTATGTATTAAAAAAGTCTTGACATATTATTAACATTTGATAATATAATACCTAACAAATTAAGTGGATCCAATACCCAGTATCCAATATCCGATGTAATGGTCAGTAATAACTCAATTATTTAAAAGAGATGATGCAGACAATTTACTAAATAAAATATAAGGATTGGTTTTAATGACAAACTCAAATGAATTTTCAGAAATACTAAAAGAAATGAATAGCAAAGTACAAACTAGACAGGAATGGATTACGGACATACTAAGAAGCGCCATCCTAAAAGGTTTTTATAATGATGGTAGAGCAATTGAAACAACAAAAATAGCAAGTGAGTTAAATGTTAGTAGGATGCCAATAAGAACTGCCTTGAAGCAATTGGAAAGTGAAGGTTTAGTAGTTTTAGAACCACATAAAAAGGCTACAGCAACAAATCTATCTTCAGTAGAGATTCAACATATATGCGAAATTAGAATAGAGTTAGAATCTTTAGCAATTAGACGAGTAATCGATAATGCGCAAGCTAAAGATATAGAATTGTTAGAAGACATTATAAATAAAGGGAATAAAATAGAATCAGCGGAAGACTTTATTTTAAATAACAAAAATTTTCACGAAGAATTAAATAAAATAAGTGGCAATGAAATGTTAACAGATATGATATCCAAACTTAGAAATAATGTTAGTCGTTATTTGAATGTTTATGTGTTGAGTAATAGTACATATAATAAAATTCGTCAAGGAAATAAGGATCATCAAAGCATTTTAATGGCTATTAAAGACAAGGATAGTGATAAAGCAGAAAAATTGATTAGAGAACATTTAACAAAAACATGTAAAAGTGTAATCGAATATTTAGAAAATAGAAATATACAAAAGTAAAAGAGAGTATTGAAATCTCTCTTTGAAATATAATGAAAGTGCTTACATTATATAAGATGAGTAAACAATAGTTTTTATTAAATGAGAGGGGTGATAAGTGGTAGAAGAATTAGATACACATCACTTATTTCTAAAAGTTACAAAGATAATTAGTGTAATATTTTAATTTTCTGAAAATTAGGTCATTTGTTCGATGAATATAAATAACAAAAAGCTAATAAGAGTTTGGAGTGATAAATAAGTACAATATGTATGGATGCAGGAAAACTAAAAAAAGGTAGTGAAAAAATGAATATGTAAAAATGAAATAAATTTTGTCGGGAAAACATTAAAAACAGGAAAAATGTATTGTGATGCAGTGAAAGTAAGAAATCTTTTGATTTGCGAAGATATAAAATAATGAATGCTAAAAAGGGGTGCATTTCTCTAGAAAAGTTAAAGTTTGAGTAGGAAGTAGAGGTTACAACAAATATTATAAAGATAGCTAAGATAGGTGAATCATCAATAAAACAATTGATAAAATCAAATGTTAATTTTAAAAATATTAGAAATTGTAAACGTTTAAATTATGAATGTTTTCCAGAGTAATAAGGTGTTATAGCATGTGTTTGGTTCGAGGTAAGCTTAAAATCCAGATTAATGCAGAGGTTAATACACTAGCCTATATCAAAGATTAAGTTTTAGATATTAGGAAAATAGAGATGTTTAATTCGAATTAATTTATTTACACTGTTAAAAATAAACGGGGTGAAAAAATGAAAAAAAGTTTTCTTATGATATTTTCTTTAGCTTTAGTACTGACTATCGTTTTAGTCGGCTGTAATGATAAGACAAATAATAAAGAAGTAGTTAAAATAAGATTGGGTCATGCTGGTCCCCCAGGAGATGTAATGAATCAAAGTATAGATTTACTAAGTGAATATGTAAAAGAACATACAGATGGTAAATATGTAATTGAAAATTTTGGTGCTAGTCAGTTAGGAAATGAACGAGATTTAATAGAAGGTATTTCTTTAGGAACCATAGATATGACATTAGTAACTAATCCTCCTTTGGATAACTTCATCCCTGAAGCATCTTTTTATGAATTACCAGGCTTATATACAGACTTAGATCACGTGCATAAAGTTGCTAACAGCGACGTAGTAAGAGATTATTTTGCGGAAAAAACATTAGAAAAAAACATGAGACTTCTAGCGGTAACAGATGGAGGATTTAGAAGTATTACAAGTAGTGTTAAACCAATAAATGAATTAGACGATCTTCGTGGATTAAAAATACGAGTTCAGGAAAGTCCATTAATTGAAGATACCTATCATGCAATTCCAGGAGCTTCGCCGACGCCAATTCCAGTTGGTGACTTATATACATCTTTAGAACAAGGAATAATTGATGGACAGGAAAACCCACCAATCTTAATTAATGATTTAAAATTGGCGGAGGTTCAAAAATATTTAACTTTAACAGAACATTCGTATTTTCCCCGTCATTTATTTATAAATGAAGAAGTATGGAGCGATTTACCAGAGGATGTTCAAGATGTGTTTATTGAAGGATCGAAAGAAATGGAAAAATTTAAAAATGATTACTATAAAAATGAAAGTGAACAAGCTTTAGAAGAATTAAAAGAGCGAGGTTTAGAGGTGAATGAGCCAGATGATGATTTTTTAGATGAGCTCTTTGAGTTAATGGAAGAAACAGTCTATCCAAAGTATTATAAAGATATTGGCGGTGGTGATAAAGAAAAAGGAGAAAAAATTGTACAAGAGATAATAGATATGCAATAGTTTTTAATCACCTTTAACTCTGAACATACTCCATTATAAAAGTAAGGAAGTGAAAAAATGGACTCTCTTGAAAAAACATTAAAGGTTATTATAAATATATGTTTATTTGTAATGACATTAGTAGTGACTATTCAAATATTAAGTAGATATATATTTAGTGCTCCATTAGGATGGTCTGAAGAGGTTACGCGATATTTATTTATTTATATGGTTTTCTTATCAGCAAGTGTGGGAATTAGAACACATCTTCATATAGGGGTTGATATTCTAACAGATTATTTATCAAGTAATAGTAAAAAACTCTTAGAGTTAATTGTAAATATTATAATAGTTTTATTTTTACTAATAGTAACTTATTATGGGTCTATTTTAAGTATAATAAATATGAATCAGTTATCACCAAGTTTAGGTATGCCTATTGGTCTGTTTTATGCTGCAATCCCTATAGGCTCAATATTAGGAATATTGTTTACTATTGAAAGTATCTTCAAGAGAAAGGTGGAAAATAAATGATATCAATCACCATGATAATTACCTTATTGATACTTTTTGTAATAAATGTACCGATTGCATTTGCTTTAGGTATTACCTCCTTGATAGTTTTATTAATACTTAATGATATTCCATTAATTTTAATACCGCAAAGGATGTTTACAGGAACTGATTCATTCACTCTTATTGCAATTCCATTTTTTATATTAGCTGGAACAATTATGGAAAAGGGAGGTATATCCGAGAAAATAATTGAATTTGCTTACGCATTAGTAGGACATATTAAAGGAGGCTTAGGTCATATTACTGTTGTTGGTTCTATGTTTTTTGCAGGAATATCAGGATCCGCAGTAGCAGATACTGCTGCATTGGGAAGAATTACTATTCCAGAAATGATTAAACGAGGATTTAGTAAAAGTTTTGCAACAGGTATTCAATCAACTGCGGGTGCTATAGGAATAATTATTCCTCCAAGTATTATTATGATACTATTTGGAATTGTTTCCGATGCATCAGTAGGGCAATTATTCTTAGGCGGTGTTATTCCAGGTGTTTTAATAGGTTTAGCATTAATGGTAGCAGTTTACATTATTGCTAAAAAACGTGATTATCCTACTGAGGAAAGATCATCCTTTAGAAATGTTGTAAAATCTTTTTGGTCATCATTTCCTGCTTTATTATTGCCTGTTATAATATTGGGTGGGATAATGCTAGGGATTGTTACGCCGACTGAGTCTGCAGTTGTTGCAGTGTTATATGGATTACTTTTAGGTTTTTTTTACTACAAAAAACTTAAACTTACAGACTTACCTGAGGTTTTTTATGACTCAGCTAAAGTTTCGGCAATGGTTATGTTTCTAGTGGCAAATGCTAGTGTATTTGCTTGGGTTTTGACTAGCCAAAGATTGCCACAAGAGTTAGCAGAATGGATTGGTAGTTTATCAACAAACCCGACTATTGTGTTGTTTTTGATTGCTGCAATATTTTTAATAGTAGGTACATTTTTAGATACAAGTGCAGCTTTGATTATTGTAACTCCAGTTTTAATTCCTATAGCGCAGGTAGCTGGAATTGATATGGTTCATTTAGGAGTAATTTCCGTAATAGCTTTAGCAATTGGATTAGCTACACCACCTGTAGGTTTGAATTTATTTGTGTCTGCTGGAATCGCAAACGTAGGGTTAGCCGAGGCGTCTAAAGGATTGGTTCCATTCTTATTAGCAATGGTTATTGCATTAGCGTTATTAATACTTTTTCCAGGACTAGTTTTGTTTTTACCAAACTTGCTTATGAATTAAAGTGGGAACGACGAACATAATGGTTTATGGTAAAATGTTTCATAGGAGTATTCAATTATTATGAATTAAGTAATATGTTTTTAAGATACAAATTTATATTGAGAATATGATAGTATAATACTAAATGGAATAAGTTGTAACATTCTCTTATTAGTAAGAAGGGAATTGTATAATAGTGAAAGAAAATTATCTAGATAAAAGTATAACTTCGGGACAAAAAGTATATCTAATAATAGCAATAATGTTGGTTAGTACTAATTTAAGGCCAGGAATTACATCAGTAGGCCCACTTTTAGGGATTATTCGTGAAAAACTTGATTTAGAAAATTGGAGTATAGGGATGTTTGCGGCTATCCCTTTAATAACTTTTGCAATCATGGCACCGCTTACGCCTAAGATAGCAGTTAGACTAGGAAATATACGGACTGCTTTTATAGGGTTAGTAATTCTATTTGTAGGGATTTCAGTAAGATCTGTACCCTTAACAACTATATCGTTTATTGGTGCCTCTTTAATAGGATTAGGGATAGCAATTATAAACGTTTTACTACCGGCAATAATTAAAAGTAGATTTCCACAAAAAATAGGACAGCTTACGAGCTTGTACTCTACTATAATGCTTTTTTTTGCCGCGCTTTCTTCAGGTTTTTCATTGCCACTCGCTCAAATGGGTCTAGGTTGGGAATGGTCTTTATTCTTTTGGTCAGTATTAGCATTAATTGCGATAATTGCACTTATTCCCGTATATACTCTAGATGATAAAGTAAATGATATAAATGTTCAAAAAGACAAAAACGAGAAAGTCGGTAAGGTAGAAAAGAATAATTTATTGAAATCGCCATTAGCTTGGAATGTCACGCTCTTTATGGGATTACAATCATATTGTTTCTTTGCATTTGTTTCTTGGCTGCCAGAAATATTACAAAGCAGGGGTTTTTCTAGTATAACATCGGGCTGGTTGTTATCTTATTCACAGTTTGTAGGATTGTTCTCCACATTTTTAGTACCTATTGTGGCTGGAAAATATCCAAATCAACAAAAAATCGTAGGAACAGTAGGATTGGCTTTTATTTTGGGAGTTTCAGGAATTATATTAGGTAAATCTAAATTCATTCTTGTGATTGCTGTAACATTTATTGGAGTCTCGGCTGCGGCTTCAATTAGTTTAGCACTTGTTTTCTTTGGAATGAGAACTCAAAATGAACAGCAAGCTAGTGAATTATCAGGGATGGCACAATCAATAGGTTATGTTTTTGCGGCCCTTGGTCCACTAGTAACAGGAATA
>Ga0079226_10001974_pt1 | contig 15746 bp, 12 predicted proteins | sample Poulit2014_FD_76345 | JGI IMG/M metagenome (GOLD analysis project Ga0079226, IMG submission 76345) | Agricultural soil microbial communities from Georgia to study Nitrogen management - Poultry litter 2014 | ecosystem: Environmental > Terrestrial > Soil > Agricultural land | place: USA: Georgia...
ATCCCAAGATATAGAAGCTCTTATTTCCAGCATGTATTCAGCGGAGGGTATTCCTCAGGCTATTATTCTTATATTTGGTCTGAAGTGTTAGATGCAGATGCTTTTGCAGCATTCAAAGAAACAGATTTATTCGATCAGAAAACGGCTGATTCATTCCGTGAAAATATTCTGGAAAGAGGGGGAACGGAAGATCCTGCTGTTTTGTATAAAAACTTTAGAGGCGCAGATCCTGATCCGAAGTATCTGATGAAAAAACGAGGATTGGAGTAAAGAAAAATTAATCCCGTGCTCAGTCAAGGTTGAGGCGGGGAGAAATGGATAGTTGAATAATTTGTTCCATTCCAATTTACTCCCCGCTTCCGCTTTTCCAGTTAGCTTGCAGTCATTACTTGATATACAAAAAGGGGGATTGTGAGATTAAGCTAGGGGATATCACTTTAGTAATATTATTTAAAAGGTAAATTTGTACGGTCAAAAATTTTAATCACCTAATCCGATTAAGTCCTGCAGATCATATTCAGGACAACCTCCCCGTTGTCCCGCTATATACGACGACAGAATACTAGCTTGTTGCAAGGCGGTTTTGGTAGACTTCTTTTTTATTTTGTTAGCTACAAACCCAGCTAAGAATGCATCACCGCTGCCAACTGTGTCTTGTACTTCGACTGGGTATGCATCCACCTTTATTGATTCAGTGTCTGAAAAATAGATGGCGCCCATACTTCCTCTGGTCAGAATAATTTCTTTTATGTTTGGAAAGCAAGCTTGTAGACGCGTTATTTTCTGCTTGATCCCTTCTCTTCCAGATCCCAACCATTTGGAGATGATCATTATTTCGTCTTCATTAAGTTTCAAAAGATCAGTCTCTTCTAAAAGGGAACATATAAGATCTTTTGAATAAAAAGGATAGCGTAGATTTACATCAAAAATACGGTAATTGCTTTTTTTGATTAATCCAAACAACGTGCGGCGCGACATTTCATTGCGGGCAATGAGCGATCCAAATACCAGCCCGGAAGCATTGGTTACTAATTTTTTTATATCGTCTGTACATTTAATATAATCCCAGGCAACGTCTTCAACAATTTCATATGAGATTTGCTCTGGCTCTGTTACTTTGACATTGACAGTAGAGGTGGGCTTATAAGGCGAGATTGCACAAAACTCATCACTTACACCTAATCTTTTTAATTCATTTAATATTTCGATTCCATCCGGATCGGAACCAATCTGAGTCACAATAGAACTATTGATCCCCAACTTATTTAAATGATAACAAACGTTTAGTGGCGCGCCACCCAGTCTTCTGCCTTCTTTCAGATTATCCCACAGGATCTCACCGAAACAAACTATCTTCTGACTTTCCATAATTTTTTTTGTGCTGATCTTATAAATTTTTATGATATAACGGAATAAGTGTTATTTATTGATATTCTTTCTGGAGTTCACCACAGAAGTACGCTCGATAATGGAATTTCTGAAAAATATAGCTTTTACTCTAGTTTTAATAAGATCTTTGACAGTAACCGTCATAGTTGTTAATAAATTACTTATAATTAATACATTTAACATTTTGACTTCTTTAGAGATTCAGCAAATAAGATTAGCTTATTTTCATGTCTTTATTTAAAAGAATAATATATACAATTCTAGTCAAACTATGAATAAGTTGTTTAGTCCCATAGCTATCTATTTTTTATTAACAACTACTTCTAATTTTTGCGTTATGGGATCATCTTGTGGCCCCTTACCAGTGATTGCCACAACATATCTGCCAGGTTTCATAAATGGATGATCTATTGAGTTGTACATTTTTATCGGAGGAGTTCCATCTCCAAAATCAATATAAACTGAACCAACTGTATTGTGAATCCTATTCCAGAACATAACGGGCTCTCCAACTTTTACATTGCGGACAGGAGACTGATATATCCAACCCCAAGCAACATTTCTTGCAGTTTTTCCATTTTTATCAGATGGCCACACCCTCACTTGTAAGAAATCTCTATCAATATCCCCGTCCGTAGTCTCTACTAGGAGTTCCTCAGTATATAATCCGGGGATATTATATTTTACTTTTACTTTGGTGTTTTCAACTGTCTTTCCATTATGGAGTATCCACTTATAATCTTTAATCTTTTTCCCAGGTCTTGCAATCGATCGACTTCCATCCAATTCAATCGTTTTTCCTGGCAATGTCCATTCGTATCCTCCAGCTATAGACAGAACCGCATCAGGGTAATGACGAAAATAAGCTTCAATAAGGTATGGAAAAAGAGACAAAAGTATTGGCTTATCATTTCTTTCATAATGCATTTCAAGATGTACATGAGGGTCATGTGTTTGGTTTTTTCCTCCTAACCATGTACTTCCAGTATATCCTAATAAATCACCCTGTTTAACCGACTTGCCTTTTTTCAAATCAGGTATAATATTTTCCGTATTCATGTGTGCATACCTAAAGACAACACCATCTTTATTTTTTATTATAAGGCCATTAGATGCACCGTCTCCATCCGGGAGAGGAGTCTCTACTACTTTGCCTGATATTACGGAGTAAATAGGTAACCGATCGGGGATTGCACCTCTATCTTCACCTCTATGGTAATAAATTGGTGCATAGGGTACTAAAGCGCCCCAAGTATTGTTGTAACTAGACGATCTAAATCTGTAATTTCCAATATGATACCCAATATTGCTAGGCCCCCAAGGTTCATCTGCAAGGCAAACAGAGAATCTTGCATCTTTCTCCATCTCCTCCAGGTTAAACAAATCGGCACCGTGGGCCCACGGCTTAATTGCTTCCACATATATCCGTACTCCTCCTATCGTTAAAGGCGATTCATAAGAGCGGTGTGTGAGTTGAATTAATTTGCGATCAATTTCTACCTCTACTTTCGCACTGCTATAGAATTTATCTACACCACTTCCTTCTTCATCTAAATTCCAAAAATTTGGAGACATATAAGGAGTGACTTTAACTAATTTAATGGTATGATTAACTACAGAATCGTTTATAGATCGCGTATAGTTATATTCTTCTCCGATATTTAATTCAAAAACGGTAGGATACCCTTTAATATTCATAAGGGTTTCTTCCTTCGAGATAGATTGTGAGAAACAATTATTTGTGCTAATTATTAATAACATTAACCAGCACGAGATGATAAAATGTTTAGTAAATATCATATAATTCTATATTTTATATAAGAATAGCTTTCAACCTATCTATAATTATTTAGTCCTTTATAAAATCCGGAAATCTACTCTTAAAAATTCATGACAATAGCTGCCTATTTATTTATTTCATCTTGGATTTTCTTTGCAGTCTTTAAATCTTGCTCCCATGAAGGGGATATCTTAGCTAGAAAGTTCTTCAGTTTATCATTTCGTGCCTGAGGAATCAAAACATTCTTAAGGATTGAAACCGCTGCCTCATGAAAGGCAACCTCATTATCCACATAAGTGATGTCAAAATATTTTTGCTTCCTGGATTCTAGGAGTTTAATATTCTCCGACTTATCCTTCAACAGGGATCTGGTTATTTCGTTTGTTTGTATAGATAAAATTAATTCTTTCTTTAATGCTAATATCTGATTAAAATGATACGTATAATTTTGAATCATAGCTTGTGCAAACTCTTTAACTTCATTGTTTTGAGTTCTATTCAGGGCAATTTCTCCATAATCCATGTCAATTTTGCTTATAGCCTCAACTACAGAAATAATTTGCGGATCATTAAATTCCATCTGTTGCGCAAATACGTTTGTGAAGAAAAAGAGTAACACTCCTATAATAATGATTGTTTTTTTTATTCTCCCTTTCATAGTTTTTCTTCTTAAAAAAATTTTTAACTTTTAAACGCTTTAACATTAAAACTCAATAAATAAATTTTAATTATTAAGATTGGCTCCGTACCTTATTAAGGTTTCTCTTAGTTTTGGAATATTTACCTTTGATACATCCACACCTGACTTAGCACATAACGCAGCTGCGACTCCTGCTGCTTGCCCGAGACCCATCGCTGAAGCCTGTACCCGGACTGAAGCAGAAGATATGCCATCAGCGGAAAATGCTCGGCCACCTACTATTAAGTTGGGGAAGTTCGGAGCTATAAGGCAACGATAGGGAACAAAAGCGGCGTCCTTCAAAAATTCACAACGCTGATTATTTGAAGAAGAAGAATGTATGTCAACAGGGTGGCAACCTCTTGAAATGGCATCAGGAAAATCGCGTGCTTCGATATACTCTTCACCTGTAAGCGTGTGTATACCTTGAATCCTACGCGTTTCGCGTGTACCCGCCTGTGGTGCGGTCATGACAAGGTAAGCGTCCTTAAACGCGGGTACATTCTTTGTGAGAAGATCTACAAAAGCAAATACATCTTCCCGTAGACTGCATTCCGTTTCCGTAGCCTGACGGTTCTCTGCCATATTCGCATAAGTACGGGTCATGTTTACTAATGCAAGACCATGATCAAGTACCCCACAGTACCATGGGCCTCCAAACTTCGGGAGCTTATTCTTCTTGTTCATTTCTTCAAGTATTTTTCTCATATCCATATCATGATAGTTTACACCTTGTTGGCTATGACGAATCATTGGAAGTGAGTCTGTGTCCACTCCCCCCAGCATAAAAATTAGTGTTGCTGGCTGGAGTTCAGATCTCATAGGTTGCATCGGTACGCCAGCTTGATAGGAAAGATCGGCATCGCCGGTACAATCAATAAAATATTTTGCTGTGATAGCTTCTGCACCATTTTTGTTATCTATAATAACATGTGTCAGACGCCCATCTTCAGATTTTCTACATCCAGTAAGGTAAGAATGAAAATAAAGTGATACGCCTTCTTCAAGAACCATCCGCTGTGCAATAAGTTTATATTTTTCTGGAGAAAAAGTAATATTACCAATAGGTTTTTCTTCTCTTGCTCCACCAATTTCAATGAGCCGCTCTATAAACTCCCAAGGAATACCATCTATTATTCTACGGTCGTTATAGTTAAATACACTGATAGGTGCAACCAAACTTGCAGTAGCCATCCCGCCCAGAAATCCGTGTCGCTCAATAAGTGCCACGCGAGCACCCCCTCTTGCCGCAGCGATAGCTGCAATAAATCCTGAAGGCCCTCCTCCACAAACCACTACATCATATTCCGCAATTACCGGAATGTCTCGTGTTTGTGTTATATTTTTTGTTATTTCTGCGCCTGATTCTTCCTTAAATTTTGTAGTATGTTTTTTCATGATGTTCAAATTCTATAATACTTTTATGTAAAAAACTGATTTTCTAATAAGCTGTTAGCCTTTTAAGGCAATTTGAATATTTAGCCTGAAAACAGGCTGTTCACCTTTAATCTTACAATTGAGACGAAGCCAGTTTCCAAAATGTTTCACCCGAATAAAATGGAGACCCTTTTTTGTTATAGGATCTGAAACAGTCCCCTCTTTCACCCAATGTACACCGTCATGTGAAATTTCTACTGCGGCAGTCAATACCGGATTATTGCCGGACAATTTCTCTACCGCTATAAAAAAGATGCATTCACTTGCCCAACCCGCTTCGTGCGGATTGGTTTGAAAATCGTGGGTAAAGTCTTTTTTTACTTCTATATGAGATGCATTAAATAATTGCATGTTTATTCTTAACTTAAAATAGTTTAATTAATCTTGTGATATTACAACAGAGTCGACAAAAAGGAATACACGTCGGTTAGTATCTGTTTCGATCCAGACGAGTGGATTCATTAAACCATTAATACGATCATAGGCTGGTACACAATAAATCGGATGCTGCTGCAGATCGAAGGTTTTATCCTGACATTGCATTTCAATATATTCCCTTTTCTCAGTATCGATCAGCAACCGTGCATATTGCCAATTGATTTTACAATCTGTTTCATTATAACACAAAGACTGATGCCCATTCGTAATATCTTTATGTCCATCATGTCTTCCATCTGCGTAACGGCGTCCAAACCAAAAAGGATCAACCCCTTTGATGCACCAATCTCCTTCTGTACCATACGCCCAGTCTTTATCGTCTTTTGAAGAAGGGTAAATGATCTGCCATTTTTTTTGGAGTTCTCCATCCACGGAGTTAAGATACCGGATGCCGGCAAAATACCGGTTACCACGTTCCTGTAAGTCCCAGCCTAGACCAAAGGCTCTTATTGAGGCTTCGTGAAGCCCTGGGAGAGTTCCTCTACCATCAACTTTATCTTGTTCGGCAGTAAAGCCAAACCACATTTCAAATTGTAAATATTTGCGTTTTAGGTGATGAAAAGAAAGTCTTTTTATCGCATGCCCTAAAGAGCCGGGTGCAGGAGGCTCATTATAAGGATTGGCGACCGGGCGTGTGGAAACTTTTAAGCTGTATTGACCTGAGAGTGATCCATGAGAACCTGGATAACGAAAAGTAGCCGTACTGAGCATAACTGGTGGCCACTGATGCTTCACCATGATACTGGGGCTTTCTTCAAAGTCTGGTGCCTCACAAAAATTAGGCATAATTTCCATCCAGCCATTAAAGCCTGTATTGAAAACATCGTGAACCAATACCTTCTGGAGAGGTTGAAAACGAGATAAAAATGTATTATCCATAAATCATTTAGTTTGTTTTTAATTTTGACTTCTTATAATAATATATAGCAAGCACAATAGTAGACACTCCTATAAATATGGACGCAAACAATAACATTCGCCCTCGGTCGTTATCGTCTTCAAAAGCGAGTATAGCCATTGTTATTCCGATTGCCATATATGTTCCCATCATTATCTTAATCGCCATAGAAGAATACAGTGAGCCAGCCTCCTTGCTCTTTTGCTTTTCCTTTTCATCTTGTACTTCTCTCTGCTTTGATATTTGAATGAATCGATTCCACCCTTTATCTTTTTCTTTTTTCCATAAAAAGAGTTCCATGATAACCAAAATAGTGGAAGGCACTACAAAGCCAATAAAAGCATCTACGAATTCAACCTGTTTGCTGACAATCTCATCAAAAAAACCAGCTTTTATTACAAAACCAAGTAAATATGTTATGCCCATAGACAGCCACACCGCTTTTGATCCGATACGTCTGGAAAACAATCCCCATATAGATGGAATAAAGAGGGGTGAAATAACTAACGTTAATATGGATACAACAACGCGTTCTGCTCCGCCAAAATAGGGGATCATAACAGCTACTATTGTGATAATCAATCCGTATACATACGTAAATAATCTGCCAATAGTGATTAAAGTCTTGTCAGAAGCTTTTGGGCGAAGAGTCCGGAAAATGTCATAAGCAAAAACATTGGCGAAGACATTCAATGTCCCTGATACGGTACTTAGTGTCGCAGAGATCATTGCTGCTAACATTATCCCCAGCATTCCTACACCCAGAATATGCTGGCTCATCAACATATAGGACTGCTCGGGATTCACATCTGGGTTAATAGTACGATAAACCAAAGTGGGGGTATACCATAAAATAGGGGTAACGAGGTATAAAATACCTACCAGATAGGCACTCTTTTTTGCATCTCTAACGGAAGGCACGCTGATATAACGCTGTACAAATGCCCAGTCGCCACCGATCATGAAGAAATTAAGAAAGAGCCATAAAACCATCCATCCCCATGAATACTGATCACTAAACAGGGAAAAGAAACCTTCTGGTGCATTTGCGATGAATTCGTCGACACCTCCTACACTTTCAAATGATAAAGGCACCATAATTAAGATCATTCCAAAGAGTACGGCAAATTGAACTACATCTGTCATTAACACGGCTAAAAAACCTCCGGCAGCCGTATAAATGAACGTGATAATTCCCAAAAACAAAACAGCGTATGTCACAGACATGTGGCCTGTTTCTGAATCCACGAGAAAGTGATTTTCCGGTAACGGTATGAGTGCCACAGCCATAATAGCAATGGCATATAAACCTACTGCCATATGAACTCCCTTTCCGATAATCCCGATAATTGTATAAAATCTGACAATAGATTTATCGAAGCGTATACCTAGGTACTCTGCAGGGGAATTGATTTCCTGCATTGACCATTTCCCAACGAGAAACCGACCGACAAAAATAGAGGCGACACCCAAGACCATGCCGATAGTGACGGCGACAATCCCTGATTTATATGCCACCCCTCCCCATACAACAAAAGTACTTGCCGAGAAAATAGTCATGTATGTAGATAATCCAGATAACCACCAGGAAGAATTTCTCCCGGCAATAAACATATCTTCAGATTTTTTTATCCGTTTGCCAAGTATACCGCCCAGTAATAATAGACCTGCGAAATATATGAGGATAATTATATAATCAGGAATAGTCATGATGTATAAAAACAGTGTTAATTGTGATACAGTGATTGCAGAAAAACCTTTGTTTTATGCAAAACGATACGAATGTTACCCTCCTTTATTTAGGTAAGAAAGACAATTGTCTATTTACTTTTAAAAGGACCAAATACTTGTTTGATAAGGTATTTTTCATTGGAATCATCGAGCGAATACACAGAGTACTCTTCGCCACCCGGAGCAACCCGAACTACAATATGACCATTCGTACTTCTTAATTTAGCGGCATTAGCACCTAGTTTTTCTCTATTAGAGGGATCTAGATTTGTCAGAAATATTTTGCACGAATTATTCGCATCATAAAATCTCTGAACAGTTTCAGGATTGGGATGAACATCTCTCCAAGGATGGCATAATACTACTTCAGGTTTCAATTTATTAAGTAAAGTAGAACTATTTGTGTTAGAAGTTCCATGATGGCTAGCTTTCATGACATCTACTTGGGAAACTACCTCTGCTATCGGAGCTTCAATATCCTTCCAAGGATGTTGGGTTCTCCCGTTATACTGAATATCCCCTCCTGTGAAATAATCAAATTCTCCATAAGAAAGTTGAAAAACATTACTAAAAATATTTTCATTAGGTTCAGCAGCATTCAATTCAATTGAATCTTCGGGAAGCCTACTTGTCGACTCAATTCCATTTCCGGTCCAAACCTCTCCATTAACAGCAAGATTTCGAATTTCAAAATCTTTATATTTTGAAGCATTTTTCTTTAGAATAATTTGATCGTTCCTCCCGGCCTCGAACTGTTCTGCAGAAGCATTATGAGCATCTTTAGCCCAATTGAAAAATTTAATATAGTTAGATATTAATGCAGTTGGTTTTCTATCCCAAGGGTAATCATAGTCGGGATAACCCCTATCCATAAGTAGATCGAAGGGAATTTCCACTCCGATTTCTGTAACTCCATTCTTTGTGAAGTTCCCGTCTGGGCCAAGGGGCATAGAACTACTTTCCCCTCCCATATGATCCGGATGGAAATGACTGATAAGAATATAGTTTAATCTCTTATTATCGCTAGGCAGGAAGTGTTTGATATAATTTGAGATCGCTTTTCCTGATGAGATGTTATCATTCGGCTTTCTCGGCGGCGGCGGAAACTCATTATTAGGAGAAATAAGAGAACTTGAAGCATCTACCATCATTGTGGTGCCGTCCGGCAAAATAAAAAATGTACTTTCCCCACGACCGGTATTAATGGCATGGATATCCAGGTACCCTTCTTGCCAATCAGGTAAAACCTCACCAATTAAAGAATCTATCGGATCCTTTTCGTCTGGATCACCTTCATTTGAATTTTTGTTTTCAGCTTTACCGCATGCTATTAATAGCATCAGCAATAGTAAATTAATCCATTTTATTTTTCGCATGATTGTATATTTATTTTAGTATCAAAAATTATTTCTTTTTTATTTATATTATTTCTAATCAAAGATCATTTTCATGTGAATTTCGTTTATTCTTTATAATAAACCGCTACTTCATCAATAATTGGTCTTGCTCTGGAATTATTTTTACTGATTCTGAAGCGTACAGGCTCTTTTAGATCTAAGTCGTATTCCAGAGTATATTGTTTCTCTATATCATCAATCAATACATCATTATTTAGTTTAGTCCAGGTGCCTCCTGAATCTTGAGAATATTCAACGGTTAGAACAATAGGCATTCCATTAATTTCGTTTGCATTAGTTCTTGTCGCGGCACCACATATAAAAGAAAATTTAGAAGCACCGTAAGGTAGATCAAAATCCATCTCCAAGGATGCTTTTTGGTTTGGCGCCATCATTGTGGCAAAGTCTCCAACTTTATGTATCAACGCGGTACCTGAATTAGTAGTATAAGCTTGGTTCATAATCCATTCGCCACTAGCAAACACATCTGATTGCCTACCTGTGGGACCTAGAGCTGTATATGAACTTTTCCTAGCCCCTTCTTCGTGGACTTCCCATCCTTCTGGAAAATTAGGGTACAGTTCTGGTTCTTCAAAATCTTTATCTACCACCCCATATTTGGGCATAATCCGCGCAGGTTCCTGACCATCCATAATATATACCCAATCACCAATGACTGGATTTTCGGCAGAGTTAAAGTTAGCACGTACTCGGAGGCAGTACCCATCAGTCTCATTTAAGCTACTAAATCTATAAAAATCCTTTGTTACTGTCGTGTACGTATCAATTGGAGAGTCACTTTCTCCGGATTCTAACAGCTGTACCGTATAGGAGGCTGCGTTTTCAATACGATCCCATGCCAACGTAATACTAGTGTTGGAATAATCAGATAAATGAACGTTCTTAGGAACCTTGTTCTGAAAATCATCTATAGTGGGAAAACTTTCATTTTTACAAGAAAGTGCTGCTAATAATAAAGTAAATATTATTGTATAATAACAGCAATATATCATTCTCTTTTTCATATCATCCTAATTTAAAAATGGTTACTTGAAATTTGAGTGCTTATTAATCTAATACCCTGGATTATTTTTCCCCAAATTTTCGTTGATTTGACCCTCTGTCGTTGGAATGGGCCATAGATATTGTTTAGAAGTGAAGCTTCGTTTAGTCACTGCCCTAACCTTTCCAGTATTAATTAAGGGTTGTAAATCTACCAGTCCATTTTCATCAATAACAGGGAGAGCTTCTTTTGGGAAGAAATAATCCCCTGAAGCGATATTCTTCTCCAATCCAGCTTTTTGTGGAAGGGCGACAACTGGTCGTTTTAACACAGTTTCAGCCAGTTCCCACCTAATTAAATCAAAATACCGCCTATTTTCCCATGCAAGTTCCATACGGCGTTCAGTACGTATAATGGTCCTTAGTTTGTCTTGATTGGTCTCATTAATAGATGGGTATGACGAGACAGCGTTCGGATCAACTTTATAAGCTCTGGCGCGGACCTGATTAAGTGCATCAAGGACAGATTGATCTATCTCATCTAATTCCATCTTAGCTTCAGCATACATGAGAAGTACATCAGCATACCTCATGACTATAAAATTAGGATCCGCTTGTTTGTCACCTGACCAGGACTCATCAACTCCTTTTTTTAAGTCCAATCCATTATAAGAAGCGAATTGGGAAGCGAGTTGAGTTTCCTGATTGGTAACCATTTTACCACTAGAGAGTTCTAAAACTTGAGTAGCACCCGGATCATATATATAGCCTAGATGGGGTGTCCCAAATTCTACAATCGTTTCGGATATTCTGGGATCCCTGTTTTTAAAAGGATTTTGAGGATCATAAAGGGGTGATTTGTCTATGGGTAGGCCGTCTTCACATATATAAGAGCAAAAAAGTTCCCATGAAGGTTGTGCCGTACTAGTTCCACCTACATATCGAGGTATAAAAGATGTCGTGGTAAGAGTAGGGGTGCCCGTTAATTCTATAGACTGAGGTAAGACGAATATAAATTCAGGAGAAGAACTGGTAGAAGTAAGAAATAATCTTCCATAATCCGAATCTAAAGAATAGATACCAAGCTCTATACATTCACTAGCGGCATCTTTAGCAACATCGTAATCTAACATCCAAGTAGCTGTTCTCGCTTTGAAGGCATATGCAGCCCCTTTCGTGATTCTTTGATAATTACCGTCGGGGTCTGGCAAATACTTAGCTGCTGTATCATAATCTTCATAGATCTGTTGAAGAATTGTATTCTTATCGGTACGTCCCGTTTCAAATGCTTCCTCAATTGTAATATCACCGGTTAGAAATGGAACGTCTCCATAAAGAAAAATAAGATAGGAGTAAAAGCTCGCTCTAAAAAAGCTTGCTTCTCCTTTGAATTGATTCAATTTTTCTTCGGGAATGTTTTCTGGAGCGCCATTTAAATTTTTTAAAATCGAATTAGCTCTTGCAATACCTTTATATGTATTAATCCAGGTGTTTTTCGAATCAGCCCAGTCACTTGTAATTGTACCTGCCACATAATCATATAAATACTCTCTTTGATTCCAATCGTCAGTAAATCTATCCGTATTATAAACTCTTGTCGCTTCTACATGCCAGAGGGCTGGACGATATAAGTCATTTAAGGCTAATTCAAACTCTTGCTCAGTGGAATACCAGTTACCACTGGATCCCTCAGATAATGGGTTTAAATCTAATTTTTGACATCCAGTGATATATATGGATGACAACAAAATAATTATAATAATCTTCTTCATTTTTCTTTAGTTTAATTATAGTTTAATTGATATTCCTCCTGTCCAAGTTCTGGCAATGTATGCAGAGGTTGCAGCTTCCGGATCCCACCCTTTTGGATAGTGATTAAAAGAAAAAGGATCAGAGACTGTCGCGAAGACCCTAATATTTGATATTTTTAAATGTTTTGTTATTTTTTCAGGTAACGCATATCCGAGACTCAAATTTTTCAGCCGGAAATATGAGCCATCAAACAACCAAAAATCTGATAAACTATAATTATTTCCATCATAACCGATTTGGGACAAGCGAGGGAACTCTGCTTGTTGATTCTGCTCAGGTGAATTGAATTCACTGTAATAACTTCCATCTATGAATTTAGGAAAAGTGTACCATGCTGTAGTCTGATAAGTCATATCAGCAGTCAAACGGCTAAGCTGCTTCCCAACACCTTGAAACATTATAGATAAATCAAAGTCTTTATATCCTAAATCAATAGTGCCGCCGTATTCATATCTGGGTAAAGAACCTCCTAAAGGTACTTTATCATAGGTAGGGTCGATAATTCCATCAGGTTCCCCATCAGGCCCATTTATATCTTTATATTTCACGTCGCCTGGTTTTTCTGTGCCGCTCAATAGGGGAGAAGTATCTACTTCATTTTGCGTCTGGAACAATCCATCCGAACGATAACCATACCATTCGTTGTATTCTCCTCCTTCTTGTATAATTTTATCACCTAAAAACACGATCCCCGATAGATCTCCCATGACAGACTTATAGTCAGATATATGTGTGCCTATTGAATATCTAAAATCACCTATTTGATCTCTCCATCCCAAGCTTAACTCCCATCCTTTTGTATGCATTTTACCTGCATTCTGAAAAGGCAGGCCATATCCCATAAATCGGGGTATAGCAAGTTGTAGTAGCATATTTCGTGTCTCTTTTTTATAGTAATCAGCGGTGACAGACAGCCTATCGTTAAATAATGTGGCATCTATACCAATATTTTTTGTGTCAGTTGTTTCCCAAGTAATGTCATCAATATTATAATCGGTTTGTGCAGCTGTAGTGCCCGAAATTATTTTATCCCCGTCAAAAAATAATACGTTATTGAAATTCATAATCGCCTGATATGGGTAGTTTCCGATACGTTCATTACCTAATTCCCCCCATGAACCTCTAATTTTAAAAAAGGACAAAGAATTCAGGTTCATTCTCTTTATGAACGACTCCTCTGTGACTACCCAACCGGCAGATACAGATGGGAATAGTCCCCATCTATGTTCCTTTGCAAATCTGGACGATCCATCATAACGAATATTTGCTTGCAATAAATACTTCTTATCAAACTCATAGTTTAACCGGCCAAAAAGAGATCGATATGCTGTTTCATTGGCGCTTCCGCTATTTTGGAGGAAATCCAAATTTCTCCTATCCAAATAAGGGAACTCGGAGAGAGCAAGATAATCAGAGCTAGCTGTCAAAGTCTCCGCACGCCTATATTCATCTTCATATCCAACCATAACAGAGATATCATGGGCGAGATCAATATTAGTTTCATAATTTGCATACAATTGCTTGGTTAATCTCCTTGTGTCCGGACGAGATTCAGTTAAACTATTTGTAAGGTTGCTGTTTATATAACCAGCGAACTGTGTTCGATCATCGATATCATAATATGGAACCTGTTTCACAAAATCTTTAGCCTTAGTCTTTAATATAGTAGGAGCAAATACACCTGTAATCGTTAAGTTGTTAACAGGCCTTACTTCTAATGCAAATCTTCCGTAGAATTGCTCTTTCTCGTTATTGTTAAATCCGCCATAATTTAATCGTGCCCACATATTTGTTCCCGATCTTCCAGGTGCTGTTGTACCATCGGACCAATACGGAATTGCCAAAGGTCCGTATTTATAACCTGTTACAAAAGGGTTCGCCGTAGGGCTTTCATCATGGTTAGAGAGATAATATGTATTAATCTTAGCCGAAATATACTTATTAATCTTAATATCAGTGTTAATGCGTGCAGACAACCTCTCAGTGGACTTATATTTATATAAACCATCCATATAATCATAATTTAAGGATGCTTTCATTTTTACAATTTGATTGCCATAATTCAATGAAAGGTTATGTTTTGTAAAAAGAGCGCTGTTTTTAAGAAGTTCTTTTTGCCAATCTGTAATTGGATATTGATCAGGATCAAACTTGTTATTCCACTCGTAGTCTTCGATAAAATCTTTTCCATAAACAGGATCTTCCTCTCCTTCAATATTTCCTCCATCATTCCATGCTACCTCATTAATCATTTCCATATAACGTTTGTAATTAACAGGTTCAGGTAATTGGGTGGGTGAAATAGTACCAGCGTTACCTACATATTCCAGGCTTACTTCATTACCCTGTGACTGCTTAGTGGTTATTAATATGACTCCTGCGGCCGCTCTTGCTCCATAAATAGAGGCTGCTGAAGCATCTTTAAGTACAGAAATACTTTCTACATCGTTAGGGTTTATTCTATCAATACTCTCAACCGCAATCCCATCGACTAAAATTAGTGGATTACTATCTCCAATTGTAGTGATCCCTCTTACCCTAATTGTTCCCGAATTTGATCCCGGAATACTGCTGTTTCTAGTTACCGTCATACCGGGTACGAGTCCTTGTAAAGCTGTTGATAGTTGCGTTTCATTTTTTTGTGAGACATCTTTACCATCAATTACAGTTACAGAACCTGTTAAATCCTTTTTTTTAGCGGTTCCATATCCAATAGCGACTACTTCTTCGAGGTTTGTCGCGTCAGCTTCCAGTGTTACATCTACTTTATCGCTTGATCCGAGTGTTATTTCCTGAGGCTTCATGCCGATATAAGTAAAGAGCAAAACCGAAGGTGTAATATCTGGCACATTGATGCTATAGACACCAATATCATTTGTTGCCGTAGAAACATCGCCGTCTTTTACACTGACACTTACACCCGACAGTGGTTCCCCGCTTTGATCCGTCACTTTTCCACTGATCTCTCTGTGGCCGGTTTGTGCCGATAGAGTCACAGAGATAAGTAGCAGATAAATGATTCCAAATAATTTGCTAACTTGTTTTTTCATGTTATTTAAGGTTATGGTGAATAAATATTTAATAATTGCTTTTTAGTTTTTATTCAAATCTTTTTCGAACCCATTCTTTGAATCCCATATCGTTCAACCCACTTATATGTGATAAGAAGCTTTCAGTAAAGGG
>Ga0079226_10001975_pt1 | contig 15745 bp, 16 predicted proteins | sample Poulit2014_FD_76345 | JGI IMG/M metagenome (GOLD analysis project Ga0079226, IMG submission 76345) | Agricultural soil microbial communities from Georgia to study Nitrogen management - Poultry litter 2014 | ecosystem: Environmental > Terrestrial > Soil > Agricultural land | place: USA: Georgia...
ATTAGAAAAATTAACAGGCCACGCTGAAAAGGTATTGCAATTATTAGGTCTCCATTATCGTGTGATGAGTATGTCTACTGGTGATTTAGGATTTACTGCAGCAAAAAAATATGATATTGAAGTATGGATCCCAACGCAAAATACGTATCGCGAAATTTCCTCATGCTCCAACTTTGAAGATTACCAAGCACGTCGCGCAGGTATTCGTTACCGTGACATTGATGGAAAACCGCAATTTGTCCATACTTTAAATGGATCTGGACTTGCAGTTGGACGTACAGTAACTGCTATTTTAGAAAATTACCAACAAGAAGATGGCTCTGTCGTGATTCCAGAAGTGTTACGTCCGTATATGGGTGGGAAGGAAGTTATAAAATAATTTTTTAAGGGGAGTATGTACAGTGAAATTGGCTTGTGCATGCTTCCCTAGTGTTATACTTTGGAAGTCAAAAGTAATGATTACAAAAAGATAGAAACATTATTGATAAAAACAACAACAAGAGTTTAATGGTAAAAAATAAAATATTGACTGAAAATGATATATATTTATTGAATTTTGAATGTAAAAAGTTAAGAGGTTATATTTTTAAATTTTTGATACGTATTAAATATGTATGAAAATGGTATAATATTATATTTTATTAATAAATTAAGCTACAAAAAAATATAAAGTATTTTATATTCTAAAGTTAAAGAAAAATATTGGATCTTAGTTAACATTTTTGAACAAATAAATAAAATTTTAATAGTGGGTATAAATATCAAGATAAGAATGTACAATTGGGCATGCGGACAAAATCTTAAACCAAATTGGTTAGGAGAGAGTTCATGTATGCTTATGAAGAAAAATTAAAAGCTATAAATCTTTATTTTAAATATAAATCATACGCTGCTATAATAAACGAATTGGGATACCCTTTACGTATGGCCCTTAGAAACTGGGTCAACGAACACAAACAGCATGGCAACGTTAAACAGGAAGTGATTCGTCGGTATAAAATACACAGAGAAACAGAAATAAGTGGCAGTGGGCCATTATTTAGAGTATGGTAAGTGTTATTCTCGTACGTGTAGAATATTGGGCTATCCAATTCGTGCTCTTTTAACATAATGGATAATGGAATCAACACCTTAATCTCGTAATTTTAAAAAAATGGGATAAACTTAACATCAAAAGAAAAAGAAGCTGGTGTTCTTGCTTTACTCACTCGTAATACATCTGCGCAGAAAGTAGCGAATGATATTGGTGTTAGTCGAGAATCTTTTTACTAGTACAAAGACCAGCTACTTGGCAAGGATGTGTCTATCAATAAAATGAAGAAACCTAATGATACAGACGTTAATAAACTCAAAGACCAAGTCGAGCAGCTTTAGGATGATATATATCATCTTCAAATGAAAAAGGATATACTAGAGAAAGCAGGAGAAATTATAAAAAAGACCAGGGGCATCTTTCTGGAAAAACTCACGAATCAAGAAAAAATCATCCTGATTGATATTGATGCCCTTCGTCCAAAGTATAAGCTTTCTCAATTATTAATATTCCAAAATGTAGTTGCTGTAATCCTGAGAAACAACTTGCTTCGCCCGATAAGTACCACGATGTGCGTACTCAAATTATTGATATTTTTGAAGAAAGTAAACGTCGCTACGGCTATCGACGAATACATGCGTCACTGAAACTAAAGTTGCTCTTCAAGCTGAAGTCCTACTGGAAGCTCTTATGTTTGAAGCATACTCCAAATTATGACTAAACTCATTTTTCCATCCTAAATATTTCATTATTACCTTCGTTTAATTGATTAGCAATACAATCCCTTCAGTAACCGTTCTAACTGTCGCACAAAAATAACCTCTTGCCCATAAATGCTGACCCCTATTTCTTTTTTTCAGTTCAGCGAATTCATCTTGTAGTAATCTTGATGATTTTCCTTTTAAATATTGCAACATCTTATTTGGTGCCATACTAGGTGGACATGACAATAATAAATGTATATGATTCTTTCTTACACTTCCTCGTAAGATGGTTATTTTTCTTGCTTCGCATCCCCGCCTAATTAGTTCTCAAGCCCTTACCACTATTGGACTTTCCATCACTTTATATCTGTATTTTGTCACCCAAATTAACATGATACTTAATATCATATACTGCATGACTATTATTTCTGTATCCATCCATACTTTCACCTCACACATTAGTATGGACACATAGAAAATAAAAGATAAGGCTAAAAGCTGATACCGTCTAAAGATGATGGAGCTAGACCACGCTTTTGTTAGGTGAAAATATAGGGATTATCCTTTCGGAGAAAATAGTGCGACGTATCATGCGTGAAGAAAATTTCATTGCGAAATCCACTAAAATGAGAAAGTATAGTTCGTATGGTGGAGAGATATCATCTGCTGTTCCTAATGTTTTAGAATGTGACTTTTAAGCAGATAAAGAAAACGATAAATGGGTTCACTACCTAAGTAGTGGGGAAAAGAGGTCTCTTTCCCTTTTTAAATGTAAAATCGGTATTTTCCCCGTACCTTGATGATATTGATGATTAAGACGATTACATAATCTTTGAATAAATTGATGCAATTCTTTATAATCAAATTGTCCTTGATAAGCATGGATTTCATCAAGAACTTTCATCGGTGCTTATACCTTAGCTTTTGTTTGTGGTCTACCTACAATACATAGATGCACTTCAAACCTACAATCCTTTGAAAATTGATAAAATCGTTCGTTTACTTTCCCAGTCTTGTATGGTGCTCTTGGTTCGTCCATAACGGTTCTCATATTATCGATTGATAACGTTTTAGGCACTCCACCAATTGTTTCAAAACTTTCCATAAGGAAATACATTAATATATCTTGTGATTTTGATATAGACAATGAATACGTTCTAAATCTCGAATGACTTAATAGAAATACGAGTACATTCACATACAATACTTCACCATCTTTTGTAGTGTTTTATCGGAAAGCAGTAATTTGATTACTTCGTAATAGTCTTCTATTTTTTATTTTCTTTTGCGTGATTGCACCCTTCATATTCTTTCAAATATTTATCAATCGTTCGACGATCGACATTTAAACCTCGAGCTAGCTGGCTTTTATTAATTTTCATATTAGAAATCTCCATTAGTAAATTTAACTTTGGCAAGTTCTTTAGTCCACTAATTTCCATTTTGTATTGATATCGATTTGTATGTGCATAATATTCGCCTCAAAATATTATGTATTACCAATCACTTGTTGTACATTCTTATCCAATCGTTTCTGTACATTGTTAGAGTATTATTTATAGATAATTTTAAGCGATCTTCGATCTTTTCCCATTTCTACTATAAAAATAGTAGTATGTTTCCATGCCTTTATCACATTAGAATTAGTTTGGATTATCGTGGATAACAACTTATTTTTCAGTTATGGTTAACTAAAATTATATGCAGTTTCACGATAACTTTTTATTTGTTTAGCTGTTGCATTTAGTTTTATAACGAATCAATAAAAAACTCATATGCGTCGTTGTATTAGGAATTATAAAACATTATCATTTAAACTTGCTGAAAAAATATGGAGGGTTTTACGTATTTTTCAGAATTTTTTAAAATAATTATTGACATATATATAATAAGTGGTGTATAGTTAAAAACAAATAAATCAAAACTGAGTTTTGTATTACGAAACGATTTGTGTAATTTGTAAAAAAAGGAGGTTATATGAAGAATTTTACATAGTATTAATTTAATTGTATTTATATAAAGTTTAATAAAATATTTATATGATAATGAGGTCGAATTAAATGTCGCTTGTTCAATCAGTAGATAGAGCTTTACGTATACTAGATTTATTTGATGAATATAAAACAGAGTTAAGAATATCAGAAATCAGTAAACTGACACAACTTAATAAAAGTACTGTGTATGCATTATTAAAAACATTACAAAACCATAATTATATTGAACAAGATACTGATACAAAAAAGTATCGTCTTGGATTGAAGTTGTTTGAGAGAGGAAATTATGTAATACATAATCTAGACTTGAGGGTAGTAGTTAGAGAACATTTGCTTGATCTTGCTATTAAAACTAATTATACATTACATTTAGTTATACTTGATAATAAAACTGGACTATATATTGATAAGGTAGAAGGGAAATCAGCAAATGTTTTTTATTCCCGTATAGGAAGAAGGGTACCACTTCATAGTAGTAGTGTAGGAAAAATATTAATAGCATTTAAAAAAGAGCAAGAGTTAATAAGTATCTTGGAAAATTATGATTATGAAAAGAAAACTGATAAGACAATAACCAATGAAGAAAGTTTTATGGAAGAGTTAGAAAGGGTTAAAAAAAATGATTATGCTTTAGACCAGGAGGAAAATGAGTTAGGTATATGTTGTATTGCTGTACCAATTAGGAACCATACAAATAAAGTAGTGGCAGCTATTAGTTTATCAATGCCTACACCGAAGTTTTCAGAAGAGAAACAAGATGTAATACCTATGTTACAACGCGTTGGTCGTAATATATCTATGCAATTAGGCGAAAGTTTTTTGTATTAAACGAATAGAATTTTTCATTAAATCTAATATAAATAATTTTAATCAACATATGTAAGCGTTTTATAAAGGTAAGTTACATATAAAGAAATAAGGAGGAAAAGAAATGAGTAATAAATTAGAAGGTAAAGTAGCAATTGTAACAGGTGGTGGACAAGGGATTGGTAGAGCAATCTCTCTTCGCTTAGCTAAAGACGGTGCTAACGTTGTTGTTTTAGATATGAATTTAGATAATGCTAATTCCGTTGTAAGTGAGATTCAGAAAATGAATAGAAAAGGCTTAGCTAAATTGGTAGATGTACGAGATAAAGACATAATTCGTTCTGTAATAGATGAAATTTATTCGGAGTTGGGGAGTATTGACATTTTAGTGAATAATGCGGGAGCAGCACGACATAATGCAATATTTGATATAACTGAAGAAGAATTAGATTTGCAATTTGATGTAAATGTAAAAGGATTATTTTTCTGTTTACAATCAGTGGCAAAACACATGACCAATCAAGGTGCGGGAAAGATTATTAATTTAGCTTCTCAAGCAGGGCGGAGAGGAGAAGCGCATGGTTTGTCTTATTGTATGAGCAAAGCAGCAGTTATAAGTGTAACGCAATCGGCAGCACTTGCTCTTTCACCTTATAAAGTTAATGTCAACGCTGTATCTCCTGGGGTTGTAGATACACCTCTATGGGAAACGATTGATAAAAAGTTCAGTGAAATAAGGAATATTCCTTTAGGTCAAGCTAAAAGAGAAGCAGTTGAAAGCATCCCGTTAGGGAGAATTGAGCAACCAGAAGATGTTGCTAATGTCGTATCATTTTTAGCTGGATCAGACTCAGATTATATGACAGGACAAACGGTAAATGTCGATGGAGGAAATGTTATGAGTTAATTTTGTATAGATTTCATTAATAATAAAGTTTTAGGTGGTAATAAGTATGAAAGCAGCTATATTAAAAAAAACAAAAACCTTAACAATTACTAATGTTTCAAAACCCTCTTCACCGCCACCGGGATTTGTAAAAGTAAAAGTTAAATCGGTGGGATTATGTGGTTCAGATATTCATTATTTTGAAAAGGGAGCTATAGGAGACTTTAAATTAAATAATCCAATGATATTGGGGCATGAAGTTGGTGGTATTATTACAGAAGTTGGTGAGGGGGTTAATCATAAGGTAGGTACTACCGTTTCTCTTGAACCAGGAATACCTTGTGAAGAATGTCAATATTGTATGACGGGTAATTATAACTTATGTAAAGATATTAGCTTTTTTGCCACGCCTCCAACAGATGGCGCAATGACTGAGTATCTCATTCATCCTGCAAAGTATACATTTGCAGCAGGGAATCTAAATCCAGCAGAGGCAAGCCTAGCTGAACCATTATCTGTAGGTATCTTTTCAGTTCGGTGTAGTAAGATTGAACTGTGCGATAAAGTGGCAGTCTTAGGAGCAGGACCTGTGGGATTATTAACAGCATTCGTTGCTAAGCTAAGAGGTGCAAATGTTTATATTTTTGATATTAAACAAGACAGAATTGCCATAGCAAAGCAGTTAGGATTTGATGCGACAATATTTAATGAAAGTCTAGTAACAACATATGACGCTGTAATTGATTGTACGGGCAATCAAAAAGCTCTGAAATGGGGTCAAAAAAATACTCGTACAGGAGGATCTATGGTATTAGTAGGTATGGGAGAAACAGAAGAAATGAAATTAGATGGTTTAGATATAGTTCTTCGCGGTATAAAAGTCTATGGTTCTTTTCGATATGAAAATACATATCCTGAAGCATTAGAAATAATACAAAGTTATCGGGATGAATTTTCAGTATTTACGGAAAATAAAATAAATTTAGAAGAATTGCCTGAGTATTTGGCAAATGGTATTTATAAAAAATATTTCAAAACGATTATAAATATTTAAACTTTATCTTACGTGTAGTTTATAAGTTAAGTATTCAAATTTTGTTTTATTAATAAATGGAGGTAGATTATATTGAAACATTATAAATTATTTATTAATGGTGAATTTTTAGAGTCTCAATCTAAAGAAACAACAGAAGTTATTAGTCCGTCAACGGAATTAGCTGTTTCACAAGTACCTAAAGGAAATGAAGCAGATGTAAAAACTGCAGTAAAACATGCTAAAAATGCTCAAAAAGGTTGGGCGTTATTACCAGCGATACAACGTGCTCAATATCTATCTGCAATTGCAAAAAAAATCAGAGAAAATAAGGAACATCTGAAACATGTTATATCTGAAGAACAAGGGAAAACCTTATCTCTTGCGGATGGAGAGGTTAACACAGCTGCTGACACCTTGGATTTTATCGCCGGATGGGCTAGAAGATATGAAGGAGATATATTGCAGAGTGATAGAGAAAAAGAAAATATTTTGATTTTTAAACAACCTATTGGAGTAATTGGGGGGATTTTACCTTGGAACTTTCCATTTACATTAGTAGCTAGAAAAATGGCACCTGCATTGTTGGCAGGAAATTCAATAGTTATTAAACCAGCAACTGATACACCTAATAGTGCATTTGAATTTGCAAAAATTGTATCTGAAGTTGGATTACCAAAAGGAATATTTAACGTTATATCTGGTGACAGAACCGTAGGCAATGCTCTTGTTACACATCCAGATGTAGATATGATTACGTTTACTGGAAGTACAAGTACAGGAGCGAAAATTATGAAAGATGCAGCGGATACTATAAAGAAAGTATCATTAGAACTTGGTGGAAAGGCACCAGCAATTGTAATGGATGATGCAGATATTGATATAGCGGTAAATTCTATTGTAAGTTCAAGAATTGTTAATAGCGGACAAGTATGTGTGTGTGCAGAGAGAGTATATGTACAAGAAGGGATATATGATAAGTTCGTAAAACAGTATATTGAACAAATGTCTTCTGTTACTTACGGAGATCCTCTGCATCAAGATGTGGATATTGGACCTTTGGTTAATGAAAATCAATTAAAAGATGTGGAAAATAAGGTTGAATATGCAGTCCAACAGGGGGCGAAATTAGCTTTGGGAGGAGAAAGAGGAGAACAAGAGAAAGGGTTCTATTATAAACCTACGGTTTTATTAGATTGTAGACAGGAAATGGATATAGTTCAAGAAGAGATATTCGGTCCTGTAACGCCTATTGTTAAATTCAAAACATTAGATGATGCAATCGAAATGGCAAATGATTCTGATTACGGTTTATCGAGTTCAATCTATTCAAATAATGTTAATACAATTATGCGACTTAGTAATGAATTAGAATATGGTGAAACATACGTAAACAGAGAAAATGCAGAAGCTTTAAATGGATTTCACACGGGGTGGAAAAAATCAGGCCTCGGAGGAGAAGATGGCAAATATGGATTAGAAGAGTATTTTAATAAACATACAGTGTATATGAAATATTACTAATAATCAAACTAAAAATATTATAATTCCAAAAGGGTGATCCTATTGAAAAATAAACAAAAAATTTTGTTAGGTTGTATAGGACTTATATTAATGATGCTTTCAGTTGGGTGCAGTGATTCATCTAGTTCTGAAAGTAATGGAGATGAATCAAAAGGAACTGTAGCAATTAGTATGAAGAGTCAAGAATATGAATTTTTTGTTGCACAACAAAAGTCTGCTGAGCAAAAGGCAGAAGAACTTGGATATACAGTGAAAAGTTCTGTAGCGGATATGGACTCTGGTACACAGACAGATCAATTTATAAATTACGTAACGGAAAGTCCCGATATGATATTGGCAGACCCGGTTGATAGTTCAGGGTTAATATCAGCGATTGAGCGTGCTAATGCAGACGATATTCCGGTGGGTGTTTTAGATACCCCTACTAGTGGCGGTGATGTTGCATTTACAGTAGCATTTGATAATTTGGAAGCTGGTGAAATGCAAGCTGAAGAAATAATTAATAGACTTGAAGAAAAGTATGGAGAGCCTAAAGGAATTGTACTTAATGCTTATGGAGATTTAGACAGTGAAGCTTGGCGTTTAAGAAAAGAAGGATTTGATAAAGTGATGGAGGACTATTCAGACATTGAAGTTATTAGTTCTCCTGGAGAAGGAGATATATCTACGACAAAGAAAGTGACTGAAAATGCTATAGCGAAATATGGCGATGATTTAGACGCAGTAGCAGTACCTAGTGACAACCCAGGTAATGGAATCTATCAAGCATTAAAGTCGGCTGATATGTTACATGATATTGATGACCCAGATCATGTAATATTTGTAACGATTGATGGAGAGCCAATGGCACTAGATAGAATAGAAGAAGGCCATTACGATGCTACAATAAGTCAAGATGCTATAGCTTATGGAGAGATACTAGTTGAATATATGGATAAATATGTACTTGCAGAAGAGGATATTCCACTAGAAACTTATGAAAACGATGAATATGCATGGAAAACAGCTCCTGTAGAAGAGAATGAAGTAGGAGTAAGAATGAACATTCCACCTTATGTAATCGATAAATCTAATATAGACGACGACGCTCATTGGGGCAAGGCTTATCAATAATAAGTATTATAAATAGGATGTTTGTAAAATAAGTATATTTAAAAAGTCATATTCAAGCATGGCTTTTTAAATATACAATTATAAACAGATTAAATAAAAATCTATTTAAATGTTTTATAGTTCATTGCATATAATTTAATTATATGAGGAGGGGTGAAATGGAGTTAGAAGTAAAAGAGATAACTAAAAATTTCGGTTCTAAAAGGGTTTTAAATGATATAAATATGACTGTTAAATCAGGAGAAATTCATGGATTATTGGGAAAGAATGGTGCAGGAAAGTCTACATTAGTAAATATTATATCTGGCGTTATCTCAGACTATAAAGGAAATATTATTATAGGCGGGAAAAATCTTGATAATTTAAACGTTAAAGAAAGACAAAATTCAGGTATTTATGTAGTACCTCAGCATGCAGCTATAATACCTAATTTAAGTATAGGCGAAAATCTCTTTTTAGGAATGCTTCCAGAAAATAAAGGAATCGTTCAATTAACTAAAATGTACAAAAAGGCTAAGGAAATATTAAGTGAGTATGGAGTAAGCTATGACGTCGAAACAAAAATAGGTAAATTGCCTTTATTAGATCAAAGAAAAATAAATATTATACGAGCCATATTCAGTAGAGCTTCTTTGATAATATTAGATGAGCCTACTACAGCATTATCAGTTGCGGATCGAAATAATCTATTTAACTTTGTTCGTGATTTAAGTAGTAAAGGTACAAGTTTTATTTTTATCTCTCATTATATGGAGGAAATATTAGAGTTATGTGATTCAGTAACGGTTATTCGTGATGGAATTAGCTTTGCTAATTATCCTATAAAAGATGTAAATGAAGATATATTAACTAACATGATAGTAGGTGATGACGTAACGTTAGTTGAAAGGAGTAGAACACATTTATCTCAATTAAGAGAGAAACCATTAGTGAAGATAAAAGATATGAATGGTTCAGGTATACATAATATAAATTTCGAGATGGAGTATGGAGAAGTGGTAGGTGTTGTGGGTTTACCAGATTCAGGTTCACGAGAGTTTTGTAGAACTATTGGAGGTATGTCTCCTTTTAAAGGGGATATAAAATTAGCCGGTAAATTAATTAGAAATTTTAAGAGCCCTAAAGAAGCTATAAAAAACTCAGTAGTATATGTATCATTTGATCGTCATAAAGAGGGAATAATTCCATTACGTTCAATACGAGAAAATATAAATCTTTCGATTCTAGATAAGATAAAGACGAAATTAGGAATCATAAAAAGTAAACAAGATGTTCAGAATGCTGAATATTATTTTTCAAACCTAAGTGTAAATGCTCTATCAACTGAAGAAGCCGTGGGTAAATTAAGTGGTGGAAATCAACAAAAAGTAATTATCGCGAAAGCATTAAGTGTTAAACCTAACTTGTTGATATTAGATGAACCTACAATAGGGATAGATGTAAAAAGTAGAGAAGAAATCTTAGGAGTTGTCAATAATTTAAGTAAAGAGGAAGGATTGGGAGTTCTATATCTCACCAATGATTATAATGAACTGTTAAGGATATGTGATAGAGTATTATTTTTTAATGATGGGGAAGTAATAAAAGACGTAAAAAATGAAAACCTTACTGAAGAAGAAGTTGTTCGTTTAAGGGATAATATCATAGAAAGTGGGGAGGCACTATGAATGCAATATAACAACAGGGTAGCGAAAATAGCAATTAATAATATAGTTTGGATTTTACTTATCCTAGCAGTTTTAATAATGGGGTTAGTAGATAGTGCCTTTTATAGTATACCAATTTTAAAAAATATACTTATTCAAGCATCAGTCCTTGGTATAATAACAGTTGGATTATCTCACGTAATACTTATGGGGGAAATTGATTTATCAATAGTAGGAGTCTTGGGTTTTAGTGCAGGTTTAGGCACTGTATTAATGTCAAAAGGGTTTCCATGGTTTTTATCTATTATTATCATTATTCTTTTTGGGGTTTTAGTAGGTTTTATAAATGGTGTGTTAGTTACTAAATTAAAGGCAGCAGCATTAATCCAAACACTAGCAGTTTCGTTTATTTTAGAAGGGGCATTATTAGCGTTAACGCAGGGAACTACTATAACCAACTTTCCTGATGCTTACACATGGTTAGGTCAATCATATATATTAGGTATTCCTACTATGCCTATTCCGTTTATTTTGTTATTTGTCATAGTTTATTTTATTTGGAATAAAACTGTCTATGGTAGATCTTTATTCGCAGCTGGAGGCAATCCTACTGGTGCATATGTAAGTGGAATAAATGTTTCAAGAATAAAGATTTCTACTTTCGCTATTGCAGGAGGAACATATGGATTAGGAGGGTATATGCTTTCATCATATATGGGAGCTGTAACTACTAATTTTGGTTCGGAGCTATTAATGTACGGATTGGCTGCTGCTGTAATAGGTGGAATTAGTTTAAAAGGTGGAAAAGGTAGAATTTTTGGTGTTTTAGGAGGCGTACTGTTATTAACTGCTATTGATGTGGGATTACAAGTATTAGGAATAGACTCCTTCTACGTCACAATGGCAGGCGGAATAATGATTTTTATAGCTGTAATTATAGATGCACTTAAAAATATATTTTTTGATGATGATTGATATAATGTTTAATCCAAATAGAAAACAAATGAAAAAATCATTTTTATAAGGGGAGAAATTAAAGTGTCTAGTATTACTGTGGAACATAACGAATTAAAAAAATTATGTTCAAATAAATTACAAGAAGCGTCTGTTCCCTCTGATCAAGCAAATATTATTTCAGATGTTTTAGTTCATGCCGATTTACGAGGAGTAAACTCCCATGGAGTGCTAAGAACCGAACATTATATTAAACGTGTTCAATCAGGAGGCTTAAATGTAAATCCAAACTTATCCATGCAACAAACTGGCATAGCTACAAAAGTTTTAGATGGAGATGATGGATTTGGACACGTAATAGCTAATCGCGCTATGGAAGAAGCAATTAAATTAGCTAATGAAATTGGAGTAGGAATTGTTAGTACTATTAATAGTAGTCACTGTGGAGCTTTATCTTATTTTGTTAATGAAGCTGCACAAAATAATTTAATAGGAATTGCTATGACTCATACTGATAAGTTTGTAGTTCCGTTTGGTGGTAGCGAACCTTTTTTTGGAACTAATCCAATTGCATTTGGGTTACCTGCCCAAAAATATAAACCTGTAATTCTGGATATGGCTACAAGTAATGCTGCTTTAGGTAAGATACTACACGCTCGCAAAACTGGTGAGGAAATACCAGATGATTGGGCTGTAGATAGCGAGGGAAACCCTATAACTGACCCTAATAACTTTGCATCTCTTTTACCTTTTGGAGGTCCAAAAGGGTATGGACTTGCCATGGTTGTAGATGTCTTATGTGGGGTTTTAACTGGTATGAATTATGGCCCTCATATTAATCCAATGTACGATAAGTATAATGAGAAAAGAAAGCTAGGTCATTTATTTTGTGTAATAAACCCTAAGTATTTTACCAATTTATCTACTTATTTAGAAAATATGGATAAACTTATTGAAGAAATTCATAATGTTCAACCTGCAAAAGGATTTAATCGTGTATTAGTTCCTGGAGAACCAGAACAAATAAACGAAGAACAAAGTATTAAAAATGGTGTGGCTGTAGAGAAAAGTGTATTTAATTTTCTAAATGGAGAACTTTAGGTTATTAAAGTTAAAGGGAGAAGGTTTATGACAAATATTTTGGATCTTTATAATGTAAAAGGTAAATCAGTTATTATAACAGGAGGTCACGGAGGTATAGGCTTAGGGATTTGTAAAGCATTTGCTCAAGGTGGGGCAAACATTGCAATAGTTGGGAGAAATAAGGAGTCAGGATTAAAAGTAGTTAATGAAATCGAAAAAATGGGTAATAGATGTATTTTTATCCAAGCAGATATCACAGATCCTGATGATTGTGATAAAGCTGTAAAAACTACTGTGAAGGAGTTTGGAAAATTAGATATAGGTATTAATAATGCAGGAATAGTTAATAACCACCCGGCGGAAACCTATCCTTTCGAAGACTGGGTGAAAGTTATTAATGTAAATTTAACAGGTACATTTTTAATGTGTCAAAGCCAGGGTAAACAAATGATAAAACAAGGGAATGGAGGAGCTATTATAAACACATCTTCTATGTCCTCTTATGTTGTAAATACTCCTCAACCTCAAGCAGCTTATAATGCATCAAAGTCTGCGGTAAATCAATTAACGAAGAGTTTAGCATATGAGTGGGCTAAATATGACATAAGAGTAAATGCTGTCGCTCCAGGCTATATAAAAACACCCCTTCTTGATTATGGAATAGAAGAAATGAATTGGGGTAAAGAATGGATAGAAAGAACCCCCCAAAAAAGATTGGGAACACCTGAAGAGGTTGGAGGTTTGGCTCTTTATTTAGCATCAGATGTATCACCATTTATAACAGGTGAAATAGTAGTAATAGATGGGGGATATACAATACCTTAAAATTATTGTGTATATATAAATATATTATGAGGGGGAAAAGTAGTGCGTATTATTCGCTTTGAAAAAGAGAATAGAAAATTACAATTAGCTGTAGTCACAAAAGAAAATAATATATATCCATTATTTTACGACGATCTACAAGAAATTATTGAGAAATCTGAAAAACAAGGGAGTACTGTGCTTAGCTTAATACAGGAAGCTATCAATGAATCGAAATCTTTAGATAAAAACTTGGATGAATTGACGTTATCTGTACCTATTTCATCTCCTGAAATTTGGGCAGCAGGGGTAACTTATAAAAAAAGTCGAGACGCAAGAAACTATGAATCAACTGATGGTCGATTAGATGCTACAACTTTTTATGATAAAGTTTATGATGCTAAAAGGCCCGAGCTATTCTTAAAATCTACTAAAGATAGAACTGTAGGTCCAAATCAAGAGGTTTATTTAAGAAGTGATTCAAAATGGCAAATCCCTGAACCCGAACTAGGATTGGTTTTAGATAATTCAGGTAAAATAATAGGTTATACTGTAGGGAACGACATGAGTTGTAGAGATATAGAAGGGGAGAACCCTCTTTATTTACCACAAGCAAAAATATGGAAAAACTCCTGTTCAATTGGGCCGACAATTCGCTTAGCAGAAACTGTAGACAATCCTTATGATTTTCAAATTATTTGTCGAATATATAGAGGCAAAGAAAAGGTATTTGAGGATTCAACAACTGTAAATCAATTAAAAAGAAGACTAGAAGAACTATCTTATTATTTATCTAAAGATAATATAGTTTTCAATGGTACAGTGCTTTTAACAGGAACATGTGTTGTTCCTTCTAACGACTTTTCCTTAGAAGATAAAGATTTAATAGAAATAGAGATTCCTGGAATTGGAATATTAAGTAATCCGGTAAAAGCCCAGTAGCTTTTATTTGTAAATAAAAAAAGAGAGGACAGATATGAAATGGTTCAAAACAAGGAAGCAAATATTTATAGAAATTTAATTAATGGAGAATGGTGCAATTCTGCTAATGGACAAACCTTATCTAGTATTAGTCCTGCAAACAAGGAAGAAGTGATTGGATATATACAAAACTCTACAGAAGAAGATGTAAACCAAGCAGTTAAAGCCGCCAAAAGTGCTAAAAATGATTGGAAAAAGGTGAGCGGCGCAGAAAAAGGAAATATCTTATATAAAGCTGCTAATATTCTAGAGTCTCGAAGAGATGAAATTGCGGAAACACTTACCAAAGAAATGGGAAAACCGATTGCCGAAGCTAAAGGAGAAACATCTCGCGGGGTGGCTATATTACGTTATTACGCTGGTGAAGGCATGCGGAAAACTGGAGATGTTCTTCCTGCATCAGATAGCACTGCGCTTATGTATACAGATCGTGTTCCTCTTGGTGTCGTGGGCATCATTGCTCCTTGGAATTTCCCAGTAGCAATTCCAATTTGGAAAATAGCACCGGCTCTAATTTATGGAAATACTGTCGTGTTTAAACCCGCTCAAGATGCAGCGGTTACAGCGGCTAAGGTAATTGAATGTTTGGTAGAAGCTGGCTTACCAGAAGGAGTAATTAACTTTGTTTCTGGTAAAGGTTCTGTGGTTGGAGAGAGAATCATTACTCATCCTGATATCAAAGGAATAACTTTTACAGGCTCTAATAAAGTTGGTCAAAGAGTCGCCGAAGGAGCAGTAGCTCGAGGAGCTAAATATCAATTAGAGATGGGAGGGAAAAATCCACTTATTGTTGCAGATGACGCTGACTTAGATGAGGCTGTAAAAGCAAGTATTAGCGGTGGTTATGGCTCTACAGGACAAAAATGTACAGCTACTAGTCGATTAATTGTTCATGAAAATGTATATGAGGAGTTTAAACAAAAACTAGTTGAGAAAGCTAAATCTATGAAAGTAGGAGACGGATTAAATACCGAAACTGATCTTCCACCTAGCGTTAATGAGCAACAATTAAATACAGTTCTTTATTATATTGACAAGGCTAAAGAAGAAGGAGCTACATTACTTGTTGGTGGAAAACAACCAGAAGGAAACGAATTACAATCTGGATTCTATGTAGAACCGACTATTTTTGAAAATGTAGAATCAAATATGACTTTGGGACAAGAAGAAGTTTTTGGACCAG
>Ga0079226_10001976_pt1 | contig 15744 bp, 15 predicted proteins | sample Poulit2014_FD_76345 | JGI IMG/M metagenome (GOLD analysis project Ga0079226, IMG submission 76345) | Agricultural soil microbial communities from Georgia to study Nitrogen management - Poultry litter 2014 | ecosystem: Environmental > Terrestrial > Soil > Agricultural land | place: USA: Georgia...
AACTAGCATTAGAAAAAAATATACTTTGTTTTAATGTAGAATCAATCGAAGAACTTTCTGTTATTGGAATGTGGGCAAAAAAAATGAATCGAACTGCAAGAATAGCATTAAGAATCAATCCTAATATTAAAGCAAATACTCACCCCAATATCATTACTGGAGTCGAAGGTAATAAGTTTGGTATTTATGCTAATGATATACCTAAAGCTTTGAAGCTCATCGAAGGTGATAAACACTTGATTTTAAATGGAATTCATTTTCATATCGGATCCCAAATTATAGATTTGGAAGTCTATAAAGAATTATGTTTGAGTATTAATAAATGGAATAAATGGTTTCTAGATAAAGGATATACACTGCCAATTTTGAATGTTGGCGGTGGTTTAGGGATCAATTATAAAGAACCCGACAAAGAAACCATTCCAGATTTTAAATCCTTCTTTGATATTTTTGCTCAGTATTTATTTGTTGCTGATCATCAAAAGGTTCATTTCGAATTAGGACGTTCTCTAGTTGGAAATTGTGGTTCTTTAATAGCCCGAGTGTTATATATTAAAGAAGGTAAATCAAAGAAATTTGCAATACTGGATGCAGGGATGACAGAGTTGCTACGTCCTGCTCTCTATCAGGCTTTTCATAAGATTGAAAAAGTAACCGAACCCTATTTACCAGTTGAACCCTATGATATTGTAGGACCTATATGCGAAAGCAGTGATTATTTTGGAAAATCGGTGAATCTTCCTCAGCTTAAACGTGGAGATTTAATAGCCATACGATCAACAGGGGCTTATGGAGAAGTAATGTCTTCTAGATATAATCTAAGAAAAGAATTTGGGTATTATTATAAAAAATAATTAGCTGCTAAATAATTACAAAACCATTTTCTAAATCTCCTACTAAATAAATAATGCCTTATATCAAACTCAAAATAAAGTATAGAGATTTATTATAATTAAAACTTGGGAGCCTGAAGAAATTATAAAAACAGATTATAAGCATCGATAAAACTCCGATGGGATGAAATTATACTCTATCATCATCCCGTCGGGATTTAAAAGCTTGATTGTTGTCACTTCACGCAACATAAAGGAATGAATTAGCCTATCACTATTCAACTAACGACTCCTGAAATAAAGTCGCGTTAATTCGCATTTCACCGACTAATGAAAAAAAACGCATTAATTCGTTTACATATAGTGTACTTTAAAAATTTAGCTGTATTTTTAAACGAATTATACCATTAATACTTGTGCTATGCATAAAATCACTACAACCTATTTCTTATTCTTTTTATGTTTACCAGTGTTCTTATGCGCTCAAAACATCACTAGAAAACCTATAAAAGGTAAACTACTCCCCTCTTCAGAAGATTTGATATTAGAAAATATACATATATATAATAGTCAATCCGGTAAAGGAACTTTGAGTAATCAAACAGGAGATTTCTCTATGAAAGTAAACATACAAGATACTATAGTAATCACTTCCTTACAGATAGAGACTACAAAAATAGTGATTGAAAAAATGCATCTCAACGATGGACTTATTACTATAAATATAGAACCAGCTATGGAATATCTTACCGAAGTTCGTCTAAGTAATTTAAAATTAAAAGGTGATTTGACCTTGGATGCAAAAAATATTGCTCTGGCACCTATAGTCACTTCTGCAGATCTCGGTTTTCCTGCCCCTACCACGGAAATAAGTAAAGGAATGCAAATGCTCTCCTCCCTTTCGTCTTCTCCTTTAGAAGCTTTATATGCGGTATTAAGCGGGGAAATGTCTAAAATTAAAAGAAGAATTGATATTGAAGTTGCTGACGCCAAAAGACAAAAAGTTTTACATAAAGTACCGACAAGTTTTTATAGCAATCAATTAAGAATACCTGAAAAAAATATTATACACTTTATAGAATTTTGTGAGGCAAAACAAAATCTAGATATTCTTGTTGACCTAGATTCAATTCTCTTTGTAGAATATATGCTTGAATTAGCAGTAGAATATAAAGGATTATATCCCGAAAGGATGGAATAATTAGATATTACTTCATAGACTTTTACATTCATATCTTTCTATAGAATCTTGGTTTAATCCTATCCATTCTTTCATAAACATCAGAAAATAAAGGAGATACTTAGCTGTTTTATTCTTCTTATAGATCTTAAAGATTTTACTATCTACTTATCCCCTATTCTACTTGCCTTCTTTCTTTATTTTAGAATAAGATTTTACTTGTTTATAATTATTCTAATTAATACATTTGCATTACTTAAATCAAGTCTAAATAAAACTATTTTGCGAACCTTTTTATTTGTGTTGCTTTTTGCTGTATTGGTTGTTGCATCCTTGGCCATTGGTGTAAAGCAAATAAGTTGGTTGGATTTTACTAATTGGAAGGATTCAGAAGCACCTGTTTTTTTTATCAGTAGAATTCCGCGCACTGTAGCTTTAATTTTAGCAGGAGTAGGTTTGAGCATTAGTGGTTTGATTATGCAACAAATTTCATTAAATAAGTTTGTATCCCCCACTACTGCTGGCACATTGGATGCTGCCAAACTTGGAATCTTAATCAGTATGATTTTGCTTCCCTCTATTGCTAGTTTGTATAGAATGGGTTTTGCATTTTTATTTACTGTTTTGGCCAGTATAATATTTATGCAAATGCTGAAAAGAATTCAACATAGAAGCTTGATTTATATCCCTTTGCTAGGTATAATGTTTGGAAATGTTTTAGCAGCAATTGGGACGTTCTTTGCATACAAGTTTGATATTGTACAAAATATGGAAACTTGGTTGATAGGAGATTTTTCCAAAATTCTAAAAGGTAACTACGAGTTGATCTACATCAGCCTACCTATTGTGATTTTGACCTATATATATGCTAATAAGCTGACTACATTAGGCTTAGGAAAAGATATGGCAAAGAGCTTAGGTATCAATTATGATTTAATAGTACTTGTAGGGCTAATATGTGTATCGCTCACGGTTAGCTCGGTAATGATTACTGCAGGAGCTATTCCTTTTTTAGGATTGATCGTACCGAATATCGTAAGTTTGTTCTATGGGGATAACCTTAAGCGTTCTTTACCGATTACAGCACTTTTTGGAGCTATCTTATTGCTGTTTTGTGATATTATAAGCCGTATCATTATCTATCCCTATGAAATTCCAATAGGTTTGACTATAGGGATAATCGGTGGTGTCACTTTCTTAGTATTCATTGGTAAACGTATGCGTTATGCTTAAAAAGAGAATTATATTTTTAATAAGCATCGCCTTTATAGTCCTCATGGTCTATCTTTTTACTATGATGGGGACTCGACCTGATTATGTATTGCCCAGACGACTGGTTAAAATAGCAGCAATGATACTCATAGCATGTAGTGTGGGGTACTCTTCTGTGGTTTTCCAAACGATTACTAATAACAGAATTCTTACTCCCTCAATAATGGGTTTTGAATCAGTATATATACTTTTTCAATCTTTTATTGTCTTTTTATATGGAGATGCTACATTTCAAGTTATACATTCACAAAATAACTTTTTGTTTTCAATATTGTTGATGTTAGGATTTGCTTTGATTTTGTATTTCACTATGTTTAGAAAGCAAGATGTAAATGTTTACTTTTTGTTATTAGTAGGCTTGATTCTGGGTTCGGTTTTTGGGAGTATGACTTCTTTTATGCAGATGATCATAGACCCGAACGAATTTTCTGTGGTACAGAAATCTCTTTTTGCTAGTTTTAATAATATCAATACCGAACTATTAGGAATATCTGCTATAGCTTTAATAATAAGCCTATTAATAGGAAGCAAGTTATTACACAACTTAGACGTTCTGGCTTTAGGTAAAGAACATGCCATCAATTTGGGGGTGAACTATCAACGATTAGTACAAATCAGTCTGTTATTGATTGCGATTCAAGTTTCCATTTCAACAGCATTAGTGGGTCCTATAACTTTTTTGGGCATTTTGATAGCAAATTTAAGTTATGAGTTTATTCCTTCTTATAAACACAGACACACTATTTTGGGGGCGAGTTTAATGGGAATAATCTTAATCGTAGGAGGACAATATATAGTGGAACATATCTTTAACATGGGAACCACTATCAGCATATTAATAAATTTTGTAGGAGGACTGTATTTCATAGTACTCTTACTTAAAAGCCGTAAATTATGATTTCTGTAAAAAAAGTAAATAAACGATATGGCGAATTTCGCGTATTAGATGACTTATCCATTACCTTTCCCAAAGGTAAAGTAACTTCATTAATCGGCGGAAATGGCACAGGGAAAAGCACTTTATTGGGAGTAGTTAGTAAATTACTGAATAAAGATTCAGGAAATGTTTTTGTTGTCGATCAGGATATTTCAGATATCTCAAGTAAAGAATTTGCTACACGGTTATCATTTTTGAAGCAATCCAATCATACTCATATTCGATTAAAAGTAAGAGAGTTAGTCTGTTTTGGTAGATTTCCTTATAATCGAGGAAAAAAAATGTGTTCCAATGATTGCTGTATGGTAGATAGGGCATTAAGCTTTATGGAACTCGAAGACATCGCAGATAAATATATCGACGAGTTGAGTGGAGGACAACGCCAAAGAGCATATTTGGCAATGGTACTCGCCCAAGATACCGAATATGTTTTGCTTGATGAACCTTTGAATAATTTGGATATGAAGTATTCTGTACAAATCATGAGAACCCTCCAACAACTTGCTAAAGAATTTAATAAAACGGTAATTATCATTGTTCACGATATCAATATAGCCGCTTACTATTCTGATTATATCGCAGCGCTTAAAGATGGAGCCATACAATATTTCGGAACTACCAAAGATATTATACAACCTGAAATATTAAAAGAGGTATTCGATCTAGATTTTGAAGTGATTGAAAGAAATGGAAAACCCGTATGCTTATACTATAATTAAAAAACAACTCTATATAACCTTAAACTTATAAAATATGCGTATTCTATCCTTATTCAGCTTGGTCAGTCTAGCCCTATTTAGTATGGCTTGCAATCAACAAACAAAACAACCTAAAATAGCTCTTACTGAAGATAATTCTATTGTAATTGAACATCAAGTCGAAAAAGTGCGTGTACCGCTTTCGCCAGAAAGAGTAGTAGTATTTGATTATGGAGCATTGGATACTTTTGGAGAATTAGGCCTAACACAAACAATTGTGGGAGCCCCAAAGCATTCCGTTCCTTCTTATTTGAAAGAATATAAAGAGGATAATTCTATTGAAAATGTAGGAGGATTGATGGAACCTAACTTTCAAAAAATTAATGAATTGGAACCCGATCTAATCATTATCGGAATGAGACAAGTTTCGGATTATAAAGAATTCGCAGCTATAGCTCCTACTATTATTTATGAGCTAGATTACAAAGACTTTATGGGCTCTGTAGATAAGAATGTGGAACGAATTGGAAAAATATTTCAAATAGAAGAAGAAGTTCAACAACGTTTAAGCCAACTCCATGAAACTTTAGAACTACAAAAAACTACTCTTCATGATGTGATGCATAACGAAAATATTCAAGGTCTGATTGTTATGTTTAATGATGGGAAATTTAGTGCATACGGCAAAGGTTCAAGATTTGGTATCATCCATGATTTCTTCGAGATTCCAGCCGTAGCAAAAGACTTGGAGGTTTCAACACATGGTAATTCTATTTCCAGTGAATTTATTCAAGAACACAATCCCGATGTGCTCTTTGTATTAGATAGAAATGCAGCTATCTCTGATGATCAAATTAATACTAAGGATATTGAAAATAACTTAGTAAAACAAACCGATGCCTACAAAAATCAAAGAATCACTTATCTCTCCCCAGATGTTTGGTATTTATCAGGAGGAGGAATTCAGTCTTTAGAAATTATGGCTAAAGAAGTGGGAGGCTCACTATAAATATCCCCTACAGATGAAAGAATTGATGTATAAAAAATCTGTTTTAGAAATTTTCTAAAGCAGATTTTTTTAATGGGAACCAATTACTTTTTATGTTTCTTGTCGCTCTTCTCTTCTATCTTTTTCCGATTTTGTCTCTGCAACACCAAACTTCCAATACGAATAAGCAGACAACTCTTCTCTCTCCCACTTTTTCTCCTTCCTAAAGTAGTTTCTAAGCTTGCGTACATTTGCATATTCACATGCCACAAAAGCAAAACGACTTTTCTTTTCCAAATCTTGGTCATTTTCAAGATTAGAAATCACCCTATCCGCTAAAATAGTATCATCTGCCGTTTTAATGTTTTCTATCCAGTATATTTCAATACCTTTAGGTTTATTTATATTCTGTCGTTCTTTTTGATTAGGTACCTCCAAAAATACTTTTCCAGTAACATCCAAATTGAGAGATTCTAACATAGCTTTTATTACCGGAAGAGCAGTAGCATCCCCAATGATATAATAAAAATTTACTTTAGGGACCAAGGGCATATTTTTTATTTTCATAGCAACTCCTAATGGAGCTCCTATATCAGCATGTATTGCATAATTGGAAGCAGGTCCTTCATCTCCATGTGCGACAAACTCCATATACATTTCATTTTTTATTAGGTCAATTCCCGCATGAGTATAAGTTCGACGAATAGCCACTTTATCAATATCTTTATCCTCTAGCTCATCTGAAAAATAAACCTCTTTTATACCTTTGGGAGGAAGAAAAATCTTATTATTAACCCCAATAGTGCAATTTGCAAAAGAAGAAATATTCTCCCCGGTAAAAGTCAGCCTGATATAATTAGGAGTAATAAACTCTCTAGCTTTTAAAAAAATAACTGTTCGCTGAATATTAGGTTTAGTCATGATAAAAATTTGATTTGCAATATACTATTTTTATTCATTCTAATTAAGTTTTATGACAATTATAGACGAATAATTATTTTAAGTATAAAATAGTATTCTTCACATCAAAAAATGTATCTTGCTTTTTATGCAAGAACAACAGGAACATTTTTTACTTTATAAGCCTGACGGCTATTTAAGTCAGTTTTCTATCAATGAACCCAAAGGTTATAAAAAGAAGCTACTCAATGATTTCTACAAGTTTCCAGAAAGCTGTATGGCTATCGGCAGATTGGATGAAGCTTCTGAAGGCTTATTATTATTAACTACAGATGGAAAACTTAGCTACCATGTGAACAGCAATTCCATAGAGAAAGAATATTATGCCCAAGTGGATGGAAGGATTACCGACAAGGCTATCCAAATATTAAGTGAAGGAGGCCTAGAACTTTCCAATCAAGGAAAGAAATATTATACATTACCATCTAAAGCTAAAAAAATAAAAACTCCTTCTCTTCCTCCAAGACAGAAAAACATTCGAGGTAATCATCACGGACCTACATCATGGATATCGATTACTTTAACAGAAGGAAAATACCGACAAGTACGTAAGATGACCGCTGCCGTCGGTTTTCCAACTTTGAGGTTGATACGGATTCGAATTGCCCATTTAAAAATAAATAATATGCAACCAGGCGAAGTACTTCCCCTCCCCGATTTAGCTGAACAATTAAATTTTCTTTAGTCTTTATCTAATCGAGTGGTTTTAAATATTTAAATTAGTAATTTTATCTTTTAAAAAGTCATAAATACAAATTCCATGGAGATATTTCATCTTTTAGAACAAAATAGTATTGCCAATAAGTTTATTAAGGAGTTACGAGATCATACTATCCAAAAAGATAGTATGCGGTTTAGAAGAAATATTGAACGAATAGGTGAAATATTAGGATATGAATTGAGCAAAACTTTACAATATAAACCCCAAGCTATCCAGACTCCCTTAGGGCTATCCAGACTAGAGCAGCCTTCGGACGAAGTGGTTATTTGCTCTATTCTTCGTGCAGGTATCCCGCTGCACATAGGTTTATTAAATTATTTTGACGAGGCCCAAAACTCATTTATTTCAGCATACAGAACACAGTGTAAAAAGAGTAAGAAATTTATAGTTAAGGTAGAATACCTTGCTTCTCCCAATATTGACGGCAAAATTTTAATCCTCGCCGATCCTATGTTGGCCACAGGTAGCTCTCTAGTAAATGTTTATAAAGCCTTGAAAGAGTTAGGTACACCAAAAGAAGTTCATATAGCTACAGTTATCGCTGCACAAGAAGGAATCGAATATATAAAAAATAATTTACCTTCTCATATTAAGTTATGGATTGCCACTATAGATCAAGAATTAGATAAGAATGGTTATATCATTCCAGGTTTGGGAGATGCAGGTGATTTATGTTATGGAGAAAAACTCTCTTTTTAGAAAAACCTTTCATTAAGAACTAATAATGGAATTTTTGTGTGATTCGTCAGAGATTTCGATTTAGACCGTTCAAGTAAACGGCTTAAAAAAGTATGTTTTTTAGCGATTACACATACCATTTCTGCATCAATTTCTTTCACATACTCGTTAATTCCAGATTCGATATCTTTTTCATAACGAGTATTGAATAATACAGTATGACCTTTTAGTAATTCAACATATACATCTTGTATGTCTTTTTCTTGAATGCTTAACTCTCTTTCTAGTTTATGAATACTTACAATATGAAGTTCTGCAGAAGTCAATTCTAATAATCTACGTATGGTTTCTACTCCTTTTTTTGTAGGAACTACTGAGAGATCCGAGCCTATAACTACTTTTTTTATAGATTTATAGGTAGTATCTTCAGGAATAGCAAGTATTGGAGCTTTTACTTTTCCAATCAAACTAGAAGTATTGCTCCCCATTACTATTTCTTTTAATCCACTAGCTCCTTTTGTTCCCAATACGATACAATTGATATTATGTTCTTCCAAGAACCTTTCAATAGAAGTTACAAAAAAATCAAATTTAGCATACAGTTCTATATCTAAATTAGGATAATTATTTAGTATTCTTTCTTTAAGCCGTTCTAGCTCTCTTCTACAGTTTTGTTCTGCCGCTCTAAAGATAGTTTCATCCATCACTTGAGCTTCTATAGGTCCAGATGGAGTCACCACATATGGAGAAAAGGCGTGTAAGATATGAAACTTCACTTTATCTTTATTAAACAACTCAATAGCATAAGAAATAGCTCCCCACGAGTTTTCTGAAAAATCGGTTGGCAAAAGTATATGTCGCATAGAAAATGATTTATTAAAATTATAACTCGTCCATTGTAACCCTAAACCTCCTGATAAATAATTATAGATTACTCTTTAATAAATGAACTTTTATTATAAATATACCTAGTAAAAATACAAATATCCTTTAGTACTTTAAAACATTTAGCTTTATGTTATTCGTTAAAGTATTACTAAGTGATTCTCTTGCTAATTAATTATGTAATTTGATTTGCTTAACTATACTAAAGTTACTAACTTTATCTTTCAAGCAAATTAACCTTTTAAATACTTCCTTCTATGAATATTAATTTTGAATATCACAATGTCACTGCCAGCGATCGTTTGGAAATTTTCACTTCCCAGAAACTCGATAAACTTTTTAAACGATATGATTTTGTCGTCAGTGCAGATGTTTATTTTAAATCCCAAAATACTTCGAATGCCGAAAGAGGTAAAATATGTAAAGTTCGGTTAGGAACACCAGGTGTTTCTTTATTTACTGAAGCTGATAACTCTAATTTTGAAGTTTCAGTGAATGAAGCTACTAGAGAGTTGGAAATACAATTGAAAAAAAGAAAAGATAAGTTTAGTAGAAAACAATCTTGATAAAGTTTTTTAAAAATAAAAAATCGCTAATCCTATCTATCACGATTAGCGATTTTTTTATCAAATTAACCCATCCGATAATAGGCTGATTTTAAATATGCCCCTTCTTTAAAACCTATTGGATGGTCTAGAGCATGCTCGGTAATTTCTATAAGCTTGTAGCGAATTTTTAATTGTTGGAAGCATCGTTTATGAATTTCTAAAAAGTTAGTCTTAGTAATCCTAGATGAGCAAGAAGCCAATAGTAATAGTCCGCCTTTTCGAGTCAATGCTGCTCCTAATTCGGCAAGTTCTGCATATTTTTTTTGAGCTAGATTTTGTTCTTTTTTACTTTTTGCAAAAGAAGGTGGATCGATAATAACAATATCATATTGCTTTTTGGCTTGCACCAATTTCTTTAGTTCTTCAAAAGCCTCTCCAGCAATTGTTAGATGCGTTCCTGAATGTGGATTAAGACTTGCATTATGTCTAGCCAATTCCATAGCCTGTTTACTAATATCTAGACTGGTTACTTCTTTTGCACCACCAGTCAAAGCATGAACCGAGAACCCTCCTGCATACGAAAAAACATCCAATACGGTCTTGTCCCTAGCTGATTTCCCTATTTTATGACGATTTTCTCGATGATCGAGAAAAAAACCTGTTTTATGCCCCTGTATAACATCTGTCTCAAAAAGCACTCCGTATTCTTTAAATTGAACTTGCGAGTTTTTAAGCTCCCCATACACTATGCCTCCTTCTGGATAAGGAAGCTCTAGACTTTGCAAGTTCCTACTCCATCTAATAAGAAGAGCTTTAGGCTGTATAATTTCTACCAGAGATGAAAAAATCCATTCTAAATAAGGAAGCCAAATTGCAGAATATACTTTCACCACCCCTACTTCATTATAAAGATCTACAATCAACCCAGGCATACCATCATTTTCACCAAAGATCAACCTATAAGCATTAGTGTCAGAAGATAATAAGGCTTGGCGAATCGTGAACGCTTGATGAAATTTATTCTGGAAAAAAAGAGGTGTAAGGTTCAAGCTTTTTCCAAGCTGTATGATTTTAATACGGATGGGCGAATAAGGATCATATAATCCAAATGCAAAAACTTGGTTCTTTCTTTGGTCAAACAACACCACCAAATCTCCTGCTTCTCCTTTTTTATTTTGTTTATCTATACTATCCGAGAACACCCAAGGATGTCCTTGTTTTACACTTCGTTCTCCAGCAGGCTTCAACTTTATAGCCAATCTATTAGGTGTTGTCATACTTTAATCTCAATAAAAAATCCCGATAGCAAATATCGGGATTTTATGTTAGGAAATATATTTCTTTGGTTTATTCTCCAGCTTCGCGTTTTGCATCTTCTTGCATCTTCTTATTGGGAACAATAACCACGTTTACACGTCTATTTTTTGCTCTTCCTTCCACAGTTCCATTATCTGCTACAGGATTATCAGGTCCAAACCATTCAGTAGTAAATCTTGCTTTACTTATTCCTTTAGTATTGGTGAAATAATGAGTTACAGATTTGGCTCTTTGCTCCGACAGAGTCATATTAAAGGTTCTGGGACCAGTAGCATCTGTATGACCTACTACCAATACATCAGTATCTGGATATTCTTGTAATACTTTTGAAAGTTTATCTAAAGTTTGGATGGATTCCGTCTTCAAGTCATGCATATTCGTATCGAAATATACACCGCTATTTTCATCAAATGTAATAACAATCCCATCATCAATACGTTCTACTTCTGCTCCTGGAATTTCTTCTTCGATTCTTTGCGCTTGTTTATCCATTCTATCACCGATAATAACACCTGCACCACCGCCGACTACACCACCAATCACAGCACCTAATTCACTATTCTTACCGCTACCTAAATTATTTCCGAGAACAGCACCCAGAATGGCACCTCCCGTAGCACCAATGACACCACCTTTCTGTTTGTTGTTTGCATTTCTAGTGGCTTCACATCCTGTAAAAGGAACACTTAGTACAATAGCTAAAGTAAGAAGACTTATTTTTTTGATTATTGATTTCATTAGTTAGAGATTTTAGAAAAGTTCATATATATGTGGAAGGGCTTTCCTTCTAGTGTGACGGTTTGCTTCCATTGCATACTATCATCACTTAATTGTTCGAGACTCATTCTATAGCCTGAATTGGTTTCCGATTTTCCTTTTGTGTTAGTAGGTTTTAATAAAAAATGATAAAGACCTGAATCTCTATCTACTTCTTGAACCGTAAATACAAAGTTTCTATCCCCAGCTCCACAATCTGCATCTTCTATAGTATAGATTCCAGTATTGTTGTTAGGAATAAACCTCCATGTGCTGCCCTCAAAACAATCGGCTGACGCATCATGAAGTAATTGAACATTAAAGTTTCCCTGTTCACTATAGGAAATGGCATCCAAATTCCAATAGCCTTTCATTACTTTTCGGGATTCTTGAACTACTTTGCTGGGCGCACAAGCTGCAACAGCAAAGAGAATCAATCCCATTAAGAATAATCTTTTCATAAGAAAATTTGTTTTTTGATTGGTTTTATATAATTCTCAGTTATTTACTGAAAAAAATAAGCAAAGTATCTCCACTTATCTTTCGTTTGCTAATATAGTAAGTAATTAAAAACTATCTTCTATATTGATTAAATTTTAACGAAATTAAATATCAAATACTAATAATATAATAAGTCTTTCAATTCTGACTCGAATCTATCCTTAGCCAAATACTGTTTTTCGAGTGTAGCAGCAAACGGAACGGGAGTATTTATACTAGATACTCGCCGTATTGGACCGTCCAAGAATTCAAAACAATTCTCAGTTAACAAAGCTGAAATATCAGATGCAATTCCACCCATAGCCGTATCTTCTTGAAGAATAATAGCTTTTCCTGTTTTTTTAACCGATGTTATTATACATTCTTCATCTAATGGAGCCAAAGTTCTTAAATCGATTACTTCTGCCGAAATATCAGGATTTTGATCTAGCACTTCTAGAGCCCAATGTACTCCCGCTCCATAGGTAATAATACTTATGTCCTTACCTTTTCTTATCTTTGATGCCTTACCTATGGGTAAAGTGTAATACTCTACTGGAACCTCCTGTCGTGCACTTCTATAGAGCGCTTTATGTTCAAAAAATAATACGGGATTCGGATCCTCGATCGCTGCGGTCAAAAGTCCTTTTGCATCATAAGGGAAAGCAGGGTAAACCACTTTCAGCCCAGGGGTATGTGTAAACCAAGCTTCATTGGTCTGACTATGGAAAGGCCCCGCACCTACTCCAGCTCCACAAGGCATACGAATTACCACGTCGGCTTTTTCTCCCCAACGATAGTGAGTTTTAGCCAAATAATTTACAATTGGATTAAATCCAGAACTCACAAAATCAGCAAATTGCATCTCCACAACAGCCTTGAATCCATTGATTGACAGACCCATAGAAGCCGAGACAATAGCCGATTCACAGATCGGTGTATTCCTAACCCTATCTTTTCCAAATTCTTGCACAAAACCTTCGGTAACTTTAAATACTCCACCATATTCGGCAATATCCTGTCCCATGATGACCAGATTGTCAAATCTTTCCATAGACTGTCGTAAGCCTTGTGAAATAGCGTCAATCAACCTTATATTTTCTTTGATTCCCTGAGCTTCGATTAATGTAGGTGTAAAGTCATGATAAACATCCTGTATTTCATACTCGATACTGGAAGTGACTTCGGGCTGTTGGAAAGCGATATCTAGATTTTCTAAAATCATATCTTTATACGATTCTCGAATCTTCGAGATTTCTATTTTATTGAGGTATCCTTGATCGACTAAATAAGTTTCAAAATTGTTCAATGGGTCTCTGATAGCCCATGTTTCTAATAGTTCATCAGGCACATATTTTACACCACTCGCCTCTTCATGTCCTCGCATTCTAAAAGTTTTAAATTCCAATAAAATTGGACGTGGTTGTTTGCGCATACTTTCAACAAGAGCTTTAACTTTTGTATAGACTTCAACAATATTATTCCCATCAATAATATGAGATTCCATACCATAACCTACGCCTCTATCTGCGATATGTTTACAGGCATATTGTTCATTTGTAGGAGTGGAAAGTCCATAGCCATTATTCTCCACACAAAAAACAACGGGTAAACTCCAAACAGAAGCTACATTCATTGCTTCATGGATTTCGCCTTCACTCATTCCTCCTTCTCCACTAAAAACAGCACATACTTTGTGATTGTTTTTTAAGATATTGCCCAAAGCAATTCCATCAGCAACGCCAAATTGTGGTCCTAAATGCGAAATCATCCCCACAATATGATATTGTTGAGTTCCAAAATGAAAACTACGATCTCTACCTTTGGTAAATCCACTAGCCTTACCTTGCCATTGTGCAAAAAGACGGTGTAAAGGGATATTGCGAGTGGTGAAAACTCCAAGATTACGATGCATAGGTAGGATATATTCATCTTCTTCTAACGCTGCAGTAACCCCTACCGAGATGGCTTCTTGACCGATTCCGCTAAACCATTTTGAGATTTTACCTTGACGTAATAAAATAAGCATACGCTCTTCTATCAATCTGGGCAAAAGCATTTTTTTATAAAGTGAAATTTTAGAATCTTTATCTAAATCATAAACAGCATATTCCATTATACTGTTCATTTTGGTTTCTAGAGACATAAATAATTTATTTATAGAAAGACAAATTTAACCAAAATAAGGCATCATACAAGGTGAAGTACGCAGATAATTATTAGCTTTACCGTTTAGTTACTAAATTATATATCCGATAAAAAATAGATGATGAATACTATACCTAGTGTAGATCTAGCAGATTTTCTTGCTGAAGATACAGATAGAAAAATGAAATTCGTAAACGAAATCGGTAAGGCTTATGAGGAAATAGGTTTTGTTTCTTTAAAAAACCATTTTCTAGATAAAAAACTTATAGAAGATTTATACCGTGAAGTAAAAGCTTTTTTCGATTTGCCTACTGACACAAAACGTAAATATGAGAAACCCGAGTTAGGCGGACAGCGAGGTTATGTTTCTTTTGGTAAAGAACATGCCAAAGGTCAATCTAAAGGCGACTTAAAAGAGTTTTGGCATTTTGGTCAAGAGCCAGACTCTACAGAGGCCATGTTTACAGATTATCCCGAGAATGTAAAAGTTACAGAGCTTTCTAGTTTCAACTCTACTGGGATGCAAGCTTATCGCATGCTAGAGAAAACAGGGGTGTATGTTTTAAGAGCTTTAGCTATACATTTGGATTTGGACGAATATTATTTTGATAAGTATGTTCATAATGGATCTAGTATTTTACGTCCTATTCACTACCCTCCTATCACTACACAACCAGAAGGCGCTGTCCGTGCTGCAGCACATGGCGATATAAACCTTATTACTTTATTGATGGGAGCCTCAACAGGTGGGCTACAAGTACTCCGAAAAGATAATAAATGGATCGATGCTATCCCAGCCGAGGACGAACTGGTTATCAATGTTGGGGATATGCTCGAAAGACATACTAATAATAAGTTAAGATCAACCATTCATAGAGTGGTTAATCCTCCTCAAGAAGAATGGCATAAACCTAGATATTCCATTCCATTTTTTATGCACCCTAGAGCAGATATGCCTCTAAATGCTTTAGAATCTTGTATCGATGAACAACATCCCAAAGCCTATGAAGATATTACAGCAGGAGAGTTTTTATCTCAAAGATTAGTCGAAATCGGATTGATAAAAAATAATTAGGTTAATAATGAGTTTAGAAGATCAACTAAAGAAGCTATTCCCAGACCACACTCCAGAAGAAACCGATATCCAAAAAGAAGAAACGGTAGATTTCTGGATTCAAGAAGAGCCATTAGAATGTAAATTTGAAAAGAGAAGAGGGAAAATAAATACCGTTATTGAAGGATATAACGGAACAAAAGAAGACTTTAAAGCTTTGACCAAACAATTGAAAAACCACCTAAGCGTTGGTGGAAGTTTTAAAAATGAACAAATTATTATCCAAGGT
>Ga0079226_10001977_pt1 | contig 15744 bp, 12 predicted proteins | sample Poulit2014_FD_76345 | JGI IMG/M metagenome (GOLD analysis project Ga0079226, IMG submission 76345) | Agricultural soil microbial communities from Georgia to study Nitrogen management - Poultry litter 2014 | ecosystem: Environmental > Terrestrial > Soil > Agricultural land | place: USA: Georgia...
AAACCAGTCATCTTACCTTTTGCTTGACCCGGAATATGGCTGGAACGCTGCAAGCAAATTAAATGATGATATCTGCTAGATTATGGCCTATGAAAAAACCGGATATGATACTTCCGAAAAGGGCCGTCTGCCAAATAAAGTTGATGACTATGCTGTACAAGATTTAGTCGAAAAAGGCGCAAGCGCGCTGAAATTACTCGTATATTATGATCACAAAGAAGAAGAAAAATATAGTACAATCAAAAAAGCATTTATCAAGCGTGTCGGTGATGAATGCAAGCAAAACAATCTGCTATTCATATTAGAGCCTGTTTCCTACAGTGCAGAAGGTTTAGGTTCAAAAAGCGCTGAATTCGCCAAGAAAAAGCCGGAAATTGTAGAGTATTTTATGACCGAATTCTCCAAAGAGGAGTATGGCATTGATCTGTTGAAAGTTGAAGTGCCCGTATCCATTTACAATATTGAAGGCTATCAGCAATACGATAATTATGAACCTGTATTTAGCAAGGAAGAAGCCGCGAATTTTTATCGTACTTGCTCAGAAAAAAGCCGTCTGCCATTTATTTATTTGAGCGGTGGCGTAACAAATGACCAATTTGTCGAAACACTGCATTTCGCCAAAGAATCCGGTGCCAAATTCAGTGGCAGCCTGTGTGGACGTGCCATCTGGAAAGACGGTGTTCAACCATTTGCAGAAGAAGGAAAAGAATCACAATATCAGTGGCTCAAAACAACCGGATTGGAGAACTTAAATAAAGTGAAAAAGGCTATTAAGGATACAGCAACACCATGGTCGGAGTTTGTTGAATAGAGGGAATAGAGGGGTCTGTCCCCCACCACACTAATGCGTTAAAGTGGTGAGGGACAGACCCCCCCTTATGTTAAGATATAGTTCCTTAATGCATATGCCACACCGCTGTCATTGTGGTCTTTGGTAATGAAGGCTGCACGTTCCTTTACTTCCTCCTCAGCATTCTCCATTGCGATTCCTCTGCCAGCTATTTCAAACATAGAAATATCATTCAGATTATCCCCAATAGCAAAAGTATCTGCAAGCGGGACGTTAAAATAGTCTGCAATAAATTTGAGTGCATTTCCTTTGCTGGCCTGCTCATGCGCTATTTCAAGTTTTTCCCTTCCAGAAGTTGTCAGCGAGATGTCCTTCATTTTTGTCATATCCCTGCGGAGTTCTTGCAGTTTTTCATGATTAAATGACAAAACAAACACTTTGTACGGGTTTAATGTGGAAAACTCAGCGGCATGAAAGTCAGAAACATAAATAAGTCCATGCTGACTGTACTGAATATCGACTTTGTTAAAAGCTGACTTTTTATCAGTCTCCTGGTCAAGTTCCTGAATTTCCTGATAGAGTAAATCTTTTCCTTCTTCCATAATGTATACACCTTGATTGGTGTAAATTTCGTAATACAAATTGTGCTTTTTAATCGCATTCCTTATCTTTTTAAGCACTTCTAATGGTATTATGAATTGTTGAAGTATATCTCCTGAGTGGTATGTCATCGCACCATTACCGGTTATAAACGGACATTCAATATCCGCTTGTTTTAAAATCTGCCGCGTATCGTGCAGTGAACGTCCAGACGAAATCACAATAATGTTATTATTTTTTTGTGCTTCATAAATGGCATTCCTATTTTCTAAGGATATCGTACCGTCATCCGAAAGCAGTGTTCCATCCAAGTCAATTGCAATTAGTTTCATTTAATTCTTCCTTTCCCGTATCGACAATTACATATAATGAAGAACCAATCCTCCCATTAAATTCAGGAAAAATTGGTTCTCACTAAATTATTATACGAATGAAGAAACCACTTTATCTTTGCTGTCAACCATTGTAATCTTTGTTTTCACTATTTCTTTGGCCGCATCTTTGGCGTTTTGTAAATAAGTTCGCGGATCAAGGCTGTCCGGATTTTCAATAAAATGCTTACGAATTGCCTCTGAATACGCATTTTTAAGTTCAGTTGAGACGTTGACTTTTGCCATACCAAGCGACACGCACCGTCGTACGACATCATCAGGTAACGCTGAGCCTCCATGAAGGACAAGTGGCACATCGACTAATTTTGAGATTTCTTCAATGCGGTCAAAATCAATGTCCGGCTTTCCTTTATATATACCATGGGCTGTACCTATAGCAGGAGCTAAGGTAGGGACTTCTGTCATTTCAACAAACTTCTTACATTCCTCAGGTACCGCTTTTTGGGCATCACTTTCATCTACAGCAATGTCATCTTCAACACCACTTACTTTTCCTAACTCCGCCTCTATATTAACGCCAAGGGATTTAGCAAGTTCCACCACATTTTTTGTACGAGCTACATTTTCTTCAAATGGGTGCATGGACGCATCAATCATTACTGATGTATAACCAGCCCGAACAGCCTGTTTGATGACTTCATATTCAGTACAGTGGTCAAGATGAAGTCCTGTTGGAATATTGTAATAGTCTGAAGCAGTAGCTGCTACTTTCGCTATATTTTGCGCTCCCAACTGTTTCACTGTTCCAACGGTGGTTTGCAATATTACCGGTGAGTGCATCTCTGCTGCCGCTTCGAGTACCCAAAAAATACTATCAAAGGAATGAACATTAAATGCAACTATCCCATGTTTATCTGCTTTAGCCTTTTGCAGCATTGGTGTTGTTGAAAAAAGCGGCATAATTAATGATCCTCCCCGGATGGAATGGCTTCACCAATTAGCTCGGCAAGCTCCTCACCTGTTGTTGCATCAAGAAAAGCCTGCCGTTTATCTTCATCCATTAATGCACGTGATAATGCAGATAATGCTTGAAGATGGGTTGATCCTGCTTCTTCATTTGGAATAAGCAGGGAAAGAAAGAAGAAGGATGGCTTGTCATCAAAAGACTGCCATTCAATTCCATTCTTAGTACGAACAATCACAACTGCAGGCTTAATAACAGCATCAGACTGGGTATGTGGAATTGCAAAACCTTCCTGAAATCCTGTGGTGCTTTCTTCTTCGCGCGCTTTCAATCCTTTAACAACGTCGTTTACCGATGAAGCAATTCCATTTTCAACGGCTATACTTGCAATGGTTTGGAACACTTCTTCTTGTGAGGAATCGTTTGTATTCAATTTTATATATTCTGGTTGTATTATTCTCGACATTCTGAACCACTCCTTAGTTTGCTTTTTGTGCGAGATTTTTGCGGTACATTCCATAAATAAATGCTCCTACCAAGGAACCAATTAAAATTGCTAGCACCCATAGTAATGCACCTGTAACCACCGGCAATACTAGAAATCCACCGTGTGGGGCAGGAACCTGTACATCGAATAAATATGTCAGCACTGCAGAAATTGACGAACTGAACATGATAATGGGAATTACTACTAATGGGTTCTTGGCAGCAAAAGGTATAGCTCCCTCGGTAATATGCGTTGATCCAAGTGCAAAGTTAACCAGTCCGGCACTCCGTTCTTCTTCTGTAAAATACTTACGGAAGAATACTGTTCCAAAGGCAATAAGCAATGGAGGCGTAATACATGCTGCAGACACACCAGCCATAAAGTAAAAGTTTCCTTCGCTGAGAAGTGCGGTTCCGGTTAGATAGGCCGCTTTGTTTACGGGACCACCCATGTCAAAACCTGACATTGCACCTACTATAATACCAAGAATTATTGGATTGGATGATTGCATATTAGATAAAAAGTCCATCATTGATGAATTTAATGCCTGAACAGGGACATTAAATAGTGTCATAAAGCCGCCAATCAGGAATATACCGATTACGGGATATAAGAAAATAGATTTTAAACCGTCGAGCGAACTTGGTAATCTTCTAAGCAGATACTGTAGCAAAATGTTGATATAACCGGCTGCAAAACCTGCCAGTATACCTCCCAGGAATCCAGCGCCACCTTGATCGGCTAAAAGTCCTCCAACAAATCCTACTATCATTCCGGGTCTTTTTGCAATTGACTCGGCAATAAATGCAGCCAGAATAGGGACCATCAGACTAAATGCTAGACCACCAACATTATTTAAAAAAGCCGCAAATTCGTTATAACTCTCGTGATCAGGATTTGCCGAATGAATACCGAATAAAAATGAAAGAGCTGTTAAAACCCCGCCGCCTACAACAACAGGCAACATATGGGATACACCATTCATTAGGTTATTATATATACTGCGCAAACCATTTCCTTTGTTATCCTTTTGAGAGGATTCAGTGTTCGAAGTCGCTTTTTCCTTTGATGCCTCATAGCCTCTCACTTGATGAATTGAAGCCTCTTCATTTATGATTTGCTTGATTAGCTCTTCAGATGCTTTGATTCCACGTGATACGGAAACATTAACTAATGGTTTGCCATGGAAACGATCTGAATTAACATCTTTGTCAGCAGCAATGATTACCCCATCTGCTTCACGAATTTCTTCCGCAGACAGTTCGTTTTCCACACCCACTTGACCATGTGTTTCTACTTTAATATCAACATCCATTTTTTCTGCAGCTTTTGTTAGGGCTTCAGCCGCCATGAAAGTATGTGCAATACCTGTTGGGCACCCTGTTGCTGCAACAATTTTTTTACGCGTCATTTTATCTCCTCCTTAATTTGATATACTTTTATTTCTTTTTGTAGAGTGGCTATATCTTTTAAATCACTTAAACCTCTGGAAAATGCTGTGGAAGCTCCAACAGCTGAAGCGTAGCTAAGTGCATTTTCAATAGTTTCATTTTGTGATCTTTTTGCCATAAAGGCTGACAGCATAGCATCACCTGAGCAGGCAGTATTCACCACGGTACCTTGAGGGGCAGTGGTTTTTAACAAATGCTCTTCTGAAAAATAAATTGATCCTTCATCTCCCCTGGAAACAATTACTTGTTGAGCCCCCTTGTTTAACAAATCTTTACCATATTTGATAATCTTTTGTTCACTCAGAGAATCAGCTTCGTTATACAAATCAGCTAACTCTTCTTCGTTCGGTTTTAATAAATAGGGTTCATGCTTGAGTGTATCCAGTAATGAGTTTGCACTGGTATCAAGTACAAATTTTACATCATTTTCTTGGCATATCCTGGAGATATCAATAATTATAGATTCTGGTACACCTCGCGGGAGACTGCCTGAAACAATGAGGGTACTACCACTTGGAATCGCTTTAATTTTACTCAAAATCTCTTCCTGCTCTGGTAAATTAATATACGGCCCTTGATTTACGATTTTGTATTCTGATTCGGCATTTAAAAAAACATTGATGCGTGTAGTGCCATCACAATAAACAAAATCTGATTGTATGTTGATTTCACTTAGAGAATCCTTTATATATTTTCCGGTGAAACCAGCAATAAATCCTAAAGCAGTACTATCAATCCCAAACTTTTTAAGCATTATGGAAACATTAATCCCTTTACCATTTGCCTGATAGTCCTCATCGTTTGTGCGATTGACGGTATTTGCTTTTAATTCATCAACTTCCACATACATGTCTATCGCAGGGTTCATGGTGCATGTATATATCAATTTTTCACCTTCTATCTTGATTGTTAATTTTATTGTCGCATAATTTTACATGTAAATGTTTTCAAAAGATGTAAATGGAAATGTAAAAAGTGCCGCGATCATTTATTCGCAGCACTATTAGTTCATCGTCCGTATAACATATGCATCCATTAAAATCCGAGCGATAACATTGAGTGATAACCTGGAACGGACTTCGTATTCCGGAAATAGTGAATGATCACTTTTATACCCCAGGAAAGTCATATCTGACAACTTGCTTAAGTTAGAGTTGACATTGGCTGTTATCGTGATTGTTGAAACTTGTTTTAAATTAAGGTTTTGACATGCTTCAACGAGTTCATCTGTTTCCCCTGATAACGATATAAAAATAGCAAGTTCGTTTTTCTCAATTTTACTGGATTTAATTCGTATTATATTTGGGTCATCATGAGTTTCGCAGGTTTTACCCATTACCTGAAATTTTACTGTCATTTCTTTGGCAATCATTTCGGAAAAACCTCTGGCAAAAATATAAATTTTATCTGCATCATATATTTTTTGAACAGCATCTTCTATTTGACCAATACTTTGCAGTTGAATTGTTTTTTTGACTTCTTCCTCATTTTTTTGAATGGCCTGTTTAATATTCTCATTGATATCTCCTAATAAGTCGTCATAGTCAATCATTTTCTTGTCTTGTTTAAGTCTATATTTAAAAGAAGTATAGCCATCATAACCCAGTTTCTTCATGAGTCGTACAATTGTGGCTGTTGAAACTGTAGCATTTTCACTTAAAGTAACAATTGACATGTTGGCTATATCATTTATATTTTCGTGTATATACTCAAGCAAATAACGCTCCGATTCACTTAGAGAATTATATGTTGAAGAAGAAATACTAAACAAAGAATTATCCATACATATGCCCTCGCTCTTATGTTTTATAACGTTAGTTTACTATATTAGTTAAGTTACTGTCATTATTTCTAAGCTATAAGTGGTTCTCTTGCAAAATCATCATCTTACTACCCGCAAAGTTCCCATCTGGAAGTTATAATAAAACCGTTCATAATAAGTTTTCATTAGCGTAGTTTTACTTGACTTTTTTATTGAAAAAGGGTAAAAATATTTACAAATACAATTAAAGGGATGTGGTTGAATGAATCATTATGATATTGATTATCAAGGAAATATCGCAAAGGGTTTTGTTGAAATTATTTCTAACGGACTTGAATCGTTTTCCGATTACAAACAAACTGTCGCAGAAAACCCCACAACAAATCATTTAGGGCATAAAAGAATGGATGAAATCAATAAGTACGTGAGAAGCTATCTGGCAGAACTAGAGGAAGAAGGATTCTTGCATCGCGTCATCACGGCCGGACGTTCGCCATATGAGGTATTAATGATTTTTGATACTAAAAAGAAAAATTTAATTCTTTTAAAAAGAGTCGGATCAATCGACAGCATACCGAGAAATATGTTTAAATCACCAGGCGATGACATTTCTGAATACATACAAGAGTATGCTAAAGTAAACAGTCGGTTATCATCCCAATTGGAATTTGAATTCGATGAAGAAAACGAGATCAACACTTTCAACCACATCCAACTCGAACAGGAATTTGAATATAACACATTGGTATTCATAACATTTGTTACCGATAAAGAGGAGAATCTTACCGATATTGCGATTGGCGTTCCCGCATATGATATGAATAGTTGGATAGCCCAAAATAAATGGAGCAAATTTATAGAGCCTGGCTTTGAAGAACCTCATACAGATCCAAACGTTGCAAGCGATGATACATCTAAATCCGGGGATCAAAAGTATAAAGATATCCTGAAGCGGAAAAACCAGGAAAAAGAAGAAGGGCGCTAAAATTTTTGAAGCATCCAAAACGAAAAGGAGCATTACCATGGAAGTGAATCAATTCAACCCTAGTAAATTAAAACAAGCGAGAATTTTCCGTGGTCTCACAATATCTGAATTGGCACATTCGACCAACATAACAAAACAAGCCATTTCCCAATATGAACAAGGCAAAATCACACCACGAATCGAAACGATGTTTAAACTAGTCAATAAACTCAATTTCCCCCGTGAATTTTTTTATTCATATGATACAGATACTGGATTTAACAGTTATACCTTCTTCAGATCAAAAGTCAATGTCAGTAAAAAACGATTGAATGCTCAAGAACAAGTCGTCGATTTTTTGTTTAACGGACAACAATTTTTGGAGCATTATATTGAATTTCCAAAGCTAAATATACCCGATGTTCTTATTAAAGACTCCTGGGAAAAAGATGACATAGAAGACTTGGCGCAGAACGTCAGAAACATATGGGGAATTGGAGACGAACCCATCCACAATCTTATTTTTGAATTAGAAAGAAACGGCGTATTCTTGTCAAGCATATTAACAGACACACATGGTGTAGATGCCTACAGTCAAAAGAAAGTTATAAATGGGCAGGATTATTGTTTTATGCTCTTAGGTAAAGATAAAAAATCCGCTGTTCGAAGGCAATTCGATGCAGCACACGAACTGGGTCATTTATTAATGCACAGTTGGATTGAGAAAGGAACAGAGCTGGAACCTGACGAAAAAAGACGGATGGAGAAAGAAGCAGATTATTTCGCTTCCGCACTATTACTACCAAGAGAAGCATTTATATCCACCATCTATAAACCGAAGCTGGAGGAATACATTCATTTAAAAAAATATTGGATGGTTTCCATCAATGCCATGATTGTACGCAGCTATCACCTGAATTTAATTAACTACACCCAGTATCAATATTTACAGAAGCAACTTTCGCGGAAAAAGATGCGAAAGTTTGAACCTTATGATGATGTATTACAGCTTTCCAACCCAGGAATGTTGAAACAAGCTGTGGCTGAATTATTGGCTGATGGCACGATTACTCCTATGCAAATGGCTAAAGAATTAAAAATGTTTCCAAGCCTAATCGAGGAAGTATTAAACCTTGATTCAGGTACACTAAATGTAAACACTGATAACAAGAATACGTTAGAGCTGAAAAGGAAAATTTGAACCAGATTGTACCATTTAAAGTAGTTGTCGCATTATCCATTCGTATTTAGCTTCATAAATCAGTGATGTAATCATAAACAGAGAGACTAACCCGGAAATTTACCTTCCGAGTCAGTCTCTCTGTAAATGTAGGAACTCATAAATGGTAATTATTTTTTTTAATACCATTTCTCAATCAAGTATTCAGCACCGGATTTCAGCGTCTGATACCCCGCATCTGATATCAATCCTTCTTCCAGCAGATGATCAAGCAGACGTATAAAACCTTCCGTATGCTTGATAACTTTTTCCGCCTGATTTTTTTCTTCATACTGGCTGACCGCAGTCAAATGCATTGATAAAGAACGGGCGGACTTGGCATTTGTTATTTCGCCATTTTCCTCAAAGTCCTCCACCAATGCTTTCATGTTGGCTGCACTGGAAGTCGAATGAATCGACATGGCTTCTTCAAGAAACGGCTGCATCACACCCGGGGCCATGACTTTATCATTCGGTATTGTGTATTCTCCCTTAGGAATCGTCAAGGTGACTTCATCGTTTTCAACATTGACTTTTGCGCCGATAATCGCATTGTCCTCCAGCCAATTGCTGACGTGGAGACTAAGCACATAGCCGTCGTCCGGGATCGGGGAGTTGTTGCCGCCCATTTTGACGACAGTATCGTCTACAACCGTGATTTCATATCCGTAAATATTTGTGCCGGTTGTCTCGCCGTATTCAGGTGTATACATGATGAGTTCTGATGCGCCGCGGAAACGATTCACGCCGTCAAGGGCTTTTGTTGCCACCTGAGGTTCATCAAGATCCAGTTCAATTGTGTCATTGGCAAGAATCTCATCCAGATCTGCCCGGTGCTGATCAGCCGCTTCCTGGTCATTATTTTGCAAAGCCATCATCATTTTCACCGTTTCCTGCCCGGCTTTTCCATGAATCTCAAGCTTCTTGAGCCATGCAGATGTTTCGTCAAGAAAATTTTCATTATCCAGGTTTTCCTGTAATTGGGCTGGCGTCGCTTCCATCGTCTGGAATTCGTCCAGCAATTGATTCGCAGCTTGCTCGGCATCACCTGCTTCGTAAGCCTCCCAGAATGCATCAATCAAAGGTGCAAGTGTCGGTGCGCCTTTATCATCATTTAAATCGGAAGCATAGCTGTTTTCCGCGAACGTCTTTAGGGCTCCTGCCGCGTCGCCGCCAAACGCCTTGAGACTGCGCTCCCATGATGCTTCAGGATTGTAATCGGCTGGATTCCACGTATAGTCCGCTACCGTATACAGCGCTATTTTTGATGCTTCCGCCTGAATCATCGGATTGGCCGTAATGCCCAGCACGCCGTGGTCGGTCAAATCACTGTCCCGATTCTCGAGTGGTCCCAGGAACAGCCGAATCGTTTCAAAATCATTCACCGGATAATTATCCCAAAGCAATAAATCATGATCGAACATGTCAGCTGCTTCTTGTGCTTGTTCATCGGTGATCTCAGGTGATACGACAGCCGGTCCCGTCCAATCAACAATCACGTTTGGATCAACTAACTCACCGAATTGCTGTTTATAAACCGTATCGCTAAGCCCCGAATACTCGGTCGGCACCGTAATCAGCCGTTCGGTACCGTCATGCGTTTCAATGAATTCTTCCTGGAAGCGATTCAGCAAATGCGCCTGGGCTGCAGCAGTCGGACTTGGCTCGTCCCCAAACCGTTCCTGATCCTGTTCACAGCGCAGACTGCCGGAAATATCGTCAAAAAAGATCGCATACGAGCGGACGCCAATGTCATACATGGATTGCATCTTGTCCATTAATAACCCAAAATCCTCATCCCCTGAATAGCAAACGCTTGAACCCGGGGAAAGCGCAAAGACGAACTGCACATGATTTTGTTCACTTTTCTCGACAAGTTCCGCCAGCTGATTAAACCGATCTTCCGGGTATGGTTCGCGCCATTTGCTAAGATGGTACGGATCATCCTTTGGCGCATAAACGTACGTATTCATTTTGTTTTGACCATAGAATTCGATCTGACTCAGCCGGTCTTCATGGGACCATGGCTGACCGTAGAATCCTTCAATCGTTCCGCGGAGAGGCATTTCCGGCCAATCCCGAATAGTAACTGACGGCATCCAGTCACGTCCCTGCCGCTCCTGAATGACCTGTTCAAATGTCTTGGCAGCGTAAAACATTCCAGCCTTATCTTTTCCGGCAAGAACAATTTGCTTCTCACCATTATCGCTTGTTGCCAGCACGTATCCCTCATCCGTTAGTGCTTCAGGTCCATCAACACCCAATTCGTTTAAAACATCTACAGCATCTGGATTATCTGAAATGCTGCCGAGCCAGATGGTCACGGGTGTATTCGGTGCCGTCTCACCGGCGGTACTGCGGACAATTCGCTCAACATCCGCTTCCCCCAATGTTTGTTCGACTTCACGAACAGCTGCTTCATCCGTGTTTTCACCGGTCACCAGACCAACGACGGGCGTAATTGGAAAGCCTTTACCGTTCACTTCCAGCTGCTGTGGTGTTGGCGAAACCGTGATTTCATCATTATCCGGCACCTTTGCTTGAGCCACCGGGCTGTTTGCCGCAGACATCAGGAGTACTGTGCCAAAAAGGAGCAGCAACAGCTTTTTGCCCATAAATTTTGTACGAGACATAAATACCACCTTCCTATTTTTATTGACGGATTGTGTCTATTTATCGCTCGTGATGTTCTACTGATCCCCTTGCACCATGTTCCGTCATATCGCAAGGGAACGACTTGTTTATTCAATCGCAGAAATACATTGGTAACTCTTAGACTATCAAGTTGAGATGTTGGCGTCCATACAACTTTGGATCGGTTGTTTAAAATTTTCAATATTTTTAGTATCAATTGCCTAGTTCTTTTTTCGTTTTTTATCGAAAAATGAATAAAAAACACCCGGTTTTGTCGATGCAAAACCAGGTGACTTTGATATACCCTTTTGTTATATAGGGCGTTAATGGCTCCAAGCTACTGATCCAAATCGCTAACCATCACTTCATCAAAATTAAAGATATTGCTGCTGTCATAATCAAAGTTAATGACACTCATCAGCACTCTGCCAGATTGGTTTGGCAATTGTTCATCCGCGGACAAAGTATGAACCATATCCCATTCTTCAGGTTCTTCGTTATCGTCCTTCCAGAGGCGCACCATCAGCTCGTCATCCTGTTTACGCAATCGAATCCAGTGCCATTCGTCTGCTGACATATTCGCATCAATACGGTCGAAATTAGTGGAGCTGCTGTCATATCTGCCCCTGAGAATCAGCTCATCCGATTCGAGATGCAGTTCAACACCAAAACCGTTCACAGGCATTGAACTCCCGGATGAAAAGGCATCAGACTGAAGCCACAATCGCAAACGCTGATTATTGCCTGTCTCATCAGCTTTGAAACGTACCAGCAGTTCACTGTTTTCCGTTTCTTCCATATCCGGTGTTACAAGCCCGTAGGCACTGCCGTTACCCTGCTGACGGTTATCGAGTTCAACCTGGCCGGTGTTATCCTGAATCGTGTATGTTGCGCCATCCGGATTCGATGGCCAAGTATGCAGATTCACAAAATCAGATGAATCCCAGCTGCTTCCGTTATCACCAATGAACCCTTGATAAAAGGCATAATCCAGTTCTTTCATGTAACTGTCGGCCTGTGGTTCAATCAGGTTATAGGCCTCCTCAGTGATCAGTTCATTTTCCCTTTGATGCTCTAGCAAATCCAGTAAACCATCCAGATGTTTAACAACCTTTTCTGTCTCACCCTGTTCTTCAAATTGGCTCACTGCCGTCAAGTGAAGGCTTACGGCACGTACAGCTTCATCGCTCGCAAATTCTCCGTCTGCCTCAAAGCGATCAGCCAGAATCTCTAAATTCGTCAAACTTGGTGCTCCCAGCGGTGGTTCCACTTCACCCGGATTTGTGCAATTTTCCAGCGCTAAGCCGTTCACTTCGTTGTAGTTCGCCTGTTCATCAAGCAGGAACGGAACCACTGCCATCATCGGCTGGTTCATCGTAATAAATACGCCGTTTTCACTGACCTGTTCCGTCTGCAGCGAAAACAAGTCAGTATGCTTGCTTATCTCATCTGCCTGCGAACTGTTGATAAGGTAGCCGCAAGCTTTTGGATCGAGCACAATTGTCGGATCCCAGTTATCCGCACCATCGAGATAGAATGGCTCTGATGGATCTGCCCCGACTTCTGTCTGACGCTCTGGTGCTCCACCCACAACTTCAGTCACATCATCAAACCGCTCTCGATAGAATCGTAGTATCGAATCAGCAGCTTCCCTTTGCATTTCCACTCTGTCCAGCGGCTTTTGACTGCCGGCGCTTTCCGTCAAAATTCCAAGGCTATTCCGAAGCCCCAGCATGTTGCGTAGAATCCGTTCGTCGCCGCCGCCAGCTCCGCCAGGGGAACCATACAAACCTGTCGAGAAACCTGCTTCCTCAACATCCGGCATCATATAATCCTGCACCAGCTCTTTATTCAGCGCACGCAATTCCTCATCCACATTCAGATTGCGCGGCCACAGCATCTCGATGTCCGGGTTTCCTGTTGCACTTGGCCGCTCATGAGCATCTACCGTAATATCCGGCTGAAATTTATTCAAAATTCCCGCAACCGTTTCCATTTCCGGCGTATCCAAATTGAGGTGATCACGGTTGTTGTCGACACCCCAGGCATTCCCGCGTGTATTCGCTTCTCTGCCGTCAGGGTTAGGTGTTGGGACGAACAATACGGTCGCTTCACGCAGCTGCTCTATCATCTCGGCATCCTCTGTAAACGCCAAATCCCTCATCAGTTCCAATGTCATCTCACGGCCTGCAGGCTCATTTCCGTGCGGCGTCCCCATGATCAAAATGTTGTTTCCAGCCGCAATATCTTCATCAGACGGTGGTTCTGGGAAACCTACCCGCACTAAACGAATCGGACGCCCCTCAACCGATGTCCCGACTTGGGTATAGGAAACCCGCTCAGACATCTCTGCCAGCTCTTCCAAAAATGCCGCTTCCTCCTCAAGGGTTGTCCATCCATCACCATCCCGCTCCTCAAATCCGGTTGTCAATGTGTCTTTAGGAGCGTCTAAGGTTTTACTGCCGCTCTCAGCAGCCACACTTAGTGGACTTAAGGCTAAGAAAAATGACATTACCATCATAAAAGGTATCAAACATTTTTTTATATGTGACACTAATGATCTCCTCCTATTTTAAATATTTAGACAGTGGAAAATATAAGTTTACTAAAATAAGGTTCTCCCCCCTTCTAGTAACTAATGATTCTACTAAAAGGGGAGAAAGTTAACCTACTGCCAGGATGCCAGCAGGTTATCAGTCTCCCACAGGAAAACTTATACTTCTTAAGATTCCTGCCACTTTTCAATTAAATAGTCAGCATCATCCGTGAGTCTGTCATACGCCTTTTCCGAAATTAATTCTTCTTCTTTCTGACGGTCAAGCAGCGATTTAAGACTCTCAGTGTGTTTCACGACTTTATCAGCTTCTTCTTTTTCAGCGTAATGACTGATAGCGGCCAAATGCGTTGTTAAGGAACGAACAGCATCATCATTCTCAAATTCACCTTCTTCTGCAAAACGCTCAACAAGTGTTTCTACATCAGATACATTTGAAGTCCAATACTTAGGCAGTTTCAAGAAATCATCGCCGTTAAGATGATCAATAGCGTTATCTGCCATACGGGTAGCAATACCCCAGAGGCCATTCTCCACACGATCTATCAATGCTTGATCATAACCATATTCAGGTTGTTGCCCAGGCATTTCAAACAGAACTGTTGCGGTGCCATTTAAAGCAAATGAAGACCTGGCTTGACCAGGTAAATCACGCTCCTCTGGGTGTAAATAACGAGCTACACCAGGTTCTTCACTATCTGAGAATTCTTTCACACCGAGGGCAGCGGCCAATGCATAGCGTCGAGACTCGTCTTGATCCAATGCTGGCCATTCATCATACTTCGAGCTGTCTTCTGGTCCTAACGGCGGATAGTCTATCGCTATCGTAACGTCCTCACCAGTTTCATTGAGAACAGGGGTGCCCATGTGATGAAGATCTACAAAGGCTTCCACCTGACCAAACTCAGCCTTCAAATCCAGATACAAGTCCCTGAGCATGCGTGACTCGTTTGTCAGGAAAAATCCTGGATCAGCACCTGTTCCGGGCAGGTCTTCCAGAACTGGTTCATAGCTTAAATCAGGATTAAAGTCTCGGTTTATATCAAAACCACCGTTCCGCTCACTGTAGTACCAAGCGGGTTCAGAGCCTTCGAGATTCGGGTAAGTTGCCATGACGTCATCCCAAGGGAAGATGTTTTGCCGTTGTGTTATCTCGGCACCGTCAACGTTAAGTCGCGGGATCGCAACTATGGTAACCCCCTCCCGTACCTCTTGAGCTAAGGAGTTATCACTAGTTCCGAGCATTCTGAGCATCTGCAACAATGCCTCGGGACCGCTTTTCTCGTTACCGTGTATGTTTCCATTAATCAACAACACATCATCCCCCGTACCTACACGGGCAGCATAGACTTCACGATCCTGACGTGAGTGCCCTATGACGTCTACTTCGACTTTGCCTGAACTTTCCGCCTCAATTTGGTTCAGATTTTCAACCAGTTCCTCATAGGTCATAAAACGATCATCCGCGCTTTCCCTATCCATACTTGCCAGGCCTGTAAGCGGACTTATGGTCAACAGCATCAATAAAGTCGCCATAAAAGGCAGGACTTTTTTCCAAATATTTTTTTCCATAATAGCCTCCTTAATACCGGAATTCTATTGCTGCATACTCTTACTCATATAATAACTAATAGTTTGATAATGAAAGTATTTAACTCATATAAAGGCCTCCTTATCATGGGCATCTACCGTAATATCCGGCTGAAATTCATTCAAAATTTTCTGCAACCGTTATTCAATTATCACCACCGATCTATGGAGTGTTGTCGCATATTACAGACTTTCCTCCAAAATCCTCTCCCTAAAGACCTCTTCATCGGAAGTCACTACCTAGTTTGTAAAACAAATCTGGAAGTCCGCCATCCTATTATTGTTCGAGAAGAGATTTATATCTCTACCTGTTAAACCAACGTATCACCTCAATACAATGCTTTTCGCTTTAAATCCATGAATCTATCTATTCCCAGTTCTCAATCAACGACTCCGC
>Ga0079226_10001978_pt1 | contig 15740 bp, 10 predicted proteins | sample Poulit2014_FD_76345 | JGI IMG/M metagenome (GOLD analysis project Ga0079226, IMG submission 76345) | Agricultural soil microbial communities from Georgia to study Nitrogen management - Poultry litter 2014 | ecosystem: Environmental > Terrestrial > Soil > Agricultural land | place: USA: Georgia...
GCCACCAGTCAGGCTGCCCAGTGTCGGCGAGCCCTTGAGGATCACCCGGTTGTCCGTGGCATCGCCATCGGGCGCGAAGCCACCAAAAACGGCGACATTGATTTGGGCATCATCCTTGATCGTGACCGTGTTACCCATGGCATTGCCATGTCCGGTAGAGCCACCGTTGACGGAATTTACGGAACCGCCGCTTATCGTGACGGTGTTGTCACTGGCATCGCCAGCACCAGAGCTTTCCACGTAGCCACCATTGACGGCGGCTCCAAGCGTTCCGCCCGTCATCACCACGGTGTTTTGCGAGGCATCTCCATTCCCGGTTCTGCCACCATAGACACCATAATCGATTTGGACATTGTCCTCGATCGTGACGGTGTTGCCCGTAGCATTGCCGGCAGTCGTGTGACCACCATAAACAAGACTTTGAATGACTTTGGCATCACCACTGAGCGTGACTTTATTGCCGCTGGCATTGCCATTGCCCCCAACGGAGCCACCAAAGACATCGCCGCCAATATCCGCATCGCCGGCAATCGTGACTTCGTTGTTCTTCGCATCGCCGTCACGGCCGACTAAGCCGCCATAGACCTTGCCTCCGATATGCTTGCTGGTTGTGATCGTGACCCTGTTGGCTCTGGCCTCACCGCCCTTTTGAGTCACCGCACTGCCACCAGTGACATTACCTTGCACATGAGCGTTATCGGCAATCGTGACTTCATTGCTTATCACGTCACCGTTGGTGGCGCCGTCGACACGGCCTCCGTGAACATATAAACGCACCGCGGCGTTATCGGTAATAGTGACTACGTTACCTGTGACGGTACTGCCCCCAGCGTTGGAGTTATTCACGTACCCCCCTTCGATATCACCGACTTTGGCCTCGTCGGCAATGATTACCTTGTTGTTTTCCGCTTTGCTGCCGCCGTGTGCGCTTGTTCCGCCTTTGACACTGTTCCGCACCCTGGCTTCGTCGATGATTTTCACAACATTGCCATGTGCATTGCTACCTCTACTAGTACCTCCGCCACTGGCAGAACCAACTTCTGCCTGTTCGGCAATTATTACCTCGTTGTTTTTTACATCGCCCTTGCCGTATACAACAGCACCAGTAACGGAGGCGTTATTCGCAACATTGGTGCTTGTCACCGTCACACTGTTATTGCTTGCATCGCCGTCTCCAAAGATGCGTGCACCCCAAATGGAAGATGCCTCAGCGTTATCTTTGACCACGACCTTGTTACCATCGGCGTCGCCATTGCCCTCAATTGCGCCGCCAATGATTCGGCCGCTGACAGATCCTGCGTCACCGGCAATCGTGACCTTGTTGTCGCTGGCGTCGCCATCCTCGCTGTAGCCGCCAAATACGTTGTCTGCGGTATCCGATCCACCGTCGATCATCTTGACATCTGCACCGGTGGCGGTATCCCCGTTGTCCCGGCATTCGCCAATGTAGCTGTCACCCGAGCTGCCGGCGGCGCAACCAGATGTGGTGTCATAGAAACCCCCGCCGGAAAATAAATCAGCCGCCATGGCCGTGCCGCCGAGCAGCAGCAGGGCGCCCACTGCGGCGCCAGTGGCGATGCGGCCGATGCCGACACTGGACTGTTCTGTCGTATCCGTGCTGCTGGGTTGATCCGTCCGGCCATGACAGCGAGCCAGCTCCGAATGCGTGATCATTTGGTTCAACAGTGCAGAGCAGGATTTTCCATATATTCTGTACAACTTTCTTCTCCCTTTTGGTGGCAGCCTGTTCTTCAGGAAAATCAGCATACTTCGATCCAGATCGAAGCGGCGTCGATGATAATATATTTTTATTTTTTTAGCCACGTACAGATAATCATTTTCTATTTTTTTGAAACAGGCATATTATTCAAGCTCATGCGCCCTTTGAATGCCGTCTGCATTTAATAGAAAATAAAACTGTAACGGCGGCAGCGGACAGGTGAGACGCAATCGCATTCACGGTTTTCATGTTTCAGCACTGGATGACGATTGCAGGCCGCTAATCCTTGATAGTTTCCCGTCAACCAGGGCATTTATGACGGCCTCTCGACATGCCGGCTCTTCTTCAGGGTTGCCGTACCCAGTGCGGCATGACGTGGCGGAGGGCGTCAGCCCGGAGTTCAGCTCACCATTCCTTTGGTCGAGGCCGGAAACCCATCATGCCTGGATGTCCCTGTCCCGCTGACACACAACCACAGGCGAGCAAAATTGAACACTTTATTTCTCGTTCGGGTGCATGGTTGCGCATAAACTCAAGATCGCGTCCGCCCTGGCCGACGACATCGGCAATGACAGTGCGAGACCTATGCAGGAGGAGCAGCAATGACGACTACACGATCAACACAGCGGCTGGTACGCACGTTTGTGCCGCCGATTCTGTGCTGCGGCCTGGTGCTGGCAACGGCGGCGGTGCCGAAGGCGAGTGCAGCGGTGCTGCCCACTGAAGTGCAGGATCAGAAAACTGCGCTCATCGCCGGTTTTCACGACCGGGCCGGTTATTCGTCCCTTCATCTGGACAAGGATTTCTGGGGTGAATTTTATACACCGAAATACTTTCCGGAGCTCGATGGCGACTGGACGAGTCCTTTGATGCCGGATTCGGACATGCGTGCGATACGGCGTGCCATTCTGTTGTTCGAGGCGAAGGAGGGCGCGCTGCCTCACGCCCGCTACCGGGTACGCTACCGGCTCATGGCCGTGCCGGGATATGAATCGGCAACAAAAACCATGTTCGTCGAGCTGACCCGCTTCAATCTGGGGCCGACGCTGTATGCCGAGGCCGCCGCGGAACAGGGGCGTGATGCCGCGCCGCCGCCCGCAAGTTTCGGCATCGGGCCGCATGTAAGCTGGCGGCTGGCCATGTGGCCGATCCAGGGCAAGCTGGCCAGCACCGGGGCGATTCACCGCAAGGTGCTGGCCGATGACGCGGCGGGCAACAGTCGCTGCCTGGATGCGCCGTGTCTGTCCATGCAGCCGATCACCGGGCCGGATGACGATGGCTGGGCTGCAACCGCCACACCAGAGCCGGAGTACGGCAATGCCGGCATTGATGACGGACCGGCGGCTGCTGCAGACAAGCTTTTTGTGGCGGCCACCGGCAGCGATGACTACGGCCATCCGGCCAGACACCTGGCACCGTATGCACCGCAATTGGAGATGGTCGTGACCAGCCACCAGACCGAGGATGGCAGGCGCACTCACGGCATTGCTCGCAAGAACTCCATCGAGGACAAGCCCTTGTCGACCCTCTGGGTGCGTGGTGTGCAGGAGGGCACGGACATGCAACTGCAACGGCTCGATACGAAACGTTGAATACCCATGCCGGATCGGGTTCGCCAGCCGGAAACGCCCCGCGCGCGGCGCCCCATGCCGCACAGGAGTCTGCCATGAATCGTTACATCAATTGGTTATCACGGCTTGTTCTGCTCGCCACCGCAATGCTGGCGGCCCTGCCCGTCGTGGCGGCCGATATCGAACTCACGGCGCCGGATACAGTGGCGCAGAGCGCGGTCTTCGAGGTCCACTGGTCGGCCGCCCTGGGGCCCTGGGATACCGTGGTCATTGCACGACCGGAAGACGAGCCGCGTCTCGGCGGCCTGTATTATCTCGAAGTCAGAGGCCGGCACCATGCCACCATGCGGGCGCCGGATGCGCCGGGCCGCTATGAAATCCGTTACATGGACCGTGACCACATCGATGACGGCCCGGTGGCGGTCAAATCGCTCAGGGTGGTTCCGGCCGACATCCGGCTGTCCGCGCCGGAGCAGGTTCTGGCGGGTGCACAGCTCACGGTGAATTGGTCGCGTGTGCTGTCGTCCAGGGGGCGGATCGCCATCGTGCGCACGGGCGCAAACGCTGGGGCCACGGATGCCGAAGGCGCCACGCCGGTATCCACTGCCAGCGCCGGCAATCGGTGGCAGACGACTTTGACCGCGCCGGTTGCACCCGGTGATTACCAGATTCGTTATCTGACCCATGCACATGGCCTGACACTGGCCAGTCGGCCGCTGCAAGTGGTGCCGGGCAAAATCAACATCAGGGCGCCGGAACAGGTCACGGCCGGCGACACCTTCGAGGTATCGTGGGGCGGCATCATCAGCGAGTGGGACCGCATGACCATTGTGCCGGCCGACGCCGAGGAAGGCACGCTGATCCACAACACCCGGGTCGGTGACGAACTGTTCGGGGAGTTGACGGCCCCGCATCGCACCGGCGCTTTCGAGGTACGTTATGTGCGCCATGCGGACGGCCGCACCATGGCCGCACAGCCGGTGGAGGTCGTATCGCCGAATGAGGCCGAAAGCGATGCCGCGCATGCCGGCACGGCGGGTGCGACCACGGCCACCGCAGCGGCTCAGGTCCGGGATTTTCTGCGGGGCGATGGCTACAGCGCGCGTGTCGAGCCGGATGCATCGGCCCTGCAGGCCGTCGCATCCGGCGGCGACAAGGACATGAGCCCGCTGCAACGCAGTCTGTTGCTGTTCGAAGCGGTCGAAGGCGAGCTGCCGCGCGTACGCTATAAAGTGGCTTTCCACAGGGGATCCGGAACCGGTGAAGATGGCCCGGACAAGCTCGCATTCATCGAGCTCGAACGCTTCAATCTCGGGCCTACCATTCGCGAGGAGGTCGTCGAGCAGTACGGCGGCCAAGCCGCCCCGCCGGAGGTATTCGGCGTCGGCCCGCATGTCGGCTGGCGTATCGTCATGGCACCGGGCGCGACACGCAATGCCGAAGTCACCGGCATCACCCGCAGGGAGTTATCCAACTACGAGGCGAAAACCAGCACCTGTTTCGATATCAGCTGCCTGTCCACAAGCATGGTCGGCGGCCCCGACGGCGACTGGCGCGATCACCCGACGCCCGGGTTCGATGAGCCGGACGATCCGGAAGACCCCGCAGACTGGCCGGATGACAGCGCCGCGGCTGCCGCGGGCGCCGTATCGCGCTACATGTTCGGGGCAGACGGGGACGGCTATGGTGAACACAGAGAAGGCGTGTCCGGAGATGATCCCGAACTGGTCATGGTCATCTCGCAAGACGTTGCCGGCCAGGACCCGCCCACGAATGCGGTAATCCATGAAACCGGCATGATGGACGATGCCATTGCCGAAATGTGGACGCAGCGTCTGCTGTATGGCCCGGCCGTCGAATGGCGCATCCTGCCCGTGTACTGGCCCGGCCGGCAGTAGTCAGCCGGATCGCCCGGATCGCCACGCGCCAACTCCCGCAGATCGCTCTCGGCAAAGCCGAGGGCGACGGGACGGTTGCGGGCAGGGCCGTCATGTCTGCTCGTCGGCGTCGTCGGGTTGGGCGCGGATGCCAATCAGTTCGGGGCTGCCGGAGCCGGTGCCCAACTGGCCGACATCGTTCGGATCCTAGCACAGCAGGCGGCCATCCTCGGCAATGCCGCAAATGTGATACCCGACAGCGCTGACCTGTTGCCAGCCGACATCAACCTCAACTGCAGGGGGACGGCTGCTGCCGTCGCCTTCACCGTTGCCGAGCTGGCCGGAAAGATTGCGGCCCCAGCAGTATATTTCGTTTCGTCGTTGTCAGCGCGCAAGCATATGAACCGCCGGTACTGATCAGGCGCCATGCATGCTCGGTGCCGATGGCCACGGGTATTGTCTGGCGGTCGTTGGCCTCGCCGTTGCCGAGCTGTCCGAAGGTGTTGTCGCCCCAGCAGTAGACGCTGTTGTCGGCATCAATGGCACAGGTGGCTTCGTCGCTGGCCGACACTGTACGGCGCTGATACTGGTCTCCTCGCCCCCCTTTCATTGTCTGGAAGAAACCAGCATGTTCTTGCCTGCCTCGTCCCGAGCTTGCGGCATCATCGAACAGCGGCCCGTCGCATTGCGGGCCTGCCGGATCGCTCTGGCCAAACAGACAGATCTGGTGGATGCGACGCAGCATCATGCCAGGCATCGGGTCATTCATGCCTGCCGTATCCTGCACGACGACGGTGGCGGGCTTGTCCTGCCCGTCGGGATGCTCGGGCATGGTCAGATAGGTTAGCGACAGCCGGCAATTGTTGGCCACCGGCCCCTCAATGGCCAGTCGCATGGTTTGATTGCCCTGCGTGTCTGTCAGGGCAGCGGGCGAGCGGCCTGCACGGCTTCAACCGGACAGGCGAGATCGTCACATTGTGTCGTGTCTGCCGCGTTCGCCGCACTGCTTGTCAAGGGGCACGAGCAGAAACTATACCGCTGCAAGAACGACACTGATGGCCATGCATGAACGGCGCTTCTGATCACGACTCATGATGTTCTCCGTTTTTTGAAATTTCGAGGCGCAAGCCGCAGTCCGAGCAAACAATGCGCAGCATGCGATTCATGGCGGGATCTCTTTTGTGAACAGATTTGATGATGGTGCGGCTCACCACTTGCGTGTTGCTTATATCGAAGTAGGGCACCTCGTAGTTACCCGTCTCATCCGGTAGGGTAAAATGCTGCCGCTTCTCGTCGCCCACCATGTGCGCATCGATCCAGGTGAAATCGCTTTGAGCAACGCTGGCCAGCGCTACACGCTGATCATCGCCGTAACCGCTGCCACTCCAGGTGACTGTGATCATGTCGCCGGGGAAGCGATTTCGGGTGCTTCCTAGGCCGATATCACCCGTATCCGGGGCGGCATCCTTGTCCACGATATCCAGGAAAGCGCTGGCGAGCTTGATGCGCCCCTTGTCGAGCACGTAGCGCACCGCATACAGGCCGGGCTAGGACGGGGCGGTCCGCTTGCCCTTGGAGTGATCTGCACTCGCAGTTAGTCGCCGTGCTTGCCTTTCTCGGTGCCGTCTACCGCTGTTTATTACCGTTCAGCTATACTCAGCATGTAGGGATGGAAACAAAAGCATGACGCCCAGTAACCGCACATGCGCGCTGCTGCTTATCAGTACCATACGCTTGGTAGCGCTGCAGTCGGGAACGGCCGACACGAGTGCAACAAAACCGCAATCCGAGCCGTTGGTCAAATTTGTACTGCCCGCAGAAAGGATCATCATGAACACGCACGCCGACGACGTTGAACAATTACATCATCGAAATTCGACATAGATAAATTTGCAAATACAAAAATTATTGCAGCCCACGGAATGGTTGGATGCCGTTTGGGTGCCCAGCCGCAAAGAACCGCCGTGTCTATCCTGTGCACACACGAGGCATTGCAGAATGCTCGCTATGATTACCGCTGGGTGTGGCAGCTCGTCCGTCGCGGAGTGACATGAACAGGAAGTTGCGCCGGCTGCTGGGTATGGGGCTGCCGATACTGGCCATCATGGTCTTTTTTTTACTGCTGATATTTTCGCTCCTGCACTTGGCGACCACTCAGCAAACCATCCGTCTGCAGGCACCCCACAACATGCTGCGTGTTATATCGCAGTCGCAGCGTGCCAGTCTGGAACTGTCAACTGCAGTCGCGCGTCATACTACGGGCGTAACGGATGCTGCCACGCTGCAACAACGGTACAACGTGCTTTTAAGCCATTTGAGTCTGCTGCAGCAAAGCACACAAGTACCCGCAATAAGCACCTTCGGCTTCGCCGACGACCTCCAGTATCTACATTCGCAATTGCGTTTGATACAGAGTCGCATCGAGACCCTGCAGCCATACGACGTACGAGACGCCAACGCGATCGGCATGCTGCTGAACCAATACAACACACTGCTGACACGCGCTGCAACCAAAGTGATGGTATCGGAATGGAACACACTGGACACCAAGCTGGACACCGGTCACAAGCAAATTCAGCAAATATCCATTTCTCTTATCGGCATTTTGCTTGCCGGTACTATTCTCATTCTTTACTTTCTTATCGCAAGCCGCGCAGCACGACGGAATACTCGCCTGCTGAACAAGGAAAAGGCATTCTCCCAGCACATCATTGGCTCCAGCAGTGAAGGCATCGTCGCAGTGGATTTGGATGGTCAGTGCACAATCTGGAGCAAAACGGCAGAAACTCTGTTTCGGCGGCCGGCGCAGTATGTCATAGGGCATGAGCTGGGTACCATTGTCGCCTTTTTTCAGGTCAACCGAATACAACAAGCCATTGGCGAATCACTGCGTGGGCAACCTGCTGTCCTTCTCGATCAGCCTTATTTCGTCGATAAACACACGACACCACGCTACCTCGATGTGAGGTGTTTATCATTGCGAGACAGCAACGGAATTATAGGCGCCATATTGCTGATATCCGACGTCACTGAACGGCTGGTCGCACAGCGTGAATTGGCCTTGCACCGGGATCACCTGGAAGATCTGATCCGAGCCCGCACGCAAGAACTGGACGCTGCACTCGAGCGGGAGAAAGTCACTGCCGATCTGTACCGCAATTTCGCTGCCATGATCTCGCATCAGTTTTGTACGCCGCTGGCAATCGTCGACTCTGTTCTGCAGCGACTGATACGCCGCAGCAACAAGATGACTGCGAAGGAAATATGCGAACATGGCGAGCGTGCGCGCACTGCCATCACGCGCATGACCGGTCTGATCGAAAGCACACCCGATACCGCCCGGATCGACGCCGGTCAGGTCAGCAGTCGCAGCCAAAGCTGCAACATCCGAAAACTTGCCGCCGATGCATGCGCACGCCAGCGCGACAACACCCCGGATCAATCCATTACGATGATCGCACCGAAACACGGCATATCCCCAGCCTGGTGCGACCCGGCACATGTTGATCATATTCTCGCTAATCTGCTATCCAACGCCTGCAAATATGCGCAGAATGGAACTCCGATTATCGTGCGTCTGGATGCCACCGACACTTACGTGGAATGTGCGGTCGTCAATCACGGCGTGCTGCCAGCCGTGGCGGATACAGATGCCCTGTTCGAACGCTACTACCGTGGCATCAATACCCAAAACCAACCTGGTATCGGCATCGGGTTGTATGTGGCCCGCGCACTGGCGCGGTTGCAGGGCGGTGACGTGCGACTCGGTAGCGTCGAGGCCGACACGATCACCTTCCTTCTGCGCTTACCGCGGACGGCTGCTATAGGACAGAAGGATCTACCACCCATCGAGGAACCGGTATGACAACCGTGCGGGCTCAAGGTGCTCATACCATTCTGTGCGTGGAAGACGAACCCGATTTGCTGCGCGACCTCAGCGAGGAATTGACGGAAGCCGGCTACGCAACAGTTGAGGCTGTCGACGGCGACGACGCGATAACCTGGCTGCAGTCCAATCGACCCGACCTGATTCTGTGTGACATTTCCATCCCCGGCCCCAGCGGCTTCGATGTGCTCACAGCCGTACAGGAAAAAGGTGCAGATTATGCCGAGATCCCGTTCGTGTTTCTGACGGCACTGTCGGATCCGCTCGAAGTGGTGGCCGGCAAGCGCCTGGGTGCCGATGATTATCTGGTCAAACCTATTGATTACGAGCTGTTGTTGGCCACCGTTGAAGCCCGACTGCGGCAGGTCAAGCGCATTTGCCAGGCGCACCAGGCCGGTGCCGCAAAACTGGATGCCGCTACACTGCGTGCCAGGTTCAATCTGACTCCTGCCGAGGCACGGGTCGCCATCGCCTTGAGTGAAGGCGACCGACCCACGGAGGTTGCCGCGCGCCTCAATATCAGCCGTACGACCGTGGCCTTTCACCTGAGCAACATCTACCTCAAGACTGGGACTAACCGGCAGGCGGAATTGGTGGCGCAGCTTCTTCAACCCAATGCAGTTCAAAGTCGCTGACAGCGCGGCAGAAACCGGGCATATCAAACACCTCCCTTTCGGTAATCAACGTCGGCGACAGCACTTTCGCATCCAGGGTCACGACAATTGATATCTCTCCACCGCCGCTGTCGTGCAGGAGTGCATGCCAGCTATTCATACCGGTCCGCTCCCAGGCGACCGGCGGCCCTTTGCCCAGCAGCGGCTCGGGGTGAAACGGTTCGGCAAAATCAAGTTGGTGCAACCCGTCGGGATAACGCAGGCCAGCCGTCATCGACTTCAGCCGGCCGGCAATTCGCGACGAGCAGCTTGCCAATGACTGGTCAACCATGGTGATCCGCCACAAGCCGTCACGTGGCTGAATCGGGCCGTCGGGCTGTTCCTGCTCCTGCTCGGGCCCACATGGCCCGGCCATGCCGGTGCCGCGAAACTGCAGGGCATCCCAGGCGATGGCCATGAGGTGGCCGACGCGCTCCGGCGACAGATTATTGAGGCCGGACACGACAGCACCGCCCTCGGCCCGCCACAACTGCGAACCAGCCGCCTGCCGCTGCTCTGCAATGATGTTCGTATCGGCATCAATGCTGCCGGCGAACACGCTGGTTTGCTCGCGTACCATGCCGTCGGCCTGTTCGCGCTGACGTGTCAATTTGAAGCGCAGGCGGGTTTTGGCGACGTGCGCTTCGCGCGAGCGCCGCTTGCAGTAGCCCGGATGATACTGCTGCCAGCTGCGTGTCGGAATCAGCCGCCCCTTGGCATCAAATCGCAGCAGCACGCGGGTCATGGCGTCGCCGTGTCCCGGCGTGACGGCAATGTAATCACGATAGTCCAGGCCGCTGCCCGGTGGCGGCGCAAAACCGCGTGCTTGCAACATTTGCTTTGTTGCATCAATGGCTTCCGCGCCGGAAATGCCGGTTTGCGCCAGCGCCGGAAGCGCACTGAACAACAGTAACGAAGCGATTAGCCGCGCCAGCCGACAGCTTGCAATGGCCGTCCGCGCCGTGCATTCACGACCATTCCACATAATGTCCCCCACTCCGGATCAAACCGCCAAACGGCGCCAATGTGCCAGCTCACAGCCTGTCGAGCACGGCGCGTGTCACTGCGATGACTTGCTGCCTGCGCGTCGTCATGGTGCGCTTCTTCCAGGCCTTGCCGGCCTTCATTACCGCTGCCACCGACAGTTCATCCGGTGGCGGCATCTTGTCGCCGTGGTAAGCGGTCATGGTCACCAGCAAATTGCCGATGCGGGTGACCAGTTCGCCGGCAATGACGTCAAAACGTGCTTCATCCCCCAGCTCGGCGACATCCTCGTACTCGGTACTCTGCATAGCCATGGCTTCCAACAGACCCGCAGTCATTTTCTTTTCGCCATCGCTGGCATCGCCGCCGTCACCCAGATGTTTTTTGAACTCGGCGGCCGCCGCAGCCATTTCTTCCTCGGTCATGGAGCGGGTTGCGCCGGCAAACCGCCGCGCCGCCTGTTCGCCGGTATCGAACACCTGCAGGCGCATCTCCATACTGAATGTCTTGTCGTTGCCTTCCCATTCGCTGCTGCAAGATGCGCCCAGGACATGGATGGGCATCTGCCTGATCTCGTCCGCCGGAATAGCAAATAACTCGGCCAGCATGGGCTTTGGTGCCAGCTCACAGGGCGCTTCCAGCAGTGCTTCGGCAAATGTTCTGCTCTGCGTCGCATCAGCGTCGGCGGTATCGCCGCAGGCAGCCACGCCGAGTACCAGCAAACAGGCCATCGCCAGCCGCCACGGCAGTACATGGATCACTCCGGTTTTTGCAAAAAATTTGTTTCTCATTGTGTTGTTTCTCGCTTGCTGCAGGTGGTGCGGTCGACCAGACATATACTGGCCGCACCGGCAATAAACTTTCGAGTATAGCGCCACATATCGCCGCCCGCGCCGTTCGTTTGGATAGGTTCCCATGGAAGAACCGACAGCCACTGGCACGGCAAAAATATATTTGCCAAACCTATCCAAACGAACGGTTTCAAACCGGCGCATAACGGCTATGCTTCGAGCGAGTCACAACCACGCCGGGGCAGGAGACACCATGACGCGGCCAATTCGATTCTCACCACGACACATTCAACCCGCCACAGGCAAGCGCATGGCAGGCACCGCCCTGGCCATTGCCCTGCCCGCCGCCTTGCTCGGGGCGACGTTGCTGGCGCTGCCGGCCACCGCGGCCAATAGTGTCGGCTCGTGGTACAGCGACACTTCGTCCAACACGCCCTGCGCCACAGGCGCAGCCGGCGACGACTTCGTCGGCAAGTGCGCGACGACAGGCAATGCGGACGGCGAGACCGTCACATTCGATGGCACCACCACAGCCATGGCAGTTCGCCTTGCCGGTGGTGTGAGTACTACCGGCAATGCCTCCGGCAACGAGGTGACGCTCGAAAACGGCACCATCAATATCTCGGCCGCCGGCGGCTGGGCACGGGCCGGCGAGGCCAACAACAACACGGTCACCATAAACGGAGGTACCGTAGGTGCCGCATCAGGCCTCAACACTGTCATGGGCGGCGAGGGCTGGATCGGCAGCCACGACAACACGGTCACTGTAAACGGTGGCAACCTGGACAATGCGATGGTCGCAGGCGGTCTCAGCGAAAACGGTGACGCGACCGGCAATACGGTGAATGTCTCGGGTGGAACCATCGGCATGGTTTATGGCGGCGGTGCCTCCGGCACCGCGAGCGACAATTCGCTGAACATCTCCGGTGGGCATATCCTGGGCGAAGCGAGGGCGGGGGGTAGTGATCAACTGGCCACCAACAACACCCTGACCGTTTCCGGCGGCACCATAGACAAATCCGTCTATGGCGGGCATAGCACGTCTGGTGATGCCACCGGCAATACCGTGAATATCACGGATGGCACTCTGGGTACCAGCGTCTACGGTGGAAAAGCCGACACCAACGCAGGCGATGCCGCGGATAATATCGTGAACGTCTCGGGCGGCAGCGTTGCCGCCTATGTATACGGCGGCTACGCCGAGACCGGCGCCGGCGATGTCACCGGCAACACAGTGACGATCTCCGGCACCGCAGCACTGGCCGGCAGCAACGCCTATGGCGGCTGGAGCAAGAGTGGCGACGCCAGCGGCAACAGTGTCGAGATCCAGGGCGGCGACGTGCAAACGGTGACCGGGGGCTACAGCTCCAACGGCGAGTCCACCGGCAACACGGTGACCGTCTCCGGTGGCACGATCAGCAACACGGTGGCCGGTGGCAGTACGCTCAGCGGCGCGGCCGTGACCAACAACAAGGTCATCATCAGCGGTGGTGACATTCGGAAGGTGTACGGTGGCAGTGGTGAGGGTGTTGATAATAACAGTGTCGATATCTCCGGCGGCACAATCACCAGTTTTGTCTACGGCGGGCGGAGTTATGGCACCGACGTTACCAACAACAAGGTAACCATCAGCGGCGGCACGGTCAGCGGCAGCGGCGGAGTACGCGGCGGCAAAAGCGACGACGGCAGCGCCATCGGTAACAGTGTCGACGTCTCCGGCGGCGCGATCAATACCAACGTATTTGGCGGCACCAGTGAAAAGGCCGATGCCACCAACAATCGCGTGACTATTTCGGGCGGCACCGTTAGAGATTATGTATATGGCGGCTATGCCTTCGGCTTCAGCGGTGGCACCGGCGACGCCAGCGGCAATGAAGTCACGATATCAGGTTCAACGGTAGTGAATGAGAGCGTCTATGGTGCCTATAGCTCGAACGGTGTCGCCAAAGACAATACTGTCGACATCCAGGGCGGCAGCATGGAATGGGTCTACGGTGCTTACGCCTTGTCCGGCAATGCCAGCAACAACAGCGTTACCGTATCTGGTGGGGACATCAAGCAATCGGTTTATGGCGGGAGAACCGTGGCCGGCACGACCATCACCGACAACACGGTTACCATCACCGGTGGCGATATCCGCAAGAACGTGTTTGGTGGTTGGGGCCAGGTTGGCAGCACCGAGAACAACGCCGTAATCATGTCCGGCGGTGCGGTGCATCAGCGTGTCGTCGGCGGTCACAGCGGAATTGGTACCGCTGCCAACAACAGCGTCAATATATCGGCAGGAACCGTCGACAACCTCGTGTACGGTGGCAGCAGCGGCGACGGCGATACCATCGGCAACAGCGTGACCATGTCCGGCGGGAGTGTTGGCATCGTCGTCTATGGTGGTTCCACCAATAATGGAGATGCAAACAACAACACCGTATCCATATCGGGTGGTATAGCCGGAACAGTTATTGGAGGTTCTGGCGGTGGCGATGCCACGGGCAATACCGTCGACATCTCCGGCGGGCAAATTGTTGGCAACATATACGGTGGGTACTCCTCCGGTTCCGGCCTCGCCAACCATAGCCGCGTCATCCTGTCCGGTGCACCGACGTTCGGTGTGACCACGACTATTGCCGGCGGCAACAAATCGGGCAACATCACAGGCAACGTGCTGGAAGTGCGTACCAAGGGTCTGACGGCGGGCAATGTCGAGAACTTCGAGCAGTATCACTTCCTGTTGCCGGCCAGCACCCAGGCCAATGACGTGGTGCTGGCATTGAACGACAGCGCCGGCACCGACATCAGCCACGCTCAAGTCGGTGTGGTCATGCAGGCCGGCGGCACCGGCTTGCAAAAGGGCGACAGGGTCGCGCTGATCCACAACAGCAACGGCGTCAACAGCACCGGCGTCACGGAAACCGACATTACCGGCTATGCCGGCATCTCACTGCAGTATGAATTCGATCTGCTCAGCGATGCCAACAACCTGTATGCCGTCACCCAAACCGTCGGCCTGCAGGGCCAGACGAAGGCACCGCTGGAAGGCCGAGTCGCGGCGCTGGCCTTTTCGCAGCAGGGCGCGGATCTGATTGCCGGCGCGGCCATGCAGGACATGCTGCTGGGGGATGACGGTGCGTTCGGCGTACTCGCCGGCGGCAGTTCCCGGTATGACACCGGCTCGCACGCCGATGTCTCCGGCGTGACGCTGCTGGCGGGCGTGAAGAAGCGCTTCCAGCTGGATACCGGCAGCCTGGCCTTCGGTGCGTTTTTCGAAAGCGGCTGGGGCGATTACGACACCACCAATCACTTCGACAGCGGCAGGGTGCGCGGCAGCGGGTCGACCGACTACTACGGTGTCGGCGCCCTGCTGCGCCATGACTGGCAATCGGGGCTGTATGCCGAAGGCTCGTTGCGTGCCGGTCGCATTGACTCCGACTGGTCGAGCAATGACATGGGCGTGGCCGACACCTCCTACGACATCGACACACCATACTATGGCGCTCACTTGGGTCTGGGTTATGTCATTGGCATCAATGAGCAAACATCGGTGGATGTCTCGGCGCGCTATTTCTGGCTCCACCAAGGCAGCGAGAACACCGACATTGCCGGGGATCGTTTCCACTTCGACGCGCTTGATTCGCACCGCACCCGCGTGGGCGCGCGAGTAAACCATGCCTTTAACGACCGTTTCGGCGGCTACGCCGGCGCGGCCTGGGAGCATGAATTCGACGGTGATGCCCGGGCCACGGTTTACGGCATGGATGCACCGGCACCCAGCCTGGAAGGCAATACCGGGGTATTCGAACTGGGCATGAACATCAAGCCGACCAGCAGCGACAGTCCGCTGACCGTCAACCTGGGTCTGCAAGGCTATGTCGGTCAGCGCGAAGGCATTGGCGGTGCGCTGGATGTGAACTGGGCGTTCTGATCTTCCGCTACATGCACCATGATCAATCTACGGCCGAGCCCGATGCAGTGGCCCCGCTCCCGCTCCTTCCTCGCTTCAGCACCGAGGCGCCTGGTTACGAAAGTGTTGCCGCAGGGGCACAACAAGGCTGCGGGCGTTGGAGAACCATAATGCATGTTTGCCGTGGGCGTAGATGGCCCACGGGGATGCTTTCAGGTGATGCCGGGGGCTGTAGTCTAACAGGCTGTTGAAGACCACCCCAGTAAACACGGGCACTAGTACAATACCCGGGACGATACCCAACGGAACTCATTGATCATGCGTGGAGCCGACACTACTCAGGAAGCCCTGTTTTCCACC
>Ga0079226_10001979_pt1 | contig 15738 bp, 20 predicted proteins | sample Poulit2014_FD_76345 | JGI IMG/M metagenome (GOLD analysis project Ga0079226, IMG submission 76345) | Agricultural soil microbial communities from Georgia to study Nitrogen management - Poultry litter 2014 | ecosystem: Environmental > Terrestrial > Soil > Agricultural land | place: USA: Georgia...
AACTAGATGCTGTTTCGATTGCAACCCCCGATCATTTACATTTGGCTCCTGCTTTAACCTGTATAGAAAATGGCATTGATTTATTAATTGAAAAACCACTTGCTACAACAGTCAAAGAATGCCAAGAAATTTTGGATGCGGCAAAACGTAATCATGTCCGTGTAGCTGTTGATTTTCATAAACGATGGGATCCGGCATCTATCCATGTCTATAATGAATTAAATAGCGGCGATCATTATCCGATTCGTGGTTATATGAATATGGATGATACCATTGATATTCCTACAAAATGGTTTAAATGGGGAAATTCTTCTGATCCAGTTAATTTTTTAGGAATTCATTGTGTTGACTTAATGCGCTGGTACATGGGGTGTGAAGCAACAGAAGTTTATTCTGTCGGCTCTAAAAAACTATTACCAAGTATGGGTGTAGATACCTATGATAGTATTCAATCTATTATCACTTTTGAAAATGGCTGTCAGTGGGTTTTAGAAAATTCCTGGATTTTGCCGTCGGGATTTCCTAAGGCCGATGATGGACGTACATCAATTATCACTTCAGAAAAATATATTCGTGTAAATAGTCAGGCGCGTGGAGTAGAAGTGATAGATAACGAAAAAGTTAATACACCTAACGTATTTTTCTTTAATCATTTTAATGGGAAAATATTTGGCTTTGGGGCCGATCCAATTAATAGCTTTGTGGATTGTCTAATAAATAAAAAGGACTTTGTCGCTGATGTTTATGATGGCTTACAAGCAACAAAAATCACAGAAGCAATCCATAAGAGTCTGAAAGAAGGCAAAGCAGTAAGTATTTAATTGAAAAGAAGGTAATGATTATGAGTGAACAAAAGATGGTTAGAATTGACTATAGATTGATTCATGGTCAAATAATTGCAAAATGGATCAAATTTCGTCCGGTAGATCGGTTGATTGTTGCCGATGATGAATTAGTACAAGATGATTTTATGAGTGATATTTATAAGATGGCTGTGCCTGAACATGACGTTGACATCATAAAGGTTGCTGATTTGAAACAATATCTGGAAAAAAAGGATGATAAAGTGATGGTTATTTTTAAAGATGTAACCAATGCTTTAAAAGCTTATAAAGAAGGTGTTAGTTTAAAAGAGTTAAACGTAGGTGCTGTACAAAGTCAGAAAGATAGACAAACAATTACCAGCGGAGTAGCGTTGTCAGCAGAAGAATATAAATCTTTAACAGAAATGCAGGATAGTGGGGTAGATGTATATGTACAGCCGATTCCTGAAAACGAAAAAATAACATTAAAGAGTTTAAAACAGAAATTTGAATAGAATGGAGTCGATAACATGGATAATAATCTATTGATGGCTATTGCTATGGCTTTTATCTACTGGATCAGCCGTGGTATGATCGGTGGATATTTCGCACTATTTTTCATTGGAAATCCTATCTTTGTTGGTATAATTGCTGGATTGATTTATGGTGATATTACTAAAGGCTTAATGATCGGGGGGAGTATTTCAGCAGTTTTTGCCGGGATCATAGCACCGGGTGGGAATATGCCCACCGATCAGGGGATGGCAGCTACGACCATGATTCCAATTGCCTTGAGTACAGGATTGTCAGTCCAGCAGGCAGTAGCCTTTGCAGTCCCACTTGGCTTGGTCGGAGCTCAATTAATGAATTTAAGAAAAATTATTAATATTCCGCTCGTTCACAAGGCTGAACAATATGCTGATGATTTGAATATTAAGGGAATTGAACGAACTGCAACTTTATTTCCGGCAGTTACTTCTTTTTTGATCCTGTTTATTCCGGTATTTATAGTGGTATTGTTTGGAAGGGGAGTTGTTCTTTCAGCATTAGAATTTATTCCAGAGTGGATCATGCACGGCTTAGAAGTAGCAGGTGGAGTGTTACCGGCTGTCGGATTTGCCTTAATCATGAATGCAATCGGAAAAACAAGACTAATTCCATTTACTTTGATTGGATTTATTCTTGTATCAGTGTTACAGCTTAATAACTTGGTAACAGGGATTTTAGCGATTTGTATTGCAATCATTATCATTATGAATCGCCGCCAAATTACGAAAGCTTTGGAGGAATAAAGTCATGACTACAACAGAAAAAAAATATAAATTGACACAAAAAGATATCAACAGAACCATGTTCAGATGGTATTTTACTACAGAGATGTCTTTAAATTATGAAAAAATGCAGTCTATAGCTTTTACTTATGCGCTGTTACCAGTAATAAGTAAATTATATGGCAAAGAAGAGGATCGTAAGGAAGCTATTCAACGTCATTTAGAATTATTTAATACAAATACTACTTCTGGAGGATTGATTTTAGGGACCGTCTTAGCCATGGAGGAAGAGAAATCAAGTAACGACAGTATTTCTGGAAACGCCATCGTTGGAATCAAGACTGGACTAATGGGACCGGTAGCCGCTTTCGGGGATTCCTTTAGTGCTGGTACACTGCAGACTTTGTGTATTTTAGCAGCCAGTACTATGGCGGCAGCAGGATCCTATCTGGGACTTTTGATGCTTTTTCTGGGAAATTTTATTTTGATGTCCGAACTAGTTATTACAACTAATCTGACTTATAAAAAAGGTCGAGAAGCCATTAAAGACGTATTGTCATCAAAAGTTATGACCGATGTTTTAGAAGGAGCTAACATACTAGGGATGATGATGATGGGGGCCTTAACCGCTGCCATGGTATCTCTAAAGACGGTATTGTCAGTGACTTTTGGTGAAACAAAGATGGCGATCCAGGATAATATCGATAAATTAATTCCAGGTTTATTTTCAATATTAGTTCTATTCTTGTTTTATTACCTAATTCGCAAGAAAAACGTAGGAATCGCTAAAATCATCTTCGGTACAATTATTGTCTCAATTGTTTTGTCATTCTTTGGTATTGTCTAGTAAAGAAAGGAATATAATGAAGGGTATATTATTAGTAAGTCATGGAAACCTGGCTATGGAAATGAAAAATACCGTTGAATTGTTTTCTGGAAAAGCTGAACAATTTGAGGCTGTATCTTTGCTCCCAAGCCAGGAAATTAAAATATTTGAACAATCACTTCAGTCCAGTATTGATCAGCTGGATTCAGGACAGGGCGTAGTTGTTTTTTGTGACTTAGCTTTTGGAACGCCTTGCAATCTAGTCGGCAAAATGTTAGGAATGGATGCCTATAAAAGTCGTCTGCGGTTAATTACGGGGATGAATTTACCGATGATTTTAGAATATTTGCAGACACGACAGCAAGAACTCAAATCGAAAGAAATTATCCAAGTTGGAAAAGATGGGATATTTGATTTCAATGAGCGAATAAGATAATTTATTTTAAGTTGCCTTTCTGTTTTATAATGGTGGTAGTCATCAGACCAATTATATAGGGAGTATATCATAAAAAATTGGGTAAGTTATTAAGCCAGACTGCGGTCGTATCGATCGAATTTAAAATTTCAGGAAAGTATTTTCGATAGCAGCAGCTAGGTGACAGATATTATTGATAAGGCTAAAATAAAGACTCGCCGATACCGTCGTCAAAGTAGGAAGACTCTTAATACAATTATGCAGGATATTATCTTGATTTTTAAGTTAAAGTTATACATTAGGTCTAATTATCGTTATACCTAATGTATAATTTGTGCTATAATGTAATAGAGGTGATCAGTGATGGAAATAATGAAAGAAAATGGTAATATCAAAAAATGGGGAAATACGAAAGGAATTGTTTTGCCTAAAGCAGTTTTAAAAAATGCTGATCTAAAGGATAAAGAAAATGTAACTATTAAGGTAGAAATTAAAGAAGACGGAAAAAAAAGAATTATTATTGAAGATGCAGGAGAGGATCAGCTGAAGATACTAGATGAACTGGCCGGAGTTATCCGATTACCGGATAGTTTTAGTGTGCGAGAAGAACGTAATAGTAGAAAACAAGAACGGTTGGTAAAACATGAAGTGCATCATTGACATTAATATTATATTGGACGTTTTAGCAGAAAGAAAAGAGTTTTATAAGCAGTCAAGAGAAGTGTACATGTTATCTGTTTACGGAGTTATCCATGGATGTATAACAGCTAACATGATTACTGATATCTACTATATTCTAGAAAAATACGGCAGTAAAAATGTTGAAAACGAGATTCGAAAACTACTTCAGTTAAATGAAATACTGTCGATCACAGAATTGGATTGTATCAACGCATTAGATTTAGCTGGAAACGACTATGAAGATAATCTTATTGTGGCTACAGCGAAGCGTAACGGCGTAAATAGCATAGTTACTAGAAATACTGATGATTACAAAACAAGCGGCATGATTGTTTACACACCGGATGAGCTGATCAATAAATTTAAATAAGGATGATTCTAAAAAAGAGAGCGTGCTCAATTTGTGAACACGCTCTTTTGCTGTTATCAGAAAGTAAGGCCTAAGTCATCTTATTCCCAGGCACTACCATGCTGATGGATGCTCCTTGTCAAGCCCATACGGTTTCACAAGCCCTCAATTGTAATTTTTTAATTTCTTTCAATGGTCGTTCCCGAGGAGTCGCAGAGTTTAAAATTTTTCTAGATAGGTTATTTATTCAATCTTAAACTCTATGCACGATAGATAGAAGGATGTCTAACATCCGACTGCCTTTGAGAATGACCGAATAAGGGATTATCCAAGTCTCAGAGTGTTTTAATTTGTACACCTTACTTGAAAGTCAGATGTTTTTTTTTAAGTGTTTATGTGGCAACTTCAATAATAAATGAAATTTTACAATGTTTTTTTATACCTCAGGCTGCTAAGTTCATTATAAAATGCAACTAATTTTACATTTATAAAATTGAAAATAGTACCATATCTGCTGCATGATAGGGTACTATTAAAGGTTTTTTCACTGAATACTTTTCGAATAGAACACTTAACTTCCTACAACAAATCCTTGGTATCGGATTCCACAGATGGGAATAGATAAATCAGTCGACTCAATTCTTCTTGCCCCCAGCCAAATTCAACAGCCGGTAAAATCGAATTGATGGCATTGTCGGCTTTGTCACTTACTTCAACTGCGCCTACTATTTTTTGATTTTCATCATAGACTAGGGTGTTTTTAGCAATCGTTTCATTATCTACTAAACGATACCAGCCATCTAATAAGTCATTTTCCTTTACTTTGTAGGAAGAATCAGAAGAAACTTCATCTGGGTTAACGCCTACTTGAGCAATTCGTGGTGAAGTAAAGACAACCGATGGAATAGCTGGGTAATTGATCGGCTCAGTTGTTTCACCGCTAAAGAGTTGCATCAGATAAGTACTTTCAAAAATCGCCGTTGGTGTTAATTTAGGCTGGTTCTTAGCAACAACATCGCCAGAAGCATAAACTCCTGCAACAGTGGTTTGTAAATGATCATCCACTTCGATTCCTTTTGAATTATATTTGATGCCGACTTCGTCTAAGCCGAGATTTTCTACATTGGGAATGCGTCCTGAAGCATCCAGGATCCAGTCAGTCGCTAAAGTCTGCTCATCATTATAATGCACCATGTACTTGTCAGCTTTTTTATTAAAGGAATTGATTTTGGCATTTTTGACAAAAGTAACGCCGCGATTGGTCAAATCCTGTAATACTTCATTGACATAAGGCTGATAGAAAGCGCGCAGAGCTTTATCATGATGCATCAAAACAGTTACCTTGGCACCTGCTGCATTGGCCATAGTCGCAAATTCTAAACTAATATAGCCACTGCCGATAATAGTGATATCTTGCGGTAATTCTGTTAATGCCATGAACTCTGAGCTGTCATGAGCTAGCTCGGTTCCAGGAATAGTTAAGCGATGAGGATGTTGCCCTGTGGCGATAACAATATTTTTGGCGGTCTTTTTTTCACCATTCACTGTGATCGTATGGGCGTCGGTTACTTTGCCATATCCATGAATGATTTCAACGCCGGAATCTGACAGCAAACCACTGATAAAATCGGGTAAGCCATCGATTACTTCATGTTCGTGTTTGACATTTTCGGACCAGTTGAAAGAAAAATCACCACTTACGATTTTTTGTAGCCGTTCTTGTAAACGCAACAGCTCAACGGGGGCATCCAAGGTGATTTTAGCGTTGCATCCGCGATTCGGACAAGTACCGCCGATTTTGTCTTCTTCAATGACACCTACTTTGTAACCCTTGGCTGCTAAAGGAGCAGCACCGTCAAAAGTTCCATGTCCAGCGCCCACGTAGAGCACGTCATATTGATAAGTTTTTTCTGCCATTATCCTTCTCCTTCTTTCTTAAATAAATACTTCTACATTATCTAGATTACAATATGTTCGTATAACTATGCAAAGAAAAACATTTATTGTCCTTAGAGCGGCAAGTATTCATCAAGATTTTTCATAGAAATAGCATTTATCGTAACCGTTTTCTTTTGCTTGTGTTATAATTCATTTAAGAAGAGGAAGTGACTTTAATGGTTGATTTTAAGAATCTTGTGGTAAAGGATCGATCCTATCGTCGATTTTATGAAAATGAAAAAATCGGCAAACGAGAAATGCTTAAGCTGATTGACTGTGCACGCTTGACAGCTAGTGGACAAAATCATCAGGGAATGCGTTATCGTCTGGTTTGTAGTGAAAAAGAGTGTGAAAAACTGTTTGCTACTCTGGCTTGGGCGGCACTTTACAAAGAGTGGGAGGGTCCTAAAAAAGGCCAGCGTCCAGCTGCTTACATCCTATGTGTGCGTGATAAAAGTGTAAATAAAAATTTAACCTTTGATGACGGTATTGTTGCTTCAACAATCACACTTGCAGCAGCCGCCAATGGGATCGGCAGTTGCATTTTACAAAATTGTCAATATCAGAAAGCTTTTGAAATTTTGGGAATTGATCCAGAAAGATATGCTTTTAGTTGTGTGATTGCTTTAGGCCATCCTAGTGAAAAAGTGGTTTTAGAAGAAATGAAAGATGACCAGACAAATTACTGGAAAACGTCAGATGACGTCCATCATGTACCCAAGAGAAAACTGGAAGATATTTTGCTTTAAAAAATTCCTATCAGGTGATCCGAGTCTAAAAGCTTTGGTTTACTTGATAGGAACTTCTTTTAGCTACTCTAGATTGACAATAACTGATTAATTAGTTATAATTAAAATATGAGAAAAATAGATAAAAATAAACAACGGGCAATTAAGCAGGCTGTGTTTGACTTAAGTCAAAGTGAAGGACTTTTTAATATGACAACTGCTAAGATTGCCAAAACTGCCGGTGTGAGTCCGGCCACCATTTATTTGTATTATCAGGACAAAACTGATTTGTTGAGTCGTATATATGAGGAGGTCAAAACGAATTTACACGATGGATTGGATAAAGTAATCAACTTAGAAGATCGTCTTGATGAGCAGGTAAGACAAACAATCGATTACACTATAAAGCAATATCGCAAATATCCTAAACAAGCTCACTTCATGGATACTCTCTGGAATAATTCTGAATTGTTAGATGAAAAGGCAGTAGAATTTGGCAATACAATGGAAGATGCGTTATCAGAGCTTTTGGACCGTATTCAGGCGTCTGAAGAATATGCAGATGTTTCGCGCGACATATTAAATAGTTTTTTATCTGTCCCAACGACCGTACTGGAAATGGACCCGCAGATGGATGGAAAAAAATTAGAGCTGATTAGTGAAATGGTAATAAAGGCTATAAAAAAATAGTCTTTATTGTTCGTACAAAACTGATCAATCAGTCATTTAATCATACCTGTTCATAATGGGAAGGATCGAGAAGAATGAAAAAATTTTTATTGACTGCTAGTCTGCTTTGTAATGTTGTCTTATTCTATCAACTATCCGAATGTCAAAAGGATTTATATGATCAGAGTCAACGAGCAGAATTTTACCGAAAAAAACTAATCGTTAATTTTAAAAAATAAAGAGGGGTACTATCAATGGTTAGAAAAACAGTTTTAGTCACTGGTTCCAATAGTGGTATTGGCTATCAGACTGCTCTAAGTTTAGCACAACAAGGACATCAGGTGATTCTTCATGGTCGTAACGAACAAAAAGTACAAAAAGCTTTAGTTGAAATCCGTGAAAAATCGGGCAACGAAAGCATTGATGCTGTTGTGGGTGATCTTTCTTTGATGGCAGAAGTCCAAAAAGTAGCTGATAAGATCAAAGTAAAATATGATCATTTAGATGCTCTGATCAATAATGCCGGTTCACAGATGGGTAAAGAACGTTCAGTGACTGCTGAAGGTCATGAAAGGACTATGGCGATCAATGTCTTTGCTCCAGTATTTTTGAGTCAATTATTACTGGAATTACTTGAAAAAAGTGAAGATGGACGGATCTTGACCGTTTCTTCAGCTTCTTATAATCAAGGGACCAGCGATCAGTATTTAGCTGATATAGAGTTAGAAAATAACTATTCTTTCAGCAGAGCCTATGGTCTATCTAAACTTTATGTCTTATGGGCGATGTGGCATTTGGACTCACTGCTCAGAGCAAAAGGGGTCGAAAATGTGACTGTTAATTGCATGGAGCCTGCCAGCGCTCTGACCAATTTAGGAAGTGAGTCAGCCTCAAAACGACCTGGTATCTGGAAGATCATTTATGTTTTATGGCGTCCTATGATGAAAAATCCATCAATAGCTGGAAAAACCAATGCTCGTCTTGCAGTTAGTGACGAATATCAAGGCATGACGGGTAAATTTTTTGACACTCAGGGACGCATTGAAAAAGAAGAACGGAAATATTATTCCAAGGAAAATGAACAAAAAGTCTGGGACTATTGTATGGAAGTGATTCGTCCTTTTCAAATAAAAAAACATTCAAACATATAGATGATAGATAAAAAAGGAGACTAGGATACAAATCCTAGCCTCCTTTGTAGTTTTCTACTAGTGTTTGCAGAATAGCTTTGATAGGCTAAAGTTGCTAATTTTTCACTGTTTACATAACCGCTGGGGGCATTTAAGATACCTGGAATACGATTGATGATAGTTGCACAAGTATGATCGACAGTGTCTGGTTTTTCTACTGAAAATTTCATATCCGACTGGCCGATAATTTCCCAGTCACACATGTCACCATCAGTTTTGCGGTAAACTTTTCCAATACATTCAACTTCTAATTCGATTACTTGTCTGGTTTGAACTGACATACCAATTGCATCACGAGCTGAATTAATTGATAAGTTTAAATAATTTTTAGCTTAATTTGACAAATGAAAATATCAAAAAGGAAAGTCCCAGTCTTCATCATCGTCATTATCCCAATATTCAGGATCCATTTGATATTTTTCAAGTTGTTTTACTTCTTCAGGCAGATATTCGAGAATCATTATACTTCAGAAGTGATTTACCTAAGACCAGAAATGATTTTATTTTTTAAGGTGATAAAAAATCTGATTGGAGTTGCTTGGTTAGAAGTTTTTCTTTCTTACTTTTCTTCATTTCTGTACTTGTTTGATTAACTAAACTAATTATCTATTTCCAGTTTAGCATGAACAACCTGAAATAAATACTGGCAATCTTATTAAATATTACGGCTAGATTTTATGCGAGTATTTTTCTGAAAATTTCATTGAAATAATTAGTAGATAGGTTTATGATAGGAATATCATAATATTTATATTTCAATTTTAGTATCAGATTAATTGTAAAAACTAAAGGTGGTTAGGGAGTTACAGGAATGGAATTTATTAAGAAGAATTATCAAGGTGTTTTACTAGCATTTGTAATTGCACTTGCTGCAAGTTTTTTAGGGGACCAGTTTAAGTTGGTCGGAGGACCAGTTTTTGGGATTTTGCTGGGATTGTTGATCGCCTTTATTCCACGTAAGGAAAGTTTTGCCTCAGGAATTCAATTTACTTCTAAAAAAATCTTACAGTACGCAGTGGTTTTATTAGGTTTTAGTATGAATTTATATCAGATCTTTGCCGTGGGAAAGCAGTCACTTTTGATCATCTTGGCAACGATTACGACTGCTTTAGTGGTTTCTTATTTTATCAGTAAAAAAATGAATATTCCTTCCAATGTATCGATTTTAGTCGGAGTTGGCTCTTCGATATGTGGTGGATCAGCGATTGCAGCCACTGCACCGGTGATCGATGCTGAGGATGAAGAAGTCGCTCAATCGATTTCAGTCATTTTTTTGTATAATATTATTGCCGCGATCTTGTTTCCGATTTTCGGTCAGCTGTTAGGTCAGAATGATATCGGTTTTGGAATGTGGGCAGGTACGGCGATCAATGACACTTCTTCTGTTGTTGCAGCAGGACAAACTTGGTCCTTGGCTCATGGTAGTGATGTGGCCTTACATTATGCGACCATTGTTAAATTGACTCGCACCTTGGCGATTATTCCGATCACTTTGGCTTTATCTTTTTATCGTTCTAAGAAAAATGTCGATACAAATGTTAAAATGCGCGAGACATTTCCCTGGTTTGTACTATTTTTCTTGTTGGCTGCAATTATCAGTACAGTCTTTGAAATTAACGAGGTAATTGTTAGTAATTTAACTATATTAAGCAAATTCATGATCACTATGGCAATGTCAGCAATTGGTCTAAATACAAATTTAGTGAAATTGGTAAAATCAGGAGCGAAACCATTGTTGCTAGGTTTTTGTTGCTGGATCAGTATTATGCTGGTAAGTTTGGCGATGCAAAAATTATTGGGGATTTGGTAACAAAACGAGCTGTTTTCAGCTCGTTTTTTATGTGGTTACAATGTGGCGTTTATTGGCACCACATCAGCTGATGTATGTCCAATCTGATTAATATTGGCTCCACTTCAGGCATGGTATGTCCGATCTGCATGTTATTGGATATACATCGATTGGTTACCGCAGTTTCAAACGGGCAAATTTATCGAAAGTTAAAACTGAAACCTAATTTATTGTGAAAACGATTTACACTCAAGGCTAAAAAGTGTAGTCTAATATTATAGGTTATTTTATAGCCTATAATATTATAAAAGGAGGAGAAATCTATGGGCGAAATACAAGTAATACCTGTTATTATTTTATGTGTTTACATTCTAATTATGGTCTCGATCGGTTTTTTTGTAAATAAATTTACAATCAATACCAGTACAGACTATATGCTGGCAGGCAGAAACATGGGAGTACTAATGATTGCCTGTTCCCTTGCAGCTAACAATGTGGGCGGTGGAAGTACTACTGGAGTAGCAGCTAAAGCTTTTGACGGCTGGGGTTTAAGCGCTGCCTGGTATGTCTTGGCAGCTGCAGTTGCAATGATACCACTTTCGTTTTTTGCTCCAAAAATCAGAAAGACGATGGCTGTGACCATCCCGGAAGTTGTGCATCGCCGTTTTGGCAAATATGCCAGCATTTTTACTGCTGTTTTAAATGTGCTTTCATTATTTTGTCTGACAGCATCACAAGTCTTAGCCTCGGCAACAGTGATTAGTACGATCACAGGGATCCCTTTAAATGTTGCGGTTCTGGTTTCAGGGACCATTGTTATTTTGTATACGACTTTAGGAGGCATGTTAGCCGATGCTATTGCCGACATTCTGCAATTCTTCATTATTTTTTTCGGATTATTGATAACGGTACCTTTTGTCATTAAAGGTGCTGGTGGTTGGGGAGCTATTTCTGCAGCTTTACCTAATGTAGAATTAGATATGTTTAAGATCGGGATTCCTACAATTTTAGGTCTGATTTTCAATTATTTTTGTACTTTTCTTTCAGGTCCTGAAATGGTCAGTCGTTTTTCTAGCGCAGAAGATGAAAAAACAGCCGTGAAAGCTTCCGTTCTGTCTGCTGTTTTGATGTGTTTGCTGGCCTTTTTACCGACTATTTTAGGTTTGGTTGCATTAGCAGAAAATCCAGGTTTGGATAATGGTACTGGAACAACGGCTTTGATGTACTCGGCTTCACAATACGCACCCCCGGTTGTGACGGGTCTGGTTTCAGCTGCTTTAGTTGCAGCAACGATGTCGAGTTCTGACTCTAATCTGCTTTGTGCGTCTACTATTCTGATCAAGGATATCTACCAACGTTTTATTAATCCGGATGTTGCAGATAAAAGCCTGATCACCATCACGCGCGGCAGTAATATTGCGATTTGTCTGATTTCGATGGGAATTGCACTGTTTAACATTAACCTTATTACACTGAATCTTTTTGCCTTTGCTTTACGTACGGCTGGACCTTTTGCGGCTTACGCACTGGGTATGGTTGTACCCAAAGCGACGAAAAATGCGGGGATTATTTCAATTGTAGTTGGTTCAATTGCTGTAGTCGGCTGGCAGATCTGGGGTGCCGATACCGGTATTTTACCAATTGTGTTTGGTTGTTTCTGGGGAGTGGCTTCTTTCTTGTTAGTCACCTTTATCGAGTCTTCACGAGGCGTACCACCAGCACCATCAGCTTATAAAGACTAAAAGAAAATGGTTAGCAGTCTTAAGACTGCTAGCCTTTTTTTGATAAAAAGGCAGTTATTTTGTTAAGTTTTTCAAATATGGTACACTAAAATATATTAAATTAGAAAGAAGGTTTGCACATGAAAAGTAGAGCAGCAGTTGCATTTGAAGCGGGTAAGCCATTAAAGATTGTTGAGATTGATGTGGCCGAACCTAAAGCAAGAGAAGTTATGGTTAAAATTTTGTATACATCGGTTTGTCATACCGATGCCTTTACTTTATCGGGCAAGGATCCTGAAGGTGTGTTTCCGTGTGTTCTAGGTCATGAAGGTGCGGGGGTAGTTGTTGCTGTTGGAGATGAAGTAACTTCATTTAATCCAGGCGATCATGTGATTCCTTTATATACAGCTGAATGCGGAGAGTGTGAATTCTGCAGATCAGGAAAAAGTAATCTCTGTTCCGCTGTAAGAGATACCCAAGGCCAAGGTTTGATGCCGGATGGAACAACTCGTTTTTCCTATCAGGGGGAACCGCTTTATCATTATATGGGCACAAGTACCTTTAGTGAGTATACGGTGGTAAATGATATCAACCTAGTCAAAATCGATGAAAATGCGCCATTAGACAAAGTTGCTTTATTTGGCTGTGGAGTAACAACAGGTTTGGGAGCTGTCAAAAATACTGCTGAAGTGCAAGCAGGAAGTGTGACGGCAGTTTTTGGTCTAGGTGCGATTGGTCTAGCTGTTATTCAAGGTCTGAAAAAAGCTCAGGCTAAACGAATTATTGCAGTGGATGTCAATCCAGCTAAATGGGATTTGGCTCAGAAAATGGGTGCAACGGATTTTGTCAATCCGCATGATTACGATCAGCCGATCCAGGAAGTTTTGATTGAAATGACAAATGGCGGTGTGGATTATAGCTTTGAATGCATTGGTAATGTTGAAGTGATGAAGTCGGCACTGGAAGCTTGTCATAAGGGCTGGGGTGAAAGTATTATCATCGGAGTAGCAGGAGCCGGCGAAGAAATTCATACGCGGCCGTTTCAGTTAGTTACTGGGCGTGTTTGGAAAGGTTCGGCTTTTGGCGGTGTCAAAGGAAAGAGTGAGTTGCCAGGGATGGTGGAAGAATATCTGCAAGGCGATATTGACTTAGATTCTTTTATTACCGGGCATCTTGATTTTAATGAAATCAATCAAGCTTTTGACTGGTTACATGATGGGGAATCGATCCGGACGATTTTAACTTATGGAGAATAGTTTATGAAATTAAAATTAATCGAACAACATACTATTTTTGAGGGCGAGCAGAGAAAATACCAGCATTTTTCAGAAATTTTGCAATGTCAGATGTCTTTCAGTATTTTCGTGCCTAAAAGCAGTGCTGATGAGAATCTAGACTTAGTCTGGTGGTTATCGGGTCTGACTTGTAATGATGATAACTTTAGTCAAAAAGGTGCATTTCAAAAATATGCTGTACAAAATCAATTGGCAGTCATGATTCCAGATACCTCACCTAGAGGGACAAAAGTGGCCGATGTAGCGGATTGGGATCTAGGTCAAGGTGCCGGCTTTTATCTAAATGCCACCGAGGAACCTTGGCAAAAGAATTATCAGATGTATGACTATCTTACCCAAGAACTCGCACAAATTGCCTTTCAATTGATCCCGAATTTTTCTGGTAAAGAGAGTATTATGGGACATTCAATGGGGGGACATGGCGCTTTAGTTATCGGGTTAAAAAATCCTGAACGTTTTGCCGCGATTTCCGCTTTTGCTCCTATTTTAAATCCCATTAAAACGCCATGGGGACAAAAGGCGTTCCAGGCTTATTTAGGTGAAAATCAAGCAAGTTGGAAAGAGTGGGATGCCACTGAATTATTAAAAAGATCAGTAGAGATTCCACCAATTTTGATCACACAAGGAACAGCGGATGAGTTTTATCCACTTCAACTAAAAGAAAGTGATTTTCTGGCAGCTACTCAAAAAAATCAAGTTGAACTTTTCTATCAAAAAGCAGCACATTATGATCACAGTTATTTTACCATTGCAACTTTTATTGAGAAACATTTACAATTTCACAAAAAACATTTAGCAAGTCAAAAAGGTCAGGAATAATTTCCTGACCTTTTTTGTATAATTTACAAGGCACGCACCGCCAAAACGTGTCTCGATAGTTAAAAATTGAGGCACGAATCATTAAAACGAGCCTCGATAATTAAAAAACGAGGCACGAATCGCCAAAACGAGCCTCAATAGTTAAAAATTGAGGCACGAAACAGCAAAGCGTGCCTCGATAGTCAAGAAACGAGGCACGAAACAGCAAAGCATGCCTCGATAATCAAGAAACGAGGCACGAATCGCCAAAACGAGCCTCGATAGTTAAAAATTGAGGCACGAAACAGCAAAGCGTGCCTTGATAGTTAAAAAGTTCCCATTCCAATCTAACTAACTAGCTCTTTGGATGAAATGGGATTTTTTTGTTCAGTTAGGATTTTATTGCCACAAAGATGATAATCTTTTTCCGCCGATTCGCAGCGTGAGAGAGACCAGCAGTATGCTTAGCAGACGATCAAGATAATCTGTTGCAACCTGAACGATGAAAACGGCGAAAGCTTGATTCATTCCGATTCCTGTCAATAATTGTACGATCAAGCTTGAACCAGAAGAGGTAATGCCATGGAAAATAGAAATGGTGATAACTGTTGAGACGATGGTTCCAGGTAGAGAAATGATCAAGGCCTGCCACCAGCAGCTAGCTGGATTTGCAAGGACACTTTTTCTAAATAGTAAGCCGGTGACAGCTGCTGTTATCAGCTGTACAGGCATAAAAAATAAGGAAAAAATATCTGAAGTAACACCGATAATTACACCGGTCGATCCGCCGACTAACATGCCGGGCAAGGGCCCGAGCAAGCTGGCTGCTAGAATTGTTCCCACTGAATCTAAATAAACCGGTAATTTCAACATCAGGACAAGGTTGCCGATGACAATATTCAAAACAATACATAGAGCCATGAAGACCAATGCATGAGTCTGTCTTTTTTTCATGCTTGACCACCCACTAACTGCGGTAAAATATCAGTAAGTAAAGGTTCTTTAACTTTTAAGACACGGTTTAAAAATAAACGCCAGAAGGCCTTTGAGTCAACGCTGGTTAAAATTTGACAATTTGCGTTCAATTGCCAAAAATTGTGATCATCAACGATCGACTGACCACGGGCAATACCAGCTGTAGCAATTTGAACAGAACTAAAAAATCCTGTAGCAATTGATGGATCTAAGAGATAAGCTACTGCCAGTGGATCATTGATCACACAGCCCAAAACTTTTTCATGCTGCCAATGATAATCAAAATAAAA
>Ga0079226_10001980_pt1 | contig 15737 bp, 11 predicted proteins | sample Poulit2014_FD_76345 | JGI IMG/M metagenome (GOLD analysis project Ga0079226, IMG submission 76345) | Agricultural soil microbial communities from Georgia to study Nitrogen management - Poultry litter 2014 | ecosystem: Environmental > Terrestrial > Soil > Agricultural land | place: USA: Georgia...
ATCACCAGTACCCCACACCTTGTTACAGGTGTAAGTGAGAGCCGCAGTTAGAGTGGTCTTACCATGGTCAACGTGACCGATAGTACCAACGTTTAAGTGCGGTTTATTACGTTCAAATTTTTCCTTAGCCACGAATATATCCTCGTTCTATGTGTCTAAATAATTAAGTACTAGCCTCGGCTTTTAATGACTTCTTCAGTCACGTTGCTCGGGGTTTGTGCGTAGTTGTGGAATTCCATGCTGTAAGTTGCACGCCCCTGAGATGCAGAGCGCAATGCTGTGGCGTAACCAAACATTTCAGACAATGGAACTTCTGCCTTAATTTGCTTGCTGCCACCTGGCAGGTCTTCCATACCTTGAACAGTACCACGGCGACGGTTTAAGTCACCCATGATATCACCCATGTACTCTTCAGGCGTTTCAACTTCAACCTTCATGATCGGTTCAAGCAGAACAATACCAGCTTTTTGAGCACCTTCTCTTACAGCTAAAGAACCAGCCATACGGAAAGCGTTCTCGTTAGAGTCAACCTCGTGATAAGAACCATCATACAAGGTAGCCTTAACGCCTAAAACTGGATAGCCAGCGAGCACACCGCTTTGCAACTGCTCACGGATACCACGCTCAATGGCGTTAAAGAATTCACGCGGTACCACACCACCGTGAATCTCTTCTTCGAAGATAAACTCTTCTTCGCTATCTAAACCTAGTGGCTCAAAGCGAACGTTAACGTGACCGTACTGACCACGACCACCAGACTGACGTACGAACTTACCTTCAGCTTCAACAGCCTGAGTAATTGTTTCGCGGTAAGCTACTTGCGGCTGACCGATATTCGCGTCAACACTGAACTCACGCTTCAAGCGATCCACAAGAATCTCTAGGTGAAGCTCACCCATACCAGAGATAATTGTCTGGCCAGACTCTTCGTCGGTTTGCACTCGGAAAGAAGGGTCTTCTTGAGCTAAACGGCCCAATGCAACACCCATTTTTTCTTGGTCAGCTTTAGACTTAGGCTCAACAGCAACAGAAATTACTGGCTCTGGGAACTCCATTCGCTCTAGAACGATAGGTGCGTCAATCGCACATAAAGTATCGCCAGTACCCACTTCTTTTAGACCAACACACGCACAGATATCACCTGCGCGAACTTCTTTGATCTCTTCACGGCTGTTTGCGTGCATCTGCAAAATACGACCAATACGTTCACGCTTACCTTTAACTGCGTTAAGTACGGTATCACCAGACTTAACAACACCAGAGTAAACACGTACGAACGTTAAAGAACCTACAAATGGGTCGGAAGCAATTTTAAACGCCAAGGCAGAGAAAGGCTCGTCTACGGAAGACTGACGGGTAGCCTCTTCACCTGTGGGCAACTCACCACGGATAGCTTCAACGTCGTTAGGAGCTGGCAAGAAACGAACAACAGCATCAAGCAACGCCTGAACACCTTTGTTCTTAAAAGCAGTACCACACATTACAGGTACAATTTCGCCTGCTAATACACGCTGGCGGATAGCAGCATACAACTCGTCATGAGTTAGCTCTTCACCACCAAAGTATTTTTCCATTAATTCTTCAGAAGCTTCAGCAGCTGCTTCCACTAACTTCTCGCGGTATTCTTCACACTGCGCAAGCATATCAGCGGGTGGCTCTTTCTCTTCGAAAGTAATACCGAAATCTTCGTCAGACCAGTAGATCGCCTTCATGGTGATAAGATCTACAACACCTTCAAACGAATCTTCTGCGCCAATTGGTAACTGCATCTCAACCACGTTAGCACCTAAGCGCTCACGCATCTGGTCTGCAACGCGCAAGAAGTTCGCGCCGGTACGGTCCATTTTGTTAATAAAAGCCAAACGAGGTACAGAGTACTTGTTGGCCTGACGCCATACGGTTTCAGATTGCGGCTGCACGCCACCAACTGAACAATAAACCATAATTGCGCCATCTAGTACACGCATGGAACGCTCTACTTCAATGGTGAAGTCAACGTGCCCTGGTGTATCAATAATGTTAATACGGTGCTCATCAAACTGCTGCGCCATACCACTCCAAAAACAGGTGGTAGCTGCAGAAGTAATGGTAATACCACGCTCTTGTTCCTGCTCCATCCAGTCCATGGTTGCAGTACCTTCGTGGGTTTCACCGATTTTGTGTGAAATACCGGTATAGAACAACACACGCTCAGTGGTGGTTGTTTTACCAGCGTCAATGTGAGCGCTGATACCGATGTTTCGGTAACGATTCAATGGGGTTATACGTGCCACGTTTTTGCCCTCGCGTCTTTTACAAATAAGTTTACCGGCCTAGCAATAACGCATAGACCGGATAGATACGCTTTCTTAGAAGCGGAAATGAGAGAAAGCTTTGTTAGCTTCTGCCATGCGGTGAACATCTTCACGCTTACGAACCGCGGAACCACGGCCTTCGGCTGCATCTAAAATTTCACCGGCTAAACGTGCAGCCATGCTCTGCTCACCACGCTTACGCGCAGCTTCTACCAACCAACGCATTGCTAATGCAGTGCGGCGGCTTGGGCGAACTTCAACAGGAACTTGGTAAGTAGCACCACCCACACGGCGTGATTTAACTTCAACCATAGGACGAATTGCATCTAGCGCTTTCTCGAACACCTCTAAAGGCTCTTCTTTCTTGCGCTCTTCAACAATTTCTAAGCCACCGTAAACAATACGTTCTGCTACGGCTTTTTTACCAGATTCCATTACATGGTTAATAAACTTAGCTAATAGCTGGCTACCATAAATTGGATCTGGTAGTACATCGCGTTTAGCGACGACGCGTCTTCTCGGCATCGGATGTTTCCTCTTTAACAAATACCCGTTTCAATTTAGGGAAGCGGGAAATTCTTCAGGGTTAATCGGGACTAATAAAGAGCCCGTCCTTACTCATCCAGCCACAAGCATACTTGCGGGAGTCTGAAAGGATATTTAATTACTGCTTAGGACGCTTAGCACCGTACTTAGAACGACCTTGACGACGATCTGCTACGCCGGCCGCATCTAGTGCACCACGAACGGTGTGATAACGCACACCCGGTAAGTCTTTTACTCGACCACCACGAATTAGTACTACTGAGTGTTCCTGAAGGTTGTGGCCTTCACCACCAATGTATGAAGATACTTCATAGCCATTAGTGAGACGAACACGACAAACTTTACGTAGCGCTGAGTTCGGCTTCTTTGGTGTGGTGGTATATACACGAGTACATACACCACGACGCTGAGGACAACCCTGCAATGCTGCAGAGTGGTTCTTAGCAGGCCTACTCTTACGCGCTCCACGTACCAGTTGGTTAACTGTTGCCATATAACTTACGCTCCACGCTTTCTGTTTTATTGCTTATCTAACCTTACATGCTCAACTATTGAGCAATAAAAGGTGCTAAATACTAAAGAATAGCCCCACTATAAGTCAAGCTCATAGGGGGCTTTTCTTTAATTCATTACAAAACTAGTCGTTAGAAACACTAAAGGCTTCTGATAAAGCTAGCTCTGCTTCTTCCATCGTCGGCGCGCCTGGCTCTCTTGCCTGCTCTTTCAGACGACGGCGTTCTTCATGATAGGCGAAACCTGTTCCCGCAGGAATGAGGCGACCTACCACTACGTTTTCTTTCAAACCACGCAGGTTATCTTCTTTACCGCTTACCGCAGCTTCTGTTAGTACACGTGTTGTCTCTTGGAAAGAGGCCGCAGAAATAAACGACTCTGTTGCCAAGGAGGCACGAGTAATACCAAGCAGAACACGACGGTATCTAGGTAGCATTTTGTCTTCTGCTTTCAAACGATCGATTTCTTCGAGTACGCGCGGTAGCTCTACCTGCTCACCCATGATGAAATCAGACTCGCCCTGCTCGGTAATTTCTACCTTGCGTAGCATCTGACGCACAATTACTTCAATGTGCTTATCGTTAATGCCTACACCCTGCAAGCGGTATACTTCTTGCACTTCGTTCACAATGTAACGCGCTAACTCGGTTTCACCCAATAAGCGTAGGATGTCATGTGGGTTGAGCGGGCCATCAGAGATCACCTCACCCTGTTCAACATATTCACCCTCAAACACGTTCAGCTGACGCCACTTGTGAATTAACTCTTCGTAAGCATCACCACCATCATCTGGGGTAATGATTAGACGAACTTTACCTTTTGTCTCGCGGCCAAAGGAGATTACACCACTGCGCTCGGCAAGAATGGCTGCTTCCTTAGGCTGACGCGCTTCGAACAAGTCTGCCACTCGCGGCAAACCACCCGTAATATCACGTGTTTTCGAAGACTCTTGTGGTAAACGTGCAATAACGTCACCCACTTTAATTTCTGCGCCATCGCTAAGGCTCGTTAATGCACCCGCTGGTAAGAAGTACTGTGCAGGTGTTTGCGAGTTAGCCATGGTGACAGGCTTGCCTTCATCGTCCAATACACGAATCACTGGACGTAACTCTTTCGCAGCGGCTGGCCTATCTTTTGCAGGAATCACCTCTGTGGTAGCCAAACCAGTGAGCTCATCTGTTTGATAATTAACAGTTAAGTTTTCAGTCATATCACCAAACTGAACGCGGCCTTCCACCTCTGCAACGATGGGGTGCGTGTGCGGATCCCAAGTGGCCACTACCTGGCCGCCCTGAATTTCCTCGCCCTCTTTTGCGGTAATTAAAGCACCGTATGGCACTCTATAGCGCTCGCGCTCACGGCCCATGCTATCAGCAATAGCCAACTCACCAGAACGAGACACTGCCACCAAGCCATCTTTATGGGCTACGGTTTTAATGTTCACCAGGCGAACTGTACCACCGTGTTTCACCTGAATGCTCGACACTGCAGAAGCACGGCTTGCCGCACCACCAATGTGGAACGTACGCATGGTTAACTGTGTACCAGGCTCACCAATAGACTGTGCAGCAATAACACCCACAGCTTCACCAATATTCACCTGGTGGCCACGCGCTAAATCACGTCCATAACACTTAGAACACACACCGAAGCGGGTTTCACAAGCAATAGGCGAACGCACTAAAATGTCATCTACTGCGTTTTCTTCAAGCAGGTCTACTAGGTTTTCATCAAGCAACAACCCTGCTTCGATAAGCACGTCATCACTGCCTGGCTTAAGCACGTCTTGGGCAACTACACGGCCTAGTACACGATCACGCAATGGCTCAACAACATCACCACCTTCAATTAAGGCGCTCATCATTAAGCCTTCTTCAGTGCCACAGTCTTGTTCTGTAACCACTAAATCTTGCGCTACGTCTACGAGACGACGTGTTAAGTATCCAGAGTTCGCTGTCTTCAACGCTGTATCAGCAAGACCCTTACGTGCACCGTGGGTAGAAATAAAGTACTGAAGTACGTTCAAACCCTCACGGAAGTTAGAGGTAATTGGGGTTTCGATGATCGAGCCATCCGGCTTGGCCATCAATCCACGCATACCCGCCAACTGACGAATCTGTGCAGCAGAACCTCGAGCACCAGAGTCGGCCATCATCCAAATCGGGTTAAAGGAGCTTTGTTGCTCTTCTTCACCTTCTTTGTTAATCACCGTTTCTACTTTGAGGTTATCCATCATCGCTTTAGCGATTAAGTCGTTCGTACGCGACCAAATATCAATAACCTTGTTGTAGCGTTCGCCACGCGTTACTAAACCGTTGGCAAACTGCTCTTCAATCTCAAGAACTTCTTCTTCTGCTTCAGCCAAAATACTGGCTTTAGCTTCTGGAATTACTAAATCTTCAACACCTACTGAGGCACCAGATAAGGTGGCATCGCGGAAACCGAGATACATTAACTGGTCAGCAAACACTACTGTTTCCTTCGTGCCCAATATGCGGTAACACTGATTCAGTAGGTTTGAAATCGCCTTCTTGGTCATGGCTTGGTTTACATATTCAAAAGGTAAACCTTCTGGCACTAAATCCCAAAGCTTACAGCGGCCTGGAGTGGTATCTGCAATAAAGGTACGCTCCGTCACTTCACCATGAATGTCTTTCACTACTTCATGGATACGAACACGCACTCGAGCGTGTAGATCAACGGCGCCGGTACCTAATGCGCGGCTTACTTCGCTGCTGTTAGAGAACACCATGCCTTCACCTTTACCGTTAATGCGCTCACGGGAAAGGTAGTACAAACCAAGAACAACGTCCTGGGTGGGAACAATAATAGGTTCACCGTTTGCAGGTGAAAGAATATTGTTCGTGGACATCATGAGGGCACGAGCTTCGAGCTGAGCTTCGATGGTTAACGGTACGTGTACCGCCATTTGGTCACCGTCAAAGTCAGCGTTAAACGCCGCACACACTAACGGGTGTAGCTGAATCGCTTTACCTTCAATAAGTACTGGCTCAAATGCCTGAATACCTAAACGGTGCAAAGTTGGTGCACGGTTTAGTAGCACAGGGTGTTCGCGAATTACGTTCGCTAATACGTCCCACACTTCAGGGGTTTCTTTCTCTACCATCTTCTTGGCAGCTTTAATCGTGCCCACAAGCCCTTTTTCTTCTAACTGTGCGAAGATAAAAGGTTTAAAGAGCTCAAGCGCCATTTTCTTGGGTAAACCACACTCGTGCAGCTTCAGTGTAGGACCAACTACAATTACTGAACGGCCTGAGTAGTCAACTCGCTTACCAAGTAAGTTTTGACGGAAACGACCCTGCTTACCCTTGATCATATCGGCCAAGGATTTCAGTGGGCGGCGGTTCGCACCTGTAATCGCACGGCCACGACGACCGTTATCTAATAAGGCATCCACCGATTCTTGCAGCATGCGCTTTTCGTTGCGCACAATAATATCTGGTGCTGCGAGATCTAATAGGCGCTTTAAGCGGTTGTTACGGTTGATCACACGACGGTATAAGTCGTTGAGGTCAGACGTAGCAAAACGGCCACCATCAAGTGGCACTAATGGGCGCAAATCAGGCGGTAATACCGGTAAAACATTCAACACCATCCACTCAGGACGGTTACCAGACGCCAAGAAGGACTCCATCAGCTTCAAACGCTGAGTGAGCTTCTTCAACTTTGTTTGCGAACCAGTGCTGTCGATTTCTTCACGAATAAACTTGATCTCTTCTTCAAGGTCGAGATCAGCCAACAGCTTTTGAATGGCTTCAGCACCCATACGGGCGTCGAAGTCATCTGCAAATTCTTCTAGCGCTTCATAGTATTCATCATCGTTAAGAATTTGCCCCACTTCCAAGGTGGTGGTAGCACCTGCTTCAACAACGATAAAGTTTTCAAAATAAAGAACGCGCTCAATTTCACGCAATGGTTTATCTAGCATCAAACCAATACGGCTTGGCAATGATTTTAAAAACCAAATATGCGCGGCTGGTGTTGCCAGCTCAATGTGTGCCATACGGTCACGACGCACTTTAGATTGCGTCACCTCTACGCCACACTTTTCACAAATTACACCACGGTGTTTCAGGCGCTTATACTTACCACACAAGCACTCGTAATCCTTCATGGGCCCAAAAATACGGGCACAGAATAAACCGTCGCGTTCGGGGCGGAAGGTCCGATAGTTAATAGTTTCCGGCTTTTTCACTTCACCGTAAGACCACGAACGAATTAGGTCTGGGTTTGCCAAACCTATTTTCAACTTATCGAATTCCGCGGTTTGTCTTTGACTTCTCGCAAGATTAACTAAATCTTTCAAGGCCAACCCTCCATCATGAGCCGTAGCTCAATATGCGTTAATCCGGGATGCGAGCAGCCCTGAGGCCGCTCGCGATATATTGCTCAATTAATCTGTTTCAAGCTCGATATTGATACCGAGAGAACGAATTTCCTTCAGTAATACGTTGAAGGATTCTGGCATTCCCGGATCCATGCGGTGGTCGCCGTCAACAATGTTTTTGTACATACGAGTACGTCCATTCACATCATCCGACTTCACCGTCAGCATTTCTTGTAGTGTATATGCAGCACCGTATGCCTCAAGTGCCCACACCTCCATCTCACCGAAACGCTGGCCACCAAACTGAGCTTTACCACCTAGTGGTTGCTGGGTAACCAAGCTGTAAGAACCGGTTGAACGAGCATGCATCTTGTCATCCACTAAGTGGTTGAGCTTGAGCATATACATGTAACCCACTGTCACTTGCTGATCGATCTTTTCGCCTGTTCTGCCATCCCAAAGGGTGGTTTGCCCAGAGCGATCGTAATCTGCCAGCTCTAGTAACGCTTTAATTTCCTCTTCGTTAGCACCGTCAAACACAGGCGTAGCCATTGGCACACCGCCGCGTAGGTTTTGTGCTAACTCAATAATCTCAGCATCTGAGAATTGAGAGAAATCTTCTTTACGAAGCGCATCACCAGTGGTGTTATAAATTCTTTCTAAGAACTCGCGAACTTCTGCAATCTTGCGTTGCTCATCGAGCATCTTACCTAGCTTTTCACCTAGCCCTTTAGCAGCCCAACCCAAGTGCGTTTCAAGGATCTGACCGATGTTCATTCGCGATGGAACACCTAGGGGGTTAAGCACTAGATCGATCGGCACGCCGTTTTCATCATACGGCATGTCTTCTTCAGGCATAATCACGGAAATAACACCTTTGTTACCGTGACGTCCCGCCATCTTATCACCAGGCTGAATGCGGCGTTTAATCGCTAGATACACCTTAACAACTTTGAGCACACCGTGTGGTAAATCATCACCATCGGTAATTTTGCCTTTCTTGTCGTTAAAGCGTTCTTCTTGATCTTTCAGGTATTCATCAAGGTATTGATGTGCTTTTTCTAGCTGCTCAGCCACTTCTTCATCAGCCAAGCGTAGCTCGAACCACTGTTCACCTTTCAAGCCATCAAGAATTTCGTCCGTCAACACAGTGCCACGCTTCTGGCCTGCGCCACCGTTAACTTTCTGGCCCACTAATACGCGACGCAAACGCTCTAGTACGTCTTGCTCTACAATGCGGTATTCGTCTTTAAGATCTTGGCGGAACTCATCAAGCTGGTCTTGCTCAATCTGTATCGCTCGCTCATCTTTTTCTACACCTTCGCGGGTGAACACTTGAACGTCGATAACCGTACCGCTAACACCGGACGGAACACGCAAGGAGGTATCCTTAACGTCAGAAGCTTTCTCACCGAAAATAGCGCGCAGAAGCTTTTCTTCTGGTGTTAGCTGAGTTTCACCTTTAGGTGTTACCTTACCCGCTAGAATATCACCACCTGATACTTCAGCACCGATATAAACGATACCGGACTCATCAAGCTTAGACAGCGCTGCTTCACCAACGTTTGGAATATCTGCGGTAATTTCTTCTTTTCCAAGTTTAGTATCACGCGCCACACAAGAAAGCTCTTGAATGTGGATAGTGGTGAAACGATCTTCACGAACAACACGCTCGGAGATCAAAATGGAGTCTTCGAAGTTATAACCATTCCAAGGCATGAAGGCCACGCGCATGTTTTGACCTAACGCTAACTCACCTAAGTCAGTGGACGGACCATCAGCCATAATATCTGAGCGCGCTACGGTATCACCCACTTTCACCAATGGAATTTGGTTGATACAGGTGTTCTGGTTAGAACGTGTGTATTTAGTCAGGTTGTAAATATCTACACCTGCTTCGCCTTCACTGATCTCATCGTCATTCACTTTAACAATGATACGGCTAGCATCGACTTTTTCGACTACACCACCACGGCGAGCCACCACACACACTCCAGAGTCACGAGCTACATATTGCTCCATGCCTGTTCCTACTAAAGGCTTGTCAGCTCTTAGGGTAGGTACTGCCTGGCGTTGCATGTTTGAACCCATTAATGCACGGTTCGCATCGTCGTGCTCGAGGAACGGAATAAGCGCCGCTGCCACCGATACGATCTGATGTGAAGACACATCCATATGGGTAATTTGGTTAGGTGCCATTAAAGTGAATTCGTCCATATGACGAACGGCCACAAATTCTTCAACGAATTTACCATCCTCTACTTTGGAGTCAGCCTGCGCAATAACACAGGTTGCTTCCTCAATCGCAGAGAGGTACTCAATTTCGTCTGTCACCTTGCCGTCAACCACTTTGCGGTACGGGCTTTCTAAAAAGCCATAGAAGTTGGTACGCGCATAAGTAGCCAAAGAGTTAATTAACCCAATGTTTGGACCTTCTGGTGTCTCAATAGGACAAACACGGCCATAGTGAGTGGGGTGAACGTCACGCACTTCAAAACCTGCACGCTCACGCGTTAAACCACCCGGCCCTAGTGCAGAAACACGACGCTTATGCGTTACTTCTGACAAGGGGTTGTTTTGGTCCATGAACTGGCTCAGCTGCGAAGAACCGAAGAACTCTTTAACAGCCGCCGCAACAGGGCGCGAGTTAATAAGATCCTGTGGCATCAAACCTTCTGATTCAGCAAGGCTTAAGCGGTCACGAACCGCACGCTCAACACGTACTAAGCCGATACGGAACTGGTTTTCTGCCATTTCGCCCACTGAACGAATTCGACGGTTACCTAAGTGGTCAATATCGTCCACTACGCCGTTACCGTTACGAATATCTACCAGTGTTTTAATGGCATCTACAATGTCTGAGTAATCTTCGCCGTACTCTTCGAAGTGCTTCTTGCCTTCTTCGTCGGTACGCTCGCTGAAATAGCGGCCATCATAAAGAATGCCAGGGCCTTCAGAAGTATCACGGCCTAAACGGCTGTTAAACTTCATACGGCCCACGCCAGATAAGTCATAACGTTCTTCAGTAAAGAAGAGGTTACGGAACAAGGTTTCTGCGGCTTCTTTTGTGGGAGGCTCGCCTGGGCGCATCATCTTGTAAATTTCTACTAATGCTTCCAGCTGGCTACCTAAGTTGTAAGTACGGTCTTCTTGTTCGGCACGTAAAGTATCCGAGATAAACGGACCCTGATCTAGGTCGTTAATATAGAGTGTTTCAAATTCTGTAACGCCCTTCTCATCGAGCAGCTCTAATAATGCTTCATCGATGACAGCGTTAGAATTAACTAAAACTTCACCTGTATCTTCATCAATAATAGAGTGCGCTAGCACCTTGCCGTGCAAATAATTCTCTGGAATTTCTAAACGCGTTACGTTGGCTTTTTCCAGCGAACGAATGTGACGGGCAGTAATACGACGCCCTACTTCAACGATCACTTCGCCATCAGCAATAATGTCGAAAATAGCTGTTTCGCCACGTAAACGCTCAGGCACTAAATCGAGGTGGTAAGCACCACTTACATTTGTAATCTTGTTTGTTTCAAAGAACATAGCCAAGATTTCGTCTGCAGTGTAGCCAAGCGCGCGTAGCAATAATGTTGCGGGCAGCTTTCTGCGACGATCAATTCGAACAAACACTAAGTCTTTCGAATCAAATTCGAAATCTAACCACGAACCGCGGTAAGGAATCACTCGGCCTGAATAGAGCAACTTACCGGAGCTGTGGGTTTTACCTTTATCGTGATCGTAGAAAACACCAGGAGAACGGTGCAACTGCGATACGATCACTCTCTCAGTACCGTTAATAACGAAGGTACCGTTTTCTGTCATGAGCGGGATTTCACCCATGTAAACTTCCTGCTCACGGATATCCTTGATTGCTCCAGAAGATTCTCGGTCGTAAATAACTAGGCGAATACGCACGCGTAAAGGTGCCGCATAAGTCGCACCACGTTGTATACACTCTTTAACGTCAAATACTGGTTTGCCTAGTTCATAGCTAGCATATTCTAATGCAGCATTGCCCGAGTAACTGGAAATGGGAAAAACAGATTTAAAGGCAGCTTCCAAACCAATAGGATCCCGTTGGTCTGAACTCTTATCTTGTTGTAAAAAAGATCTGTAAGAGCTCAACTGGATAGCCAAGAGATACGGCACGTCCATTACTTGTGGGAGTTTGCCGAAATTCTTACGGACCCGCTTTTTCTCTGTGAACGAGTAAGCCATCTGTGTTCCTCAGCTGTTGAGTATCACCCGCCGGCGATGTCTTTTCTTGAAATTTCTTATCGTTAAACTGGATTAAGAGCTGCGTCTTTTCTTGCCCAATTTTTAACGACAAAAAGCTGGCAGCCAAAAAGGCTGCCAGCTTAGGATAACGTTAATTACGCCACCCTTTTTGCATGGCGCAGTATTACTTCAGTTCTACTGTACCGCCAGCTTCTTCGATCTTAGCTTTTAGCTCTTCAGCTTCTGCCTTCTCAACACCTTCTTTGATAGGTGCTGGAGCAGATTCAACTAGATCTTTAGCGTCTTTTAGACCTAAGCCAGTCGCTTCACGTACTGCTTTAATAACGCCTACTTTCTTGTCGCCGAAGCTAGCAAGAATAACGTCGAATTCAGTTTGCTCTTCAGCAGCGGCTGCTTCGCCACCTGCTGCAGGAGCTGCAGCTACTGCTACGGCTGCTTGCGCGCTAACGTCGAACTTTTCTTCCATTGCGCTGATTAGCTCTACTAACTCAACAACAGTTAAGTTACCAATAGCTTCTAGGATTTGATCTTGAGACATTGTATTTCTCCTAAGGCGTTCTTTCGCCTATGAAACAGACTGTAAATGTAAATACCTGAAGGGCTAATTAAGCCGCTTCTTGCTCTTTTTTATCTTTCACTGCAGCCACAACACGTGCTGACTTTGTTGGAATTTCGTTAAGCGTACGTACGAACTTCGCAACAGGTGCTTGCAGTAGAGACGCGAGCGTAGATAGAGCTTCTTCACGAGTCGGTAAGCTAGCGAGTACATCAATATCTTCTGCACCGTATAACTTACCACCAATGGATAAAGCGGTTACTTCGAGCGCTTTATGCTCTTTAGCAAAATTCTTAAAAAGACGTGCAGCAGCACCTGGGTCTTCTTGTGAAAATGCTAAAATCGTGGGGCCAACCAACGCTTCGTTCAGGCACTCATACTCTGTGCCATCTACGGCACGCTTTGCTAGGGTGTTTCGTACTACTTGTACGAACACGCCAGTTTCGCGTGCTTGTTGACGGAGGCTTGTCATTTCAGACACCGTCAAACCACGATAGTCAGCAACCACAGCAGAAAGTGCTTCGCTTGCAACAGCGTTTACTGAAGCTACAATCGCTCGTTTGTCGTCCAGCCTTAAAGCCATATTGACCTCCTGGATTCACAAACTATGGCAGTATTGCCAGTTTGGTTGCTTTGCCGTTTCCGGCGGTTATCGCGGAGAAGCCCGATTACATCAGGATTTACTTCCGCGCCTACGCAGGCGATTACTCATTACCTCTTTCGAGACCTGCGGTCTTTGACGCCCCAGCCTGAGCTAGGATCAAAGTTTTATGCATCCCCAGAAAGGGCTGCAATTCTCTACACTACTTAATTTCTAGGCTAGCTTTATCAATTGCTAAACCAGGACCCATAGTGCTGGAGAGTGTTATTTTTTGCAGATACACGCCACGTGAAGAAGCTGGCTTCAAACGCTGCAGATCTGCAATAAGGGAATTAACGTTCTCACGGATCGCTTGAGGTGTGAAACCCACCTGACCAACGATGCAGTGGATAATTCCGCCTTTATCTGTTCTATAACGAACTTGACCATCTTTAGCGTTAGATACAGCAGTCGCCACATCAGGGGTTACTGTACCAACACGAGGGTTAGGCATTAAGCCACGAGGCCCAAGAATAGTACCTAGACGACCTACAACACGCATAGCGTCAGGTGTTGCAATAACAACATCAAAATCTAGGTTGCCGCCTTGGATGCTCTCGGCTAAATCTTCAAAACCAACAACATCTGCCCCAGCTGCTTTTGCCGCTTCAGCGTTTTCACCCTGAGCAAACACAGCTACACGTACGGTTTTACCTGTTCCGTTAGGAAGTACAGAGGCACCACGAACGTTTTGGTCAGATTTACGTGGATCAACACCGAGGTTTACAGCTACATCAATAGACTCAGTAAACTTAACAGAAGACAGCTCATTTAGTAATTCAACAGCCTCTTCAATGTTGTACTGCTTACCTTCGGTTACTTTTTCTTTAATTAAACGTGCACGCTTGGTTAACTTAGCCATTATATTAGCCCTCCACCGTTAAACCCATGGAACGGGCACTGCCTTCCAAACTACGAACAGCAGCATCTAAAGAAGCCGCGGTTAGATCCGGCTCTTTAATTTTGGCAATTTCTTCCAGCTGTGCGCGTGTCACTGTACCCACTTTTGTTTTGTTCGGCTCACCTGAACCGCTCTTGATACCTGCTGCCTTCTTCAATAAGAATGCCGCTGGTGGGGTTTTCATTTCAAAAGTGAAACTTCTGTCGTTATAAACAGTGATCACTACTGGAATGGGTGAACCCGGCTCCATGCTTTGAGTCTGTGCGTTAAACGCTTTACAGAACTCCATGATGTTTACGCCGTGTTGACCTAGCGCAGGACCAACAGGAGGACTTGGGTTAGCCTGACCTGCTGGCACTTGAAGCTTAATGTAAGCTTGAATCTTCTTAGCCATAATAACTCCCTGGGTGGTAGCGCCGTACTATGTTTCGGGCTCCCCTGGTTAACAACGCTTGACTTTCACCAAGCACGAAAGGTCAGCTGGTTTTTTCCACCTGACCAAAATCTAATTCCACTGCTGTGGAACGACCTAAAATAAGCACCGCAATTTTCAGCTTGCTCTTTTCGTAATCTATCTCTTCCACAACGCCGTCAAAATCAGCAAAAGGACCGTCAATAATGCGTACGGTTTCGCCTGGCTCAAACAAGGTTTTGGGGCGCGGAGCTTCACTGCTGTCATCAATACGACGAAGTATTGCTTCAGCTTCATGCCTAGGAATGGGTGCTGGCCTTTCTGGCGTACCACCAATAAAGCCTAATACTCGTGGAGTTTGATTCACCATGTGCCATGTTTCGTCGTTCATTTCCATCTCAACGAACACATAGCCAGGAAAAAACTTACGCTCTGAACGGCGCTGTTTACCACTACGGTTCTCAATCACCTCTTCGGTGGGAACCAAAATATCACCAAAAAAATCCTGCAACTCATGCAGGCGAACACGCTCTTCAAGGATAGCCTTCACTTGCTTCTCAAAACCAGAGTAGGCATGTACCACGTACCAGCGTTTTGACATTACTACCCCTTATCCTATAACTCGAGAAATAAGCCCGTTAAGGATCCAATCAAAGAAAAACAAAATAAATGCGATAACTAAAACAAAAATCACCACAATAATAGTGGTTTGAATGGTTTCTTGGCGCGTAGGCCACACCACTCGACGCATTTCCACCATGGCGTCTTTTCTGAACTGATTAAACGCTTTGCCTTTTACTGTTTGCAAAGCCAAAAAAACAGAAACAAGACCAATAGCTGTCACTCCGATTGCTCTATACAAAGTCGGAACCTGATCACTAAAGTAGCTGTTTCCGCCAATAGCTAAAGCCAATAAGGCAACAACCACAGACCACAAAACAATCTGCAGGCCACCTGACGAAGTCTGTCCTTCTGCTTTTTCACTCATCAATTCACTTCCAGTTACGAGAACCGTAACGCTGGCAAAAACTGGCAGGCCAGGAGGGACTCGAACCCCCAACAGCCGGTTTTGGAGACCGGTGCTCTACCAATTGAACTACTGGCCTAGGTAAACTTAAACAAGGCGACAACTATACGCTGTCGCCTTCTAACATTCAATAATTACTGAATGATTTTAGCAACAACACCTGCACCTACGGTACGGCCACCTTCACGAATAGCGAAGCGTAGACCTTCTTCCATAGCAATAGGTGCAATCAGTTCTACAGACAACTTAACGTTA
>Ga0079226_10001981_pt1 | contig 15728 bp, 17 predicted proteins | sample Poulit2014_FD_76345 | JGI IMG/M metagenome (GOLD analysis project Ga0079226, IMG submission 76345) | Agricultural soil microbial communities from Georgia to study Nitrogen management - Poultry litter 2014 | ecosystem: Environmental > Terrestrial > Soil > Agricultural land | place: USA: Georgia...
TCACCCAAAGCACCACCCAAAGCATCACCCTGCGGACAGACTTTCCCCACCCCTTTTCACATGGTGGACTATAAAAAGTCGCCACCAGTTATTCGGGCGTGAACAAAAACGCCTGCATCGCCGTGTCTTTTGGTGGTTTTGCCCTGTTGTTCCGCTAACGGGAAGACCGTAATTAAGCATACGAAAAAGTAAAAAGCTGCGTTTGACACTATTTTAGGCTTCTGGTAGCGTGACTCTTTAGTGAAGGTTAATAAATTAAGGTTTTATGTGGGCAAGTAGTCATCAGGAATAGTCCTCAGGATATCAATGCCATGAAGAAACTGGCCGCCTCATGGATGATATACAAAACGCTAAACACTACTTACTAAGCACAACCTATGAAACATAAACCGTTTAACATAAACGACTAAACATATACCACTAAAAATCAAGTCGACGCCTCAAAGGCCACCGGGCCGATGCCTGTCAGCCCTAACCGTTGAATGGGGAGCCGCTTCTAATGGCTAACTATTTCAATACTTTAGGGTCTGAGAGGTCATCAAATAGGTGCCTGAAAAATCTTGGCATGGTTCCTGTCCAGGCAGATGTTGTGCCGGTGTTTGTACTTTAGGTCGGGTACTTTGCAAGATGTTGTAGGCCAGACTGATAAAAAGGGGTCATGCATTGGCCCCTTGGCTTAAAACCCAGTAACAAGAAACAATACTCAAGGAGACAAGCTGTGAGTAAATCAACCCAAAGGCCTTTATTGCGCCATTTGTTTTGCCTAAGTGCGGTGGGGCTCGCTTCTGCACTGGCCAGTCCTGCGGTGTCTGCTTTGGACCGTTCCGTTGTGGCGCCACGCGGCATGGTGGTGGCTGGTCATCCGCTGGCGGTAGCTTCGGGCATGAAAGCTTTGCAAAATGGTGGTACCGCCTGTGATGCTTATGTTGCGACGGCGGCCACGTTAAGTATTCCCTTGACAGACATGATGGGTCCGCTTGGTTCGGGCTATGCTTTGCTGCATTTGGCTGACGAGGATGACAAGGTGTTGGCCATTGATTACAACGGGGTGGCGCCTTTGGCGACGGATCCTGCGTTGTTTACCAGCCAAGAGGCCAAGCGTCGTGGCATTTTGGCGCCAACGGTGCCGGGGGCCATCAAGGGCTGGCATGCTGTGCATGATAAATGCGGGGTGCTGCCCTGGGCTGATCTGTGGGAGGACGCCATTTTTTATGCTGAAAATGGCTGGAACCTGGATACAGACACCGCGGGCATTATCAACCGCCATATTGCCGAGCTGACCATTTTCCCAACGTGGCTGAATGAGTTTTTGCCTGATGGGGAAAAGGTTGCTCCGGGTCAGCTACACAAGCGTCCCGATCTGGCTGAAAGCTATCGCCTGATTGCCGAGCACAAGTCTGATGCTGTGTATAACGGGCCTATCGGTGAAAAACTGGTGGCCTTTATGGAAAAAGAAGATGGGCTGATCACCCAAGAGGACCTGGACAGTTACGAGGTCAAGTGGGTCGATCCCATCACAATGGATTATCGGGGCTACGAGGTTTATGGTACACCGCCAAGCTCCTCTTCCATTACCTGGATGGAAATTCTCAAAACCCTCGAGGGTTATGACTTGCAAGAGATGGGGCATAACTCTGCCGATTATCTGCAGCATTTTATCGAGGCAACCAAAACAGCCTATGAGCATGCTTACCAATATGTAGGCGATCCCGATTTTGTTGATGTGCCGGTTGATTGGCTGCTTTCTGAGGAGCTGGCCGAGGAAACCCGACAGAAAATCAATGAAGGCGGGGTGCGCGAGTTTGGTCCTGTAGCCGCCAATATTGAAAAGCCCTTGTGGCCTAATACGTCCACCTCACACATGGTCATTGTCGATGAGCATGGCAATGCCATTTCCTCGACGAACACCTTGGGTACTTTTTATGGTGCCGGGGTGGTGGTTGAAGACACGGGCTTGGTGCTGAGCAATGGCATGGACTGGTTCGATATTGAAGAAAATATCTGGACTGGCGAAAAACCCGGTGTGTTGGGCATGGAGCCTGGCAAGCGTAACCGCTGGACGTTGTCCCCTGGCATGCTGTTTGATGGGGATGACCTCTTTATGCTTGTAGGTGGTGCGGGGGCGGAGGCCACCATGTGGGGTATTGCGCAGCCTATTGTCAACGCCATTGATTTTGATATGGATCCCCAGCAAGCGCTGGATGCGCCTCGCTTCAGATACGGTGATATCTACCATTACACGGGTGGGGTTAATGTCGGTCTGGAAGAGGGCATTGATGATGAAGTCCGTCAGGCGTTAATTGACATGGGCTATCCTGTCGATGAAAAAGGCAGCTTTAGCAACTCTTCGCGGGGCACAACCCAATTGATGCTGGTTGATCCTGAAACTGGCGCGCTTTGGGGCGGTGCCGCACCCGAAGGTCGCGATTTCCTTTCTGGTTATTAATTGTTGGCCTGGACAGGGCGCGCTTTGGGCGCGTCTTGTCCGCCTTATCCGCTTTGCATGTATTTAAAAAGCCTTTCCTATTATTAAAAGGGGATCTTTATGGCGAAATTGCTTAGATATGTTCTGTCTGCTTTCTTTCTTTGTTTGTCGCTGGGCTTGGGGCAAAGTGCCTGGGCAGAATCATCGGTGCTGGTGACTTCTTCGGGTCAGGCGCTGGATGCTTTTACGGTAAAAACCATGTTGACCCAGGCCGGGGTGGAAAACCAATACGATGCCGTTGCCGAGGTGGATGCCCTGGATGGCATTGATACCCTGATTATTGCCGTTGGGGCCAGCGTCAAAGGCTTTGGGGCAGCTGGTATTACTGCTGATAGTGAAAAAGAGCGTACTCAGGCCCTGTTGGATGAGGCCAAGGATCAGGGCATTCAGGTCATTGCTGTCCATATTGGGGGTTCTGATCGGCGGGGTGGGTTATCTGAGCAGTTCGTCACTCTGGTCGCCGAGCAGGCTGATGCCTTGGTGGTGACGGAAGAGGGTGATGAGGATAACTATTTCTCGGAATTGGCTGAAGAGCGGGATATTCCCCTGACCGTCATCAATTTACCCATGGGTGTGGGCAAGGCTTTGGCCGAACTCATTGAGGATTAAGCTGGACGGAACTCATTCCGTGTGGGCGTGACGGCCATGGTCTTTGATTTTGTTCCCTATCAGACCGTTTTTATTGGGGCCTGCATTAATTTGCTGCTGTTGCTCCTGTGGCTGGGATGGTATTCGTGGCGTCATCGGCGCAACCTCAAGGCGGTGCCGGTGCGGGTACATGTTTCTGGTTCGCGGGGCAAAACCACAACCACCCGGTTAATTGGTGCGGCCCTAAGGCAGGCGGGTTACCGGGTCTTGACCAAGACAACGGGAACCGAGCCTTTGCTGATTTTGCCAGACGGTACCGAGCAGTCCTGGCGGCGTCTGGGCCCGGCAACGGTCAGCGAGCAAACCCGTTTATTTCGTTTGGCGGCTCGCCTGAGGGCAGATGCGGTCGTACTAGAAGCCATGGCCATTGCACCAGAATACTTGTGGGCTTCCGAGCGCTATTTGGTCCGGGCCACTCATTTGGCGGTGACCAATGTCCGGCCTGATCATGCCGAAGTGCTAGGTGATGAGCCCGATGCCATGGCTCGGGCGCTTAGCGTGCTGATAGCCAGGCAGCAACAGGTGTTTTTAACCCAAGAGGCTGCGGCGCCCGCTTTGCTGGATCGCATTCAGGCCTGTCAAAGCTCGGTGCAGATAGTCCCCGTGGCGGATGCAGCCCCCCTGGAAAGCAATCAGCGCTTGGCGCTGGCGGTTTGTCTGGCGTTGGGCGTAGCGCCCGAGGTGGCACAGCAGGGCTTTGCTCAGGCGGGTAGCGATCCGGGCGGTTTTCAGGCCAAGACGGTCAGGCTCGATGGGCGCGAATTCCAATTTCTTGATGCCTTTTCCTGTAATGATGCGGTGTCTTTGCGTCAGCTATGGCGTCTTTATGCGCAGGACCCTCAGCCCACCATATTTTTTAATCCCAGAGCAGATCGCCCTGACCGGACGCAAGAGTTTCTGCAGCTGTTGCCGCAGCTGCATGAGAACGCCCTTATTGTTTATTACGGCAGAAGGCTGCCGCGCTGGCTTTCCTTGCCCGCTCTGGCCAGACAACAGATTATCTGTCTGGCCCCGCAGCGCCGGCCCGAGGCCATTTTGCAAAAAATTGCCCAGCATGCCCCGGGTTCAGAAATTTGGGGGGTGGGCAATTATGCAGGCATTGGGCGAAAAATAAGCGCTTGTCTGCGCGAAGGGAGGCAGCCATGTTAACCATCACAATGGGGCTGGGCATTCTGGTCAGCGTGATACTTCATGCTTTTACCGGGCTAAGTGCGGGGGGATTTGTCAGTTCGGGCTATGTGGCGCTGGTGCTGGATCAGCCAGTTACCTTAATGACGGTTGCAGCAATCTCGGTCTTGATTTGGCTGCTGGTGCTGGGCCTGTCGCGCTGGCTGTTTTTATATGGGCCCAGGCGTTTTGCGCTGTGCATTTTATTATCGCTGGTGCTTAGCACCGGGTTAGAGCTGTTTCGCCCCTTGTTGTTGCCCATGGGGCTCGAGTGGCGCAGCATCGGCTATATCGTGCCGGGCTTGATCGCCAACCAGATAGACCGTCAAGGGTTATGGCAAACAGCGGTGATGCTGGCTATTGCCGCGCCCTTGGTGCGTATTTTGGTGATGGTGTTTTTGCGATGGTAAGGTATCGAACCCACGTCAAGCCCGTCAAGTTTGCTGGCTACGCCGCCAAGTCACCGGTGCGCTTGTCCTTTTTGTTTTTGTTGGCCCTGGCCAGTCTTTTGTTGTGGTGGGCAATGGAAACTGCGCTGGGTGGATTTCGGCCGGCTGCCAGTGCAGAAATGCACGAGGCGGCGCGTTTGATGCAAATTTCCACACAGGTGGTCCGGGCTGAAAAGCGCGGCCGGGGGCTGCTGCAGGAAAGCAGTCTGGACCCTGCCCAAACCGGCTTAATTGGGCCTGAATACACGGAAACCACGACCTCGATGGGTATTTTGCAAGCCAAACGCACCGCCACCAACCCAGATTTGGCGGCAGCCATCGCCCGTGAAATCCATGCGCTGCAATTGCCACCGGGTAGCCCGGTGGTGTTGCTGATGTCAGGCTCCATTGTCGGCGCCAATGTGGCCGCATTATCTGCGATACAAGCCTTGGGCCTGAAGCCACTGGCCATTAATTCATTGGGGTCCTCCATGTACGGTGCCACGGATCCGGAATTCACCTGGCTGGATATGCTGCAGCTGCTGGTGGACCAAGACATTATTCAGCCCCAGATCGTGGCTGCCGTCATTGGGGGCGATGGGGCAGTGGGACGCAATTTAAGCGAGGCGGGGCAACAGGCCCTAAGGCACAGCATCCAGAAAGCCCAGGTTGATCTCATTGAGGGCGGCTCGGCCGAGCAGGTTATCGCACAGCTTCGGGCCCGGCTAGAAGAAGCGCTGCCCCAGGGCTGGCCCTTGCTGATCAATGTTGGGGGGTCTGTGGCTGCCCTGGGTACCTGTGAAAATGGGGCCTTGCTGCCCACGGGAATGATCGGCGAGCCTGCCCCCTGTGACTCTGGGGTGCCGGGGCTGATATTAGAGACCTTGGCCCAGGGGGGGCGGGTTTTGCATATTTTGAACATGAAGAGTTTGGCGGGTCAATGGGGGTTGCCGTATGACCCGGTACCTTTGCCTATTCCAGGAAATAACCGTTTGGTTTACGGCAACGAATAAAAGCAATAAGGAGAGAGACTTTGTTTAGCCCAAGTGCAGGTTTTTTAATAGGCCTCATCGCGTTGGTAGTGATGATGAACTGGTTGCGATTATCGCTATCCATCGCCTTGGTGGTTTTTTCCATTTTGCTGGCACTGCTGGTCGATGGCAGTTTGCCCTTTAGGCATTTAGTGGATGGCAGCTTTGGTTATTTGAACCTGATTTTGGCCTTGTTTGCCGGTGCCTTTTTCGGCCAGGCCATGCAGGTGACCAACGCCGCCAATGCCTTTGGCCAGGCGGTATTGCGGTGGTGTGGCCAGCGCCAGTTTTTGGTGGTGCTGGTAGCAGCCATTTTGTTATTTGTGTCAGGCGCCATGGTGGGTATTGCCGGGGTTGCTGTCTTGGCCACGGGGGTGTTTGTGGTGCCCATGCTCAAAGGCCTGGGCATGTCAAATGAGCGCACTGCTGCATTTATCGCCGTGCTGTCCACCTGCGGCATGATTGCCCCACCAGTGAATGTGCCGGCCATGGCGATTGCCGATGGGGTAAACATGCCCTATGCAGATTTTGAGTATCCCCTGCTGATTTTGGGCATCGTACCTGCCATTGTGGCGGTATGGCTGTTTTCCCGCAAAGCAGCCCTTGACGCCCCAGCAGTCGGCAGCGCTACCCAAAACAGCGCTACCCAAAACAGCGCTACCCAAAACAGCACAACCCAAAACAGCACAACCCAAAACAGCACAACCCAAAATAACGCCACCGAAGGTGGTTCAGTTCCCGGCGGCGCTGCCCCTGAGCCTGCCCCCACCAATGCGTTGGCCATTGCCCTGATTGGCTTGCTGCTGACCTTGGGGTTTTGGCTCTTACAGCGCGCTGTGCCCGCTCAGGTGCCAGACCCGGCCGTGCCTTTGGTGTTGGTCGTGGGCAGTGTGGCCGCCTGGTTCAAATTGAATGCACGCCGTTTTAAATCGCTGATGCTGGTTAGCTTCAGTGGCACCCCATTGGTGCTGGCAGGGGTGCTGGCTACCGTGGGCATCGCGGTACAAATCATGACCTATACCGGGGTGCGTGGTTGGCTGGTGATCAGCGCCTTGTCCTTTCCTGATGCTTTGTTGTATCTAGAGCTGTTGGTCTTGCCGATCTTTGGTAGTGTGCTCACCAGCATGGGCACGGCCGATGTGCTTGGGGTGCCTCTGGCATTTTCATTTATCCACCAAGACATGATTATCAACGTGGCCTCATTGTCAGCGATCTCGGCGGTCTCAGAATTCATGCCGCCCACTGCCATTGCCACGGCCTTGTCTTTATATGTGGTTGGTGGGCAAACCCGTCTGCTTAGAACCCTGCGTTATTGCCTGGTTCCGGTGGTGGTCCTGTTTGTTACCGCCGTATTGATGCTGGTTTTTGCCCAGGCACTGGCCCCCATTATTTCAGTCGGTTAAATCAACAATAATTATTCGAGGAGCAACACATGTTTGGAATTTCATTGCTGGTGGTATATCGGGTTTTGGCATTAATTGTCGCGTTGATGATGGTGCTGTTGATGTTCCGGGAAAAAGGGTGGCAAAACCAGATGGTCGCCCTCATTGTTTTTGTACCTTTTGCCTTACGGGCTGCGGGGGTGAAATAACGCCATGAATCAAACATCAGGTTTCAGATTGCCCGGCATTGTCGTCCTGCTATTGGCCTTGTTGATTGCCGTCCCGGCAGGGGTTATTTTTCAGTCCATGCATGAGCGAGAGCCCATTGTTACTGGCCCCGGGGTTACAGAAATGCGCATGCTCAGCGATTATGTCCCGGAAATGAAAGACACTCCGGCCGATACGCCGGTGTATATTCTTGAAGGGAAAGAACCCGGCGGCACCATGCTGGTTTTTGGTGGCACCCACCCCCAAGAGGTATCTGGCTTATTAGCGGCCATTATCACCATTGAAAATGCCCAGGTGGAAAAAGGCCGGCTGATTGTCATCCCACAAGCCAACCAAAGCGGCTTTACCTATACCGAGCCCTTGCAAGGCTTTCCGCATCGCTTTGAGATCGACACCCCATTTGGTACGCGCTGGTTTAGAAATGGCATGCGGCTAACAAACCCCATCCATGAATGGCCAGACCCCGACATTTATGTACACCTCCAATCGGCAGAGCATTTGGTGGGCTGGGAGGGGCGCAATTTGAACCGCGCCTATCCGGGCCATCCCGAGGGTACCTACACCCAACAGCTGGCAGCTGCTTTGCTGGATGTGGCCGAGCAAGAACAGGCCGATATTGTGCTGGATCTGCACGAGGCTTATCCCGAATACCCAATTATCAACATGTTGGTAGCCCATGAACGGGCCTTTGAGATTGCCACCCTGGCCATGCTGGGCCTGCAATCAGAGGGCATGAGCATGGATCTGATGCCTTCACCCAAGGGGTTGCGCGGCCTAAGCCATCGCGAGTTCGGCGATTCGCTAGAGCATGCCCACGCCATCTTGGCGGAAACTGCCAACCCGGCCATGGGCCGGCTTCGTGGCCGCACCGATGCTGAACTGGTGGTGGAAGGCAAAGATGAAAACTATGTCAAGGCAGCGCAGCAGGCCCGTTTGTTTGTGCCCTTTACCGAAGAGGGGCACCCGCTTTCCGAGCGTACCGCACGGCAGCTGGCGACCATTCTTCACATAATCGAAGGCTATAACCTCACCACCGATGGCGAGATTGTGGTCGCCGATTTGCCTGGCTATGCTGATGTCCTGGAAAACGGATTAGGCGTGTATTTGCGCCAGCCTTGAGCGTGGTACGGATATCGTCCCTATCTTTTATATATTCCAGCCATAAACTTCCAGCCATAAACAAATTTTTATTAATCAGGGGTTTTGCCAACAAAAGCTTATAAATACCCTCTATATTTGCATTTATCAAATGGTGATGCGCCCTCTAAAATGAATGAACAATTTCAAGGAGGATGTATGCGCATTGCCATTGCCGGTTTTCATGTTGAATCAGCCAGTTTTTTACCTTCGCTGATGACCTACGAGGAGTTCGACCAGGGGTGTTTGCGGGGGGAAAATATCGTCACGGAATTAACCGGTACCAATACGGTGATTGGTGGCTTTATTGATATCTGCCAACGCGAGCAATTTGAGCTGGTACCTTTGTTTTATGCCTACCAGGGCGCCGTAAGCGGTGTCACCGACGAGACAGTAGAAAACTATGTGGCCGAATTGGTGCAAGGCCTGACCCAGCACCAAAGTCATCTGGATGGTGTGCTGCTTCATTTACATGGCGCCGCTTGGGCACCTGGTTTTAATGACGTAGAAAAATATTTCCTGGACAAGGTGCGGGCCTTGTTGCCCGACACACCGGTCATGGTCGCTTTTGATTATCACGCCAACATTGACAGCGACACTTTGGCAGGGGCAACAGCAGCTTTTGCTTATCATGAGTCGCCGCATACCGATATGGGTGATACAGGCCGGCGCGCTGCGCGCTGCATGGCAAAATTATTAACGCAGCAGATGCAGCCTCGGTGGGTATTGGAAAAACCGCAGGTGCTAACGCCCAGTATTTTCAGCTGTACCGCCTTAAGGCCGTTGGCCGACATCATTGGGCAAGCAAGGGCGTTGGAACAGCAGTCTTCCTATTATCTTGATATTTCCATCTTGGCCGGATTCTCTTACGCCGATAGCCATAATACAGGTTTTAGCGTGCTGGTTGTTGGCGAGCAGCCGCAGGCTGAATTAGCACAGATTGCCAAGGATCTGTCGGCACAAATTTGGCAACAGCGGGCTTTGATTTATCAGCCTGAGCCAGTTTATTCGGTAAAAGATGGGGTGGCTCATGCGCTTAAGGTCGCACAAACAAGCACCAAGCCAATTGTCCTGCTTGAGCATGCTGACCGAATGAATGATTCTACCTATGTGCTGGCTGAACTGCTTGAACGACAAGTACCGGGGGCGGCTGTACCATTGCTGTGGGACCCCAAGGCGGCCGCTTTGGCTGCCAAAGCAGGCGAAGGTAGCGAGCTAGAGCTTGAGCTGGGGGGGCATAGCTCTGATCAGGCGGGGCCGCGCCTTAAGGTTAAGGCCAAGGTACTGCAAGCTGAACCTAAGCAATACCGGGTCAGTGGTTCCATGCTGCAAGGCATGCCAGTTAATTTGGGTCAGACCGCTTTATTAGATGTATCAGGTATCCATGTCAGCGTGGTAACTTTTCCCTTTTTTGGGGTGGATAGTGACGCATTTACCGTATTTGGCCAGAATTTATACGACTATACTTTTATTGTCTTGCGCTCTAAAACCCACTTTAGGCAGTATTATCAAGACATCGCAGAAGAAATTGTTGTAATAGACACCCCAGACCACGGCCCAGCCGATCTAACCGCCTTGCCCTATCAGCGATTGGTCAAGGACAAGGTTTACCCCTTTAAATCAGCTTAAAGGAAAAGAACATGAGTTTTGCTGTTAGCTTAGTGCAAATGGAAGTCGAGAGCCTGGCCAAAGACCTTAATTGGGACAAGATGGTGGGCTTTGTTCGCCAAGAGGCACAGGCAGGCGCAAGACTGATTGTGTTCCCCGAGTTAAGCAATACAGGTTATGTTGCCCCCTTCGAGGCCGGTCAGGCCCTTGGTATGGGCTTTAAGCGCTATGGTGATTATGCCCGGGCGCTTTGGCAGGCTGCTGAGCCCCTGCAAGGCGATAATATGCGTCGCCTAAGCATGTTGGCCCAAGAGCTTGATGTGTTTATTGTGGCAGGTTTGGCCGTTTATGATGAACGGGTGCCCACCCGTTTGTTTAATTCCTCGGTCTTGTTTGGTCCGGCTGAGGGCGAGCTGGCGGTCTACCACAAAATGCATTTGTGGGGCACGGAAAAGTTGTATTTTGCCCGTGGCGAGGAAATTTCTGTGCACCAGCTGCCCATTGGCACCCTTGGCATGCAAGTATGTTATGACATCCGTTTTCCTGAACTGACCCGCATTATGGCCTTGCAAGGGGCTGAAATTATTACCAATGTCTGGGCCTCGGCTTACCCCAAAGATAGTATTCCAGCGGATATGGGTCTTTTTGTTCATCGTTGTTTTACCCGTGCCCATGAAAATGGGGTGTATTTTCTTAGCTGCAATCAGGCCGGTAGCCGGGGGGATTACCAATTTTTAGGCCATTCCGTGGTGTGCGGCCCTGATGGTAATGTGCAGGCCGAGTTGGCCAATTTTGATGAAGGGGTGGTGCGAGCGGAACTCGATCTGCAAAAAGTTCGTGACTATCGCGCATCGGTTCCTTTGTTTGCCGACCGTCAGGCCGATTTGTACCGACGTTATTTTCAGGCCTTGGATAAACTGCCTGGCTAAGGGCTATGCATGTTATTGGGTAGCTGCTTGGCCCAGTCTTTGACAAGCTTGATAAAAAATTCGTTATAGGCGGTAAATAAAAAATTGCGGCGGTAAATCAGCCCAATTTCACGGTGAAGCTTAAACCCCTTAATAGGCTTGCCCACAAAATTGGTGTGGTTGGGGCTATGCAGCAGGCTAGCGGGCAAAATCGCCAAAGCGTCACTTGACCCAATCAAAGAGAGCACCCCAGAAAAACTTTGCGCCTCGTGAAACCAATTGGGCATGTTTCCATGGGCTTGCAAGTGCATCTGTACGATATAACGGTTACCACTGGCCGATGGGTTTGAAACCAGCGGGAAGGTTTGCAGATCGTGATCGGTTAGCTCGGCTTTGGTTGCCAAGGGGTGCTCGCGGTGCATGATAACCAGCATGGGCTCTTGGAATAAGGGTATGAAAGTAAGCTCGGGCTGTTGGTGGATCATCAGCCCGATGCCAATATCTGCTTTGTGACGGCTGATATTTTCAATAATGTCCGTCATGTTGCCATCTAACAGATTAATTTTGACATGAGGGTATTGCGCCCGAAAGCTATTTAGTATGGCTGGAAATAGCAGCATGCTCACCGTAGGAACACAGCTGATCTTAAGCTGGCCAATCTGTTCGGTGAAATACCCCTGGATACGATTGACAACCTGCTCGGTATCCAGCACAACAGGGCGGATAGAAGCCAAGAACTCTTGCCCGATAGGGGTGATATGCACAGCGCGCGTAGTGCGCTTGAAAAGCGGGGCGCCAATGATTTCCTCGAGCTTTTGCAACCGTCTGGTCAGGGCCGGCTGCGAGATATGCAGTTGCTTGGCAGCCTCGCTAAAGCTGCCAAGATCTGCTAGGGTGACGAAGGTTTTTAGATCCGAGATCCGCATTTTGATAACCAAAGCTTATAAATCGGCATATTTTATGCATTTTACCATTGCGGATAGCTCTGTCATACTGGGGAAAAACCGGTTATCAAAAAAACTGGATTATTAAAAAATACTGCTCAGTTAAGGAGACAGTTAAGATGTTAAAAAAGTGGAAACCCTTATTACTTTCATTGGCCCTGGGTTCAGGTGCGGCTTATGCACAGCAGGCCGAATGGACGATGATTACGCCATTAACCCCTGCCATTGACTATGTATCCATCTATCAAGACATGATCGAGCGCATCGAAGAGCGTACCGACGGTGATGTCAAAATTACCCTGCTAACCTACGGTCAGCACCCGTTTAAAGACATTGATATGGTCAATGCGGTCAAGGACAATATTGTCCAGATAGGTAATTTTGCAGATGGCTATATCAGCTCGGTAGAGCCCTCGGTGCTTATCATGGGCATGCCTTTCATCTTTGACAACCTCGAACATGCCAAAACCACCTTTGCCGATTTGCAAGAGGGGTTTTATGCAGAGCTGTTCGATGAGAAATTCAATAGCCAGCCCCTAACCGGTTTTATTGTTAGCGGCTCAGCCATTCATGCCGATGTACCACTAACCGATGAAAACTCGCTCAAAGGGCGCAAAATTCGCGTCTTTGGCAAGGAAAGTGGCGAAATGATAGAGCTCTTGGGCGGCAGCCCATCTACGGTTTCCTTTGGGGAGCTGTACACAGCCCTACAACGCGGAACAATTGATGGCGCCTTAACCGGGATGATTGGGGCCAAAGCCGCCAAGATTTATGAGGTGGTCGATCACAACACCTGGTGGAATTGGAGCTTTCCCGCCGAATTTACGATTGTCAATAACGATGCCCTGGCCGCTTTGACCGATGAGCAACGAGCCATTGTGCTTGAAGAGGGCGAGCGTGCCTCGGCCGAGCTGCAGGCGTTGCAAGATGCCTTGCCGCCACAAATTTTGGCCGAAGCACTTGAGGAATATGGTATTAGCGCCCATGGTCTAAGTGACTCGACGCGCGCCAAATTCCGCGAAAAAACCCGCCCCGTCGTTGATGATTGGCTAGAGCGATCGGGTGATTACGGTCAGCGGGCCTATGAAATCTATGAAAATGTTTCGCGTAATTAATCACCCCCACGGCGTGCCAACAGGCTGCACGCCGTGATTATTTCGGCAGGGTGTGCCGCATGTCTACGAGCAAACAAGATAACTTGATGGCCAAAATCGTTCGGCTCACAGCTGTCATCGGCCGTGAGCTGGCCGCTTATAGCATTATTCTGATGGCCACCCTGGTTTTTGTTGGGGTGGTATTCAGGGCCGTCCCAGGCCTGCCTTCGCTGCGGTTTGTCGAAGAATATGCGGGCTATTTATTTGTCGCAGTGACCTTTTTTGGGCTGGGCGATACCTTTGTTGCCGGTGGCCACGTGCGGGTTTCCTTGTTTACCCAATGGTTGCATGGGCGCGTTGCGCTGTTGCTAGAAGTTATTGTCACCATTGTGGGGCTGTTGATTGTTAGCCTGTTGACTTATTTTGCCTGGAAGATTTTCTGGGCAAGCTTTGTTAGTGGTGAGCGCGCACAAACTATGATGCAAACCGAGGTCTGGATACCGCGTTCTGTGATGGTTCCGGGGTACATTATTTTTGCATTGCAAATGCTGCATCATTTGGTGCTAACCACCAAACAATTATTGGCACCCTCAAAGGCTGCTTCGGGCGAGGCGTAGCACATGGCAGATACTTTTACCGTCGTAAGTGTAGTCCTGGGCGGCCTGTTGATTGTACTGGCTAGCGGATTATGGATCGCCTTGGGTTTGGCCGGCATTGGCTTGCTCGTATTTTATTTGTATCTGCCGCCGAGCATGTTACGGATGGTCGAGGTCATACCCTATAACATTTTGAACGACTTTATTTTGGGGGCTATTCCATTATTTATTTTTATGGGCAGCCTGCTTTATAAAGGCGATATCGCGCGCCGTATTTACCAAAGCCTGGGCCGCTGGGCACCGGTGTTGCCTGGTGGCTTGTTGCAGACCAATATTATGGCTTGCGGCATTTTTGGGGCCTGTTCGGGCTCTAGCCTGGCTGGTGCGGCAACCATAGGCACCGTGGCGGTCGATGAATTGCGCCAGCAAGGGTACAACCGCAAATTAATTTATGGCTCGCTTGCGGCGGGTGGGACGCTGGCAACCATGATTCCCCCCAGCATACTGTTTATTATCTATGGGGCGTTTGCGGGGCAGTCTGTTGCCAAACTGTTTATTGCAGGTATCCTGCCCGGGCTATTGCTGATACTACTGTTTATGCTGTATATCGGCATCAAGGCGGTAACAACACCAGATATTGCCCCCAAGCGGCAACCCTTGCAATTAAAAGCAGTAGTGCTTTCCCTGGTCGAATTATGGCCTGCCTTGCTATTGATTGTCGCGGTTCTGGGGTCTATTTATACAGGGATAGCAACACCGACTGAATCAGCGGCAATGGGAACCTTTGGTGCTTTGCTGGTATTGGCCGTAGACCGTAACCTGCGCTGGTCGGTGGTCAAAGAGGCTGCCGTCATGGCGGTACGCACCACGTGCATGATATCGCTGATGATGATAGGGGCCCAAATTTTGTCCATGGGGTGATCGGTACTGCAAGTGCCCGCCTCGATTAGCCAGTACATTGGCGGCTTGGGGTTAGAGCCCTGGCAAATTGCCGTCATGGTGGCTTTGTTTTTTGTTGTGCTCGGTTGCTTTATCGAGGGCACAAGCATGTTCTTCCTAACCTTTCCTGTCATTTACCCCATGATGATGGATATGGGCTTTAATCCCATCTGGTTCGGGGTCATGATGGCTTTGTTTATTGAGATTAGTTTGATTACCCCACCGGTAGGACTCAATTTGTTTATCATTCATCAGGTTTCCGGTGAAAAGAGCATGCGCTCGACCATTCAGGGCGCGCTGCCATTTTTCTTTTTGATGCTGCTGTTGGTAGGCCTGCTTATCGCCTTCCCCTCCATCGTATTATTTTTGCCTAGCCTATTATAAAAATTAATCGTGATGAAGCAGGGCACGAACAATGACCGCTTCGTGCCCCACTGCAGCTTTGGCATTATTTTGAGAAGCTTGCCTAAATTGTTGCTGTCTGGTTAAAAGGTATTATTTCAGGGCGTTCTTTTTGCCGCGCCTGCCATAGATCGTACTGGTTTTGCAGATTGAGCCACATTTCAGCGCTGGTACCCAAGGCTGCTGACAAACGCAATGCCATATCGGCAGAGATTCCGCTTGCGCCATTAAGTATCCTGGATAGGGTGGCCCGTGTAACGCCCAACCGTTGGGCGGCTTCAGTAACAGTCAGTTCGCTTAGGTATTCTTGCAGCACTAAACCAGGATGCGCCGGATTGTGCATATCCATGTTTAATCTCCTTGTGAAACGCTTTTTCAGTGATAGTTTTGATAGTCAACTAAACAGGCATCTTGGCCTTCGAAATAAAAAGTTAGACGCCAACTACCACTGACCGACACCGCCCAGTGTCCCTCGACAGACTGCCCCTTGGGATTAAGGCCGGTTAATTTATGTAGTCGCCACTGATAGGCATTCATGTCCTCTGGTTTCACCGCAGCATGAAGGGCTGTTAATTGCAGTCGCAGTCTATCTGCATGCTGGGCTTGTATGCCCCTTTTTGAGCCAGTATAAAAAAACTCTCAAGGCCTTTGTGTCGGAAACTTTTTATCATTTGAGTACCGTATAGATTCAGTATACGGCTACAGCTTAACAAAATACAGTTCGCTTACAA
>Ga0079226_10001982_pt1 | contig 15721 bp, 15 predicted proteins | sample Poulit2014_FD_76345 | JGI IMG/M metagenome (GOLD analysis project Ga0079226, IMG submission 76345) | Agricultural soil microbial communities from Georgia to study Nitrogen management - Poultry litter 2014 | ecosystem: Environmental > Terrestrial > Soil > Agricultural land | place: USA: Georgia...
CACCGTGTCGCATACCGTGCGCATGGGAGAGGTGGCCATACCAGATGGCTATGACTTTCCCACCGCCGACGATGTGGAATCCTTGGATGCTGATCCACTGCGCTGCATTGATCCAGAGGTCTCGGCCAAGATGGTCCAAGTTGTCGATGTGACCAAGAAGTCTGGAGAAACCCTGGGCGGAGTGGACGAAGTTATCGTACACAATGCACCGGTCGGGCTCGGCTCCCACATCCACTGGGATCGCCGTTTGGATTCAAAACTGGCTGGCGCCCTGATGGGTATCCAAGCCATGAAGGGTGTTGAAATCGGTGATGGTTTCGACATCGCCACCCGGGTTGGTTCAGCTGCCCATGATGAAATTGTGCGCAACCCTGATGGCTCAGTTGCCCGCACAACCCACCGTGCCGGCGGCATTGAAGCCGGCATGTCGACCGGAGAACCCATCCGTGTGCGCGTAGCCATGAAACCGATTGCCACCGTGCCACGAGCGCTTCAAACAGTTGATGTCGCAACCGGGCAGGCCACGAAGGCCCACCACCAGCGTTCCGATGTCACGGCGGTTCCAGCCTCTGGAGTCGTCGCTGAGGCCATGGTTGCCCTGGTGATCGCCGGTGAAGTGCTAGAGAAATTTGGTGGCGACTCCGTTGCCGAAACCAAACGCAATATGGACAGCTTCATTGCAAATATTGCTCGGCTGCCCGAACCATCCTCGGATGACGCCGCCGATGACCACCTGGGCGACCCACTATAACCATGACAGCACTTAGCCTGCCGATCATTCTGATCGGCCCCATGGGATCGGGTAAAACCACCGTGGGTAGACACCTCGCACAGCGTCTTGAAGCAAACTATGTTGATACCGACGATCTGTTCGTGGCCGAACACGGCCACATCGGCCAATTCTTCACCACCCACGGTGAGACAGCCTTTCGTGACAACGAACAACAAGTCATTGCCCAGACCCTTGCCCGCGATGATTTAGGTGTCATTTCACTGGGCGGGGGAGCCATCATTCGGCTGGCTAACCGCGAAATTATTCGTGAGCGTGGTTACGTTGTATTCCTCGACGTCAGCGAATCAAAAGCCCTCAATCGGCTCGGCGATGCCAGCGATCGGCCCGTGTTGGCAGGCGATCCAGCAGGTCAATGGTCGCGGATCCGGGCCGATAGGCTTGAGCACTTCACCCAGTCAGCACATCAAGTGGTGGATACCACTGGACTGGACGTCGACGCTGTGGCGACTAAGATCGTCCAAGGATATCAATCATTTTGTCAAGGGATTCGACCGCAGTTATGACTGAAAACACTACAAGCGCCACTACCCAACAGCCCACGATCATCAAGGTTGCAGGCGGCTCAGCAAACGAAGTCAACGGCGGTTACGACGTCGTTATTGGCAGCGGCCTGCTAGCCCAGCTACCAGAGATCCTGGGGCCTCAAACCCACCGGGTGGCAATCATCCTGCCGCGCGCGCTGCGCGCGACCGGTGACGTTGTGAAATCATCGCTGGATGAGGCCGGTTTCAACGCCATTTTGGTGGAGATCCCGGATTCAGAAGAAGGTAAACACATCGAAGTTGCCTCCTTCTGTTGGCAGGTTCTGGGACAAAGTGACTTCACCCGCTCAGATGCCATTGTCTCCGTTGGAGGGGGAGCAGTCTCAGATCTTGCCGGTTTCGTTGCCGCAACCTGGCTACGTGGTGTGCGTGTCATCCACATGCCCACCACCTTGTTGGGCATGGTGGACGCTTCTGTTGGAGGAAAAACCGGTATCAACACCGCCGAGGGCAAAAACCTGGTCGGCGCATTCCACCCACCGGCTGGTGTGCTAGCCGATCTCGACACATTGCTCACCCTACCCAAAAACGAGGTCATCTCGGGACTGGCCGAAGTCGTAAAATGCGGTTTTATCGCCGATGCGACCATCTTGGACCTGATCGAAGCCAACATGTCGCAGGTTTCCAACCCGCACGCCTCGGTGCTGCGTGAACTCATTGAACGGGCAATCCAAGTTAAAGCCGATGTCGTAAGCCAGGACCTTAAAGAATCCAACCTGCGTCAGATGCTCAACTACGGGCACACGCTGGGGCACGCCATCGAATTGGCGGAACGCTACCAGTACCGTCACGGGGCAGCCGTCGCTGTCGGAATGGTCTTTGCCGCCGAACTCGCACGCTCAGTCGGCCGTCTCGACGATGCCACAGTGGCCCGCCACCGCAGCATCCTCGAAGGCATCGGTTTGCCAACCAGCTACGTTGGAGACCGGTGGGCGACTTTATTGGATGGTATTCGTCGTGATAAGAAAAACCGCGGCGAACAACTGCGCTTTGTGATCCTAGAAGAGCAAGGCAAACCAGTCACCTACGATGTTCCCGATGAATCCTTGCTATTTGCGGCATATCAAGAGATTGTCGACTAGCCACTCGAAAATTTTCTCGGTCGTCTACACTAGAGAAGGCCGGGTTCTATGAAGCTGCCCGTAATCTGCCAGAATACATACTCGACTTTCAAGACTTATACGGAGAAATCACCCCCATGGTCATGCTCACCAGTAACGATATTAAAAACGGTTCCGTCGTCGTCGTCGACGGCCAACTCTGGCAGGTACAGGAATTTCAGCACGTCAAACCCGGTAAAGGTGGTGCGTTCGTGCGCACCAAAATCAAAAATCTGACTTCCAATAAGATCGTGGATAAGACCTGGAACGCAGGCGCCAAACTGGAATTTGCCTCCGTGGATCGTTCCGAATACCAGTACCTGTACCGTGACGCTGATGACTTCGTGTTCATGGATCTGAAGACTTTTGACCAGATCATGGTTCCCTCATCCGTGGTGGGTGATGCTGCCGACTTCCTGCTGGAAAACGAAAACGCCCAGATTGCGATGTCCGATGGCGTGCCACTGTACTTAGAGTTGCCACCAACTGTGGTGCTAGAAGTCACCTATACTGAACCAGGCCTGCAGGGGGACCGCTCCTCGGGTGGTACCAAACCAGCAACAGTCGAAACCGGCCTGGAAATTCAGGTTCCACTATTTGTCGATGAAGGCACCAAAGTCCGTGTGGACACCAAAAATGGTGAATACCAGGGCCGGGCCACTGAGTAATCATTGGCGCGGAGTACAACTACATTGACAAAGAACGCAAAAGACCAGCCACGTAAGATCGGTTCCCGGGGACGGGCCCGACGTCGTGCCCTTGAAATCCTATTCGAAGCTGAACATCGAAACACCACCCCGCTGTCGGCGCTGCAACGACGACGCGAATTCACCGACCAAACCATCAACCCCTACACCGCACAGATCATTGACGGGGTGATCACCCACCAGGAGCAGATTGACGAGCTGTTAGCACAGTATGCCCACGGCTGGACGATGGAACGCATGTTAGCCATGGACAAGTCCATCCTGCGATTGGGCGCATGGGAATTGTTATTCAATGACGAAATGCCCGACGCCGCAGCAGTCAACGAAGCAGTCAATATGGCTCGGGAATATTCCAACGATGACTCACCGGGCTATGTCAATGGTGTTCTTGGTCGCTTACAAGACCTCAAACCCACGTTGTTCCTGTAAACATCACGGATGTGAGGCACACCGGTGCTACAGTTACATCCAGTGAAACTGACGGGAATACCACAGATCCCGCAGATCCTTTAAAATCCGTCCTGTGAGGCGGGAAAGGAGATAATCGTGGTGCAAGAACCCGTGCGAAAAGCACGCACCGTGATGTCCGAATCGGATATCAATCGGGTCCTAACCCGCATCGCTCACGAGATCCTCGAGGGCAACCGCGGCGTCGAGAACCTGCTCATTTTGGGTATCCCACGCCGAGGCGTCCCGCTGGCCAATCGCCTGGCGGCCAAACTAGCAGAAATTGATCCAGCATTCATCATCGAAGAACGCACCGGACAACTCGACATCACCCTCTACCGGGATGACCTCGCCCGCTCTGGTTCGCGAGTACCAGCATCCACTATCATCCCGCCAGTCGGTGTTGATGACGCCGTGGTCGTACTGGTAGATGACGTCTTGTATTCCGGACGAACCATTCGCGCAGCACTGGATGCACTGTCTGCTATCGGGCGGCCACACACCGTACGCCTAGCGGTCCTGGTGGACCGAGGGCATCGCCAGTTGCCCTTACGCGCCGACTATGTGGGCAAGAACCTGCCAACGGCGTCATCCGAACATGTTCGGGTCCATCTGTCCGAAATCGACGATGGCGAAGACTACTACACCACTGACCAAGTACAAATCGTGGAAGTGATGGACTAATGCGCCACCTTCTGGCAACCCGAGACCTGTCTTACGACAACGCACTGAAGATCCTTGACACCGCCCAAGAAATGGCCACGGTCTCGGATCGCTCCATCAAAAAACTTCCGACCTTACGCGGCCAGACTGTCGTCAATCTGTTCTTTGAAGACTCAACCCGCACCCGCACTTCATTTGAGGCTGCAGCCAAGCGTCTGTCGGCTGACGTGTTGAACTTCGCGGTCAAAACCTCATCAGTATCCAAGGGGGAGTCCCTGAAGGATACCGTCCAAACCCTTGAAGCAATCGGTGGCGATGCGATAGTCATGCGCCACTGGGCCTCTGGCGCCGCTCAACAGCTCGCGAATTTTGGTTGGTCGTCATCGGCAGTCATTAACGCCGGCGACGGCACCCACGAACACCCAACCCAAGCGCTGCTGGATGCATTCACCTTGCGCAACCGTTTATACGGTGCCAAAGCCACCGGTAAAGACCTCAACGGCCTCCACATCGTGATCGTTGGAGATATCCTGCACTCCCGGGTGGCACGTTCAAATGTGTGGTTACTACACACCCTGGGTGCCAAAATCTCACTGTCCGGGCCACCGACTTTGATGCCGGTGGGTGCCAACACTTGGCCGGTAGACATCAACTACGATCTCGACGCCCTGCTGGCACAGCGTGTCGACGCCGTCATGATGCTGCGCGTCCAAGCCGAGCGCATGGCTGGAGCCTTCTTCCCCTCACCAGCCGAATACACTCGCGGTTGGGGGCTGACCAACGACCGGTATCAGACCATTGCCGGAACCGACATTCTGATTATGCATCCCGGGCCGATGAACCGCGGATTAGAGATATCCGCGGCAGCCGCCGATTCAGCACAAAACACCGCACTCGAACAAGTTGCCAATGGCGTCTCTGTGCGCATGGCAGTCCTGTACCTGCTCCTGGCAGGTCAACTAGGACAATGAAAGGGTAACGAATGACTTATACCTATGTGATTACTGGCGGCACCACCCCCAACGGCGTGCAGACCGACGTAGCCATTGATGCCAACGGCACGATTGCACAACTTGGCCAAGAACTTGCCACCGCCGGCGCTGAGGTGATCGACGCTACCGGCAAGATCGTGCTGCCCGGACTGGTAGACCTGCACACCCACCTCCGCGAGCCCGGCAACGACGACGCCGAGACTGTAGAAACCGGTACCCGAGCCGCAGCCAAAGGCGGATTCACCGCTGTTCATGCGATGGCCAACTCCAACCCAGTGGCTGACACCGCCGGTGTCGTAGAACAGGTGCACCGACTCGGTCGTGCTTCCGGCTGGACCGATGTCTACCCGGTGGGAGCCGTCACCGTGGGCTTGAAAGGTGAACAGCTAGCCGAAATTTCTGCCATGCACGATTCAGCCGCCGAAGTCACCATGTTCTCCGATGACGGCATGTGCGTCTGGGATCCAGTGTTGATGCGCAGAGCACTGGAATACGTCAAATCCTTCGACGGGTTCATCGCCCAACACGCCCAGGAACCGCGCCTGACCGAAGGCGCACAAATGAATGAATCTGCACTCTCATCAGAACTCGGCCTGGCAGGCTGGCCTGCTGTCGCCGAAGAATCCATCATCGCCCGCGACGTCTTATTGGCCCAACACGTCAATTCCCGTGTACATATCTGTCACGTCTCGACCGCCGGGTCGGTCGAGTTAATTCGCTGGGCCAAATCCCAGGGCATCAACGTCACCGCCGAAGTCACCCCGCACCACTTATTGCTCACCGAGGACTACGTCAAAACCTATGACCCGGTCTATAAGGTCAACCCGCCACTGCGCAAAGACTCCGATGTCCACGCGCTACGCCAGGGGCTAGCCGATGGCACGATTGACACCGTTGGTACCGATCATGCGCCACACACCGCCGAAACCAAACAATGCGAGTGGGTCGTAGCAGCCATGGGCATGACCGGACTGGAAACCGCACTGCCCGTCATCCAGCGCACCATGATCGACACCGGCCTGCTCGACTGGCATGCGGTTGCACGTGTGATGTCGGTCAATCCGGCAGCCATCTACCGCCACACCGACCAAGGCCAACTCACAGACAGCGGTAGTCTGGTACAGGGGGCAGTTGCAAACTTGGCCATCTACGATCCGAACCACACCTTTGTGGTCAACCCGGCCCAGCACGCGTCAAAATCCGCCAACTCGCCATATAAAGACATGGAACTGTCCGGACAGGTAACCGACGTGTTCTATCGCGGACATCGCGTCGTCGCCGACGCGGAGCTGACCACACCGTACCAACACAGCTACTAAGGAAGCACCAGTTTTGGACGAGACCGTATTTATTGTCACCCTGACCTCAACCATTCTTGTGCTGATGATCCTCGGAATCATCTTCGGACGTCGCAACCGCACCAAGCGACAACAATACGTCCCCATACCGCATGACGTACCTGCAGGACTGTTGGAAAAACAACCACAACTGGTTGTGGAAGGCACCTACGTCTCGACCGTCTTAGGCCAAGAACTCCTAGAACGTGTAACCGCCCACCGACTGGGCAACCCCGCCACAGTACAACTCGAAGTGCATTACGACGGCGTTGCTCTGCTGCGCGCTGGTGAACCGAATATCTTCATCCCCACCCCAGACCTCGTCACGGTCGCCACGGTTTCGGGCATCGCAGGAAAGGTCGTCGAAAAAGACGGAATCCTAGCCATCACGTGGAACCTCGGCGACGTCGAAGTCACCACCGGATTGCGCATCGAATCCATCACCGAACATCAACAAGTTCTCACCGCACTGGAACAACTTACGAACGGAAGGCAGACCGCATGAGCGCATCAGCCAAACTTGTCCTGGCAGATGGCACCATCTATGCCGGCACCACCTACGCAACAACCGGTACCGTCTTTGGGCAATTGGTCTTCGACACCACCATGACCGGTTATCAGCACAGCCTGACGAACCCAGCCAATGCACACACGCTAATGGTATTTACCTTCCCACACATCGGTAACGTCGGGGTCAACGACGCCGAAGCCGAATCAGGCGCCTACTGGCCAGCCGGCGTGATCATCCGCGAACCGGCCCGGATACATTCCAACTGGCAGGCAGAACGCGACCTGGAGGCTGATCTGACCGCCGCCGGTGTGGCTGGTATCGCCGGAATTGACACGCGCGCACTCACCAGGCGCATCGCCGCTGCCGGGCAAGTCGCCGCCGGAATTTTTACCGGTGACCACGCCCAAGCCACCGACGCCGAGTTAGTCGCCCAGGTCCAGACCTGGTCTCAACCTGCCACCGAAGAACTCCTGGCAGAAGTCACCACCAGCACCGCCTACGAGGTCGCCGCCGATACACCAAAACACACCGTTGCCCTGATCGACCTAGGTGCTCGCCGTTCCACTATCAATCAGCTGGTGCAGCGCGGCAACACCGTCAAGGTGCTGCCAGCCAACGCCACGGCTGACGACATCGCTGCCGCCAAGGTTGACGGCGTAGTCTTCTCCTCGGGCCCAGGCAACCCAGCACAAGCCACCGCACAAATCGAGCTGGCCACCGCGCTGCTGGATGCCAAAACTCCACTATTGGGCATCGGATTAGGCCACCAGATTATTGCTCGGGCCCTGGGATATGACACCGCCCTGCTAGCCCAGGCTCAGCGCGGCCCCAATCAGCCGGTCTATGATGTGGCCTCCGGGCAGAGCGTTATTACCACCCAGAACCACCAGTACGCCGTCGTCGCCCCACACGGCACCTCCACCGCACCGAATGCCACCTACGGGGAGGTGACCGTGACCCAATACAGCCTCAACGACCAATCTGTCGAAGCGCTACGCGCCGAGGCACTGCCGGTGGTCACGGTACAGTACTACCCAGAAAATACCGCCGTTACCGTCACCGAAACGCACCCGGTCTTCGATACCTTCGCAGCCCTGATGGCCACCGGAAAATAAGACTTTAGGAAACACAGACATGCCAAAACGCACAGATCTCACATCCGTATTAGTCATCGGCTCCGGTCCCATCGTGATCGGCCAGGCCGCCGAATTCGACTACTCAGGAACCCAAGCCATCCGGGTACTCAAAGAAGAAGGCATCCGCGTGGTGCTGGTCAACTCCAACCCGGCCACCATCATGACAGACCCGGAAATGGCTGATGCAACCTACGTTGAACCCATCACCGCCGACGTCGTTGAGAAAATCATCGCAGCCGAGCGTCCCGATGCGATCCTGCCAACCCTGGGTGGACAAACCGCACTAAACACCGCCATCCAACTGGATGAACGCGGCGTATTAGAACAATACGATGTCGAACTCATCGGCGCTAACATTGCCGCAATCGAACTGGGCGAAGACCGTGAACAGTTCAAAGGTGTTGTTGAACGATGCGGTGCCGAATCCGCTCGTTCCGTGATTGTCCACTCCATGGATGAGGCCCTGGAGGCCGCCAAAGAACTGGGCTACCCAATGGTTGTTCGACCATCATTCACCATGGGTGGACTCGGCTCGGGCATGGCCTATAACGAAGCCGACCTGTACCGCATCGCCGGCGCCGGCATCCAGTACTCGCCAACTTCGGAAGTCTTATTAGAAGAATCCATCCTGGGGTGGAAAGAATACGAATTCGAAATGATGCGCGACAGTGCTGACAATGTCATCGCATTGTGCTCGATCGAAAACTTCGACCCGGTCGGCGTGCACACCGGAGATGCCATCACCGTGGCACCGGCTGTCACCCTGACGGATACTGAATTCGCCAAGATGCGCGACATTTCCATCAAGATCATCCGTGAAGTCGGCGTGGCCACCGGTGGCTGTAACATCCAGTTCGCAGTCAATCCAGTAGACGGTCGCATCGTCGTCATCGAAATGAACCCTCGCGTCTCGAGATCTTCGGCACTGGCGTCCAAAGCCACCGGATACCCAATTGCTAAAATCGCGACCAAACTATCACTGGGCTACACCCTGGATGAGGTGCTCAACGACGTCACCGGCACCACAACCGCCGCATTTGAGCCGGCACTGGACTACGTGGTTGTCAAAGTCCCGCGCTTTGCCTTTGAGAAATTCCCCGCCGCTGATGCCACCCTCACCACGACCATGAAGGCCGTGGGCGAGGTTATGTCCTTTGGCCGGAATTTCTCTGAAGCCCTCCAAAAAGCTCTGCGCTCTTTGGAACAGGCCGACGACGCGGAACTAGACTTCACTGTGCCAGACGCAGCAGAAGTAGCCCAACTGCTGGAAGCCGCGAAAACAGCCACGACATCGCGTCTAGGACAGATCCAGCGTGCACTGCTTGGGGGAGCGACCCCACAGCAAATCTTTGACATCACCATGATCGATCCGTGGTTCATTGATCAGTTGGTGCTGATCAATGAAGTAGCCACCGAAATTCGCAATGGTGATGAACTGACCAAAGACCTGCTGCTGCACGCTAAACGCCATGGTTTTTCCGATCAACAAATCGGCCAGCTGCGTCACATGGATGAGGCCGTCGTCCGCGGCGTCCGCCACGCACTGGGTGTGCGTCCGGTCTACAAATCCGTTGACACCGCCGCCGGTGAACACCTTGCCCAGGCGCCGTACCACTACTCATCCTACGACGGCACCGAAACCGAAATTACTGCACACAGCCGTCCGACGGCGATCATCCTGGGCTCGGGACCAAACCGCATTGGTCAGGGTGTGGAGTTCGACTACTCGTGTGTGCATGCGACCATGGCCATGCAACAGGCCGGTTATGACACTGTACTGGTCAACTGCAACCCAGAAACGGTGTCGACCGACTCGGATATGTCCGACCGTTTGTACTTCGAACCGTTGACGCTGGAAGACGTACTGGAAATTATCCATGCCGAAGAACAAACCGGTCCGGTCGAAGGAGTCTTTGTCCAGCTTGGTGGTCAGACGCCGTTGAAGCTGGCTCAAGATCTCGCCGATGCCGGGGTAACTATTTTGGGTACCTCTCCGGAAGCCATTGATCTGGCCGAACACCGTGGCCTGTTCTCCCAGGTGCTACAGGAAGCCGGACTGATCGCACCAAAGAATGGTACTGCGGTTTCATTTGAAGACGCCAAGGCCGTTGCCGATGAAATCGGCTACCCGGTGCTGGTGCGTCCATCGTATGTGCTGGGCGGTCGCGGTATGGAAATCGTCTACGACGAAGCCCAGTTGGAGTCCTATATTATAAACTCCACGGCAGAAATCACCGCCGAACACCCGGTGCTGGTTGATCGGTTCCTCGATGACGCCATCGAAATCGACGTTGATGCCCTATATGACGGGCATGAACTGTTCATGGGCGGCATTATGGAACACATCGAAGAAGCCGGGGTGCACTCCGGTGACTCCGCGTGTGTCCTGCCCCCAACCACGCTGGCACCCGATGTGTTGGCGCGGGTGCGTGAAGCAACCGAAGCCATCGCCAAAGGCGTGGGCGTGCGCGGCCTGATCAACATCCAATTTGCACTGGCCGCTGATATCCTCTACGTCATTGAGGCCAACCCGCGTGCCTCACGGACTGTGCCATTTGTTTCCAAAGCCACCGGTGTAGCACTGGCGAAAGCTGCCGCTAAAATTGGTGTCGGAACCACCATCGCTCAACTGCGCGAAACCGGGGATCTGCCGGCCACCCACGATGGATGGTCGCTGCCACTGGGTGCACCGATCGCTGTCAAAGAAGCCGTTCTGCCATTCACCCGCTTCCGTACGCCCGAAGGCCGTGTTGTGGATTCACTACTGGGACCAGAAATGCGCTCGACCGGTGAGGTCATGGGCATCGATAAGTACTTCGACACCGCCTATGCTAAATCTCAAGACGCCGTTGGCGGCCGTCTGCCGACCGGTGGCCGCGTCTTCGTCTCGGTAGCTAACCGCGATAAACGGAGCATCGTAGCCCACGCCAAACGTCTGACTGATATGGGCTTTGAGCTCGTGTCAACCGGTGGCACAGCTGATGTGCTTGCACGCAACGGCATTACCACGGAAATCGTCGACAAGATTACCAGTGATGTTGAAACCACCGGTGAAACGATTCTTGACCAACTCGAAGACGGTCGCGTAGATCTGGTAATCAACACGCCATCGGGTTCTGACGCACGTGGTGACGGTTATGAGATCCGAGCCGCTGCCAATTCGCTTGGTGTGCCACTGGTGACAACCATGGCCGCGGTCGGTACCGCGCTGCAGGCCATCCAGGCACAACGTGAATACTCCTGGGACGTTACCAGCTTGCAAGAACACGATCGCCGTTTAGCCGAAGTCATCAACAACCAGCACTAGGAAACCATGTCACAACCATTTGGAAGTCGTCTTGCCCAAGCCATGGACCGCCACGGTCCACTGTGTTTGGGCATCGACCCACACCGTCAGTTGTTGAACGCCTGGGGACTGAGTGACGACCCGGCTGGGCTGACAACCTTTTCCAAAACCGTAGTCGAAGCCGCTGCCGAAACCAACGGTGTCGCTGCCTTGAAACCACAGGTCGCACTCTATGAGCGGTTCGGCTCGGCGGGCTTCGCGGTATTGGAAGAGACCCTGCAGTTGGCACGTGATGCGAATATCCTCACGATTGCCGATGCCAAACGCGGCGATATCGGCTCCACCATGGAAGGCTATGCACAAGCGTGGCTTGCTGACGGATCAGCATTGGCCGCTGACGCGGTGACCCTGACGGCCTACTTGGGCTATGAATCGTTGCGTCCAGCAATCGATTTAGCCTTATCCCATGACAGGGGCGTATTCGTCCTCGCCTTGACATCGAATCCCGAAGGAGCATCTGTTCAACATCTTGGTCCTCAAGGTGACTCGGTTGCCAAGCGGATCGTCGATGCCACATCGCAAGATAATGCAACGGCCACAGGGCTTGGATCTATCGGATTAGTCGTTGGCGCAACCGTTACAGACGATGCTAAGGCACTTAATATTGATCTGGTTAGGGCAAACGCGCCTATTCTCGCGCCAGGGTATGGGGCTCAAGGCGCTCAGGCCGCAGATATTCGGGCGGGCTTTGGTGAGGCTTGGAAGAATGTCCTAGTCAACTCGTCACGAGGCATCTTGCAGCACGGCCCCGAAGTTGCAGACCTGAAGTCGGCTATAGACGACGCTCGCAAAGACATCAATGTGAAGTAGAATACAATCCACTAGGTAGAACAGGTCAAACACCCCGGTGGTTACAGGCCTCTTGGGGTGCGACGGTCCTCACCGTTACGCTAGAAACGGGCACGAAAGGGCAAAGCCAATGGTTCTCAAAGATTTGACACCCGCCGAACGTCAAGCAGCTCGACAAAAAGCGCTTGATGCCAGGACGATACGGGCAAAAGTCAAAGCGGATTTCGCTGATCGAAAGCTAACACTGGCAGAGGTTTTTGAACGATCTGACACAGAAGAGGCTGTCGCCCGGATGCGTACCATCGATCTGCTCACTGCTATAAAAGGTATCGGTGAGATCCGCGCCCAAAGCATTATGGAACAGTGCGAAATTTCTTTGAATCGGCGTCTGCGCGGTCTGGGCCATCGGCAACGTGACGCGCTCATTGATGCCCTAGGCCGGTAGAAAAAAACCACAGAAATGGGCGGTCTCTTTTGTGAGATCGCCGGTTGTTGCGCTAATCTACACGTATCGCATTCGAGCGGAATCCACCCAGACACACCACGAGGAATATCTTGCCTGATCAGACGCCACCGGTCATTCCTGAGCCCCGAGATCTGACGTTGCGTCCTGAGCACACAGGTACACGCCCTGCCGTAACCGTGTTAGCCGGTCCGACTGCTGTAGGCAAGGGCACAGTAAGTCAATACATTCGCGAGCATTACCCACAGGTCTGTCTTTCAGTGTCAGCTACCACCAGGGAACCGCGTCCCGGTGAAATTGATGGTGTGCATTACTCATTTGTGTCCCATCAACAATTTGACGAACTCGTAAAACAAGGCAAGATGTTGGAATGGGCACAAGTCCATGGGCAGAATAAATATGGCACACCCCGCTCTATGGTTGAAAATGCCCTGGCAAAAGGACGACACGTCCTATTGGAAATTGATTTACAGGGTGCTCGTCAGGTGCGACAGACCTTGCCAGAAGCCACTTTCGTATTTCTGGCACCACCCAGCTGGGAAGAATTAGTGCGCCGCCTCACGGGACGCGGCACCGAATCACCCGAGGAACAGCAGCGCAGATTAGAAACCGCTAAACTAGAACTTGCTGCAGAACCAGAATTTGACGCCGTGATTGTCAACGATACAGTTGGACAAGCATCTGCCAGACTGGTAGAAGTCATGCAGTTGACTACACCCCAGCAGTAGCCGCGGCAAATAACAAATATATCCACAATCTCCGGTCGCTCCGGAGAAATTTATTGGAGAGTCAGTGACTGAACAAAAAATTGAAGGTATCGTCAACCCATCGCTCGATGAACTTATCGACAAGGTTGATTCCAAATACGCCCTGGTGCTTTTCGCTGCCCAGCGCGCCCGCCAGATCAACGCATATTACTCCCAACTGCACGAAGGACTCTTCGAATACGTTGGGCCACTGGTAGACACCGAGCTCAACGAAAAGCCACTGTCGATTGCACTGCGTGAAATCGATGAAGGTCTGCTAGAAATGAAGCCGGTTGAAGAAGTTCATGCGGCCGCTGCCGATGAACTGGCCGAAGAATTCCCAACCTTCGAATTGCCTGCCAATGAAGATGATCCATTCGCACTGCCACAGGAACCTGCAGCAGACTCCGAGGAATAACACCACACATCAAGAGGTTTGAAGAGGGCATCCATGCGGATTGTACTAGGCGTTACCGGCGGTATCGCCGCATATAAGGCTGCACTCCTACTGCGACTTATGACCGAAGACGGTCATGAGGTGCACGTGGTCCCCACAGATTCGGCCCTGAAATTCGTTGGCAAGCCGACTTGGGAAGCTCTCTCGGGCCGACCGGTATACAATGACACGTTTGAGGCCGTCGAAGACGTCAACCACGTGTTGCAGGGACGCCGTGCTGATGTAGTGGTGCTTGCGCCAGCAACTGCTAATTCGATCGCCAAAGCTGCCGCAGGTCTAGCTGAAGATCTGCTGGGCAATATCCTGCTGACTGCCACAGTTCCGGTCGTTATGGCTCCGGCCATGCACACCGAAATGTGGGAGAATCCTGCCACCAAGGCCAACGTGGCAACGCTGCGCACGCGCGGTGTGCACGTCATAGAACCGGCCGTTGGTCGTCTGACCGGTGTTGATACCGGCAAAGGACGTTTTCCTGAGCCAGAAGACATTTGGGCCCAAACGCAACAGATTGTTGCCGAAACTCAGACCGGGGATCAACTTGCTGGCAGATCAGTTGTGGTCAGTGCAGGCGGGACTCGGGAGGCACTTGACCCCGTGCGGTATTTGGGGAACCGCTCCTCCGGTAAACAAGGCGTAGCGCTGGCAAAGGCTGCTGCTGCACAAGGTGCACGCGTCACGCTGATTGCCGGGGCCATGGACGTCCAGGCACCGACACACCCTAATATCACCGTAGTGCGTATTGAGTCCACCCGGGATTTGCTGGACGCTGTACTGGAACATGCTCAACACCAGGACGCTCTGATTATGGCAGCGGCTGTTGCCGATTTCCGACCAGCCACTGCTACCAACGAGAAGATCAAGAAACACGATGATGCTACGGCTCCAACGATTGTTCTTGAACAAACCGAAGATGTCTTGCGTACCAGCATAGAACAACGCGCCGCAGGTCAACCGCTACCACGAGTTATCGTTGGATTTGCTGCTGAAACCGGCGATGAGACCACTAGCCCGCTGGAATACGGACGGGCCAAGCTGCAACGCAAAGGTTGCGAAATACTGGTAGTCAATGAAGTCGGAATTGGCAAAGTCTTTGGCCAAGACGACAACGACGTCACTATCCTGTTTGCCAACAGTCACGAAGAAGTTTCCGTTCGGGGCAGCAAAGATGTCGTGGCCAAAGCGATTATTGAACAGGTTGCTGCCGCGTTGGCGTAGAGTTTTACGATCCATGTATCGTAGCCTTGTTGAGGCAGCCGGAGGGGGTAAACTCTCATACTGTGACTGCTAAAGATATTTCTTCCATATATGAACCATATGAGGGCATCGGCGACGGCCAACTTCGATTATTTACCTCTGAATCCGTGACCGCCGGCCACCCCGATAAAATTTGTGACCAGATCTCTGATGCGGTGCTTGATGCCATCATCGCGCAAGACTCCAACGCTAAGGTGGCAGTCGAAACCCTGGTGACCACCGGTCTGGTCCAGGTTGCAGGGGAAGTCAACACCTCCGCATATGTTGAAATCCCAGATATCGTGCGTCAGACCATCTTGGACATTGGCTACGATTCCTCCGCCAACGGCTTTGACGGTGCCACCTGCGGTGTCTATATTTCTATCGGACAGCAGTCATCAGATATTCACCAAGGTGTCTCGACATCGCTGGAAACCCGCGACGGCTCCGTCGATGAAA
>Ga0079226_10001983_pt1 | contig 15718 bp, 14 predicted proteins | sample Poulit2014_FD_76345 | JGI IMG/M metagenome (GOLD analysis project Ga0079226, IMG submission 76345) | Agricultural soil microbial communities from Georgia to study Nitrogen management - Poultry litter 2014 | ecosystem: Environmental > Terrestrial > Soil > Agricultural land | place: USA: Georgia...
GCTTATGCCGATATTTGAGTTATGCCGACTTTTTCCTGTCGTTGCTGGTGAGGGCCTCAAGATGCTGGGGCTTGTCGGCATAATCCCGGGATGAGAGTCTGTCTGTTCCTGAAGAAAGGGAACAGATTATGGATAACTCAATGTTTACCAATGTCGCGCAGGTTTTGGCTGCCGATGATCCTGAACATGTCACGACCGAGGTTTCGGTGGCAGGTCAGGTCTTTTCGGTGGATGAGTGGCGGCAGAAGATTTGGCCTCACCGCGGTGCGGGGCCGTTGGCTGTGATGATGGCTGAGTTCATCGACTGGTTGCTGAGGCAGGGCTATGCGCCGTCGACCCAACGCAATCATGTACGTGCTGCAGCGCGGTTGGGTTCATGGATGACCGATGTTGGTCTGGGGATCGAAGATCTTGACACAGACCGTGTTGGGCGCATGGTAGACCAGGACAACCAACACCACCCACGACACCGATCGTCCAATGAGAACGTCGCAGCGGTAGTCCGGTTTCTCCAGGAGACTGGCCGGATGCAAGCCGTTGCTGCTGCTGAGGTGCTGAAAACGCCGGCGCAAGTGTGTCTTGAGGCCTGGTTACAATTCTTGGCAGAAGAGCAACAACAGGGCCCCAGTTGGCTTGACAAGGCTCGTCGTTTCGGGGGCGAGTTCTTGGAGCTGATTGAAGATGAAGACGGTCAGCTGGTCTGGGAAGAGGTCGATGCTGGAATGGCCAATGACTTCTTAGCCCGTGCCGTTGCCGGCTATTCCTCGTCCACGGCGCAGTCCATGGCCGCGCTGCTGCGTGGACTGCTCACCTGGGCGGCATCCCAGGGGTGGATCAGCAACACAATTGCCCTGGGCGTGCTATCTGCTCGATGCATCCGACCTGCGCTGCCCGAGGCACTGACCGGTGACGAAGTCACAGCGCTGCAACGCGCCGTGGACCTGAGCAGCCCCACAGGGCTACGAGATGCAGCGATCATCACCATGCTGGCCCGGCTGGGGATACGTGCCGGAGAAGCCGCCGGGCTGAGCCTTGATGATATCGACTGGAGGACACCGTCGCTGCAAGTTACCGGCAAGGGCGGGCGAGTGCTGGTTCTGCCCATACCCGTTGATGTTGGCCAAGTGCTGGTGGATTACTTGCGGGTTCGTCGGGCCGATCCAGGAGAACGTGGTGTCTTTATTCGCTCTATGCCACCCCTGACGGCTTTGGGCCGCACTGGGATCAGTTATGCCGTGACCAAGTATGCTCGCATCGCTGGTCTTGAAGGAGTGTATGCTCACCGGCTTCGCCACACGCTGGCGTCCCAAGTACTGACCACAGGCGGGACGCTCAAGCAGGTGAGTGAGCTTCTGGGTCACTCAAGCCCCGCATCGGCGATGACCTACGCGCGAGTGGACATGGCCCCGCTACGCCGGTTGGCGCCACTCTGGGGTGAACTGCCATGAAGGCTCACCAGGCAAATAGCCAGCTGGTCGCAATCGTGGAGGATTATCTGCACAAGCGGCGCGCCTTGGGTTTTATGCTGGTCGAGGCAGAACGCCACTGTCGCAATTTTCTGCAATGGCTCTGGTCCAGCGGAAACGCTCAGGCCAGCTTCACAGCTGCCGAGGTCGCCATGTGGGTTCGCGGTGCCGACGACTTGAAAAGCGGTTACCAATACCAGCGCCTCAGCGCAGTGCGCGGCTTCGCCCGTTACTGCCAGGGACTTGGCATGGACGTGCAGGTGCCCACAGGTCGCGCGCTGGGCGCTGGGAAGAATCGGCGCAGGCCCCACATCTACTCCCAACAAGAACTTGATGCGCTGATCGTCGCCTGCCGTCATGTGTTTATCTACCCGTTAGTCCAGACGACGATGGCGCATCTTATTGGGTTGCTGGCGGTGACCGGCATCAGACCTGGCGAGGCGCTACGCCTGCGGTCTGATGATCTCGATGTCGAGGCGGCAACGCTGCTGATCCAGGCGAACAAGCATGGCCCCGACCGGCGCATTCCGCTGGATCCCACCACGGTTGAGGCCCTGGTTGCCTACCAGGCCGACCCCGACCGCCAGGCGGCTAACCCGCAAGCTGACGGTCCGATTTTCGTCAGTGTCAAAGGTAGTGCCTATCGCCTTGTGACCGTGCAAACCCATTTTCATCGGCTCCGTGACGCGGCTGACTTCACCTGGGACGGAACAGTCCCATGCCTGTCCGATCTGCGCCACACCTTCGCCACCCGACAGATGATCCAGGCTTACAAAACACCAGGAGCTGACCCCGCAGCCACGTTGGGTCTGTTGGCGAATTGTCTAGGTCATTCAGTTCCAGCCCATACCTACTGGTACATCGAGGCGGTCCCTGACCTGCTGGCCATGGCAGCCGGCAGGATGGATCCGACCATCACTATGGAGTGAATTATCATGACGTATCTGACCACCGTGTTACAAGCTTTCTTTACCGACTACGTCCACACCCAGCGCAGCCTCTCAGCCAACACGATCACTTCGTATCGCGATACCTGGCGTCTATTGATCAAACACATCTGCGCCACCACCGCGACCACCGCAGATCACCTCCGACTGGAGGACATCGATCGTGGTGTGATTACCGGTTTTCTGGACTACCTCGCTACCGAGCGAGCAAACAGTGCCGCGACACGCAATGCTCGACTGACTGCCATCTGTGCTGTGTTCAGACACGCCCTACCTGACTATCCAGAACATGCTGAGTCCATGCGTCATATTTTGGCCATTCCACCGGCAAAAACCACCAAGCCACTGATCGGCTACCTCAACGAAGCTGAGACCGCTGCATTGTTGGAAGCACCCAATCTGACCACATGGATTGGCCGACGCGACCAGGCGATGTTCGCCCTGGTCATCAACGTCGGCCTCAGGGTCAGCGAACTCCTCAACCTCACCAATACCAGCATCCAGGTCGGCACCAGTCCACACGTCGAATGCGAAGGCAAAGGGCGCAAGCACCGGGCAATACCCATCAGCGCACCATTGGTAAAACAGCTACGCGACTACCTCGCTGAACGCATAACCCGGCCGGGGCGGGCGTTGTTTCCTGGGCCACACGGAAAGCCACTCTCTCGCGATGCTATCGACCGTCGTCTTGGACTCCACCTGGCCACTGCCAGCAAAGCCTGTCCGTCTTTGAGCGGAAAACGCGTCACGATGCATTCTTTGCGACACACTACAGCAATGAATATGCTCCACGCCGGGGTCGACTCCACCGTCATCGCCCTCTGGTTAGGTCACGAGCAAACCTCCACAACCGACATATATTTGCATGCAGACATCGAGACCAAGCAAAACGTTCTCGACAATACCCGTCAACCTCAAGTCGTTGCCGGCAATTACACACCGCCAACAGACGTACTCACATGGCTGGAGAAACTCTGATTATGCGGATAAACCCCCGCGTCTTGAGGCCCTCACCAGCAACGACAGGAAAAAGTCGGCATAACTCAAATATCGGCATAAGCCATCCTATGCCGACATCGGCATAGGATGGCTTCGGTACCGCCGTTGGATGCTCGGCCGCTGCTGAAATAGGCCAGGAATTCCTGTTTCCAGCGTCGCAGGGTGCGTCCGAGTCGGGCGATCTCAGGGATGGGCGATCGATAGAAGGTGCGTAGGATTTTTTGTGCTTTGCGTCGACCGTTGCCGGTGTTGTTAATCCGGTAGGCAGCCCGAAGGTCTTGAGCCGCAAGGTAGGCATCGAGGACTTCTTGGTGGCGTGGATCTGTTTGGATGCCGGCCTGCAGGCGGGTCCATTGCCGAGGCTTGAGACGTTCTACCCCTGTGCGCAACACCCGCAAGATCCCGTAGAGGGGGTCGCCTTTGCGACCACGGCGGCCCAGCGTGTCGTGTTGGACCCGCCGACGGACCTCATCCACGGCCTTATTGGCCAATTGGATGACGTGGAAATGATCCAACACACCGGTGGCGTCTTGTAAATGATCATCGATGGCATTTTTATAGCCCCGGAATGGATCCAGGGTCGCGGTGTCAATCCCATCGCGAAACGCCGGGCCACGGTCTTGCAGCCATTGTCCATAGACGGGACCAGATCGGCCAGGTACTAAATCCAACAGCCGGGCCCGCAGCCGACCACGGTGGTCTGTGGCCAGATCCACCATCCCGGTAAATTCTTTGGGTCCTTTGGCCTTGTGCGGGAACGTATGATGCCAAATATGTTCATCCACGCCCAAGGTGGTCACACCGTCAAACCGGAATTCATCAGCGGCTTTGGCTTCCAAGATGGGCCGCATTTGGCTCCATACCGCATCCCAGGACACCCCCAACTGACGGGCAAGCCCGGCAACAGAAGCATGTTCACGACGTAACTGGTTGAGCGCCCAATTGGTGCACCTAGTAGTGAGCTTGGCCCGGGGTGCACAAATGCCGGGATGTTCCTCCGTGAACGTGTTCACCTCACAGTGTTGCTCGTGGCAGATCCAGCGCCGTTTATGCCAGCGTAAGGTCACCGGGACACCAGCCCATGGCGCATCCACCAGGTCCACAACCCGGCGTCCTTTCGACTCAGCGATCACGCCACACGCCACGCATCCCATCACATCTGGGACGGTCTCAATCTCTAGAAGCAGCTGATCGTTGTCACGGACAGCTGCTCTGAGCCGAGCCCCATCAATGCCCAGGATCACGTCACATCGATCACACTGATGTGGCTGGTCGACAGGACAAGAAGGGCCAGGGCAATTAGACTGAGACAACGTCGGGGTCTTTCTGTGAAACACTGGTTTGCTTGGTCGCTACCAATTGTTTCCCAAAGGCCCCGACGCCTTCCAGAATCTCTACCCTCTGGCGTGTCTCAAACCGCCCTCCCCACCCTCAAAACTGAAGAGCCATTAATGCGGTGTAGCAAAACCCACTGGTCGTTCGCACGTACGTGCTATGTCCCCGACCTATAACTGTTGGGGCGCATCCACCTTGAAATCGCGATTCACTAAATCCGTGCGGTGATCGCGAGTCTTCACTGGCATCGTCGTGTGGCGCTTCCATCCACGTCTGACCCCTGCTATCCCAGCTTTACGCATCAACCTGGTGGGCTTGATCACGGTCCACATCCCAGCCAGCCCGAGCAGTGGCATGCTACATTTTGCCCACCCCTAGACCACATAATTGGTCTGATGAATTTCATGAACCACTGGAATCAACACCGCATCGCATACGGATGTGGCACTGGCTGACCGGGTTTTAGCGACCCGATACCCGCGTGATGTGACGAACCCACAGTCTGTCGTACCCAACACGCGACACAAGGACTCGACTCCGAAACGATTCCTGAACGAATCGATGTAGGCAATCATTTCGGTGTGGGGCTCGAGTTCCGCTGCGAAAAAAGCGCCGTCTTGAAGATCTCATTGGCCCGCCGCGGCTCCGCGTTCTCGTCTTCAACTTGCAGACCTCCACCTGAGCATCCGTAGGCACACCCGGCTTCCTGGCGGTATCGACCTCGGCCTGTGCAATGCACCACCGCTTCGTTTCGGTGGCGAGACTCAGCTTTGGGACGGTTGCACGGATCTCCACCTACCTGGACGGCGCATCATCATTTTTTACCCGATCAAACACCATGCGTGTGGCACGGTCCTTACACGATTGAGGGTACTTACTTGACAAAGTTATATCCTCTGTAAGAGTGAGAAATGGCTGATCTGGATCGGCGGACAGGATACCTGCGACAGCTCTAACGGTGCAGGCGGATAAACTCCACCGGCTGCTGCTCAACGACAGGCTCCACCAAGCCATCCGACTGGCCAAACACGCCCTCTAAATCGAAGAACTACGTCGAACCAATGAATGACAAGCCGGTGAGTTAGTACCAGTCAGTGAAGGCGCGCTCTTGGTAGAAGAACCGGGTCGCAAGCTATCAGCGCTGCAGCTAGCTTAGCTGCTTGGTCCCACCCCAGTCGTGTGACCACCGACGCCGAATTCGCATCATTGGCCAGGGGAACCCTATTCCCGCATCATCCGGAAATACCGTACGCTACCGATTCAACAGCGGCGGAGACAACAATCTCAACTGTGCCCTGCACAGGGTCGCTGTCAGCAAGATGAATCAAGACCCTGAAACCCGTGCCTATGGGAAAACAACGTGCGAATGGCAGAACAGGCCGGGAGATTCGCCGGCTTCTGAAACGATATCGGGCACAGCGAATCTTACGACGCTTCAATCACACTGCGACGCTGGAGCCAAGGGGTTGATATTTATAGAAACTTCATAGAAGAGTCCTCCTATCTCAAGCAAGCATACTGACACAGAAACGACGACATAGGTCTTATTCAAACTGGGAACATCTTCCACAAGTACCCACTGAACTGCACCCAAAGCAGCCGAGCAACACTTCGCATTATCGCGGCGAAGCATGGAAAACCAACAGCTGCCCGGCCCGACTGCTAAAGTCCCAAACTGAGCTTGTAAGGCTTTCCATTTTGACGATATTGTCTTCGGCGTTCAAGCTGCCAGTCAATGTGCCAGTAAGTATCAGTAAGTCGCCATGAGCAACTACTGTTTCGAATTCATGGTGTAATGCACGGTAAGAGAATGTCGCAGATCCAAGGAACTCCAGTAGACTTTCTCGAGTGTCTTGTCTACCTGTCGAATGAATGTAGATCAGTTCTGGGTGAAGATAATGTTCCAGTAGCGCAAGATCACCCTCTATCATAGCTATCAATCGTCGGTCTTCTATACTTCGGATTTGATTCACGAGCTGTCCTAAAATCATGACAGTCGCTCAATCACCATAGCCATACCTTGTCCCCCTCCGACGCAGAGAGTAGCCAGCCCCAACGTTTGATCGCGAGTCTGCAGCCCATTCACTAACGTTGCTAATAGTCGAACACCCGTAGCTCCAAACGGATGGCCTAGGGCAATGGACCCACCAAATGGATTCAATTGAGACTCAATATCAATTCCTATTTTCCGGGCGCTAGGCAGTACTTGTGCGGAGAAAGCTTCGTTCAGTTCGACAATGTCGATGTCGGTAATAGATAGTCCTGCACGGAGTAAAGCCCTTCGAGAGGATTCCACAGGACCTAAGCCCATGATCTCTGGCGACAACCCTGAAACGGCTGTCGATACAATTCGCGCCAAAGGATTCAGCCCACGTTCGCGAGCGAATCGGGCTGATACGATCACAGCCGCAGACGCACCATCATTGACCGGACAAGAGTTACCTGCAGTGACAGTACCAACCGGAGAAAACACCGGCGTCAGCTCGGCTAACCGATCAATAGTAGTATCTCGGCGCACACTATCGTCCCTGACGATCCGGCTCCCGTTTTCCAAAACGACTTCGACAATCTCCTTATCGAAGAAGCCGGTATCAGCAGCTTCCGCAGCAGCTCGTTGCGAGCGGAACGCGAAGGCATCTTGATCTTGCCGGCTCGTTCCGGTCATGCGGGCAACATTTTCTGCTGTTTGGCCCATTCCTATGTAGGCATCTGGCAGCTCTCCTCTATCGCGTGGATCACTCCACTCAGTACCGTGCTCCATAAGGCCTTCAGACCGAAGGGCAGCATTACCGAAACGGTGGTTCTTAGCCGCGGAAATGTTACCGTATCTCGAAGCAGTCTCAACGCCGCCCACCAAAAAGGCCTGCCCTTCACCCGATTTAATGGCGTGCGCAGCCATTCGAACTGCCTGAAGAGATGATGCGCAGAATCTATTGACGGTAGTACCTGGAAGAGTGTCATATCCTAGGAGAATAGCAATCTGACGCGCCAGATTATAACCTTGCTCACCGCTGGGTTCTGCGCATCCTAGATAGAGATCCTCCAGGTCAGCGCCGCTAATTTCTGGAACTCGGTCCAATACCTTCGAAAACACTTGAGTGGCTAGTTCATCGGCGCGTATATCCGTGAGTTGCCCTGTTCTCGCTTTTCCGATGGCAGATCGTCCAATTGAAACAATGACTGCATCGTCGGGCGACAAAGCTCTTATTGCCATATGCATCACACCTCAATCTTGGATTTAGAAGTCAAACCATGCCATTCTCGGTCATGATAGACCAACGGGGTGGTTGCACCCGCGGCATCTGCGACATCACAGTGTGACTCCAAAGCATGCAGGACAAATAACGTCGAAGCCCCTGCTGATATTTGAGCTGCTACGCGCGCGCGTATCCAAACTGGAACTCCAAGGTATCGTGGTTCTCCGGTAGCTAGCCGCGTCCAGGCTTCGAGATCAGAAAATCGATCGACACCACTTGTGGCACCCAACTTAGCCAACCAATGTTGCTCACTGGAAAGTAGGTGAACAACCAGCGAATCACAGCTGCGCAAGGTTGAGGTTGATGAAGATAAAGCTGACGCAGAGAAGACTATCAATGGGGGTTCAGCACTTATTGAAATCACAGAGGTGGCTGTCAATGCCACTGGCCCTGTGCCGTCATCGCCTGTAATCACTGCGACACCAGCGGGATGATGACGAAAAGTTTTGCGAAAATCTTCTCCAGTGAGACCGTCTGTAAGATGATCGAATTCAAGGGCTAACGATGTCATTTTTTGCTTCCTTTCGTGAGCAGGTTTAATAGTCATAGGACCGGTGCAATCTGCTCTTCGATGTTAAGAAGCGTTTTACCGTAACTTTCAAATGAAACGTCAGGCAGGACAAATGCATGACGAGCACCAACATTAGAATCGCGCCAGTAGCGCTGCAGCGGACTTTTTTCTGCAAATCCGGCGGAACCATGCGCGAACAATAAACTATTGAGCGCGTCAGTAATATTTTCGACGACAGAAGCTGTTACAGCTCGAATTTGTGCACGTTCGTTCTTCGTCGGGGTATAACCTACCTCGGCCCACCGATCCAGACGATCGGCAGCGTCGTACGCGATGGTTTCCGCTATGTCGATCAAGGCTGCCGCTTTTCCTATACGGACTTGAAACGCGACCGAATTTTCTTGTTTGCCTAAGGTGGTATATGCAATGGTTTTTTTATGCGCTTGCTCTTGAACATACTCTAAAGCAGCCCGACCAATGCCCAGCTGTGGGCCGACCAAAACCAAAGCTAAAACTGACGAGAAGGGGGCTCGATAAAGGGACTCTTCTTTAAATGGAGTTGGCAACCCTTCAGACTCTATTCGCTCGGTGTAAAATATTCGATGGTTCGGCACAAAAACTTCATCCCAAATAATGCAGTTTGAGCCCGATCCTCGCATCCCAGTGACGTACCAAGTATCTTCAACAGACAGATCAGACATTGGCGCGAATACCATGACTTGCTCTGCTTCGTTACCGTCTTCGTCAAGCAGCATTGCTCCATTCCCACCCCAGGTTGCGTGAAGCGAACCTGAAGCGTAGAACCCTTTGCCATTGACGATGTAACCGCCCTTGACGGGTCGACCAGTCACGCTCGGTGCAATCACTCCTACATTGCGCGCATTTAGGTCATCACCAAAAATATCACTCTGCAACTGTTCATTCTGCATCCCTACTAACCAGGCCCCTACGTTAATCAACGTGGTTACCCACGCTAGACCACCGTCCGCCTGACCGACTGCTGCCGAAACTTCCAGCTGATTCCGAATAGATGTTTCATATCCCCCAAATCTGCCGGGTACAGCGATTTTGAAGGCTCCGGCATCCCGCAGCGCTTCCACAGACTCTTGTGACGACCTCCGATTTTTGTCACCCTCAGGGGCATTCGCTTCAAGAAATGGCCGAAGGTCCTTGATCGCCTGAACGACTCTCGCTGCCTTCTCTACTTTGTCCTCAGCTACATCAACGGTACTCATATTTACCCTACTCAATCTTGTGTGACTCGCCTCACTAGTTGTGAGTAATAGAAGTATCGCAAATAGCCTGCATTAACGCAAGTACCTATAATTATCGATAAAAATATCAGGTGTTGCTGATTAGTTCCGAAAGCTCGGAAATAATCAAACTGTTATGAGTCGCTTCTATTTTTGAGGGTTTTGCTGAGATGAGCCTCGGTGCTCGTAGTTCGGGTCCAGTGGTGAAATGCTTCGAATTGGCAGCTGTAAAGGTATCCATGGTGTGTCGCCTGTGCTAGCGGATGCAACACCACCTGCCTGCCATCGTTGACACTGGGTGGAGCATGTCCTTTCAGTTCAGAATAGCGTTGCCGCTGACATGCATGGCCACAGACTGGTCTGCTTCGACTCGAGGATCTTACAGGTTGGCGAAGTAGGCTCAGTAGTCGATCTGGTATTCAAGACACTGAAATACATGCCGGTTTTTCGCGCAACAGTTTGGTTCCCTGCAGCACGCACGGTGAGTTAAGCTCGAGTTCGTGGAATCCCACCACGACGAGCACCATCATTCCGAGAGCGGGCTTCACACGTCAGTCAACGTGCATTTCGCTCTCATTTGTGTGGACACCCCCGGTCCGCATTGGAAGCCGCAGGGCAGGCCTGCCCAGAATGCTTCTCCCATCACCGGTTCCAATGCCGTGCAGCTACCTGATGCGGCATAGAGCAATCAATCCGTCATACAACCTGTGGACAATGTGGGATATGTCAAGTTTTTGGTAGTTTGTTCGGAGTTTCGTCCTGTTTAGGCAGCTTGCCATAACTCCGCTGGGATAGTCATGTGGCCATTCCAGGCTTCAACTGGGGTGCGATAGTCCAGGTTGGAATGCAGCCGCCGGCGGTTTGCAAAACACTTCGATGTATTCGGCTACGACCATCTGCTCCCGAGTCCCGTGTCAGGAACACCCGGGGTGGTACATTTCGGTTTTCAGAGTGGCGAAAAAAAGTCTCAGCTACTGGATTACCCCGTCATTATCCGGCTAACCGGGATTTTTGTGATTTTGGCCGGTTAACGATCCTAGTTTTTCATGGTTCCCGGAGTTGTTCTACGGGTATCGCACTCGTGCCGCCAATGTTTCCACGATGGCGTAGAGGGTAGAGATTCTATCGATGAGAATTGACAGGGCTGTTGGTGCGAGTGCTGAGCTTCACAGCGACTGCAGCCTACCCATCACTTGGTTCTTTCTAATAACCCGATTTTCCCGCCTAAAAGCTGATCCATACTAGACAAGAGCAAAACGAACAACCTATCATCTTCCAGTGAAAACGCGTTCAAGCAATAGGTCTGTAGTTTGCTGCAAGTGATCCGTCAATGCTTGGACAGCTTTTTTCGAGTCTCGGGATACTCACAAGTCTTTAATCAGCGTATGTTCGGCCCGAATATCCCGCCCGCCTTCCAGTGCTTGCGGCCCGGCCAGCTGTCGATATATTTCCCCGGCATCTCTTAGGAGCCGGACTAGTTGAATTAAACGCGGGCCTCCGCTGGCGGAACTCAAAGCATCATGAAAATCTCCGTGAGCTCTGATCCATTCTGGAGAGCGCCCGGTTTTGGAATCCATATTAACACTACGGGCATCGAGTACGTGGTGGGTAGCAACGACATGTGCCTCCCAATCGACGTCGCCTCTCTCGATAGATCGGACGAGCGCACGCGTCTCTATCATGATGCGAATCTCAGTCAAATCGATCAGATCTTCCCGTGAAACACTGCGGACTCTGAATCCTCGATTCGGATGGAAATCCGCTAAGCCGTTCTCCGCTAATCGAACTAGCGATTCACGTACGACGGAGAGACTAACTCCAGCCCTCTTGGCGATAGCGGATGTAGCCAGCCGACTGTCAGGAGGGCAGACCCCAGAAACAATATCGAGGCGCAGTTGCTCATAAAGAGTCTCAACCCGGGATGTTGTTGACTCGCGCAAGTTTTTTTTCATTATTGGAATTAGCACCTTTTAACGCAAATGCCTCAGGAACACGCGGTTACAACCAGCATCACCGGAAGTTCTAGTAAGACGAACTCAATTTGCCGCATAGACCAGATGCGGCACTATTGACGTTTCAATATAATCACGCGTTCGAAAAACAATGAAACTATATTACCACCATTAAGCAGTCACAGCCGCTGGCGTAGGTCTCACCTTGGTAAACCATAAGTTCACTCTGATATGCCGACAGTTAAAACAATCACACCCCTGCTTCATTGATCACTTCACAGTAACATCACCTCCTGCTTTTTCTGCATAAGTGCGCGTTGATTCATTGAGATCCTCCGCATCATGGTGGGCATTTAACACATCGTCGGATCTCTTGGTCAGTTTTTTGTTCCGACATTTTCCACGTATTGGAGTGTTTCTGGATCGCTGGCCATCCAGGAAATGGCGGCCATATGCAACACGGCATTCAGTGATCGGTCTGCACCCCGATTGAGTCAATCTCGGAGGTATCTCCAGACGAAGCAGCAACGAGGTTGAGACCTAATAGAGAGCGAAATACAGCTCAATTCCGTGCTCGACCCTGATGAGACCACGCAATGCGATATGTGTCGGTGCTGACGGGGCCGCAGCCACGTCCTGAGGCGGACAACCACTGGATCAGGCGACCGAAGTGGGCCAGACGGTACCGGTCGCCTATCTCATGAATGAAGACATCGTGTATATGACACCAACAGGGCATATGACGAGTGTGAAGCGCCCTGGGTTTTGTTCCGTTTTTGACGTGTCCTGGGTTGTGTTCCGATGGCTTGTGAGAATTTAGGCAGGGATTGGTTCGTATCGTTGTCGTGTTTCAAAGGTCACTGGACTGTCAAAACCTATTGCGGAATGACGTCGTGTCCGGTTGTAGTAGATTTCGATGTAGTCGAAGATTGCATTAGCTAGCTCGATGCGAGTTTGCCATGGTTGACGGTTGAGTAATTCTACCTGCATGGTGGACCAGAACGATTCGATCATGGCGTTGTCGTAGCCATCGCCGATGGTTCCCATGGAACCAACCAGTCCGGCGTCTTTGACGCGTTTGCTGAATGCCCATGAGGTAAATTGCGTGCCGTGGTCCGAGTGAATGACGGTTTGACTGGGTTTTCGGGCTTCCACTGCCATGTCGAGAGCATTGAGCACTAGGTTGGTGGTTTGGCGCATATCGATGGCCCAGCCAACAATTTTGCGTGAGTACACATCAATCACCGCACAGCAATACACCTTGCCTTCTTGTGTGGGATGCTCCGTGATATCTGTACACCACAGCTGGTTGGGTGCGGTCGCGGTGAAGTTGCGTTGTACCAAATCCTCAGTGGTGATCAGGTGTTCACGGTTGACATACCGTTTCCGCGTGCCAGCGATACCCCTGATGCCGGTGCGTTGCATGACCAAGGCAACCTGGTCACGCCCAACCTGGATGCCTAGCCCACGCACAAGTTCGGCATGAATCCGGCGCACCCCATAACAACCGCGTGAGGCTTGATGAACATTCGCAATGGTCTCGGCCAACATCTCATGCCGGATCTGCCGTTGGCTCATCGGACGGTCCCGCCATGATCGGTAACCACGATCGGTCACCCGCAGTACCCGACAGGCTGTTTGAATACTGATGCCTTGCCCGGTCAAGGCCTTCACTACCGGGAATCGTCTTTTGGGCCGATGCCATCATCTTTTGAGCATCGAAGCGACCAGCTTCGTTGCGCGCAGCTCTTCTTCAAGTTCTCGGATTCTCCGTTTGGCATCAGCAAGTTCAGTAGCCTGAACAGTCTGTAGGCCCGATATCTGCCCAGCATCGATCCGATCTTGACGTCGCCAGCGATACAAAGTTGCGGCGCCAATACTGAGCTCTGCAGCTAACTGCCCAACGCTGCGCCCTTCTGCTAATAAGCTTAGTACACGCTGTCGAAATTGCGGTGAATACTGACGTGGCATAAGACTGTGTTCCTCTCAGTCAAGTCCTCCCAGATTCTCATAACCCGCCGGAACGAAACCACAGACACGTCATTTCTATACGGGGCTCAGGGCTTGAGCCTGGGTCATATGATAGCTTGCTTCGACTTCGGACGGGGTCTGGTAATCCAAGGCCTCATGCAACCGGCTCGTGTTCCACCAGTGGACCCAGTTCAGAGTTTCGAATTCGACCTCGGTGGCTGACGGCCAGGCGGGCCGGTCATAGATCAACTCGGTCTTATACAACCCGTTGACGGTCTCAGCCAAGGCATTGTCGTACGCATCTCCAGCAGTCCCAACCGATGCCGTCAGACCAGCCCTGGCTAGGTGTTCGGTATAGCGGATACTGACATACTGGGTAGGTTCAATCGGTGGTTGCAACACTGTTGTTTTGTGTTGATTGTAGCTGGTCTGCAAAGACTTCAGCTGGGGTTCTGAAACCTAGGACTTTTCTGGGTCGATTATTGAGTGCTAATGCAACAGCTTCTAGCTCGTCAGCGCTCCATCGTGACAGGTCGGTACCTTTTGGGAAGTACTGACGCAACAATCCGTTGGTGTTCTCATTCGTTGGGCGCTGCCAGGGCGAGTGCGGGTTGGCGAAGAATACTTTCGTCCCGGTTGCCAGGGTGAAATCAGTGTGACCGGCAAGTTCTGTTCCGCGGTCCCAGGTCAGCGTCTTGCGCAGTTGCAACGGTAAGCGCGTCATCGAGGCTGTGTTCATGGCTTGCGCCCCGTAACCACCCAAGGCTGGCCCGTTTTTAGTGCGAGGTGTCTCACCCCAGCCTTTTAACCGGGGCAAATGTACTAACAGGATACTGCGGCTGGATCGTTCCACCACGGTGCCGATCGCTAAACGCCCTGTGCCAATGATCAAATCACCTTCCCAATGTCCGGGCACGGCCCGATCGGCAGCCTCGGCCGGTCGTTGGGAGAGGACGACCTCTTCGGTGACATGCCCATACGTTGTACTCTTCGACCGGGCTCGGGGTTTGCGCAACGCCCGCCCAGTTCGTAGCGCAGCCACGAGTTCACGTTTGAGTGCTCCGCGGCCTTCGATATACAAGGATTGGTAAATGGCTTCGTGGCTGATTCGCATACTCTCATCATCAGGGAAATCCAGTTTCAAGCGGTTGGAAATTTGCTCTGGGCTCCACGCCAGTGACCATTTCCGATCACCACGATGTGGTTTATTGAGTCCTTTCCACGCCGGTGTCCTCGGCCCCGAGACTGCAGTGCCATCCTCGTGCTGCAACTGTCCTGCCAGGCGATTCTGGACGTAGTCGCGAAGTCGTGGATTCTTTACCATCTTGGCCACTTTGGGGCGTTTAGCTGCTTGCTGGGCTTTCCACTGCCCAACACCTGCTCGATAGACAAGTTTGCCACCCCTGGTGGCGGCGTTGCGCCGTAACTCACGTGAAATCGTGCCCGGATCCCGGCCAAGCCGACGTGCGATTTCACGCACCCCCACTTCTTGAGATGTCAGGATCGCGATTTCCTCACGCTCAGCAAATGACAAATACCGGCCCACTGGTTCATCTAAACTGATCGGTGTCATCCCACCAGCATGCCGGAACCAACGAAATCCAACAGGTTCTGACACGCCAACTCGTGTCGCGGCCTCTGCCGTGGTGATCCCAGTGGCAATCAACCGCCAAAACTCGCGTTTCACCGCACGGGACGGCACCGGTCGACCCGGTGAACGCATCGGCTCACGCAATGCCCGATCCGCCGCCCACTGCCGTCGTGCACCACCTGGTTTCTCCGGATCTTTTGCATTCTTCCGTCCCACAACGTGCCTCCAAATGTAAGGTGTTGCGACGACCAATTGAATCCGCCTTGCGAGCCTCGGTCCGAGTGGTGGACTAAGCCATCCAGGGCTTGGTCCTTCGCACTGAGCAGCGCGTGCTCTAACGCTTCCAAGGGCAGCGCATCAGTACGCATCGTCGTGCGGGTCGACCAGCCAACGATCTTACGACTGAAGGCATCCGTGACAAACGCGGTATAGCAAA
>Ga0079226_10001984_pt1 | contig 15711 bp, 12 predicted proteins | sample Poulit2014_FD_76345 | JGI IMG/M metagenome (GOLD analysis project Ga0079226, IMG submission 76345) | Agricultural soil microbial communities from Georgia to study Nitrogen management - Poultry litter 2014 | ecosystem: Environmental > Terrestrial > Soil > Agricultural land | place: USA: Georgia...
ATCCATACGCCTTCGCCGCCACCACCGTCATCGCCGCCGTCAGCGTCGTCTTGCCGTGGTCAACGTGGCCAATCGTGCCAACGTTGACGTGCGATTTGCTGCGATCAAATTTTTCCTTGGACACGTGGTCTACCCTCTTGAACTGTAACGTTTACTGCTTGGTCAGCGACTCGACGACCTGCGCCGGCGCCTGTGCGTACTTGCCAAACTGCATGGTGTATGTCGCCCGGCCCTGGCTCATGGAGCGCAGGTCAGTGGCGTAGCCGAACATTTCCGACAGCGGCACTTCCGCAGACAGCTGCTTGCCGGTAGGAATGTCGTCCATGCCCTTGACCGTGCCGCGACGACGGTTCAGATCACCCATGACGTCGCCCATGTATTCTTCCGGCGTCACCACCTAGACATCCATGAGCGGCTCGAGGAGCACCGGAGTCGCCTGGCGGGCGCCATCCCGGAACGCCATGGAACCGGCTATTTTAAATGCTACTTCGTTGGAGTCAACATCATGGTAGGAACCGTCATACAACGCGACCTTGATGTCCACCATGGGATAGCCGGCAATGATGCCCTCAGCCATGGCCTCCCGGACACCGCGATCGACTGCGCCGACATATTCCTTGGGCACTACACCGCCGACGATCTCATTGATGAACTCGTAGCCGGAGCCGGCCTCTTCCTGCGGCATGATGCGCAGGTATACATGACCGTACTGACCGCGGCCGCCGGACTGGCGTATGAACTTGCCTTCCTGCTCCACCTGGGAACGAATGGTCTCGCGGTAGGCCACCTGCGGCGCGCCCACATTGGCTTCGACGCTGAATTCACGCTTCAGGCGATCGACAATGATCTCCAGGTGCAATTCGCCCATGCCGGAGATGATGGTCTGGCCGGATTCCTCGTCCGTGCGCATCTGGAAGGATGGATCCTCCTGCGCCAGCTTGGCCAAGGCGACGCTCATCTTCTCCTGGTCGGCCTTGGATTTCGGCTCTACGGCGACATGGATGACGGGGTCGGGGAACTCCATGCGCTCAAGCACGACCTGCGAGTCCGGCGCGCACAGCGTGTAACCGGTGGTGACATTCTTCAGGCCGACCACTGCAGCAATGTCCCCGGCGCGCACTTCCTTGATCTCATCGCGTGAATTGGAGTGCATTTGCAGAATACGACCGACGCGCTCCTTCTTGTCCGCCATGGGATTATAGACGGAGTCGCCGGATTTAAGCACGCCGGAATAGACACGAATGAAAGCCAGTGAGCCGACATAAGGGTCGGTGGCGATCTTGAACACCAGCGCCGAGAACGGCTCGTCATCCGAGGAGCTGCGCTCGATGGGGGTTTCGCGATCGTTCGCGTCGACGCCCTTGATCGCCGGCACATCGAGCGGCGACGGCAGATAATCCACCACCGCGTCCAGCATGGCCTGCACGCCCTTGTTCTTGAACGCGGTGCCGCACATGCACAGACAGATTTCCGTGGTCAGTACGCGCTCGCGCAGCCCCTGCTTGATGTCTTCCGTCGACAACTTGCCCTCGCCGAGGTACTTTTCCATCAGTTCCTCGTTGGCCTCGGCAGCAGCCTCGACCATGGCTTCGCGATATTTTTCCGCGTCCGCCTGCAAGTGCTCGGGAATGTCGCGCGCTTCGAATGTCTGGCCGCGATCCTCTTCGTTCCAGTAGATCGCCTGCATGCGGATCAGGTCGACCACGCCCTCGAAGTTGTCCTCGGCACCAATGGGCAGTTGTATCGTGATCGGCTGCGTGGCCAGGCGCTTTTCGATCATGTCCACGCAGCGGTAGTAATCCGCGCCCAGTTTGTCCATCTTGTTGACGAACACCAGCCGCGGCACCTGATACTTGTCGGCCTGGCGCCATACCGTTTCTGTCTGCGGCTCGACACCGGCATTGGCGTCCAGCACACAGACGGCACCATCAAGCACACGCAGCGAGCGCTCCACTTCGATGGTGAAGTCGACGTGGCCGGGCGTATCGATGATATTGATGCGGTATTGATTGTCGTACTGCTGCTCCATGCCCTGCCAGAAACAGGTGGTTGCAGCGGACGTGATGGTGATGCCGCGCTCCTGCTCCTGCGACATCCAGTCCATGACGGCGGCGCCCTCATGAGTTTCGCCCATCTTGTGGGAGATGCCGGTGTAGTACAGCACACGTTCGGTCGTCGTCGTCTTGCCGGCATCGATGTGCGCCATGATGCCGATATTGCGATAACGCTCGAGGGGATGCTTACGGGCCATTTGAATCAGTCTCTTGTCTGTGCTGGCCGGAACGGTCACTGCAGCGCCGCTACCCGGGATTCAACTACCAGCGGAAATGGGAAAATGCCTTGTTGGCGTCCGCCATGCGGTGCGTGTCTTCGCGCTTGCGCACTGCCGCACCACGGTATTCGACTGCGTCCAGCAGCTCTCCGGCCAGACGGCGCGCCATGGTGTTCTCGCCGCGCTTGCCGGCGGCATCGATGACCCAGCGCATGGCCAGCGTCGTGCGCCGCACTGCCCGCACTTCCACCGGCACCTGATAGGTGGCACCGCCGACTCGGCGCGACTTGACTTCCACCGCCGGGCGCACGTTATCGAGCGCCTCCTCGAGAACTTCCAGCGGCTCATCCGTGCCCTTACGGGTCGAGATTTCCGCCAGGGCACCGTAGACGATGGCCTCGGCTCTGGATTTCTTGCCATCACGCATGATCATGTTCATGAACTTGGCAAGCAGCTCACTCTGATAGCGCGGATCAGGCAGTATTTCGCGACGCGGCGCGGCAGCACGGCGGGACATGTGATTACTCCGTCAGATTGCGTTAGCTACTACTTGGGCTTCTTGACACCGTACTTGGAGCGCCCCTGGCGGCGAGCATCCACGCCCGAGGTATCCAGTGCTCCGCGTACCGTGTGATAGCGCACACCAGGCAAATCCTTCACCCGGCCGCCCCGGATCAGAACCACCGAGTGCTCCTGCAGGTTGTGCCCCTCGCCGCCGATGTAACTCGCCACTTCGTAACCATTGGTCAGGCGCACACGTGCGACCTTGCGCAGAGCGGAGTTCGGCTTCTTCGGCGTCGTCGTGTACACGCGCGTGCAGACGCCGCGGCGCTGCGGGCAGGCCTGCAGGGCTGGCACGGCATTCTTTTCCGGCTTGTCTTTGCGGCCCTTGCGGACCAGCTGGTTAACTGTCGCCACTATGATCCTGTCCAGATTTCGAAGATGGTTGGAAAAACACGGAGCAGCCCGTTCGACGGACCGCTCCGGTAAAGAGAAAGAATTCTAACCGCGCCGGGGCATTCATGTCAACGCCCCGGCGCCGATATTGCAATCAGGACTGCTCGTCCGAACCGGTCTGCGCACTGTCATCGGCGGTCGAGGCCGCAACAGCCTCTTTCTCGCCAACCGGCGGCAGAGCACCGTCCAGATCCAGCGGCCCCAGCCGGTCGCGACGACGTTGTTCGTGATAGGCCAGACCGGTTCCGGCCGGTATCAGCCGACCGACGATGACATTCTCCTTGAGGCCGCGCAGATTGTCCCGGGCACTGCGCACGGCGGCTTCCGTCAGCACGCGCGTGGTCTCCTGGAACGAAGCGGCGGAGATGAACGATTCGGTCGACAGGCTGGCCTTGGTGATGCCGAGCAACAGTCGCTCGAAAGTTGCCGGCTGTTCACCCTTGGCCTCGATGCGGCGGTTTTCCTCCACCACGGCCTGAAATTCCACCTGTTCGCCCTGCAGGTACTCTGTATCGCCCGGGTCCTTGATTTCGGCGCGACGCAGCATCTGCCGGATGATAACTTCGATATGCTTGTCGTTGATGCGCACACCCTGCAGGCGATACACGTCCTGAATCTCCTTGACCAGGTAGGCAGCCAAACTCGGCACGCCCTGCAGCCGCAGGATATCGTGCGGCATGGGCTCACCCTCGGAAATGATGTCGCCCTTGTCGACGTACTCGCCTTCGAAGATACTGATCTGCCGCCACTTGGGCACTAGCAGGTCGGTCTCATTGCCCTCCGTGTCGATGATCTTGATGCGATGCTTGCCCTTGGTGCCCTCGCCGAAACGAACGGTGCCGGCCGCCTCGGCCAGCACGGCCGGGATCTTGGGCTTGCGCGCCTCGAACAGGTCGGCAACGCGTGGCAGACCACCGGTGATGTCCCGTGTCTTGGAAGACTCCTGCGGAATGCGGGCACAGATGTCGCCCAGCACGACCTTCTGGCCGTCCTCGACCACGATGATGGCCCTGGGTGGCAGGCTGTAGGCCGCCGGTATGTCGGTGTCGGGGAAGTTGATTTCCTTGCCGTCGTCATCCAGCAGTTTGATCACCGGGCGCAGATCCTTGCTGCCGGCACCACGCGACTTCGGCTCAGTGACCACCAGCGTGGTGACACCGGTGATGTCGTCGACATCCCGCTCCACCGTCACACCTTCGATGAAGTCCTCGAACTTGACGTGTCCGGCAACCTCAGAAACGATCGGATGGGTATACGGATCCCAGTCCGCCAGTCGCTGTCCTTCCTCGACCGGATCGTCCTCGTTGACGTGCAGATGGGCGCCATAGGGTATCTTGTAGCGCTCCGTCTCGCGGTAGTTCTCGTCCATGACGCCGATCTCGCCGGAGCGCGACACAGCGACCAGGTGACCCTTCTCGGCGTGCTGCACGGTCTTGATGTTGTGCAGCTTGGCGGTACCACTGCTCTTGGCTTCCACACCATCGGCCGTGACCGAACGTGACGCGGCACCACCGACGTGGAAGGTGCGCATGGTCAGCTGTGTGCCGGGCTCACCGATCGATTGCGCCGCAATCACGCCCACCGATTCACCGATGGTGACACGCTCGCCGCGCGCCAGGTCGCGCCCGTAACACTGCGCACATATGCCGAAGCCGGTTTCGCAGGTGATCGGGCTGCGCACGCGGACATCATCGATGGAATGCACCTCGAGCAGATCGACCTCACGCTCCGTGAGCAGGGTGCCCGCCTCCAGCAGCGTCGTGTTGTCCGCCGGGTCGACGGCATCCGCCGCCAGTACACGGCCAAGGACACGCTCGCGCAGCGGTTCGACCACATCGCCGCCTTCCACGATCGGCTGCATGAGCACACCTTCTTCGGTGCCGCAGTCCTGTTCGGTGACGACGACGTCCTGGGAAACATCCACCAGACGGCGCGTCAGGTAGCCGGAGTTGGCGGTCTTGAGCGCCGTATCGGCCAGCCCCTTGCGGGCGCCATGCGTGGAAATGAAGTACTGCAGAACGTTGAGGCCTTCACGGAAGTTGGCCGTGATCGGCGTTTCGATGATGGAGCCGTCCGGCTTCGCCATGAGGCCGCGCATGCCGGCCAGCTGGCGGATCTGCGCCGCGCTGCCGCGAGCGCCGGAATCCGCCATCATGAAGATGGAATTGAAGGACGTCTGCTCGACCTCGTTGCCCTCGCCATCGATCACGTCGTCGATGCCGAGCTTGTCCATCATGGTGCTGGCAATCTGCTCGTTGGCACGCGACCAGATATCGATCACCTTGTTGTAACGCTCGCCTTCGGTGACGAGGCCGGACGTGTACTGTTCCTGGATCTCCAGGACCTCGTTTTCCGCCTGTTCGAGAGTCTCACCCTTTTCCTCGGGCACTTCCATGTCGCCGACGGCAATGGAAATGCCGGCATGGGTAGACATGTGGAAGCCCATGTACATGAGCTGGTCGGCAAACACCACGGTGTCTTTCAGCGAAGCATTACGATAGGCGGCATTGATCGCCTCCGCGACCGACTTCTTGTCCAGTTCGCGATTGATCAGGGAGAAGGGTAGCGTCTGTGGCAAAATTTCACTGAGCAACGCCCGGCCCACGGTCGTGGCCACGCGCCGGGTGACGGGTGTCACCGTGCCGTCTTCGTCTACGTCGACATCGTCGATGCGCAAGGTGATGCTGGCCTGCAGATCGATGCGATCCGAATCGTAGGCGCGCGCCACCTCGGCGGTGTCGGCGAAGGTCATGCCTTCGCCGCGCGCGTTGATGCGCGACCGCGTCAGCCAGTACAGTCCCAGCACGACATCCTGTGTCGGCACGATGATGGGCGCCCCGGAGGCCGGCGACAGAATGTTGTTCGACGCCATCATCAGTACGCGCGCTTCCATCTGCGATTCGATGGACAGCGGCACGTGCACGGCCATCTGGTCGCCATCGAAGTCGGCGTTGAACGCCGGGCAGACCAGCGGGTGCAACTGAATGGCCTTGCCTTCGATGAGCACCGGCTCGAATGCCTGAATGCCGAGGCGGTGCAGGGTCGGTGCCCGGTTCAGCAACACCGGGTGCTCGCGGATGACCTGTTCCAGCATGTCCCAGACCACCGGCTCCTCGCGCTCGACCATCTTCTTGGCCGCCTTGATGGTAGAGGCCAGATCCAGCCGCTGCAGGCGGCTGTAGATGAACGGCTTGAACAGTTCCAGCGCCATCTTCTTGGGCAGGCCGCATTGATGCAGCTTGAGCGTCGGTCCAACCACGATGACGGAACGGCCCGAATAATCCACGCGCTTGCCCAGCAGATTCTGACGGAAGCGACCCTGCTTGCCCTTGATCATGTCGGCCAGCGATTTCAGCGGCCGGCGATTGGAACCGGTGATGGCGCGCCCGCGCCGCCCATTGTCGATGAGCGCGTCGACCGACTCCTGCAGCATGCGCTTTTCGTTGCGCACGATGATGTCCGGCGCGGACAGCTCCAGCAGCCGGCTGAGGCGGTTGTTGCGGTTGATCACGCGCCGGTAAAGATCATTCAGATCCGAGGTGGCGAAGCGGCCGCCATCCAGCGGCACCAGCGGGCGCAGATCCGGCGGCAGTACCGGCAGCACACGCAGGATCATCCACTCGCACTTGTTGTTCGACTTCTGGAAGCTCTCCAGCAGCTTGAGGCGCTTGCCCAGGCGCTTGATCTTGCTTGCGGAGCCGGTGGCAGCGAGTTCCTCGCGCAGCTTTGCGGTCTCGCTGGCGAGATCCATGCTCTTGAGGATTTCGAGCACGGCTTCCGCGCCCATGCGAGCATCGAACTCGTCGCCGTACTGCTCGAACGCCTCGAAGTATTCCTCTTCGGTCAGCAGTGCATTCGGCTCCAGATCCGTCATGCCCGGATCGACCACTACGTAGGCCTCGAAATACAGCACCCGCTCGATGGCGCGCAACGGCATGTCCAGCAACAAACCGATACGCGACGGCAGGGATTTCAGAAACCAGATGTGCGCCACCGGCGAAGCCAGGTCGATATGCCCCATGCGCTCACGGCGCACCTTGGTTTGGGTGACCTCGACACCGCATTTCTCGCAGATGACACCGCGATGCTTCATGCGCTTGTACTTGCCGCACAGGCATTCATAGTCCTTCACCGGCCCGAAGATGCGGGCACAGAACAGGCCGTCGCGTTCCGGCTTGAAGGTGCGGTAGTTGATGGTTTCGGGCTTCTTGACTTCACCGAATGACCACGAACGGATCATTTCCGGTGATGCCAGACCGATCCGAATGGCATCGAATTCGGTGATTTCGTCCTGATTCTTGAACAGATTCAGCAGATCTTTCATGTCCTACTCCGCGCGGGCGCGCTGCATAAAATCGTAAAATCCTATCGGGTCCATGCCGCCCGTGCCCCGCAGGGCACGGCAACGACATGGCGGCAGTCTCCAGTCACTCATCGTCCTCCAGCTCGATATTCAAGCCGAGCGAGCGTATCTCCTTGGTCAGGACGTTGAAGGATTCGGGCATGCCGGCATGCATCTGATGGTCGCCGTCGACAATGCTCTTGTACATGCGGGTGCGACCCGCGACATCGTCGGATTTGACCGTCAGCATCTCCTGCAGGGTATAGGCGGCGCCATAGGCCTGCAGTGCCCAGACCTCCATTTCGCCGAAGCGCTGGCCGCCGAACTGTGCCTTGCCGCCCAGCGGCTGTTGCGTCACCAGCGAGTACGGGCCGGTGGAGCGGGCATGCATCTTGTCGTCCACCAAGTGATTGAGCTTCAGCATGTACATGTAGCCAACGCTCACCGGGCGCTCGAACGGCTCGCCCGTGCGGCCGTCAATCAGCGTCGCCTGACCGGATTCGGGCAGGCCGGCGAGTTTGAGCAGCGACCGGATTTCGCTTTCGTTGGCGCCATCGAACACCGGTGTCGCCATGGGCATGCCCTGGACCAGATTCCGTGCCAGAGTTAGCACCTCGTCGTCACTCAGACTGTCGATGTTTTCCTGATGGCCGCCCTGGGTATGATAGGCCTCCTTCAGGAACTCCCGCAGCGACGCGACCGCCTGCTGCTGCTCCAGCATGTCGCCGATTCGATCACCCAGACCGCGGGCGGCCCAGCCGAGATGTGTTTCCAGCACCTGGCCGATGTTCATGCGCGACGGCACACCCAGCGGGTTGAGCACGATATCGGCCGGTTCACCGTTTTCGAGATAGGGCATGTCCTCGACCGGAACGATCTGCGAGATCACGCCCTTGTTACCGTGCCGGCCGGCCATCTTGTCGCCCGGCTGCACGCGCCGCTTGACCGCCAGATAGACCTTGACCGTCTTCAGCACACCCGGCGCCAGCTCGTCGCCCTGGGTGATCTTTTCCTTCTTCGAGGCAAAGCGCCGCTCGAAATCGGCCTTCTGCTCCTGCAGGCGTCGGGACACGGACTCCAGCTGCTCCTGCGCCTTTTCATTGCGCAGGCGGATATCGAACCACTTGCCGCGATCCAGCTTGTCCAGATAGGCCGCGGTCACCTTGGTGCCGGCCTTCAGCTTGGACGGGCCGCCATCGGCCACCTTGCCCAGCAACATGCTGCGCAGGCGATCGTACAGGTCATCCTCGAAGATGCGCTGCTGGTCACCCAGATCCTTGCGCACCTCGGCCAGCTCTTCCTCTTCGAGCGCCAGGGCACGGGCATCCTTTTCCACGCCGTCGCGGGTGAACACCCGCACGTCGATGACCGTCCCGTCCATGCCCAGCGGCACACGCTGGGAGCTGTCCTTCACGTCGGAGGCCTTTTCACCGAAGATGGCGCGCAGCAGCTTTTCTTCCGGCGTCAGCTGGGTCTCGCCCTTGGGCGTGACCTTGCCGACCAGGATGTCGCCGGCCTTGACCTTGGCGCCTATGAACGCAATGCCGGACTCATCCAGCTTCTGCAGGGCCGATTCGTTGACATTGGGAATGTCGGCGGTCACCTCTTCCGGGCCGAGCTTGGTTTCCCGGGCCACACAGGTCAGCTCCTCGATGTGCACCGAGGTGAAGCGATCTTCTTCCACCACGCGCTCGGAAATGAGCACGGCATCCTCGAAGTTGTAGCCGTGCCAGGGCATGAAGGCCACCATCAGGTTCTGCCCCAGGGCCAGCTCACCCATGTCGGTGGAGGGGCCGTCCGCCAGCACGTCACCGCGCTCGATGCGATCTCCCGGCTTGACCAGCGGCTTCTGGTTGAGACAGGTGTTCTGGTTCGAGCGCGTGTACTTGACCATGTTGTAGATGTCGACTCCGGATTCATCCGCCGAGGTCTCCTCGTCGTACACCCGCACCACCACGCGCGAGGCATCGACCTTGTCGACCACGCCGCCCCGGCGTGCCGTCACCGCATTGCCCGAGTCGACCGCGACCTTGCGCTCGATGCCCGTGCCGACCAGCGGCTTGTCCACCTTCAGGCACGGCACCGCCTGGCGTTGCATATTGGCGCCCATCAGGGCGCGGTTGGCGTCGTCGTGCTCCAGGAAGGGCACCAGCGAGGCCGCCACGGACATGATCTGCTTGGGCGAAACGTCCATGTACTGCACCCGATCGGGCGCCGCCATGGTGAACTCGTTGAGGTGGCGGCAGGACACCAGCTCGTCGATCAGGTAGCCGTCGTCATCCAGCTCGGCGTTGGCCTGGGCAATGACATAGCGGCCTTCCTCGATGGCCGACAGATATTCCACCTCTCCGGTCGCCTTGCCGTTCTCGACCTTGCGGTACGGCGTCTCCAGAAAACCGTATTCATTAGTGCGCGCATAGACCGAAAGCGAATTGATGAGGCCGATGTTGGGCCCTTCCGGCGTTTCGATCGGGCAGATACGGCCGTAGTGGGTCGGGTGCACGTCGCGCACCTCGAAACCAGCTCGTTCGCGCGTCAGACCACCCGGGCCCAGTGCCGACACACGTCGCTTGTGCGTGACTTCCGACAGCGGGTTATTCTGGTCCATGAACTGTGACAGCTGCGAGGAGCCGAAGAACTCCTTCACCGCCGCCGCCACCGGTTTGGCATTGATCAGATCCTGCGGCATCAGGCCCTCGGATTCGGCAACCGACAGGCGCTCGCGCACCGCGCGCTCGACGCGTACCAGGCCGGTGCGGAAGGCATTCTCCGCCATTTCACCGACCGAGCGCACACGACGGTTGCCGAGGTGATCGATGTCGTCGGTCTGGCCGATGCCGTTGCGGATCGACAACAGCTCGCGCAGCACGTCGATAATATCCCCGCTGGACAGCACCGACTCACCGTCGACTTCGTCACGGCCTAGACGGCGATTGAATTTCATGCGCCCGACAGCGGACAGGTCGTAGCGGTCTTCGCTGAAGAACAGGTTGTTGAACAGGCCTTCCGCCGCATCCTTGGTCGGCGGCTCGCCCGGGCGCATCATGCGGTAGATGTCGACCAGTGCCTCGAGGCGGCTAGTGGTTGGGTCGATGGTCAGTGTATTGGAAATATACGGACCGTGATCGAGGTCATTGATGTACAGCGTCGGAATTTCGTTTATGCCAGCAGTACGGAAGGCATCGATCATTTCCGCCGTGATCTCGGTGTTGGCCGCGGCAAGCTCCTCGCCCGTTTCGGTATCGACGATAGCACGTGCCAGCACCTTGCCCGTCAGATAATCCTGCGGCACCGTGAGGCTGGTGACGCCGGCTTCCTCGAGCTTGCGAATGTGGCGCACCGTAATGCGCTTGCCCTCTTCAACGAGAACATCATCACCGGCCTTGATATCGAAGGTGGCCGTTTCACCGCGCAGGCGCTCGGGTACCAGTTCCATCTCGACCCGATCCGCGGCCAGGTGGAACATGTTGGTTTCATGGAACATGTCCAGCATCTGTTCGGTATCGTAATCCAGCGCGCGCAGCAGAATGGTGGCTGCCAGCTTGCGCCGACGGTCGATGCGCACGTAGACGTTGTCCTTCGGATCGAATTCAAAGTCGAGCCAGGAGCCGCGATACGGGATGACCCGTGCCGAATACAGCAGCTTGCCGGAGGAGTGTGTCTTGCCCCGGTCATGATCGAAGAACACGCCCGGTGAGCGATGCAGCTGGTTGACGATGACACGCTCGGTGCCATTGATGATGAAGGTGCCGGTATCCGTCATGAGCGGTATTTCGCCCATGTAAACTTCCTGCTCCTTGATGTCCTTCACCGGCTTGGGTTTGGCGCGGCTGTCCTTGTCGTAGATGATCAGGCGCACCGTGACACGCAGTGGCGCGGAATAGACCAGGCCGCGCACGCGGCATTCCTTTTCATCGAATACCGGCTGCCCCAGGCGGTAGGAAACATATTCCAGCGCCGCGCTGCCCGAATGGCTGGACATCGGAAACACGGATGAAAATGCGGCATGCAGACCGGTTGCGACGCGCTTGTCGGCATCCAGATCCGCTTGCAGGAACTGTCGATATGAACCAAGCTGGGTGGCCAGCAGAAACGGCGTTTCCAGCACAGCGGGCTGTTTGGCAAAATCTTTGCGGATACGTTTTTTCTCGGTAAACGAGTAGGCCATGATACTCAACCCTCATGGTTGGATTGACCGCAGGGCCTCAGGGCCTGCGGCAGTTTACAGTTGCCGGTGACGCACCTTGCGGCGCTCCCGGCCGAGCGATCCCGGCATCGCTCTGTACGACGGCGTAGCAGGGCACAACCGACGCAGCAACGGGAAAAGGCCGGCGGCATGCATGCCACCAGCCCGTCCCGATCCGTTTCAACTCGAAGCAGTATGCAATGCGGAGTTTACGCGGACTGATTACTTCAGCTCGACCTTGGCACCGGCCTCTTCGAGCTTGGTCTTCATTTCCTCGGCCTCTTCCTTCTCGACGCCTTCCTTCAGGGTCGACGGTGCGGATTCGACCGTTTCCTTGGCTTCCTTCAGACCCAGTCCGGTGATCGCACGGACGGCCTTGATGGCACCGACCTTGTTGTCACCGAAGTCGGTCAGCACGACGTCGAACTCGGTCTGCTCCTCGGCGGCTTCACCGGCTTCGCCACCGGCGGCGCCACCGGCGGCAACCGCGACCGGCGCGGCAGCGGAAACGCCAAACTTCTCTTCCATCATCTCGACCAGCTCGACCACGTCCATGACGGACATTTCCGAGATTGCGTCGAGTACTTCTTCCTTTGTTGCAGCCATTGTCAGCTCCTGAAAATAGTTGGGACCAGACGGCCCGTTAGCGAATGATCAAGCGGCCTGCTTCTGGTCGCGGACCGCAGCCACAGTACGGCTGAATTGCGCCACCGGCTCGCGTGTGGTGCGTGCCAGCTTGTCGATCGGCGCCTTCATGGCGCGCAACAGCTGGGCCAGCGCTTCATCGCGGGTCGGCAGCTTGGCCAGACGATCCAGCTGCTCGCCGGGCAACAATTGCCCGTTGAATGAGATCGCCGTGACCTTGAGAGCCTCGTTCTGCTTGCGAAAGTCACTGACCACGCGTGCCGCCGAACCCGGATCCTCGAGCGAAAAGCCCAGGATGACGGGGCCGACGAACGCATCGGTCATGCATTCGTAAGCCGTGCCCTCGAGCGCCAGCCGGGCCAGATTGTTCTTGACGACCTTGACGTACGCGCCCGAATTGCGGGCATTGAGACGCAGTTCGTCCATCTGGCCGGCGGTCAGACCGCGATATTCCGCCAATACGGCGGAATGCGCGCGCCCGGCCACCTCGCTGACTTCAGCCACCATGGCTTGCTTGGCCTGAAAACTCATAGCCATAGCCATACTCCATTAACGTACCGACCGTACAAACGGCCGGGTGACTACATCGGACACTTCCCATGAAGCGTCCGTCGACGCGCCTCCTGCCGCACGGCATTCGGCTCACGCCATCTGCGCAGGCTGACCTGTTGGCCTTTAAGGGTTCGCGACCCACCTTGCGGTCTTTGACGGCGCAGCATCGACCGAAGCCACTGCTGCGCTGCAAAGCTCATCGCTCGTGACATTTCCCGTCACGATGCACTGTCCTGCTGTTCAAGCCGCCACTTGGGATGTGTCGATGGCAAGTCCCGGCCCCATCGTCGTGGACAGGGAAATCTTCTTCAGGTACACACCCTTGGCATTGGCCGGCTTGGCCTTTTTCAGGTCGGCGATCAAAGTGGCGAGATTCTCGCTCAGCGCCTGATTGTCAAAATCCACCTTGCCGATGGCGCAATGGATGACGCCGGCCTTGTCATTGCGGTACTGCACCTGGCCGGCCTTGGCATTGCTCACCGCAGTCTCGACATCGGGCGTGACCGTACCGGTTTTCGGGTTCGGCATCAGGCCCTTGGGCCCAAGAATCTGGCCCAGACGACCGACAACCGGCATGGCGTCGGGCGTGGCAACCACCACGTCAAAATTGATTTCGCCGCCCTGCACCTGTTCCGCCAGGTCCTCGAGACCGACCACATCGGCACCCGCCGCCCTGGCCTTGTCGGCATTGTCGCCCTGCGTGAACACGGCCACCCGGACACTGTTGCCGGTGCCGTGCGGCAGCACGGTCGAACCGCGCACATTCTGATCCGACTTGCGCGCATTGATGCCCAGATTGACGGCGACTTCCACCGACTCGGTGAACTTCGCGCTGGCCAGCTTCTTCAGCAGCTCGAGTGCCTCCTCGACGCCGTAGACACGGGTCGGATCGACCTGTTCACGGAAGGCACGTACACGTTTGGATACTTTTGCCATGACCTAGTCCTCCACCTGGATGCCCATGCTGCGAGCGCTGCCGGCGATGATGCGCACGGCGGCATCCATGTCGGCGGCATTCAGATCCGGCCACTTGGTCTCGGCGATCTCCTCGACCTGGGCACGCGTTACGGTACCGACCTGCTCCTTGACCTGATCGCCCGCACCACGGTCCACGGCTGCGGCCTTCTTGAGCAGCACGGAGGCCGGCGGCGTTTTCTTGATGAAGGAGAAACTGCGGTCGGAGAATACGGTGATGACGACCGGCACCGGCAGGCCGGGCTCGATTTCCTGCGTCTCCGCGTTGAACGCCTTGCAGAACTCCATGATGTTGACGCCGTGCTGACCCAGCGCAGGGCCCACGGGCGGACTCGGATTGGCCTTGCCGGCCGGTATTTGTAGCTTGATGTAACCGCTGATCTTCTTTGCCATTGCGACTCCTTGCAGGTACTGACGCCGCGACTCGTGCCGGGCTCCCTGTACTTGAATTGGCGCCGGTCAGACCGGCATCCCTCAGCCCTTTTCGACCTGATCGAATTCGAGATCGACGGGCGTCGAGCGGCCGAAAATCATCACTGCGACACGCAGACGATTCTTTTCGTAATTGACCTCTTCCACCACGCCGCTGAAATCGGCGAAGGGTCCGTCGATGACACGCACTTCCTGGCCCGGATCGAACAGTGTCTTGGGCCGGGGCTTTTCAACGGATTCCTCGACACGATCCAGAATCTGGGCCGCCTCCTTGTCCGTGATCGGCGCCGGCCGATCAGGCGTGCCGCCGATGAACCCCAATACCCGCGGTACGCTCTTGACCAGGTGCCACGTGTCATCATTCATTTCCATGTGCACCAGCACATACCCCGGAAAGAACTTGCGCTCCGTGGTGCGGCGCTGGCCGTCCTTGATTTCGACGACTTCCTCGGTCGGCACCAGAATGTCGCCGAAGTAATCTTCCATCCCATTGCGGGCAACGTGCTCCTTCAGCGCATCGCGCACTTTCTTCTCATATTGGGAGAATGCCTGCACGACATACCAGTGCCTGGCCATAGATTCCTGCCTCCTGGGCGTCCGGGCGCGGCTCAGCGACGACCCGCCAACAACTGAACAGCCCATCCGAGCACAATATCCATGGCCCAGATGAACGTCGCCAGCACAAGTACCACGATGACGACCATCAGAGTCGTCTGCAGCGTCTCCTGTCGATTGGGCCAGACCACGCGCCGCAGCTCGGTGCGTGACCCCTGGATATAGCCCCACGCCGTGCGGCCCATCTCGGTCTGCAGGGCGATGAGCACGGCAACAATGCCGCCACCCAGCATGCCCACGACGCGTATCAGGTCATTGACGGTCGCTTCGAACCAGTAATAACCGAAGATACTGCCGCACAGCACGATCACGGCAAGCCATAACAGCGCTGTGTCGAGCCATGTGCTCGCACTTTTTTCCTGGGTCGCCATCGACTAACTACTCGAGGTTCAAGGCGTATTCATATGGCAGGCCAGGAGGGGCTCGAACCCCCAACCTGCGGTTTTGGAGACCGCCGCTCTGCCAATTGAGCTACTGGCCTGGATGCAAAGATTGAGGACTGTTCCCGCTATGTCGCCCGCGAAAAGACGGAGAATGATAACACAATCACGGAATATGACAACCGGGGCCTTCTGACCCGGGGCCCCGGCCGGACCGCTTCGCCCGCTATGCCGTGATCTTGGTGACGACGCCGGCACCCACGGTGCGACCGCCTTCGCGGATTGCGAAACGCAGACCTTCTTCCATCGCAATCGGGTGAATCAGCTCCACGTTCATCGTCACGTTGTCGCCCGG
>Ga0079226_10001985_pt1 | contig 15704 bp, 17 predicted proteins | sample Poulit2014_FD_76345 | JGI IMG/M metagenome (GOLD analysis project Ga0079226, IMG submission 76345) | Agricultural soil microbial communities from Georgia to study Nitrogen management - Poultry litter 2014 | ecosystem: Environmental > Terrestrial > Soil > Agricultural land | place: USA: Georgia...
CTTTAATATTTTATTGAAATAACTAATTATTTTCTTAACAGTTATAACTATTGGTAATCTTAGTATTATAAGCAGTAATTAAAATAAATACATAAAGTCGGATCAGAATATTGAGAAGATTAAAAGTTTCTATTGACTTTCAAGTTTTCCTAAATTATAATTTTATTACAAACTGGTTAATCCAGTTAACCAGAAAATGAAGGAGGAAAATGTATTGGGTATAGCAACATGGGCTTTATTGGTTTATATTTTAATTATTATTGCATGGGTTGTTATTATTAAAAGAAACATCGGCGAAGCAATGATTGTTGGCTACGTTGTAACCGCTTTATTTGGTGGAAAGGATGCGCTTCGATTATTGTGGGATGGTTTTATATTTGGAGCCACACATAATGTTTTGTTTGCAGCAATGTCTTTTGTCTTCATGGCTTATTTAATTGAAAGGACTGGATTGATTAATAATTTAATTAATATTCTTAATTCACTTGTTGGTCGTTTGCCGGGAGGTGCAGCGTATGTAGATACAATAGCATCTGCAATATTCGGGATGATTTCTGGATCTGGTTCTGGAAATACTGCAACAGTTGGCGCTATCACAATACCATGGATGAATAAATCTGGTTGGAAAAAAGAGAGGTCAGCAACCATTGCAGCAGGTAACGCAGGAATGGGAATCTCATTTCCACCCAACAGTTCAATGTTTATATTATTAGGCGCGGCTTCTGTAAGCGCTCTAGTTACAGAAGGACAATTATATGTTTCATTACTTATTGCCGGTTTGTATACATTAATATATAGACTATTTCTTGTTTGGTGGTTTGCAAAACGAGATAATGTACTAGCAGTTCCACCAGAAAGCATAATGAATCTTTCTCAATCTATTAAGCAGGGTTGGACATCTCTTTTAATTTTTATTGGGATATTAGTACCCGTATTTATAACAATTGGACCTTTATCAGAGATATTATCACAGCCTAGTCTGTTAGGAGAAGAAGCCATTGATGCAATCTCAATTATTATCTGGGTACCGATTTTAATTAGTATTATTACAATTATTGTAAGTTGGAAAACAATACCTAAGACAGTTAAAGGTTGGTTTGAATTTTTAGATGGTTCTACAAAAAGCTTCAGTGTAATTGGAGTTATTTTACTCTTTTCATTTGCTGCAAGTGAAATTTTAAAACAACTTGAATTACCTGAACAATTAGGTAGCTTAATGAATTCCCTTGATTTATCTCAATGGTTGGTAGCTTTATTAGTCGGAATTTTAATTGTTCTAGTAGCTACTCCATTAACAGCGACAGCAACAGTAACCGCAATTGGTGCAGTTGCATTTAGTACACTTGTTGCGGCAGGTATTAATCCTATCGTCGCAGCCGTAGCAATTCTAGTCTTTTCTTCTACCGAAGGAGCATCACCTCCAGGAGGAGCGCCAATTTTTATTGCTAGTGGTATTTCGGGCGTAGATCCTGTTAAGACATTTGTACCTTTGGTTTTTTACTATGTCATTCCTATTGCATTATTAGGATGGTTAATTGCCATTGGTTTATTACCAATTCCACTCTAATATAGTAATAATTTATTAAGATAGTTATACGAAAAGACCTTATAGTAAATATAATTTAATAGATAAAAGGAGCGGGGATAATGCAGAAGATTATTAAACAAAGTTTTTTATTGAGCCTAATGGGATTTGTTTTAGTCGGGATCTTATTAGTCCTTGGGCAAGTATTTGGAGTAATTATTCAAAATAGTGAATTAGTCATCAAAAGTAATGAATATCTTTCAACATTTGCATTTATACTTAGTGCTGTAGCAGCCGTTTTAGGTTTTGTTTTGCATTATATAAAAGTGGATGAATAAAAACGGTTTGATATAATTAAAGTATCATCGGTTACTAGGAGGATGCTTTAATTATGCAAATAGAATATAAAAGATTATATGAACAAGTAATTACAATTCTTAAAAACAAGATAGATCAAGGTGACTTTTTAATTGGGGAGAAGCTCCCTTCTGAAAGAGAACTAGTAAAAGAATTAAATGTTTCTAGAGGGACATTAAGGGATGCATTCAGAATTTTAGAATCACAAGGCGTTTTAGAAACCAAACCAGGTGGGGGAAGAGTATTAGTTAAAGAAATCAATCATATTTTAGAAACTGAAAACCGATTTCTTGATGAGATAAAGCAAGCCGCAATCCTGGAGTTAATAGAAGCCAGAGAAATTATTGAAATGGGAATCATTGATTTAGTTTGTAACAATGCTGAAGACGCAGAATTGTATGATTTAAAAAAAATTCTCGAAAAGGCACATGAAGACGGCATCATAACAGACGAAAATACAGACTTCATTTTTCATTATTCCTTAGCTAAGATTAGTAAAAATAGTGTGCTCGTTAATTTTATGGAATTAAATTTGAATCTTATTAATGAAGCTAGAAATATTAATTTTGATAATAAACAGCACGTCATTGAAGCTCATAAGGAACATACATTTATTTTAAATGCATTAATAGCGAGAGATGCAGATAAGGCAAAACAAGCAATGGCTAATCACTTTTCCAAAATCAAACAAAGAATGGGAGAGAAATAAAACAATTGAATCTACAATCAAAAATAATGAGATCCAGACTAATTATTCCGATTAATGTAAGTAAGTTTATAAAAAAAGCTATTGATAGGAATGCAGATCTAATTGTATTAGATTTAGAAGATAGCATACCTGAAGACAAAAAGGAATACGCTCGTTCTCTTATTCCAAAAGCAATAAAACAATTATCACTATCTACAACACCAATATATATTCGAGTAAATGCGGAAAATGATTTACTTTATAAAGACATCAAACAATCTGTGTTAGAAGGAATAACTGGTATTGTTCTACCTAAAGTTGACAGTAAAGAAATGATAAAGGATATTGATCATTTTATTACAGAGATGGAAATCGAAAGAAACCTTTGTAAAGGGGCTTTTAAAATAAGTATTCTTATTGAAACAGCCAAAGGAATGCAGAATATTAATGAAATATTACAAAGCTCTGAAAGAATTGATACAGTTTCAATTGGAATGGAAGATCTTGCTACAGACATGGGCTTTATGATGAATGAACAAACGGTAGAAGCTTTAAACTTTTTCCGTATGCAACTTTTGATATCTGCAAAAGCAAATAACGTGCTACCAATGGGGACAAATGGAAGTATTTCAAATTATACCAATTTACAAAGTTATAAAAAGCATGCACGAGAAGCTTTTGAATTAGGTTTTGTCGGATCAAGCTGTATCCATCCTGATCAAGTAGAAGTGTTAAATGAATCTTTTCAACACGATATAAAGGAAATCAAAGAGGCAAAGGAAATTATCAATGTATTTGAAGATGCCATTCGACAAGGTAGAGCTTCCAGTTCTTATAAAGGAAAAATGATTGATTATCCTCACTATAATAAATACAAAAAAATTATTGAGAAATATGACGAAATTAAAAAATATGAAAAACTAAAAAAGAATGAAAGAGAAAGGACATTAAAAGAATGAGCAATTTACCTTTAGAAGGAATAAAGATACTCGATATATCTACGATGTTGGCAGCACCTTGGTCTGCAACCCATTTATCTGATTTTGGTGCAGAAGTTATTAAAGTAGAGCATCCAGTTAATGGTGATCATGCACGTAGATATGGTAAACAAAAGGATAATATTCCGTTACTTTGGAAATCTTTAAATCGAAACAAAAAAAGTATCACCTTAGATTTAGGAAAGCCTGAAGGACAAAAAATAATCAAAGATAATATACATCAATTTGATGTCATTATTGAAAACTTTAGACCTGGAACAATGGAACGTTGGGGATTAAGTTATGAAGCGCTCTCAAAATTAAATCCTAAACTAGTTATGTTAAGAACATCTGGTTTTGGACAAGATGGGCCTTATGCTAATCGCCGAGGATTCGGAACAGTTGCTGAAGGTATGAGTGGATTCACATCCGTTAATGGCGAAAAAACCGGTCCACCCATTTTACCAGGCATTCCTTTAGCTGATGGAGTAAGTGGAGCGTTCGGAGCATTATCTATTATGATTGCGCTTTTTGAACGTTCTAATAATAAAGACCAACTAGGACAATGTATAGACATTTCATTATATGAGCCATTAATGCGGCTTTTAGAACCTCAATTAATAGCTTATGATCAATTAGGTGTTGTCTCTGAAAGAGTTGGAAATGGTAGTTTACAAACCGCACCTAGAAATGCCTATCAAACAAAGGATAATAATTGGATTGCTTTATCAGCAAGCACCCAATCTATAGCAGAAAACTTATTTAAAGCAATTGATAGACCAGAGTTAATTCAGGATGAACGATTCAATACAAATAAAGCTCGTTTAAAAAATGTCAAAGAATTAGATGACATATTAAGTGAATGGATTGGACAACGTGATATGGAAGACGTCGTTACTATTATTAATGACAGTGGAGCTGTTGTTGGGCCCATGTACAATGTAAGTCAAATCTACGAAGACCCTCACTATAAAGAACGAGGATCCTTTGTAAATATTAATGACGATGAGTTAGGTGACATGAGCATCCCTAATGTATTTGCAAAATTCTCAAGAACGCCAGGTAAAGTAAAAACTACTGGCCCCCATAAAGGCGAACATAACAGGGAAGTATTACAAGACTTATTTGGATTATCTGAAACAGACCTTAAAGAATTGAAGAATAACAACATTATTTAAAATAAACTTTTGGAGGATATATGAATACAATCAATAATATTTATTGCGTAGGTCGAAATTATGTCGAACATATAAAAGAATTAAATAATATAGTGCCGGAAAGTCCCGTCATATTTAATAAACCAACAAATGCTCTTATTAAAGCTAATAATAATACGATTGAACTACCTGCCAATAAAGGTACCATTCATTATGAAGCAGAATTGGTGATTAAATTAGCAAAAGATTATAACCCTGAGGAATCGATAGATAATCTCATTCATGAAATGACTGTTGGTTTAGATTTGACACTCCGTGATTTGCAACAAAATTTAAAAGATAAAGGGTACCCATGGTTATTATCAAAGGGATTTATTAACTCAGCAATCTTAGGAGAATTCATCCCTTTCCATAATCAAAAAGAAACGAAGAAAAAGAACTTTTCATTATTGGTTAATAATTCTAGAGTACAAGAAGGCAATATCAGTCAAATGATATTCGATCTAGAATCATTAATTCATTTTGTCGGTAGTAATCTCGGATTAAAAAAGGGAGATATCCTTTTCACAGGAACTCCTCCCGGGGTTAATGCATTACATGATGACGATAAGTTGGAGTTATACTGGGGAACGCAAAAACTTGGTAGTTGTAAAGTTAAAATTAAATAAATTTATAAGATTTAATTTTGAAATAGACGATAGTGCTAGCTCACGCTCGTCTATTTCTATCTTTTTACCTTCGTAACACAGTATAATTTTGAAATTGCTCTCCTGATAATTCTCAGCGTCTATTAAACTTATCACAAACTCTGTTAATTTCTTTATGTTTTTGATAACTGCTAGACAAACAAAAAACCCCACATCTAGTGCGAGGTTGATATGCTCCCTCTAAAATACTACTTTAGGCGAAGTGTTTTTGTTATGCGTACGAAGAATAAATATACAGCTAAAGAAATTGAGAAGTAGATTCAACTTCACGTCTATGAAGTGATAGGCTATAAGAAATTAAGTGAAGAATGTAATCTGTTACTTGATTGTTCATATTTTTATAATAAGGTTCTAGGATATCAAGAGCATGATTTAAGCGTTATTCAGTCAAATACGACAAATAATTGTTATAGTAAAGAATTTAAACATCCCGTTGCAAAAGAACACTTGGATAAGGGTATCTCCGTTAGGAAACTTTCTCGTAAATATAATATTCCAGCTGATAGCACTGTAAAAAATTGCATAATAAAGTATACTAAGGGTAAAAACCAAAATTGTAAAAAATTATTTAAGCTACAGTTTATCTTATACAGAGCTGCTGAAAAACATAATATTCCTTAAAAAAATATTTATTCGTGGGTTCAATCGTATAAGGAATATGGTCCTGATGAACTTATTGATGGACTTGGAAAAAGAGTTGATGTTAAGCATACGAGATATGAATCAGAATATCGAACGGTAAAAAGACTTGGAGAACAAGGATTTAAATAATACTTTTATGTAAATCTTCAAGTATTAGTCGTTCTGGATATTATTAATGATTAAACTGAAAGTCAACAAAATCAAAAACGTTTAAGACACTTGATGGATTTAATTCAACATATTTATGACTAACATAAAGGTATTTATAGTTATAGACGACTGACAATTTATCTCAATCATTTTTTATAATACTAAGCATATTGCATCACATATGGGATTAAAAATCCCAGCATAAGAAAAACCATGAATGCAAAGCATCCATGGCTCAAAATCATTTATTTACCTGTCTACTCAACAGGTGCAGTTCACAATGCTGAACTCTCGCTTTTATTAAGCTGAGTTTAGTCCCATCCCCCACAATATAATACACAAGATCTCTTTCTAATAAATTTCATTAAAACCATAAACCTAGATTTACTTTACTCTTTTATTTCAACGTCAGCAAATTGTTCCATAACTTTAACAACTGAAGTGTAATCTTCGTTATCAAAACCTAAAGAACGAGCCATACCAAAGACTTGAGTACTTGTAGCTCCAATGTTTAAAGGAAAATTTTCTGCATTTGCTAAACTAATAGCCAAGTTCATATCTTTATGAGCGAGACGTGTTGCAAACCCTAAACTAAAATCCCTTTTTAAAGCCTTACCCGGAAAGGTAATATTCAAATGCCCATTATTAGCTGCTGTCCCTCTTAAAACTTCTAACATAGTGTCTAATTTCAAACCTGCCTTTACACCTAATGTTAAAACTTCTGCATTCGCAGTTACAATAATACCTGTTAATAAATTATTAATTATTTTCATGGTTTCCCCTGTACCAATTTCTCCACAATAAATTATATCTGTGCCCATAGAAGATAGAACAGGTTTACATTTTTCTACAGTCTCAACATCTCCACCAACCATAATGCTAATCGTTCCTTCTTTTGCATGTTCTGTTGTTTTACCTACCGGAGCATCGATCATTTTTGCTCCAGTTTTGCTCACTTTTTCATGGACCTTTCGAGTTGTTTTTGGATCAATTGTACTCATATCTATATATATTTTATCTTTATTGAGATTTTCTAAAAGTTCATTGGAGACTGCCTCCACCTGTGGTGAATCTGGCAACATTGTAATAATGATATCTGCGTTTTTAGCCACTTCACTTGGAGTATCGTTTTCAACTGCTCCTAAACTAACCAAGTCTTTTACAGCCTCTTGATTTAGGTCATTTACAATTAGTGAATATGACCCCTTTTTTATTAGATTAATAGCCATTGGTTTCCCCATAGCACCGAGTCCTATAAATCCTATTTTCATCCTACAACATCCTTTTCTAATTTAATTTATTAAAACACTAATAATACTTTATATAGACAGTCTTCACATCTGTATAAAAATCTTTAGTAGTTTCCCCGACTGATCCTTGACCTATGCCTGATTCCTTAACTCCACCAAACGGCATATGTGATTCTGGTGCTGTTCCCTGATTAACATGAACCATGCCACTCTCTATATCGTCGATAAATTTCCCGACAACATCTAATCTGTCACTATAAATCACGGCTGATAATCCATACTTTGTATCATTTGCTATATCTATAGCTTCATCAAAACTTTCAGCAGCCTGAAGACATAATACTGGTCCAAACACTTCTTCCTTTGCTATATTCATATCTTTTGTAACATTAGATAATAATGTTGGGGTGAAGAAATATCCTTTTTTCTCGAGCACTTTTTCGCCGCCGACAACAACTTCTGCCCCTTCTTCTTGTGCAAGCTTTACCAAGCCATCAACTTTATTTCTCTGTTCCTCACTAATGAGAGGACCCATTGTTGTTTTCGGCTCTAATCCATTTCCTAATTCAACTTGATAATCTCGTCAATTAAAAGTTCTTCTATTTCTTTCAACTCAGAATGCGGCACAATAATCCGGCTAATCGCTGTACACCTTTGTCCCGTGCAAGCAAAAGCTGCTCCTATCGTTTCTTGAACTGCTTTTTTCAAATTATCATAATTCCATATAACAACAGGGTTTTTACCTCCTAATTCAGCTTGAACTCTAATCATTTTATCCGCAGCAGTTTTATTTATTTGTCTACCTACATTGGTTGACCCTGTAAAAGTAATTGCGCGGATGGAATCGTGATTGGTTAGTAGTTCACCAGTTTCTTTTCCTCCATTAACTAAATTTAAAATACCTTCTGGAAAATCTTCATGATGAAACAATTCTATTAACTTTAAACCAGTTAATGGAGTCAATTCTGAAGGTTTAATTACCACTGTGTTGCCTGTTATTAATGCTGGTACTATTTTCCTTAACGGCGTGAGTACCGGAAAATTCCATGGTGTAATAGCTACAATTGGTCCAATTGGAACTCGTATTGTTTTAGTGGTACTATTAGGTTTCTCGTTAGGTGATGTTTGACCATTAAGACGTAAGCCCTCCCCTATCATAAAACGACTTTCTGCAATAGATTTCGTAATTTCTCCCAATGACTCTTGTAAAGGCTTTCCCTGCTCTTTAGTCATAATTTCAGCTAGTTCCGTTTTATTATCCTCTATTTGTTGGATAGACTTTCGTAAAATTTCTACCCTTTGATTAATTAATCCTTTTGACCATGTTTTAAATGCTTTTACAGAAGAATTGACTGCATAATCAATATCTGGTTCATTTGAATTGATAAATTCGCCTACTACTTCATCTGGATCATAAGGATTTACAGAATGAAACGTATTATTATTTAAAGAATCGTAAAATTTTCCATCGATATAATTGTGATATAATTTATTCAATTTAACATACTCCTAACTCAATATTTTAGTTATCTTTCATATCCCATTGATCCATTTCCCAAATAGGTAGCCCTCTCACATCCGTATCTTCATCTAAAAACTCACTCTCCTCTGGATATTCATCCATATGTTCATAAGCCTTTTCTAATATGTCGGAAACTTCAGATAAATTTTCTGATACTTCATCCCATGATAGTGGATCATCAATTAATCCTGCCTCAGACATAAATTTTGATGTTTCAACCATTGATTGAGCATCCCCTTCTGTTGCCCAGGACCACTCTCTTAAAAACAGTAATTCATCTTCAATAATTTGCTCTCCCAATTCAGGATCTAATTCCCAATATTCTTTTACAAGATCTGATACTTCTCCAGGCTCTAATTCTTTTAATTCGTTTATAGCCTCTTCTTGAGCCATGACAAAAGCAGATACAACATCTGGATGTTCATTAACCAAATCATTATTTACAACCCACATAGAACGATGTAAATAAAATCCATCTGGATAAAATGGCGATTCTTTTACTGATTCTAAAAGGTTATCAGCACCCTCAAATTCATCATCTTTCCAATACTCCTCTGTATACCCAAATGCATTAACTATCGGCTTAATCTCAGAGTCTTTCTCCATTGCATCAAGTAAAGCTGGTAAATAAGTTACAGTTGCATCAATTCCTTTTGGAACTTGAGCTGCTTGAGAAAAAGAATCAACATTTGATAATTTAATATTCATTTCATCTGGGTCCGAAACGCCTAAATGATAACGTAACATTTGATTAAAAGCGTTGTGCGGATCCCCGCCAAGCAATAGCCCTACTGTTTTCCCCTCTAAATCATCTAAATTACGAATTCCACTTCCTTCTCTTGTCACTAAAACATAACGTAAATGGCCTTCACCGACATTTAACACATTTATATTCTGCTTTGCTGCCAAGTTCTGAATGATGGGCGTATTTCCCCACATACCGAAATCTAAATTCCCAGATACCATTGATTCAACCATTGGTGCAGCTGATGGATGATCTTGATACTCTACTGTTAAATCGTATCCAAATTCTTTTGCTTTAGCTTCAAATAATTCATTTTCCATCATATATTGAATAATAGGTGAATTTCCTGCTGCCCACGCTTGTCTTCCAACACTTACTTCTATTTCTCCTCCATCACTTCCATTACTAACTTTATCTTCATCACCACATGCACCAAGTATTAAAACTATTAACACCAAAGAAGCAAATACAATTCTTTTAATATTAGACATTCTAAATCCTCCCATTTTAAATGCCATAAATTATTTGGTATTTAATATTTAAGTGATTACTAAAAATCTTTAATCGTTAACTTATAGTTGCTGTGTATGCTTCATCTTTTATTTGATCCCAAATTATTTCGGAAAGCTCCCTAAACTCTTCAGTAGCACGACTATTGTGAGTTCTTGGTCTTGGAATATTTATGTCAATTATTTCTTTAATTCGACCAGGTCTTGCAGAAAGAACTATGACTCTATCAGACATTAATACAGCTTCGTCTATATTATGTGTTATATACAATACTGTTTTACGGTCACTATTTGGTTTATCTTGTCCCCAAATATTTAGTAATTCTTCTTGAAAAATATCTCTAGTCTGTGCGTCTAATGCTGCCAATGGTTCATCCATTAACAACATATCGGAACCATTTACTAATAATCTTGCTAAAGCACATCTTTGTTTCATCCCCCCTGATAATTGATAGGGATACTTATCTTCCGAACCTTCAAGCCCAACCATTTTTATATGTTTCCCTACTAGTTTTTCTCTTTGTTCTGCGTTGGTTTTATTAGGAACAGAGCCGTATTTTAATCCAAATTCTATATTTTTTTTCACAGTTAGCCATGGAAACAAAGCGTAATCCTGAAATAATACTCCCCGTTCAGAGCCGGGACCCGCCATTTCATTATCATCTAAATATATTTTTCCGCTTGTTGAACTTTGTAATCCAGCAATTAAATGTAATAAAGTAGATTTTCCACATCCACTCGCACCAACAATGGATACAAATTCACCATTCATGACTTCAAAATTGATGTCGTTAAGAGCTACTACCTCCTCTTTATTTTTTTTAACTTGAAACACTTTATTTATATCTTCAACTTTTAATTTTATTTTCCCCATAAAATGACTCCTTTATATTGTCTTCCATACGATTAATTTTTGGCCAATCTTTCGTAATACTAAATCTAGTAAATAACCAAAGACTCCTACCATAATCATTGTTGATATAATGGAATTCATATCACTACTAAAAGCATAGAATATAAACATCATCTGACCCACGCCTCCGGAACCATCTCCCGCTTGAGCACTCACTGCTAACTCTGCAGCAATAACAGCAGCCCAAGCGATTCCTAATGAAATCCGTGATCCTACAATAATACGTGGCAATGCTCCTTTTATAATAATCTTCGTAAAAATATTATATGATTTTACACCCATTGTTTTTGCAGAGAGAACTAAATTATTATCAACTTCCCGAACACCTGCTATTGTGTTAACTACTAAAGGAAAAAATGCAGCCCAAGCAATTAAAAAGATTGCTGCCGGGGTTCCCGGACCAAACCATAAAATCGATAGTGGTAACAAAGCTATAGGTGCTATTGGTCTAAAACTTTCTATTAAAGGTGACAATTGTCGGTCAAACCATTTGCTTTCTCCCATAATTAATCCCAAAGGCAAGGCTAGTAATGCGGCTATTATAAAGCCGATTAATATTCTCTCCATACTTACAAATGTTGCTTTTAAAAGTGAACCATTTACTAGCAAATCCCACGTTGTTGCAATGATTGTAGATGGTGTTGGAGTTTGTTCCCTAAACTCTAAAAAATATGAAGAAAGTTCCCATATTATAATAACGAATAAAGGAAAGATTATTTTACTTATAAAGTCCCTAAGCTTAATCACTCTGTTATTCACCTCCTACCTTTGAAGCAGACCAAGGAGTTAACAATCTTTGAGCTCCCCTTAACAACAGATCAGATAAATATCCTAATAATCCAATCATAATGATAAAACTAACAACTTTATCCGTCTGTACTAATTGCCTGTACCATTCAATCGCATAACCAAGACCACTATTTGAGCCAATTAATTCTGATGCAACAATAGCTATCCAAGCCATACCTACCCCTACTCGTAATCCTACAAGAATATTCGGGAGTGCTGCCGGAATAATGATCTTCCAAAATGTATTCCAAATATTTACCCCCATTGTTTGAGCACTTTGAATGTACACGCTTTCAATCGTCTTAACACCCCCATATGTGTTGACAACAATAGGAAAGAAAGTTGCATAAACAATAATAAAAATTGCTAAGCTATCCCCAACACCAAAAATAAATAAACCAATAGGAATCCAAGCTATACCAGATATGGGTCTTAACACTTCTATAGTTAAGTCCAGTAATTTATCAAATAATGAACTTCGTGCCATAATCACACCTACCGGCACAGCGATAATTACCGCAATAACATATCCTATAACAAGCCTTTTAAGTGATACGAATAGATGTTTAGAAACTTCCCCAGACAACAATAAATCATAAAGTGTTTTCACCAGTTCAACAGGACTTGGAACAAGCACTTGATTGTTTATTAATTTAGCTATTACAAACCAAATAACCAAAAACACACCCATCGTTCGGATATAAGCGAATAAACTTCTCATCTAATCACCTCCTACACTGACGGCTCTAGTCTACTTATGGCTTGATCCATTTCATCAAACACCTCTACATTAGTTAGTTTACCGTTACAAACAGAAATTACCTCATCACATAAATATTCTAAACGTTCTTCCATCTTTCCACTTGGAATAGTCGTAGTACTTATATCTACATCAATATGTTCAGCCATTAAATCACTTGTATTTGGATTTCCAGTGACTTTTACCGTCGGGCTAATAGAGTTTCCTATATTATTTCCTACACCTGTGGTAAATAAGATAATTTGTGCTCCACCAGCCACCATTGCTGTCATTGATTCAGTTGAAAAAAATGGTGTGTCCATAAAATAAAGACCTGGATTTATTGGCTTTTCTGCATATTCGAGAACGCCTGATATTTCAGATTCTCCTGTTTTCATTAATGCTCCTAAAGCTTTCTCTTCTAAAGTTTGTAAACCGCCCTCAATATTTTCAGGAACAGGGTTTACAGTCTTTATTTCAACTCCTCTTTCGGACGCACTGTTGAATACGCTTTCAATAGTTCTAATAATTTCATTTGCTATTTGTTTATTTTTAGCCCTCCCTGCTAATATCTTTTCAGTCCCTATTAGTTCAACTGTTTCAGAAAAGATAGAAATACCTCCCGATTTAACAACTACATCTGATAATGCACCAACAGTTGGGTTACTTACTTTTCCTGAAGATAAATCTGACCCTCCACATTCTAATCCAATATTTAAATACGAGATTGGTGCTGGTGTTCGCTTTATTTCCGAGGATTTTATAACCATTTCTGTTAATATTCTCATCCCTTTTAGGGTAGCATTCATCACACCATTTTCTTTAAATATTGCTAATGTTTCTACTGGTTTTCCATTCTTCTCAATTCTTTCTTTAAAATAATCAGCAGTTTGTTGATCGTAGCTTATAATTAATGTGGCTGCTATATTTGGGTTATCTGATAATCCTATTAATGTTCTGTCTAATTGTTGTTTATCATTTCCTACCTGTCCCCTACCATTAGGTGTATATATTGGTATTGTCCCTTTGATACATTGTGTTAATCTTTTAGCTAAAGGGTTTCCTAACCCTGATACAGATAACACTAGTACATGATTTCGAATTCCTATTGCTTCATTAGGTCGTAAAAATCCGGAAAATTCCATCAATCTATTCATCCTCCTTACACTAAGTTATCTTTTTAAATTCACTTTATATTGAAAATAGTCTGGTCTATAATATGCCATTAAAAATTCAATCTTTCTTCCGTTTTCAGAGCATGTTAATCGCTCAACGTAAAGTAAAGCTTCTCCTTCTGGTATATTTAACAATCCAGATAATTTCTCATCAGCATTTACTGCACTTATGGTTTGCCGTCCATCATTCAGAATGATATTTAAATTTCTTTCCAAAAAGTTATAAATAAATAAATTGTTTAACTCCTCTTTTTCAAATTCTAAACCTAAATCTATAGGAAAATAACTATGTTCAAATGCGATTGCATAATCATCTGCAAAACGTAACCTTTGTATCTCCCATGCGGCTTCTAACTGTAATACCTCTTTTACTTTTAAAGCTAATTTATTATTTACCCTATACTTTAATGTTTTTGCCCCTGGTTCAAACCCTGCCCTTTTGAGAGTTTCAGAAAATCCTGTCAGTTGACCAGACCATCTTTCTACTCTGTTAACATTAATAAACGTTCCACGTCCCCTTATTCGATTAACTATTCCTTCATTTTCTAAGTTTTCTAATGCAGTTCTTATTGTAATTCTACTCACATTAAACATCTTGGATAATTCCTTTTCGGTTGGTATCCTTCCTTCACTATTTGAAAAGGTTTCTTTTATTAATTCTGCTTTAATTACATTTAGAACTTGATGATGAAGGGGATTTGGACTTTGATGGTTTAATTGAAACTTCAACTTTTCCATAATCCTAACCTCTTTCTATAACTTTAATTTGTAATCATTAAGATTTATTATTAATGTTATTTCGTTTAAAAGATCTTAATAATTTAATTAAAATTGTTTAGTAATCAATTTAATTAATAGCGCCTCCTTTAATGTTATTTTATTTGAGAAGTTATAACATTATGACAAAAATAATCAACATATAAAATTGAACCCAACTAAATTAAATTCACAGAAAATATATATAAGATTCGTTTAAATTTAATTTTACAATACATCCACCTAATATCATCTAACAATCAATCTTAGTTCAGTTAAAAACGCAAGTTAATATATCTAGTACATTATGAGGTTTTTCAAAGGCTCAGTATTTAACTAATTGCTTTTTCACATCAGATGAAAACCCTTTTATTTATTTGTAAATCATTCAATTCCCTCCTATGATTCATATAATTTTTCAAACGGTACACATATACGTACCACTTAATGACGAATAATATGCTATTTTTTCTATATAGTCAAATTTATTTTAAAATAGGTGAAGTATGGATAAAATAGTAATTGTTAAAATAAAGGAATTACTTAAAAAACATGATATTTCATTAAGAGAACTTTCTCGTTTAACTGATATTCGTCATGCTACTTTAAGCGAACTTTCAAATCAAAAAAGAGAAAACATCAATTTTAAGCATATTAAAAAAATTGCAGATGCCTTACAAATTGATGATATTAGAGAGATTATTGATTTCACTGATTAAAACTTAATGTAGCGACGCTAATAGTAGCATTATAGATATAACATGATTACTTAAAAAAATGCTTTGGAAGGGAGAATATAATTATCTCCTTTCCAAAGCATTTTAAATATTATTCAATTATTAACAAGCATTAAGGAAGATAGGCAGAGGTAAGCAATTGCATTATATGGGCATTAATAATTTACGCTAAATTATTTGTAAAAAAAGAATTATCTGATTATCACATCTAAAAGTTACAACTTTCCCACTACCTCCCCTATCAATCTTAAAACCTCCTGCACTCCAGAAAATCATGCCACCATTCACCAACACGATTCCAGCATACAGGAGGTTTTTACGCACCTATTTCCCTTAATATCTATATTCCTACCTTGCTTGAAAAGC
>Ga0079226_10001986_pt1 | contig 15693 bp, 13 predicted proteins | sample Poulit2014_FD_76345 | JGI IMG/M metagenome (GOLD analysis project Ga0079226, IMG submission 76345) | Agricultural soil microbial communities from Georgia to study Nitrogen management - Poultry litter 2014 | ecosystem: Environmental > Terrestrial > Soil > Agricultural land | place: USA: Georgia...
ATCTGATGAATGACAACTTTATTCACTTATTAAAAAATGAACCGAAATTAAATAATGTTTATATAGAAAATGAAAGGGTAACTGCCTTGGTTCATAAAGAAATAAATGCCTTTCAAACGATTTTAAAACACGCTGAAGCGGCAAAGGTGGAATTACATTCAGTAGAAGTCCAATCTCCGACCTTAGAGGACGTCTTTTTACATTTAACCGGTCGGGCATTAAGGGATTAGGAGGATTTTTATGGTATGGCAAGTTATTAAAAAACAAGGATTAAGCTTTTTAAGGAACCCACAACATTTACTTATGCTCATAGCTCTACCGATCCTTCTTATTACAATCTTAAGTGTAGCCCTTGGTGGAATTATGCAGGGAGAAACACCCCAAATACAAGCTAAGATCGGTGTGACCACTTATGATGAAGAAAGAGGTATAGAGGACTTTCTTCAATCTCTTGATGAAATTGACCTTTCAAAGAAGGAAAGAGATGTAATTACTCTTAGTGCCAGGGAAGTAAAAGTATTATCAATACTAATGGATGAGGTATTTCCAAGCTTTAGAGGACAAATAGAAGTCGAGAGAATTGAAAGGGAGGAAATCGAGGAAATAAGAAGGGATTCTTCCTACGCCACCATCATCGAAATACCTGAAAATTTTACTTATGATCTATTAGAACATCTCTATTTCAATAAAGGTAATCCACCCAACTTGCAATTGATTATAAATGAGGAAAAACAGCTAAGCTCACAAATTATCAAACAAATATTAGAGGATTTCAATGAACAAATCTCTTTAATATTCTTTGCCACAAAGGAAGGGCTTGACACCAAGGATTTGATTCAATCGAATATAGAGATTGAATCTAGTTCTGAATCTCGGGGTGGGCAGGATAGGACCTATACTTCCAAGGAATACTACACCTTCGCCATGGGCGTAATGAATGTTTTATTTATTGCATCAACGATTGGATCTTACGCCTATAGGGAAAGAAGGGATCACATTTTTGACCGAATTATTATTGCGGATATCTCCAAAGGGAAGTATTTCCTTGGTATTTATTTGTCAGCCCTAGTATTCGCCTTTATCCAATTAATGATTATTTTCATTGCTGCCAATCTTATTTTCAGTGTGAGTGTAAGTAATAATGTGGGGCTAGTGACCGTCTCTCTCGCCTTATCCAGTGCTGTAGGTGGAGTGGCTGTGCTATTAAGTGCAATCAGCTACCGGATGGACTCGGAAGTTTTAACCAATTACTTTCAGTCGATTATCGTATCCATTTTTGCCTTTATGGGAGGGAGTTTCTTTCCGCTTGAAAGCTTTCCCATGCTATTCCAAAGAATCGGTGATTTAACACCAAATGGAGCGGGACTGTCAGCTTACTTGTTAATCTTACAGCAGCCTTATGAACTCGATTCAAGTGTCCTGTTTCATGTATATTATTTAATCGGATTCTCCTTTATCCTACTCATCATAGCAGTAGCCATATTTCCGAAAAGGGGGCAAAATTCATGATGGCCATTTTACAAGCAAAATTAAAAGCAATTTATCACCGACCTTGGGATTTTATTATTACAAGCCTTGCTTCTTTTTTGTTTGCCTTTTTATTTTCCCAGGTTCTTAGTGGTCAATCTACATCCACGTTAAATATACCCCTTCTTGCTATGGATGAATCTGTCCAGGACTCCTATGTAGGAGAATATTTAACCCATACAGACCTGCATAATTTCTACTGGTTATCTGAAGAAGACTTTTCCGAAAGCTTATCCCGAACAAGAGTAGAGTTTGGCGTTGAATTGTATGAAAATCGTTTTGTCATGATAGAAGGCAGGGAATCCACGAATATGGACCTAGTAGAACAATTTATAAAAAATACTTACCTAAAGAAGGAACAGAATCAAAGGTTAGAAGGCTTAATCCTGGCTAAGTACGATGGCGCAGAAGCCAAGGAGAAGCTTAGAGATATACAAGAATCTCATTTATACGAAGTTAAGGAAAAGTCTTTTAAGCAGGAGATCGACACACCAATCGACTATACCTATCAACCCCTATTTGGGATGGTTTTGTTCTTCGTCATTTATACGATTGCTTACCGGGTATTAAACATACTTATCGAAAAGCAAGGTGGGATTTGGGACAGAATCATAATGTCCCCCTTATCAAAGGGTCAAATGTATATTGGGAATTTACTTTTTAGTTTTCTAACCGGTTATGCTCAAGTGGTGCTTGTCTTTACAGTGTTTCGTTTCCTTGTAGGGATAGATTTTAATGGTAGATTTCTACTTACCTTGCTGGCACTCATTCCCTATGTTTTTGCCATTGTTGCTATGAGTTTATTGATTGCTAGTCTCGTAAAAACCGTCCAACAGTTTAATGCGGCCATCCCCATTATAGCCATAAGTATGGCCATGATCGGAGGAGCCTACTGGCCCCTAGAAATTGTAGAATCAGATGTCATGCTCAAGCTAGCCGAAATCATGCCGATTAAATATGGAATTGATTTGTTAAATGGAATAGCAATTTATAATTTACCCTTAGAAGAATTACTTAAGCCCTTAAGTATACTTTTATTAATGGCTGTGCTTATGATGGGGCTCGGAATTCACTTTATGGAGCGAAGGCATTTATAAAGGAATGTAAAGAGTCTTTGACATTTCGAGTGAGGTATGAACAATGATTACATGGATTGTCCCATTGCTTGTTGGACTTATTTTATTTTGGGTAATTGGATTTTTAACAGGGGAAAGGGATTATGGATCTAAAGGCGATGAATGACTAACTTTTATTAAGTAAAATAGCCATCGTAAGAAGTTGGATCTTACTGCTTGTGTTTTTCGTTATTAATTATTTTGATTTCTTTCAGTTAAATAATGAGGAGCTTGCCCTCATTCCTTTTAAATATCCAGAGTTGTTTTATCTGCTCCTTGCCTTTATTAGCTATTTTATTTATCAAAGAAGGATGAGTGGGCGTGGAAAATAAAATTTTAGAGCTGAGGAAGGCAAAGGGCTTTACCCAGGATAAGTTAGCGTAAAAGTGCAAGCTATCAAGGCAGACCATCAATGCTATTGAAAATGATCGTTATGGTCCAACACTACAGCATGCTTTTACCATGGCTAAAGTATTAGAAACCAAGGTTGATGATTTGTTTAAGCCCTAGAATTTTGACCATAAAATATCCCGTCATTCTCATAAGGGGAGGACGGGACATTTTCCATTTGAAATTGTTTACTTTGCAATAGCTCCTCTTTCTATAAGTGCTTCTCAAACCATCCGACAATGTGGTTAAGTCGTTCCATCCGCATGTCCGGATTACCGCTTCGGCTTAGTTCATGATTTGCTCCAGGGAAGCGAACAAATTTTACGTCTTTACGCAAATGCTTGAGAGCGATAAAGAGTTGCTCTCCTTGCTCCACGGGACAACGGTAATCAAGTTCACCGTGAACAATCAAGAGAGGCGTTTCTACGTTTTCAGCATATTTTAAAGGTGAAAACTCCCAAAGCTTCTTGGGATCTTCAAGCAAATCATAGCCGAGTTCCCATTTGGTGAAGAAGTAGCCAATATCGCTCACACCGTAAAAACTTAGCCAATTACTAATGGACCTTTGGGTGACCGCTGCTTTAAACCGATTGGTATGACCGACGATCCAGTTGGTCATAAAGCCACCATAACTTCCACCCGTTACCCCCAGCCTATCTTCATCAATAAAACTAAAGTTTTCTAAGGCATAATCAACCGCAGACATGAGATCCGTATAATCACTACCTCCATAATCACCCCGGACAGCATCGACGAACTTTTGTCCATATCCATGACTTCCCCGAGGGTTCGTATAAAGAACCACATAGCCCTTGGCAGCCAGGAGTTGCATCTCATGGAAGAAGGTTTGCCCGTACATAGCATGAGGTCCACCATGAACTTCTAAGACGAAGGGATATTTTTTCCCCTCTTCAAACCCATAGGGCTTCAATAACCAACCTTGAATTTCCCAACCATCTTCTGCGGTGATTGTCAGTTCTTCCGGCTCACTTAAAGAAATTTCATCTAAGAAGGGATTGGCCTTGGTTAATCTTTTCGGCTCAGAGGCTGAAGAATCTAATAAATAAAAATCTCCCTGTTCTGTCGGAGAACTGATCCCTAAAATAAACTGTGAATGATTCTGGTCATAAGCAAAACCGAAAACATGATTATTATCATCGTATAAGACGGTGCGTTCCCCGGAAATAGACACTTGGTTTAGAGTTGTCTTACCATCATAGGTGGCGATAAAGTAGAGCTTATCCCCAGACTCATCCCAAACTGGACCCGTAGTTGAAGCGCCAATTCGCATATCCCCAATCATTAAATCACCCAGCTGGAAGTCCCAGTCTTCACTTAGATTTTTCTTATCCTTTGTTTCAATATCAAAAAGAAGTACTTTTGCTAGGGTAGCTCCGTCAAATTCATAAGCATGGCCAAAGCAGACGATGCTTTTTCCATCGGGAGAAAATCTAGCATTTCCGTAAGCTCCAGCTTCTTCGGTAAATTGAGAGATTTCCTTGCTCGCAAGATTTAGAAGGTATAAATGGGAAACAAGTTCATAATCGGAATCTTCACTTAGATTTGCACTAAATAAAACTTTTCCACCGCAAGGGGAGATATCCTGTAAATGATGATCGTGTTCTCCCTTTGTTAATTGGGTAAAGCTCTCTTCCTTTAGGTCATAGGATACAATTTGCTGATTACGGTCATCTAAATGGAAACCACGAGCATCAGATTTATGCTTTAAGCGGTCGATAATAATTGGTTTCTTTTGTTTTTCTTCGGCTTCCTTTTTTCTTTCCTCTTTAGACAGCTCCTTTTGTTTTGTCACGTCAGCATCAGACTCTAAGGCTGCCTGGAAAATAATTTTACTGCCATCCTTAGACCACTTAGGAGAGCTTGCTCCATATGTGAAATGGGTTAATTGGCTAGCTTCACCACCATCTGTTGCTAGAAGCCATATTTGTGATGTCCCGCTTCGGTTGGATTGAAAAGCAATGCTCTTACCATCCGGTGAATAGCGTGGCTGGCTATCTCTGTTACTAGCTCCAGTCCATTTTGTCGGTTGATCCTCCCCTAGCTTATGGACATATAAATGGCTTTCATATTCCTTCTTATCGTTTATTCTTGTGCTAACGAAGGCATAAGAATCACCCTTTGGATGAAATTGTGGATCACTATGCAGATTGAATTTTAATAGGTCTTCCGTTGTAATAGGTCTTTCTTCACTCATTTTATCGTCCTCCTCTAGAGATTTAAGTAAATATACTGAACATTTTTTCTAATATTAAACTATTTCGAGTTCCTAATCAATAAAAAAAGACTAAAAAAGTAGGATTCTATTAAAACAGAATCCTACACTAAAAAATTAATAATCTACAAAACTATACGGTTTCGGCAATTTTGTTTATTGTAATATGAGCATCTTCTTCGTAAGCTGCCTGTAATTGACGAGTAATTGGACCTGGTTTTCCGTCCTTAACCTGCCCCTCATCTACCTTGACAATCGGCATGACTTCAGCTGTTGTACTTGTTAGGAACATCTCATCAGCAGAAGGAATGTCATCTAAGCTAAAGGCTTCCTCGACAATAGGGATATTCAGCTTTTTAGCGATTTCAAAGACTTTCATTCTTACACAACCACGTAAAATTCCATTTGTTGCAGGGTGTGTGTAAATGGACCCATCCCTAATCAGAAAGACGTTAGATGAGCTAGCCTCTGTTACCCTACGATCCTTATGGAGAATGGCTTCAAAACAGCCTTGCTCCTTTGCAGCTTGCTTAGCAAGTACGTTTGGGAGTAGATTCAGACTCTTGATATAGCATAGGTCCCAGCGGATGTCTTCAGTCGTGATGACGGAGACTCCCTTTTGTAGATACTTTAGGTTCCTTGGTAAATCTTCGATATATGCGTAGAAGTTTGGTTCAACAGATTCTTCTGGAAATACGTGATCTCTCGTTACAGACCCTCGACTAGCTTGTAGGTAAATTTTACCGTCGACTGTCATATTGTTTTCTGTAATCAGTTTTTCTAAGAGACTAATCATTTCTTCTAGGCTGTAATCTAATGATAGTTTGATTGCTTCGGCGGATGTAAAGAGTCGCTCGACGTGTTCTTGTAATAGGTGGGTTTTCCCATTATAAATTCGAATAACCTCGTAAACTCCGTCACCAAACTGTAAACCTCTTTCTTCAAAAGGGTAAGTTAATTTATCTTTATGAGCGAAGGATTTTTGTGATAAAACGATTGGATATACTGCCATTTTATTTCGCCTCCTTATCTACCTATATATTAACGATAATCCTCATTTTTGTAAACGTAATGGTTTACATGGATTTTGTATTTTAAAAAATATAAAATTTGCTATCAATATGATAATATAAATAGTGTAAATGCTATATTATATACATTTATTGTATTGTATTCATGGGAAGTTTGAATGATTATCTTTTAAGGGGTTTTCATTATGGATATCAAGAAATTTAAAAAAGATATCATCACATATAGTAAGGAAATTGGTATTGATAAAATCGGCTTTGCTTCGGCGGACTCTTTTACGGAATTGAAGGATCGTCTTGAGCGTCAGCAGGAGCTAGGTTATTATTCGGGCTTTGAGAAGGGGTCGGTTAAAGAACGGACAGAGCCTACTGTCCTACTTCCTGAGGCCAAGTCGATCATTTCTATTGCCTTAGCCTATCCTTCGAAGATTAAAAATCCACCGAAAAGTACAAGAGAAAATCGGCGGGGGATATTTTGCAGGGCTTCCTGGGGAATGGATTATCACCATGTACTTCGGGATCGTTTGGCAAAATTAAAGGAGTTTATTAAAAGCCGTTACCAAGAGTTGGAAAGTAAAATTATGGTAGATACGGGGGAGTTATCAGACCGAGCAGTAGCCGAAAGGGCTGGAATTGGCTTTAGTGGGAAGAATACTTTAATTATTACGGAAGAATTTGGTTCCTTCGTGTATTTGGGAGAGATTATTACCAACATTCCTTTTATTCCGGATCAAGCCGTGGAAGACAGCTGCGGTGATTGCACTAGATGTTTAGATGCTTGCCCGACAGGAGCTCTTGTTAATCCAGGTCAATTAAATGCTCAGCGTTGCTTGGCATTTTTAACTCAAACTAAGGATTTTCTACCGGATGAATTTAGAGATGTTCTAGGAACAAGAATTTACGGTTGTGATACTTGTCAGGCAGTCTGTCCTAGAAATAAGCAAATTGATTTTCACCTCCACGAGGAATTCGAGCCAGAACCGGAAGTGGCTAAACCCAAGCTAAAACCAATGTTAAGGGTTTCAAATCGCGATTTTAAAAAGAAGTTTGGTCATGTGGCTGGCTTTTGGCGGGGGAAGAATCCTCTTCAGAGGAATGCTATGATTGCCTTAGCCCATTTTAGGGATGAGACGGCTGTTGAGGAATTGACTGCTGTGATGAAGGAAGATGTTCGTCCAATGATTCGAGGAACAGCGGCCTGGTCTTTAGGTAAGATTGGAAGTGTTGAAGCCTTTGAAGCCATAGAAGAGGCTCTAGAAAGGGAAAAGGATGAAAGGGTTATTTTCGAAATGGAAAAAGGTTTAGCCTTTAAAGAAGGGAGTGTGAACTAAGATGTCGACTACACTTTATTACAGTACCATGGACGCTCCAACGGGACCTTTAACAATCATTGCAAGCGAGGAAGATATTATCCGAGCTGACTTCGGAAGCTTAGAGGAAGTAAAAGAGAAGGCCCTTGCTTGGTTTGAACGCTATTTTGGTGAGGTCATTTTTCTCCCTTCAGAAGGACAGACCGAAGAAGCGGAAAAACAACTTCGAGAATATTTTGTTAAGGAGCGAGAGAGTTTTTCCCTTCCCTTTAAATTGTACGGTACAAACTTTCAAAAATCGGTTTGGAAAAGTATTGAAGAGAAGCTAGCTTATCGAGAAACCTGTAGTTATAAAGAAGTCGGTGAACAAATTAATAATGTAAAGGCTGTGCGGGCTATTGGTGGGGCTTTAAATAAAAATCCAATCTCCATTATTATCCCCTGCCACCGGGTGATTGGTTCTAGCGGAAGTTTAGTTGGGTATGGCGGTGGTCTAGATGCCAAGTCATATTTATTAAATTTAGAATATGAAAGCTAATCCTCCTCATATATATCATAAGGGGAGGTATACTGGGATGAAGGAATATTGGCTAGCAGTCATAAGTAAGGAAGGGAAGGAAAAATGGTTAGAAAGAAAGCTCGAGCTAAGTAAAAAGCGGGAGGCAGAGATTGTTCGCTATAAACTGAAGGGAGCTAAATTCCGTCAGCATGCTTATGATGGGATGAGGGAGGTTCACTATCTGTTAAAAGCACATTTTTTAATCAAGCAAAAAGGCAGCTTTTATATAGAAGAAAATATCATACCTTATGTTTTACAGGAAAAAGATGGTCGAAAGATTCATCGTCTTATCGAAAAACAAAAGCTAGCCTTGAAAGACATAGAGCTTGAAAGAGGGAAAGAGATGAAGGCCAATGAATTTGTAAGAGCCTACGATCGAAGGGCGGCTGTTGGCTACGCAAATCGCTGGTGGAATGATTATAATCCAGCATATCCAAGCTTTGACAATGATTGTACGAATTATGTCTCCCAATGTTTAAGAGCTGGCGGCGCCCCTATGACAGGAATGCCCAAAGGGGAAGTCGGTTGGTGGTATGAAAGGGATAAATGGAGTTACAGTTGGTCTGTCGCCCATTCCCTTCGTTGGTATTTGAGTGGGGCGGAATCAGGTCTCATTGGAGTTGAAGTGGATGTAGCTGAAAAGTTGCTTCCAGGAGATGTAATTTGTTATGATTTTGAAGGTGATAATCGCTGGGATCATACAACGATTGTGGTGGCTAAGGATGCTGAAGGTATGCCCTTGGTGAATGCCCACACTAATAGCAGTAGGAATCGTTATTGGTCCTATGAAGATTCCTTAGCATGGACGCCGAATATTAAGTATAAGTTTTTTACCATAAAAATTGTCTAAGAAGAGATAGGGGTTTCAGTCATGGGTTTACACATTGTTTTATATCAACCAGAAATACCAGCCAACACGGGTAATATTGCCCGAACATGCTTGGGAACAGATACGACCTTACATTTAATTCATCCACTTGGCTTTGAAATTACTGACAAACGCTTAAAGCGTGCCGGACTGGATTATTGGCACCGAGTAAAGGTGAAGGAATATATGGGGATTGAGGAGTTATTCAAGTCTTATCCTGAGGCTTGCTTTTATTTTGTCGAAGACTATGGTGATCAAGTATATTCAGATATGGATTATAGTAGGAAAGATGGGGAGATTTTCTTCGTTTTTGGTCAGGAAACGAAGGGAATTCCTGAATCTTTATTAAAGAAGAACCAGGAAAGATGTATAAGAATACCTATGGGACCTGATGTGCGATCTTTAAATTTATCGAATTCAGCAGCCCTTGTATTATATGAAGCCTTAAGGCAACAAGCTTTTCCTAAACTAAAATAAAAAAGTCGTCAGGTAAAGGAAGATTTAGTAGCCTTACTTGACGACTTTTATATTATTGGTTCTTTTTTGGAACTCCAGGTTTTGCTTCGTAAGCTGACGTTAAACAAGATGTTAAAAAGACGAGCATTACTCCAATGATAAGTGCAATATTCATTGATAGTCCCTCCATTAATAATCATACTTAAATTAAGTATACATTAAAGAAGTTAGAATGTGAATAATTATGTGTATCTCCTTTTATACAAAATGGTTAGAAAAGCTTGCAGACTTTATGAGTAAGGGCTTACATAGACCTTTTTCCCCTTAATGAGAGATAATAGTTGATGAAGTCCCTTGGCAGTTCTATAATAGTACTTGGATGAAATATAGCCGTTTTGAACGGAAAAGTTAACTCTAATTGGGGGTATAAATGGTGACGTTAAAGGGAGAATCGACAGGGAGGTTTTGGGAGAGCTTCCATGGACCAAACATGGGGTATGTTGAAGAGCAATATGAATTGTTCCAGGAAGATCCCGATTCGATAGATCCATCGGTTAAGGCAATGTTTGAAGAACACGGAGCACCTACTTGGTTATTTGAATCTGGAGCGGATTCAGCAAAGGGTGAGGGTATTTCTTTACAGGATATCAAAAAGTTTTCCCAAACGATGAAATATATCGAAGCGATTAGACACCAAGGACATGAAGAAGCAGATATTTACGCAGTAGGTAAGAGGAACGGAAAATCAAATCTTCTTGATCCAGCAACTCACGGATTAAGTAAAGAAGATTTAATGAGCATCCCAGCAAGTCATGTATGGGAGGATGCTCCAAGTAATATTCATACAGCCTATGAAGCTGCACAGTACTTAAAAGAAGTTTATACTGGCACAATTTCCTATGAATATAATCACCTAACAAATGTAGATGAACGAAAATGGTTACAAGATGCTATTGAAAAGAAAAGTTACTTAAGGACTCTTGGAAATGAGGAGAAAGAAGCCTTATTATCTAGACTCGTTGAAGTAGAAGGTTTCGAAGAATTCTTGCAAACTACCTTTGTAGGACAGAAGAGATTTTCTATTGAAGGTTTAGAAACCATGGTTCCAATCTTAGATAAGATTGTTGAGAAAGCAAATGATGATCAAATTGATAAGGTTATGATGGGAATGGCACACAGAGGACGTTTAAGTGTCTTGGCCCATGTCCTTGATTTACCCAAGGATACTTTGTTAGCTCAATTCCAACATTCTTCTGATGAGAACTTTGCGACAAATTCAGATGCTGATCCGCTTGGAACAGGTTGGACAGGCGACGTTACTTATCACTTTGGTGGAGAAAGGGAAATTACGAGTGAGTCGGGTCATAAGACAACTGTAAAGATGGCCCATAACCCATCCCACCTTGAGTATGTGAATCCAGTAGTCGCTGGATTTACTAGAGCTGCCCAAGATGATCGAAGTGAAAAGGGCTATCCTAAACAAGATTTAAACAAGGCTTTCAGTGTTCTTGTTCATGGAGATGCAGCCTTTATTGGTGAGGGGATTGTCCCCGAATCTATTAACCTAGGTGGAATCAAAGGATATCACACAGGTGGAACGATTCATCTCATTGCTAATAACTTAGTCGGTTATACGACAACTCAAGAGGAAGGTCGCTCAACACGTTATTCTAGTGACTTGGTAAAAGGATTTGAAATACCAGTCATTCATGTAAATGCTGACGATCCTTTAGCTTGTGTGGCCGCAGCTTTAATAGCTTATGAATATCGTAAGAAATTTAAGAAAGACTTTTTAATAGATTTAGTCGGTTATCGTCGTTACGGACATAATGAAATGGATGAGCCGAGAACGACCCAACCTGTATTATATAAGCAAATTGATGAGCATCCTACCATTGTAGAATTGTTTGAGCAGGAATTGCTTATAGAAGAACTGATTACAGAAACGACAAAAGAAGAGATGCAGTCTAAGGTAAAGGAAAGCTTACAAAAGCAATATGAAAGCTTATCCGTCGAACCTACTCCTTCATTAGATTCGAAGGCAACTCCTGAAGAAGTACAAGTAAACCCTGATTATGATACGGCTGTTTCTTTAGATGTTCTTCAAAAATTAAATGAAGAAATGTTAGAAAGACCAGAGGGATTCCAGCAATATCGTCGATTAAATCGTGTATTCAACCGTAGGAAGAATCTCTTTGAAAAAGAGAATTCCAAGGCCGATTGGGGAATGGGAGAGGCCCTTGCTTATGCTTCTATCCTTAAAGACGGAATTCCAATTCGTTTAACAGGTCAAGACTCTGAGCGTGGAACCTTTGCTCATAGACATATGGTTTTACATGATGCGGAAACAGGAGAAAAGTATTGCTCCTTACATGGTTTAGAAGAGGCCAAGGCTTCCTTTGATATTCATAATAGTCCACTATCAGAAGCGGGGGTTCTCGGTTTTGAATACGGCTATAGTGTACATTCGGATGAGACCTTAGTTATTTGGGAAGCGCAGTTTGGTGACTTCGCCAATGTGGCCCAGGTTATTTTCGATCAGTTTATCTCCGCTGCGAGAGCAAAGTGGGGAGATATATCTAATATGGTCATGTTACTCCCACATGGATATGAGGGTAATGGACCGGAACACTCTAGTGCTCGTTTGGAAAGGTTCTTACAAATGGCTGGAGAATATAACTGGACAGTTGCTAATGTAACATCCTCAGCCCAACTCTTCCATCTACTAAGAAGACAGGCTATGATGAAGGGCAAGGCAGAAGCAAGACCTTTAGTGGTTATGTCACCTAAGAGTTTGCTTCGTAGCCAACGTGCTGCTTCAGCTGCAGAGGAATTTACAGATGGAAAGTTCGAACTGGTCCGTCAGCAACCAAATTTACGAGTAAGTAAAAAGAATGCTAAAAGATTACTACTAGGTTCAGGAAAGGTCATGGTCGATGTTGAAGAAGCCATTGAAAAATCCGAGGATAGTTTCAATTGGTTAAGAGCCTTACGAATTGAGCAATTATATCCTTTCCCTGCTGAAGAGTTGAAGAAAGAGTTGGCCCAGCTTCCAAACTTAGAGGAAGTTGTCTGGCTACAAGAAGAACCAAAGAATATGGGTGCTTGGAGCTTTATCGCTGAGCAAATCCAGGATTTATTAAAGGAAAATCAAAAATTACGCTATATAGGCAGATCAAGGCGATCAGCGCCGTCTGTCGGAGAACCAAACATCCACAGAGTAAAACAAGCGGAAATTGTTGAAGAGGCAATTAATCCAAATAAAGGAGGAAATTCAAGTGAAGGAAATTAGAGTCCCTGAACTTGCAGAGTCGATTACAGAAGGTACTATTTCAGAGTGGCTTGTTCAAAAGGGTAATCAAGTAAATCAAGGTGATCCAATTGTAGAACTTGAAACGGATAAGGTAAATATCGAGGTGAACTCGGATTATACAGGTGTTTTATCAGAAGTACTCTTCGATGAAGGGGAAGACGTTGCAGTAGGTGACGTTATTGCCAAGGTCGATGAAAGCGGTGAAGCAAGTGCTACACCAGCAGAATCAAAGGAAGAAGCACCGAAAACCGAGGAGAAAGCTGAAGAAGCTCCGGCAAAGAAAGAAACAGAACAAGCTCAAGAAGATAAGACATCAGAAACTCCGGATGTAATTGCTTCACCAGCAGCACGTAAGCGCGCAAGAGAATTAGGTATTGATTTAAGTGCTGTACAGACGAGAGATCCTTTGGGCCGAATTCGTCCTGAAGATGTCGAGGCAGCTAAAGCAGCAGAAAGTAAGCCAGCAGCCAAGGCGGCAGCACCAGCTCCTGAGAAGACAGAATTTGAAAAGCCTGTCGAAAGAGAGCGCATGTCCCGTCGTCGTCAAACAATTGCTAAGCGCTTAGTAGATGCTCAGCATACAGCAGCTATGTTAACTACCTTTAATGAAGTAGATTTAACGGAAGTAATGAAGCTAAGAAACCTTCGTAAAGACGACTTCTTTGAGAAGAACGATGTGAAGTTAGGTTTTATGTCCTTCTTTACCAAGGCTGTTGTAGGAGCACTTAAGGAATTCCCACTTCTTAACGCAGAAATTCAAGGCGATGAAATTGTTAAGAAATTATTCTATGATATTGGTATTGCTGTTTCTACAGAGGAAGGTTTAGTTGTTCCTGTAGTAAGGGATGCAGATAAACTAGACTTTGCAGGAATTGAGCAAGGTATTATGGATTTAGCGATCAAGGCTAGAGACAATAAGTTATCCTTAGACGACCTACAAGGTGGAACCTTTACAATTACAAACGGTGGAATCTTCGGTTCTATGTTATCCACACCGATTTTAAACGCACCACAAGTAGGAATCTTAGGTATGCACAATATTCAAAAGCGTGCTATGGTCATGCCGGATGATTCAATCGAAGTTCGTCCAATGATGTATATCGCATTATCCTATGACCACCGTATCGTTGACGGAAAAGATGCTGTACGCTTCTTAGTCCGAGTCAAGGAAATGTTAGAAGATCCATATGATTTATTACTTCATGGATAATCAGCTTTAAATATATATAAATGAATAATAGAGGACGTTAGTGGAAAGTTAGTAATCATCCTGATGAGGGATTACTAGAAAACGACTAGCGTCTTTTTTTTGGAGATTTTTTAAAAGGCTAATCCCTCTCTGTCATAAGCTTTTCAGGTCGGGGAAATAATAAAAGATAAATTCGACAACTTTATTATTTGCCTTTTAAACTAAAACCGAATATTATTGTAGATGTTCCTTATTAATATTCGTGAATGAGGTGGACTTTTTGAATGGTTTTTTTAAGTTAGAGGAAAACAATACAAATATCCGAACGGAAGTAATCGCAGGGATTACAACCTTCTTAACAATGGTCTACATCGTTGTTGTTAATCCTTCAATATTATCCGCAGCAGGAGTTCCAATGGATCAGGTATTTATGGCCACAGTTATTGCAGCTGTCATTGGAACCCTATCTATGGCGTTATTTGCTAATTATCCAATTGCTATTGCACCAGGTATGGGATTGAATGCTTACTTTACAAGCGTTGTCTTGACCCATGGAATATCCTATCAAATTGTATTTGGTACCGTCTTTTTAGCCGGAATTATTTTTATCTTACTAAGTTTAACAAAATTACGAGAAACCTTAATCAAGGCAATTCCAGTGCCACTAAAATTTGGAATTACCTCTGGAATTGGTCTTTTCATTGCCTTCTTAGGCCTGAAAATGTCCGGGATCATCGTACCAGATGAAGAGACAATGGTAACCCTAGGTAATTTACATGATCCAGTTACCGGTCTAACCTTAATAGGCTTATTAATTACCTTAATTTTAATGGCTAGAAGAGTAAGAGGTGCTTTATTTATTGGAATGATCCTTACTGGAATTATTGGTTACTTCACCGACCAATTGCATTTTACCAAGGTCGTTTCAGCCCCACCAAGTCCTGTCTTTTTTGAGCTTGATATTGCTGGAGTATTCTCCCATGGTTTGTATGCTGTTGTCTTTGCCTTTTTATTAGTTACTATCTTTGATACGACAGGGACCATGATCGGAGTAGCAGAACAAGGTGGCTTTATGAGGAAGGACGGAACTTTTCCTAGGGTAAGACCTGCTCTCTTAGCTGACGCAACTGCAACAACTGTCGGAGCCATGTTTGGTACCAGTCCATCAACAGCTTATGTAGAATCGACATCAGGGGTTGCAGCTGGGGGGAGGACAGGCTTAACATCAGTTGTTGTTGCAGGTTTGTTCGGATTATCAATCTTTTTCTTCCCCATCGTCCAAGCAATCGCCAATTTACCAGCAATTACTGCCCCAATCCTAATTATTGTTGGATGCTTTATGATGGAGGGACTAGCAAGGATTAATTGGAAATCCTTTGATGAAGCTTTTCCTGCCTTTGTTATTATTTTAACTATGCCTTTAACATCTAGTATTGCCACAGGAATTGCAGTTGGATTTATATCTTATCCTGTATTAAAGCTAGTGACTGGTAAGGCTAGAGAGGTACATTGGTTATTGTATATTTTTGGTCTGATTTTCTTCTTACAAATGGCTTTTCTCCCAGGTTTATAAAATTCAGCTATTAAATTGTAAGATCAGTCAAATCGGATTATATTTATCCATTACTAGAGTCAAAATCGTGTTAGTATGGACGAAGAGCTTGAAAATGAACTTGCCAGCTTGATTAGCTTGGCAAGTTTTTTC
>Ga0079226_10001987_pt1 | contig 15691 bp, 15 predicted proteins | sample Poulit2014_FD_76345 | JGI IMG/M metagenome (GOLD analysis project Ga0079226, IMG submission 76345) | Agricultural soil microbial communities from Georgia to study Nitrogen management - Poultry litter 2014 | ecosystem: Environmental > Terrestrial > Soil > Agricultural land | place: USA: Georgia...
TTGTTTTAATCCTAAAGTTCCCACCTCATCAGCATAATAATCTTTATCTGTGTTGATAAATTTAATATGTTGTCCTTTTTTAATACTTCCATTATACACCCGGAAATAAGTTTCTACTCCTCTAAAAGGATTATAAACCGAATCAAAAATTAAAGCCCTTAAAGATTCTTCTGGATTTCCTTCAGGAGCAGGAATTCTTTCAATAATTGCTTTTAAAATATCTTCAACTCCTTGTCCTGTTTTTGCACTTGCCAAAATGATTTCTTCATGTTCACAACCCAATAAATCTACTAAATCATCAGAAGCTTCTTCCACATTTGCACTGGGAAGATCTACTTTATTTAAGATTGGAATAATTTCCAAATCGTTTTCTAAAGCTAAATATAAGTTTGAAATTGTTTGCGCTTGAATTCCTTGTGCAGCATCAACAATCAATAAAGCGCCTTCACAAGCCGCTAAGGATCTGGAAACTTCATAAGAAAAATCTACGTGCCCAGGCGTATCGATTAAATTGAGAATATAATCTTGCTCTTCAAATTTATAATCCATTTGAATAGCTTTACTTTTAATAGTAATTCCACGTTCACGCTCTAAATCCATACTGTCTAAAAGCTGATCTTGTTTTTCTCGATCTGTTACTGATCCTGTTGCATCCAACAATCGATCAGCCAACGTACTTTTTCCGTGATCAATATGAGCTATAATACAAAAATTACGAAAGTGTTTCATCATACTTAATTCCAATTTCAAAATCCTGATTCGGCAAAAGCTACAAATATAAGCTTTTTATCATAGACTTAAAGATAAAGAATAAGTATGTATTTTTCAGTGCTAAAAAAAAATTATTTTTTAACTTCTTAAATTTTTCTTATCACACAAAACCTTATTCCTCTTTCTTTGTATATTGATTTTAAACCTTTTATAAAATATTTTCAAGATGTCTAATAAATTTAAAGTAGGAGATAAAGTAAGCTGGAATTCTGAAGCTGGAAGAGTTTCTGGAAAAATCATTAAGGTTCACACCCAAAACTTTCAATATAAAGGATATACCCACCACGCTTCAAAAGAAAAACCTCAATATGAAATCAAAAGCAGTAAAACTGATCATATTGCTGCACATAAAGGATCAGCTTTGACAAAAATTAAATGAAAAATTGATTTTTATTTCATTCAAATCAACTTCTCTTGGCTGAAGTATGATAATATTTACGACTTTTGTCTTTTGAAAAACAGTTTAAAACCATAAGAAAATGCACATTTATAACATCACTTTTAATATTGAAGAAAGTGTTCATCAAGAATGGTTGCAATGGATGAAAGAAGAATATATTCCTGAAATGTTGGCAACAGGAAAATTTTCCCAAGCTTTGATGAGTAAAGTTTTAGTAAATGAAGAAATGGGTGGAATCACTTATTCTGTGCAATATCAAACCAAAGATCGAAAAACATTAGATCTTTATTATCAAGAAGATGCAGAAAGATTGCAGAAAAAGCTACTGCGTTTTAAAGATAAAGTTGTTTATTTTAATACAGAAATGAAAATCATCCATAAAAGATGAAAAAAAGAAGAGGAAAATATCAAAAAAATCAACGTTCAACAGATCCTGTAAGAGCGAAAAAATTCTTAGGTCAACATTTCTTAAAAGATGAAAATATTGCGCGCAGAATTGGAGAGAGTATTTCTCTTGCGCAAACTAAAAATCTATTAGAAATCGGTCCTGGAACTGGTGTTTTAACCAAATATCTTTTGCAAAAACCTTGGAATTTAAAAGTGATGGAATTGGACAGAGAGTCTGTTGCTTATTTACACAGAGATTTTAAACAAGAAAATTTTCAAATTTCTGACAAGGATTTCACCATTATTGAAGCTGATTTTTTAAAGTTTAATTTAGCTGATATTTTCCCTGAGGAAGAATTTGCAATAATTGGAAATTTCCCTTATAATATTTCTTCTCAAATTTTATTTAAAACCATAGAAAACCGAGAAAGAATTCCTGTTTTCAGCGGCATGTTTCAAAAAGAAGTTGCCAAAAGAATTTGTGAAAAACCAGGCAGCAAAGCTTATGGAATTTTATCTGTTTTAACCCAAGCTTTTTATGAAGCGGAATATCTTTTTACTGTTCCACCTGGGGTTTTTTCTCCTCCACCAAAAGTGGATAGCGGTGTTTTAAGATTGATTAGAAAAGAAAACTTTCAATTGGATTGTGAAGAGAAATTATTTTTTAAAGTAGTGAAAAAATCTTTTCAGCAAAGAAGAAAAACTTTGCGAAATAGTTTGAAATCTTTTCAGCTTTCAGAAGCGCTAAGAGCAAATCCTATTTTTGATAAACGCCCAGAAAGATTAAGCGTTGAAGAATTTATCAGTTTAACCAACTTGATCAGTCAAGACTAAAGCAAAGGATTTTTCCGATTGGCTTTCTTTTCTGCTTTTCGCTTTTTTTCTTGTAAACGCTTTTCATGGTATTTTTTCCTGGCTTTACTTTTTTTCGCTTTTTCACAGGTTTTAAAGCTTTCTTTAGCAATTTTAAAAATCTTTGATTTACGATTTCTTTGTTTTGATGTTGACTTCTGGTTTCTTCACTGGAAAGCTGAAAAACTCCAGCTTTAGTTATGTATTTTGCTAATCTTTTTTCTAAAAGCTGAATTTGTTTTTCTGTAAAAACAACAGTGTTTTTTATTTCCCATTCCAAAGTGATTTTAGAATGCGTTTTATTGGCATGTTGCCCGCCTGGACCACCGCTTAAAGAAGCTTTATAAGCTAATTCTTCTAAAAGTTGTTTTTCGTTAAAATTCATTTTGTTTAGATTTTCTTATAAAACTTAATGAAAATATTTTTTATACTAAGCTATTTATAAGATTAAATTTCCCTCAAATAAAAAACGGTTTTTGATAAAAAATCATCAAAAACCGTTTTATTTTTTAAATCTTATTTTCTTAAGCTCTGATTGCTCTGTTTAAAACCAAATCTATATAAAGATTTATTTTATTTTTTAAATCTTTTCGTTTTACGATAAAATCTAAAAATCCTTTTTCTAATAAAAATTCAGAAGTTTGAAAACCTTCTGGCAAGTCTTGTCCTGTGGTATCTTTCACCACTCTTGGTCCTGCAAAACCTATCATTGCACCAGGTTCTGAGATATTAATATCTCCTAACATTGCAAAAGATGCGGTGGTTCCTCCTGTGGTTGGATCTGTGGAAAGAGAAATATAAGGAATTCCTGCTTCGGTTAATTGTCCAATTTTTACAGAAGTTTTTGCCATTTGCATCAAAGATAAAACTGCTTCCATCATTCTTGCTCCTCCTGATTTTGAAATAATCAGTAAAGGAGTTTTGTTTTTCAAGCAATAATCTACTGCTCTTGCAATTTTTTCTCCTACTACAGAACCCATAGATCCGCCAATAAAGCTAAAATCCATACAAGCAATAACCAAGTTTTCTCCTTTAGATTTTCCTACTGCTACGCGAATAGCATCTGTAAATCCGGTTTTTTCTTGTGCTTGTTTTATGCGATCGGTGTATTTCTTTTTGTCTTCAAATTTCAAAGGATCTTTAGAAGACAAGTTTTTATCTAATTCTTTAAATTTATTATTGTCAAAAAGAATTTCAAAATATTCTGTACTTCCAATACGCACATGATAACCATCTTCTGGGCTAACATATAAATTTTCCTTCAGCTCTTCAGCATCTACCACTTTCCCGGTAGGAGATTTATACCACAAACCTTTAGGAATATCTTTTTTGTTTTTCGTATCGGTTTGAATTCCTTTTTCTTTTCGTCTAAACCAAGCCATAGATTTATTATTATCAATTATTTTTTTCTTTGATTTTTAGATTTTTATTTTCTGATAAAATCTTTTTGTCAAAGAATTATTTAGCAAATTTACTAATTATTTGCTTAAGGCATCAATACAATTCAAGTCTTCAAAAGCTTTTTCAAGTCTTTTTCTGAAAGATTCTTCTCCATGACGCAACCAAACTCTTGGGTCATAATACTTTTTGTTAGGCGCATCTTCATCTTCTGGATTCCCGATTTGGGATTGTAAATATCCTTCATGTTTATCCATATAATCACGAACACCAGACATAAAAGCATATTGTAAATCTGTGTCAATATTCATTTTGATCACCCCATAATCAATAGCTTCTCTGATTTCTTCGAGGGAAGAACCACTACCGCCATGGAAAACTAAATCTAAATGATTGTGGGCTACATTATATTTTTCGCTCACATATTCTTGTGAATTTTTCAATATAATAGGACTTAATTTTACATTTCCTGGCTTGTAAACTCCGTGAACATTTCCGAAAGAAGCAGCAATCAAAATTTGATCAGAGATTTTTGTCAATTCTCCATAAGCATAAGCTACATCTTCTGGTTGTGTATATAGTTTTGAATTATCAATTCCTGTGTTGTCAACGCCATCTTCTTCTCCTCCAGTCATTCCTAATTCAATTTCAAGTGTCATTCCCAATTTTTTCATTCTCTTGAGATATTTTGCACTTGTTTCTACGTTTTCTTCTAAGCTTTGCGGACTTAAATCAATCATATGAGAACTGAATAATGGTTTTCCATATTTCTCATAGAATTTTTCTCCTGCGTCTAAAAGTCCATCTACCCAAGGTAAATTTTCTTTATGACAGTGATCTGTATGTAAAATTACAGTTACGCCATAAGCTTCTGCAAGTTCATGCACATGTTTTGCACCAGCAACAGCTCCTAAAATTGAAGCTTTCATGTTTTCATTGCTCAATCCTTTTCCTGCATTAAAAGAAGCGCCTCCGTTTGAAAATTGTAAAAATACGGGAGAATTAACTTTTGCTGCAGTTTCCAACACGGTGTTGATGCTGTTTGAACCAATCACATTGGCTGCTGGAAGTGCATATTTATGTTTTTTTGCGTGTTTAAGAATGGCTTGAACTTCTTTGCCGGTAGCCACTCCGGGCTTAAACTGGTGAGACATAATAAATTTTTGAAAATTTAAAATACAAATTTAAGAAAATAATTCTTCTAAAACGGGTAGTTTATCCCAACATTAAGAACTGAATTGGCAAAATTATAGTTTTGCAACCATTTTTTCTTATCATAAGCAGGGTCATAAGTCTTAAATCCTAAATCTAAACGAATGACAAAAAAATCAAAATCATATCTAAATCCAAATCCTGAACCCACTGCAAGTTCTTTTAAATCAGCAAAAGAAGAAAGTCTTGCTCTTTGATCTGTGGTGTTGTCTAAAACATTCCAAATATTTCCTACATCTACGAAAAATGCACTGTTTAAAGAAGCAAAAAGATTAAATCTGTATTCCATATTAAATCCTAATTTGAAATTTGCTTCGTTAAATTCGTTTGGCCCTCCACTGCTTCCTGGTCCTAAATCATAAGGTCGCCAACCTCTGTTGTCGTTTGATCCTCCTGCGAAAAAACTTCGCACAAAAGGAATACTATTAGAATTTCCATAAGGAATAGCAATTCCTGCCATGCCTTTTACTGCTAATATATTTTGATTTCCTAAATCCCAATGTTTTATAAAATCTACTTCTGTTTTGATGTATTGTGAAAAACGAACGCCAGAAATTCTATATTTATTTCCTGCATCTTTTTTACTGCCTACTGCTGAAGAAAGCAATCCTAAACTATTTCCTACAGCTTCTAAATGCAATCTGAATTGAGAAAACTCTTGATCATAAATATTTTCTCTGGTGTTTTTGGTGTAATAAAAACTGGCTCCAAAAATTAAGTTATTTTCTGTCAGTCGTTCTTTACGTTCTATTAAAGTATTGGCTTCTTCTTTTTCTTCATTGTTTAAATCAATGTCCATTCCTTGTTCTAAATCATCAATAAAAGCATTTGCCCCATCTGGAATAGTCAATCTCGGATTAGGACTTAAAATAGGATTTTCCTGTTCAAAATAATCCGGATTAATATCTTCTACATGATTTGCCGCAATTCTGTTTAATCTATCAAAAGAATTTCTATAAATATTGAAATAATTATTAGGGTTTAAATTCCTAACATATTGTAAATCAATAAGATTGAACAACAAAGATTGTTCTCGATCCGGTTTCCATCTATATGCAAATTTTCCGGTTAAGTTTTGTTTATCCAATCCAATATTGTGTTGTAAACTAACACCTGCGCTCAACATGGTAAAAGGCGACATGGTTTTCGGAATAATTCTTTCTAAATTAAATGGAGAAATAATTTTCGGAAAATTTAATTTTACATCCCCTCCTACTTCCCAAATATTAAAAAATCGATCTTGAGTAGTTACAGAAGCATCTTGAGAAGAACCAATACTTCCTCTTACCCCTATTTCTAAAGTTTCTAAACCATGAAAAATATTTCTAACCAAAAGTGAACTTCCCAATCGAATTCCAAAATCTTGAATATTACTTCGAGAAACATCTAAATCATAAGTTACTCCATATCTTTTTTTAGGTTTTAAAAATATATTTGCAATCAAATCTGTGTTTGTACTATCTCTTGGATCTTCCATAAATCGAATATCAGGATATTGAAAAATTCCAATATCACTCATCCTATCATAAGTTTGAGATCTGCTGATATCTTTATAAACATCTCCTTTTTTTATAAATACTGCATTGGTCAAAGCTTTGTGTTTATAAAGAGATTTTCCTGAACTATATAAAGTAAAATCATTGTATTGAAGACTATCTGTTATCGGTAATAATCCTTCATCGTCTTCATAATTTGTAAAAATATTTACATCGCTAATATGATGAACTTTAAAAGGAACGGTGTAAGTGCTGTCTTCGTCTTTTATTTCTCTATTGCTGATCACAGTTTCCACCAATGCTTTGTGTCCTGTGTCAATAGTATCTGCATTAAAAGTAATATTATCTTGATCAAAATAATACAATCCATTATTTCTAAAAAGTCGGGTCAACCGATTTCTTTCCCAACCCAATCTTCTGGCGTCAAATTGTTGCCCTTCTTTTATCAAAGATTTACTTAAATGTTTTTGATATAAAGAATCTACAACTTCGCTATCAATATTTGTAGTTAAAGAATCCAACACATAAGGTTGATGTCTTTCTATATGATATTCTACTCTTGCTCTTTTGTTTTTTAAAGTATCTATTTTATAAGTAGCTTCTGTGTTAAACCAACCTAAATTCCAATACCAAGCTTTTAATCTTTCTACAGAAGTTTCTGTTTTTTCTTCGCTGACAATCACAGGGGCTTCTCCCATTCTTTTTTTGAAGTTTTGCCAATCCACATAATTTTCTCCCATTCGCTCTACTTGTTTTTTAGAGAAAAAATTCACCCAGCGTTTTTCGCGTTTAGGTTTTTTTTCTAATCTGTGGTAAAAAAGAGAATCCGGATTTGGTTTTGCAGCATTATAAATAAATAATCTCAAAGGAAAATTTATCAGCGGTAAAGTTACATTGGGCTGTTGAGAAATTTGATCATAAACCTTTCGATCAGAAATACTTTCATCATCAACAAATACTTTATTTTTCGTCAATAAATGCTGATCTTCCTCTACTCGTTTTACAGCATTACACGAAAACAGGAGTATGGTCAGAATAAATAATAGTATTTTTGTCGAAGTAAGCTTCAAAAATAAATTAGTTTAAGACCCAAAAATACAAGTTTTATGCTCAGCAAAAACCAAATTAAATTAATTAACCAACTTAATCAAAAGAAATATCGAAAAAAGCATCGATTATTTTTTGCCGAAGGTATAAAAACTATCAAAGAATTGTTGAACTCTGCTTATGAACTTGAAGTTCTTTATACTACAGCTGATGTTTTATTTACACAAAATGCGAATACAGAATTAATTTCTGAAAAAGAATTAAAAAAAATCAGCAGTTTGAAAACTCCACAAACTGTTTTAGGGGTTTTTAAAATCCCTGAAAGAAAAATCAATTTTAATACTAAACTAAATGTTGTGCTTGATGGTGTTCGCGATCCTGGAAATTTGGGGACAATCATCAGACTTTGTGATTGGTTTGGAATTAAACAACTGATTTGCTCTTCAGATTCTGTTGATTGTTATAATCCGAAAACTGTTCAAGCCACTATGGGTTCTTTAGCCAGAGTTGATGTAATCTATACAGATTTAGCTGATTTTTTAAGCCAAACTGATTTGCCTGTTTTTGGAACTTTTATGAATGGAAAAAATATTTATAAAGAAAATTTACCAAAAGAAGGAATCATCGTTTTAGGAAATGAAGCCAATGGAATTTCTAAAAATATTGAAAATCATATTCAGCATAAAATTACCATTCCTCAATTTGGAGAACTCAGAGAAACAGAAAGCTTAAATGTTGGTACAGCCACCGCTATTGTATTGAGTGAATTTTTAAGAAGCTAATTTTATTTCAGATGAAAAATTTAAAAATACTTCTTTTATTTATAGGAGTTATAGCAAATTTCACTTTCAGTTTTGCCCAAACAGAAAAAGATGAAATTGTAATTCCAAACAGAGAAAACACTGAAAATCAACAAGAAAAACCTTATGTAATTTTAATTTCTGTAGATGGTTTTAGAGATGATTATTTTGAAAAATACAATCCTGAGTTTTTAAATGAAATAAAATCTAAAGGAGTTTTTGCTGAAAAGATGATTCCTGCTTTTCCAAGTGTTACTTTTCCTAATCATTATACTTTAGTAACAGGAATGATTCCGCCTCATCATGGATTGGTTTCCAACAATATGTATGACAGAGAAAAAGATGAATATTATTCTATCAGAAATAAAGAAGCTGTACAAAACCCAGATTGGTATGATGGTTTTCCACTTTGGAGTTTAGCTGAAAGTCAAAACATGCTTACTGCATGTTATTATTGGCCAGGATCAGAAGCGCCGATTAAAGGTTTTCCTCCTACTTATTATTTTCCTTATTCTGAAAGAAAAACTGTTGAAAAACGCATTGCTAAAATCGTGGATTGGTTAAAACTTCCTGCAGAAAAACGTCCGCATTTTATTACTTTTTATATGCCAGATGTTGATCAAGCTGGACATCGTTTTGGTCCTGATGCTTTAGAAACAGAATTTGCAGTGAAATTTGCTGATGCTACTCTTCAAAAATTAGTTGAAGAAGTTGAAAAAACAGATTTACCTGTGAATTTTATTTTTGTTTCTGACCATGGTATGACAACTGTTGATGTGGAAAATCCGATTATACTTTCTGAAATTGATTCAGAAAAAGCAAATGTTGCAGGTAGTGGAACTTATTTAAGTGTTTTCACTAAAAATAATCAAGTAAAAGATAGTCTTTATCAAGTTTTAAAAGCAAATGAATCTTCTCGCTATAAAACTTATTTAAAAACTGAAGTTCCTGAAAAATATCAGTTTTCTTCCAAAGAAGATGTACATAATCGAATTGGAGATCTTGTTCTTATTGCTGAATCTCCTCATTATTTTGCAAGATCTAAAAAGTTTACTTCCCCTGGAGTTCACGGATATTTAGCTGATGATAATCCTGAAATGAATACTGTTTTTTTAGCTTGGGGACCAGATATTCAAGAAAACAAAAAAATTAAAGCTTTTAAAAACATTCATGTTTTTCCTTTATTAGCAGAATTGCTCAACTTGGAATACAAACATAAAATTGATGGAGACAAAAGATTAGTTCCTTTAGTTTTAAAGGAATAAATTTTATCAGAAAAGAAAAAACCTGAAAATTCATCAAAAAATTTTCAGGTTTTATTTTATCAACAATGTTTGCTTATCGGGTTAAATACATTTTTCTACGCGCGTATAATTCATAAAAAGTATCATCTCTTAAATCATCTATAAACAAAATACTTTCTCCTGTACTTTTCATCTCTGGTCCTAATTGTTTATTGACGTGAGCAAATTTATCAAAAGAAAAAACAGGTTGTTTAATCGCATATCCTTTCAATTCTGGATTGAATTTAAAATCTGATAATTTATTTTCTTTAAGCATTACTTTTGTCGCATAATTCACATAAGGTTCATCATAAGCTTTTGCAATAAAAGGAACTGTTCTTGAAGCTCTTGGATTGGCTTCAATAATATAAACTTTATCATCTTTTATAGCAAACTGAACATTTATCAAACCTACTGTTTTTAAAGCCAATGCAATTTTTTCAGTGTGATCTTTGATTTGCTGTATTACTAAATCTCCTAAAGTAAAAGCTGGTAAAAGTGCATTAGAATCTCCAGAGTGAACTCCACAAGGTTCTATATGCTCCATAATTCCGATGATATATACATTTTCTCCATCGCAAATCGCATCTGCTTCTGCTTCAATTGCTCCATCTAAATACCTGTCTAACAACAATTTATTATTAGGAATTTTCTGGAATAAATTGACTACATGTGCTTCTAATTCTTCTTTGTTGATTACAATTTTCATTCCTTGCCCACCCAACACATAAGAAGGTCTGACTAAAAGTGGAAATCCAATATCATCAGCAGCTTTTAAAGCTTCTTCTGCTGTTTGAGCTGTATCAAATTTAGGATAAGGAATATTATTTTCTTTTAATAAAGTTGAAAATCTTCCTCTGTCTTCTGCTAAATCTAAAGCTTCATAACTTGTTCCGATGATATTTATACCATATCTGTCTAATTTTTCAGCTAATTTTAAAGCAGTTTGTCCTCCTAACTGAACAATTACTCCTTCAGGTTTTTCATGCTGAATGATATCATAAATATATTCCCAGAAAACAGGTTCGAAATAAAGTTTATCCGCTGTGTCAAAATCTGTTGAAACTGTTTCTGGATTACAATTAATCATGATAGTTTCATATCCAGATTCTTTTGCTGCAATTACGCCGTGAACACAGCAATAATCAAATTCTACTCCTTGTCCAATTCGGTTTGGACCAGAACCCAATACCAATATTTTCTTCTTATCAGTTACTTCACTTTCATTTTTATCTGCTTCAGCTTTTCCGATTTCAAAAGTAGAATAATAATAAGGAGCTACATTTTTAAGCACTTTTATGCTGGTGTTTATTTTTTTGAAAATTCTATTGATGTTTAGACTTTTTCGTCTTTTATAAACTTCACTTTCTAAGCCTCTCAACATATGAGCAATTTGACGGTCTGCAAAACCTTTTTGCTTTGCTTCTAATAAAACTTCTTTAGGAAGATCATCTATTTGATATTCTTTTATTTTTCTTTCTAAAGCATCTAATTCTGCATATTGCTGTAAATACCAATTATCTATTTTTGTAATTTCGTGAATAGTACTCAAAGGGATTCCTGCTTGAATAGCATCATAAATTACGAAAACTCTGTCCCAAGTTGGATTTTTTAATCTGTTGATGATGGTTTCATAATTGGTGTATCCTTTTCCGTCTGCTCCTAAACCATTTCTGTTTACTTCTAAAGATTGGGTGGCTTTTTGTAAAGCTTCTTGGAAATTTCTTCCAATTCCCATCACTTCTCCAACAGCTTTCATTTGTGGGCCTAAAGTTCGATCTGCTCCTTCAAATTTATCAAAATTCCATCTTGGAATCTTAACAATTACATAATCCATTTCTGGCTCAAAATATTCTGTTATTCCGGGTGCAGAAAAATCCATCAATTCTTCTAAAGTATGACCTAAAGCTAATTTTGTAGCTACTTTTGCAATAGGAAATCCTGTTGCTTTAGAAGCAAGTGCAGAAGAACGAGAAACTCTTGGATTGATTTCAATAGCTACAATTTCTTCTTTTTCATCTGGACTTACAGCAAATTGAACATTACAACCTCCTGCAAATTTTCCGATATGACGCACCATTTTTACCGCCATATCTCTCATTTTTTTATAAGCAGAATCGCTCACTGTCATCGCTGGGGCAACTGTTATAGAATCTCCGGTGTGAATTCCCATCGGATCCATATTTTCTATATTACAAACCACCACAACTCTGTCATTTTTATCTCTCAATAACTCCAGTTCATATTCTTTCCAACCATTTAATGCCTTATCTATCAACACTTCATGAATAGGAGAAATTTCAAGTCCATAAGCTAAAGCTTCTTCAAATTCTTCTTGTGTTTCTACCAAAGCTGCACCTGCTCCTCCCAAAGTAAAAGAAGCTCTAATCAATAATGGCAAGCCAAATTCTTGTGCAATTTCTTTTCCTTGCAACATTGATTTTGCTGTTTTTGCTGGCGCCACAGGAACTTCAATTTTCTCCATCAACTGCTTAAACTCTTCTCTGTCTTCTGTGATATTAATTGCAGCAATATCAACACCAAGCATTTCTACATTATAATCTTCCCAAATTCCTTTTTCATCTGCTTCAATAGCTAAGTTTAAAGCGGTTTGCCCTCCCATTGTTGGCAGAACAGCATCTATTTGTGGATTTTCTTTCAGCACTTCTACAATAGATTTTGTGGTCATGGGTTTGAGATAAACTTTATCTGCCATTGCTGGATCTGTCATAATTGTAGCAGGGTTTGAGTTGATCAAGATTGTTTCCATTCCATCTTCACGAAGTGCGCGCAAAGACTGAGATCCTGAATAATCAAATTCACAAGCTTGTCCAATCACGATAGGACCTGAACCCAATATCAAAATACTTTTTAGAGAATTATTTTTCGGCATTTTTATATAATTTTATTATTGTTAGGAGTTGTTTAGCTATAAAAAAAAGGTGCCACAGCAAGCGACACCTCTTTTTTATCAATGAAATATGTTAACATCAAACGCATCAGTGTTTGTGACGCGGTTCAGATGAAACACTTAATTTTTTACGACCTTTGGCTCTTCTTCTCGCCAAAACTTTTTTCCCGTTAGCATCTTTCATACGTGCACGGAATCCGTGTTTATTCTTTCGTGATCGTTTTGAGGGTTGAAAAGTCCTTTTCATTATAATTCTTTTTTATTACGTAATCAGGTTAAATCGTTTTTATTCCGATTAAAATCGGACGCAAATATACGACTTGTTTTCTTCTTTCAAAGAAAATTTATAAGAATTTATGTAGTGATTTTTCTTACCTTTGCAAATCACACAAAAAACTGATTAATTAATCCTTCGAAATATCGAAGAATTTATAACTCTATAGTATGTATAATAAAAATCTCAAGTTAATAATTTCTGGTCTTATTGTGGCTTTTGCTATTTATCAATTCTATGAAGGATATATAGGAAATGGTATTATGTGGATTTTATTAGCGGGTATTTTTGTTTTGCTTTATTTCAAAAATGAATTTATTCTTTTAGCATTTAATAAACTGCGAAAACAAGATTTTGATGGTGCTAAAAAATGGATGGATAAAATTGGAGATCCTGAAAAAATGTTGGTTAAAAAACAACAAGGTTATTATTGGTATCTCCACGGATTAATGCTTTCTCAGAAAAACCTTAATCAGGCAGAAAAATATTTCAAAAAAGCATTGAAATTAGGTTTATCTATGCGACATGATAGAGCCATGGCTAACTTAAACTTAGCTGGAATTGCGATGACAAAAAGAAGAAAAAGAGAAGCGCAAAGATTGTTGAAAGAAGCACAAAGATTAGATAAACATAATATGATGACTGATCAAATCAGAATGCTAAAACAACAAATGAAAAAGTTTTAAATCTTATTTGAAAAACTCAAACTTTATTTCTTCTGGCATAAAATGCACACCTTTAAAGTCAGTAATCACTTTAATTTGATGTTTTGCTTTTGGAGGAATAATATAAGCTTGTCCAGGTTTTAAGTGTTCTTCTTTTCCTTCTATATGTAAAATACATTCTCCTTCGTGGATGAATAATATGGATTCTACATTTGCAAGATGCTTTGGCAACAATTCTCCAGCTTTTGCACGCATTTGCTTGGCAACTAATTTTGAACCTGTTGCAAGGGTTTTTACATTGGGTTTGGTTACTTTTTCCATTTTTAAACTTTTATTTTGTTTATTTTGAAGATAAGAAAAAGTAAAGTTTTACAAGTGATTTTACTATAGTTTTAAGAAATAAAAATCTATAAATCAACTTGATAAGAATAATATCCTTCTTTTGGGATTTCTATTTGGTATTTTTTCTTTGATTTATTTTCTAAATGTGCTTCTCTCAACCAAGGATTATGGATTTTTAATATCTTATAATTGATTCCAAATTCTTTAGAAAATTTTGCAAAATTAGAAACAGCAGAATCCACCTCAACAATATGTGTTGGAATTTGATGGTAAAGATCATCTTCCGTAAAGATAAATCCATATTTATGAGGAGTACTCATGATTTCTTTTAAAGCTAAAATTCTTAAAATATATCTTGAAGTTTCAGGAACTAATAATAAATCATAATAGTTTTCAACTTCTTGTCTTTCTTGTTGTCTCTCAATTCCTCTGTTTCCTGCATTATAAGCTGCTGCAGCTAATGTCCAAGTGCCAAATCTTTCCTTTGATTTCAAAAGATATTTTGCTGCTGCATGCGTAGATTTTTCGATGTGATATCTTTCATCTATATTTTTATTGATTTCTAAATCATATTCTTTTCCAGTAGATTTCATAAACTGCCAAAATCCTGTTGCTCCAGCAGGAGAAACAACTTGATCTAAACCACTTTCTGCTACTGCTAAATATTTAAAATCATCTGGAACTCCATGTTCTTTTAAAATAGGCTCTATTATCGGAAAATATTGATTTGCTCTTTTTAATAAAATCAACATATTGGATTGCCAATACGTGTTTACTAAAAGTTCTCTATCCATTCTTCTGCGGATATCTGGATCTTGTAAAGGAACTTTTTCTCCTGCAAAATCAAGATTTTCTGGAAGAGGTAAAGCTTTGATTTCATAACTCCCCACTACTTTTTCCTGTTCTGAAGAAGTGGAATTTTCTTGCTGATCTGTTTGTAAAAATGCAACTTTATTTTTATTAATTGCTTGAATTAAAATTCCAACAACTACTACTAAACCTATTCCTGCTAATATATTTTTCAAATACTTCATAAAAACTTTTCTTATTACTTAAACGATGAAGAAAATTACTTATTATTTTCATTATCTAAAAGCTGTTTTTCAATTAGTTTTGGTAAATAATCGTTAAACCACCTAAATCTATTGATAATCATAATGTGTGTTCCTCCTTTTACAACCACTGGATTTTGAATATTTTTTATAGGAAACATTTTATCTGCATCTCCATGAATATGAAGTAAACCTGGCAAAGCTTTTTCTCTTTTCCAATTTAATATTTCTCTAATCCCCCAACGCAGATAATCCTTATCCAGCACAGCTAAATAATATTCATATAATTCAAGTCTTTTTTTTAGTTTTTTTCCAATTGGTAATTTTTTTAGCAAACTAAAATGTTTGATTATGCTTACAGGAAGAATTTTATATAATCTTGTTTTTCTACCAAATTTCATAAATCCTGGTAATTCATATTTTGTTTTTACAGTAGAAATCAACACCAAAAGTTTTATAGAAATAAATTTTTGCATTTCTTGAACAAGCACTCCCCCTAAAGAAACACCGATTAAAATTACATTTTTGTGTTTTATATTTTCACACATTCTTTTTGCATATTCTTCAATAGTTTCTTTCTTTTTTGGCGGAAACCAAGACAACCAATGTACTTTATATTTTTCTTTAGGAAGTTTTATATATTCAAAAATATTAGGTTTTGCCGCCATTCCAGGCATGCAATAAATATGCGTTAACGCTGCTGCATTTGTCATTTTAACACTGAATATTAGTCGTTTACAAGATTTTTCGCTAAATTTACGATAAAGAAAAAGGTTTTTCTTTTATTTTTTATTATAAAAA
>Ga0079226_10001988_pt1 | contig 15685 bp, 8 predicted proteins | sample Poulit2014_FD_76345 | JGI IMG/M metagenome (GOLD analysis project Ga0079226, IMG submission 76345) | Agricultural soil microbial communities from Georgia to study Nitrogen management - Poultry litter 2014 | ecosystem: Environmental > Terrestrial > Soil > Agricultural land | place: USA: Georgia...
GCGGAGAAGGCGTCGTAACCGATCTCGTGCGCCTTGGCTCGGGCGTCCCCGTCGAAGGAGAAACCGGTCAGGGCGTTGTTCACGACGGTGCCGACGGGAGCGCCGAACTCGGCCTCGGCCCGCTCGAACAGGGCCTCGACCTGGTCCCAGTCGCGGACGTCCCCGCGCACGGCGAGCGCCCGGTCCGGGTGACGGCCGGCGAGCTCGCGGGCAGCATCCTCGCTGGTGAGATGGTTGATGACGACCCGGGCACCTTCGCGCAGGAAGGCCTCGGTGAGCGCGCGGCCCAGGCCGCGAGCGCCCCCGGTGACGAGCACGACCTGCTCGGCGAGCGCGGGGACGGTGCGGGAGGCGGGATCGAGGGTCGGTGAGGCCATGGGTCAGACGGTCCTTTCGAGCAGGCGAGCGCGCCCGCCGCACAGCGGGTGGGAGCGCATCGCGCGAGGAGCGGTGCCGTGGATCCGAGCCGGCACGGCCCGCCCAACACGCCGTCGAAGCGCTTTCGTGAAATACTGTCGAACCCGCTTGCGCCAGACGCCTTCCGGCCCTGCGGCAGAGGGAGGGAACCATGGCCACGATGACCGACATCGCCCGTGAAGCCGGTGTCTCGCTGAGCACGGTGAGCTACGCGCTGAGCGGCAAGCGCCCGATCTCGGAGGCCACCCGGGCCCGGGTCCAGGCCGCGGTGGAGAAGCTCGAGTTCCATCCTCGCGCGAGCGCTCGCGCCCTCGCCCTGCAGCGCACCTCCCTGCTGGGTCTCGCCGTGCCGCAGCGTCCGGATGTGGACGACCACGTGGTGATGGAATTCGTCAGCTCGATCCTCGGCGCCGCCCACGAGAAGGACTACGACGTCCTCCTGGTCACCGCGGAGGACCACGCCCGCACGCTCCGCGTCGCAGAGGAGGGCAAGGTCGACGGGCTCATCGTCATGGACGTGGTCGAGGGCGATGCGCGCATCCCCTCCCTCGCACATCTGCGCAGCCCCGCCGTGCTCATCGGCAACCCTCAGGACGCCGGCGGCCTGGCCTGCGTGGACTTCGACTTCATGGCCGGGGCGATGCTCGCCGTCCACGAGCTGAGCGCACGCGGCGCGACCCGTATCGCGATGGTCAAGCCGGTCTCGGCCGGCCTCGACGGCCCGGTCCCCACCTACTCCCGCCGCAGCCGGCTCGGCTACACGATGGCCTGCACCGAGCTCGGCATCACCCCGCAGGTCGTCGAGCTGCCCGCCGATCCGGAGGCGATCAGCGAGTTCGTCCGCACGGAGCTCGCCGAGGGGCAGACCTTCGACGGCCTGTTCGTGCACCACGAGCCCGCGCTGGCGATGCTGGGTCGCGCCCTGGCCGCTCACGAGGTGGCCTGCCCGGACGCGGTCCAGGTCGTCGCACTCTCTCCGACCGATGTGGCGATGAACGGCCCCCGCGAGGTCTCCTCCATCGATCTCCCGATCCCCGCGATCGGGCAGACCTCCGTCGCCATGATGCTCGAGCGCATCGAGGATCATGACGCTCCGGCGCACACCCGGCTGATCAGCCCCGTCTTCGTGCCCCGCGAGACCACCCTCGCACCCTGAGCCGGCCGACCCGGCGGCGGCCCGCGTCGCCCGTTGAAGCGACGCGCGTCTCCCACCCCTTCCCTGCACGGCCGAGAAGGGGGAGCATCGTGCCCAGGCATCGGCGCGGGCACCAGCGGCGAGCCGTGGCAGTCCCACCGACGCACTCCCGGTCGCTCGAGCATCTGCGCACGGGCCCCGCACCAATGCGGCACCACCAGACCCCTCTCTCACGAAGCTGCTCCCCCATGCCCGTCGTCCTGACCCGAGGCGTCCCCTGGCGCGTCATCCTCCTCTTCGCCGTGCCGCTGCTCATCGGCAACATCGTCCAGCAGCTGTACCAGTTCGCCGACGCCGCCGTGATCGGCCGCCACCTCGGCGTGGACTCCCTCGCCTCCGTCGGTGCGACCGGCGGTCTGCTGTTCCTGCTCCTCGGCTTCGCGATCGGTGTGACCACGGGGTTCGCGGTCCCCACCGCGCAGGCCTTCGGCGCAGGTGATCAGCGCGGGGTCTCCCGCTCGGTGGTCGCCGGGACGATCCTCACCGCGGCGATCAGCGTGATCGTCTCCGTCGGCGGCGCGCTCCTGGCCGGGCCGATGCTGATGCTGCTGCGCACCCCCGCCGAGCTGCTCCCCGAGGCGACCATGTTCGCGAGGGTCAGCTTCCTCGGCGCGGGTGCGGTGATGTTCTTCAACTACCTCGCGGCGATCATCCGCGCGATCGGCGACTCCCGCACCCCGCTGCGCTATCTCGTCACCGCCTGCGTGCTCAACGTCGCCCTCGTCGTGGCCCTCGTGATGGGGGCGGGCCTCGGCATCGCCGGCGCGGCGCTCGCGACCTGCCTCGCACAGCTCGCCTCGGCCGTGGCCTGCCTGCTGCACGTGCGGGCGAAGGTGCCGGCCCTGCACGTGGCCCGCGAGGACTGGCGCCTGGACCGCGCCTCTCTCGCCGAGCATCTACGCATCGGCCTGCCGATGGGGTTCCAGGCCTCGATCATCGCGATCGGCAGCCTCGCCGTGCAGATCCGCATCAACACCCTCGGCCCCGACGCGGTCGCCGCGTTCACGACGTACGCCCGCGTGGACGGTCTGGGCGTCGCGCTGCTGCAGTCGCTGGGTCTCGCTGCGACAACCTTCGCGGCCCAGAACGTCGGGGCGGGGAAGGGTCGGAGGATCCGCCGCGGCATCCTCCAGGCTCTCGGCCTCGCCGCCGGGTCCTCGCTGCTGATCGGGGTGGTGCTCGCCCTCGCCAGCCGGCCGCTCGTGCACATGTTCGTGGGCGAGGGCTCCGAGACCGTGGTCGACATGGCCGTACTGCCGCTGCACATCAACGCCGGGCTGTACAGCGTCCTCGGGGTCCTGTTCGTGCTGCGGGGCGCCCTGCAGGGCCTCGGGCAGACCCTCGTGCCGATGCTCACCGGCGTGATCGAGCTGGCGATGCGGCTGGGCACCGCGATCGTGCTCGGCGCGGTCTTCGGCTACGCGGGCGTGGTGTGGGGGACGCCGCTGGCCTGGGCCGGCGCCGTGGTGCTGCTGATCCCCGCATACGTGCGTGCGCATCGCCGGCTCGCCGCGCTGCCCGACGGCCCCGAGGTCACCGGCACGATCCCCGCCGTCACCGGCCCGCTCGCCACGATCACCGGGGCGATCCCGACGATCACCGGTGCCGTGCCCACCGTGACCGGTTCCCTGCCCGTGGTGACCGGGTCGTTCCCGGCCGTGACCGGCTCGTTCCCCGCCCTCGGTGAAGCGGTCGCCGACATGACCGGGCCGATCCCCGTGATCACGGGCCCGCTCCCCGTGATGGAGCAGTCCGATCGACCGCACGACGACGAGGCGGAGACCAGGGTCGTGGCGGAGGCCGAGCGCATCGCGGCCGAGACCGCATGCGTCGAGGAGCAGAAGAGGACGGACGTGCCCGAGCCGCGGGAGAGCCGGGAGCTCGTCTCGACCGAGACCGGCTCGATCCCGGGCCCGGGCGACTGAGGCCGCGGGCCCGGGAGCAGTTCCGGCTCGGCGGCTGCGGTCGGCGGCGGGGATCCGGGCGGCGAGCTCGCCTCCGCAGACGTCGACGGACATGCCGGTGACGCAGGTCGCACCGATTTATCGAAGCGTTTTCGTGAAGATGGATCGATCCAGCGGCAGGGGACATCTCCGCGCCCGCCGCATCACCGAGATGAACGAGTGCGACGCGCCGACCACGACTGGTGGCGCCGAGGGTGACACAGGCTCTCCCGCGCAGCCCCCGACCTCTCCGTCGAAGTGATGCGCGCTGTCCGTGACGTGGCATCACAGAGGTCACGCAGATCGCGTTGACCTGCGTAAACACCAGCGTCATCCCCGAGCGCCCACGCGGACGCAGTCGCCCGTCGAAGTGGTGCGACCCGCTCGAGGTGCGCCACCGGGCGCGCCTCGCCGCCACAGGCCCCCTCCGCACACTCTGCCCCTCGCAGCGAGGCCGTCGCCCCCGAGCACCTATTGTCCTGGCGAAGCGCTTCGACTACCCTCGCCTTCACGGAGCCGCCCTTCGGTCGGATTCCGTGAAGCGCTCCTACTCAACGAAGAGGTCACGATCATGGAGAAGAAGCTGACGTCCCAGACGCTTCGGCGCCGAACACTGCTCAGGACCGGACTGCTCGGCTCCATGTGCGCGGCCGGCATCCCGTTGCTCACGAGCTGCGCCGAGATCAGCGGCGGCGACGGAAGCGTCCAGGTGCAGAGCGCGGACCGGGGCGTGATCCCGGAGTTCACGGAGTGGCCGCTGCCCACCGAGCCCGATCTGGTGGGCACGCCGCCGGACCATCCGAGCGGCTACCTCGCCTACCCGGACCCGCCCCAGAAGGCGGTCCCGGAGCCTCACGGCGGCGAGGGGATCTACCAGATCTACGTCCCCAACTGGGGGCCGTCGATGGCCAAGGACGACCCCTACTACGACGCCATGGCCGAGGCGATGGGCGGAACCCGCATCGAGTTCGTGCAGAACGACCCCAACTCCTACACGGAAGCCGCAGTCCAGTGGATCAAGGCTGAGGAGTTCGGCGACGGCATCATGCTGTTCTCCTGGATGACGGGAGCGGACGCGAACTTCGACGAGACCGTCGTCAACCGCTTCGCGAACCTCTCCGAGGTCCTCACCGGAGACATCTCCGAGCGCTGGCCGCTGCTGGCCGGTCGTGGGGACGAAGCCTGGGCCGCTTCCGTCTGGGCGAACGACCCGAAGGACCCCGACGGGGAAGCAGGCATCTACGGCATCCCCTGGACGCTCAACGGCGGCCCCGGCAACGGCATGTTCGTGCGAGCCGACCTCCTCGCGGAGGCCGGGCTCGAGAAGCCCACCACCGTCGAGGAGTTCCTCGACGTGGCGCGCGCGTGGACCGACGACAGTGCGGGCAAGTGGGCCATCGGCGGCACCGACTACATGACCAAGGCCTGGTTCCGCCTCACCCCCGGGTCCGGCTGGAGCTCACAGGACGGGAAGATCGTCCACAACAACGAGAGGCCCGAGTTCAAGGAGTGGGTCGCCTTCTCCCGCCAGATCCGTGAAGAGGGTCTGGTCCACCCCGACGTGGGCTCACCGACCTTCGACGGCAAGGCCGCCCAGCGCGCAGGCAAGGTCCTCATGGACCAGGATGGCTGGTCCCGCTTCACCGACATGCCCGCGAAGGTCGCCGCTTCGGGGGAGAACCCGGACTTCGACCTCGACGTCCTCGGGGCGATCACGTACAAGGACTGGGAGCCGATGTACCACGCCGCCAGCGGCGTCAGCGGTTGGCTGTTCCTCTCCAACGCGCTCGAGAAGGAGCAGATCGAGGAGATCCTCGACGTCGCGAACTGGTGCGCCGCCCCGGCCGGCACCGTGGAGCAGGAGATGATCGTCTACGGGATCGAGGGCGACCACTGGGAACGCGGTGAGGACGGACGTCCTGCGTTCACCAAGGCCGGGATCGCCGCCAAGCAGGACTCCTTCGCCTTCACCGCGATGAGCGGCGTGGTCCAGACCATCCTCGAAGGTCCGGCGGACATGGTCCAGCGCCGTTTCGATTTCGATGCGTCCGTCCTCCCGGTGCTGGTCAAGGACGAGTTCGAGACCGTCCGCGTGACGACCCCAGCCGGTGCCGCCCAGGCGGGCACGATCTTCGACGAGAAGGTCAACGACATCATCTACGGCCGGGCCGACCTCTCCACCCTCGACGAGGCGGTCTCCACGTGGAAGGCGGACGGGGGCGACGCCACCCGTGCCGTGTACGAAGAGGTCTACGCATCGATGAAGGGCGAGTGAGATGGCCCGCCCCGCGCTCACCGTCGCACCAGCCCCCGCCGAGGATGCCGTCGCCGGCAGCGCACGTCCGGCCACCCGTCGACGGATCCCGCTCCGGGCGCGCCTCCGACGCGACTGGCCCCTGCTCCTGCTCGTGCTCCCGGCACTGCTCCAGCTCGCGTTCTTCTTCTACCTGCCCTCCCTGTTCAGCGCCATCGCGTTCATGGACTACAGCCCGTACCGGCCGGTCTGGGAGAACCCGATAGTCGGCTTCTCCTATTTCCAGATCCTCTTCCAGGATCCGTACTTCGTGGACGCGCTCCTGAACACGCTCAAGTTCGCGTTCGCGCAGCTCATGTTCGTCTTCCCGCTGTCGATCATCCTGGCCCTGATCGTCCACGGTCTGGTCTCGAAGGTGCTGCGCAACTCGTTCCAGTCGATCGTCTACCTCCCCTACTTCTTCTCCTGGGTGCTGGTGGTGACGATCTTCCTGCAGGTCCTCGGGCAGGACGGTCTGCTCAGCCGGTGGCTGGTCGGAATCGGCGCAGAGCGGCTCCAGATCATGAACGACCCCGACACCTTCACGTTCCTGGCATGGATGCAGTGGTCGTGGAAGGACGCCGGTTGGGGCATGATCATCTTCCTCGCCGCGCTCGGATCGATCAGCCCGAGCCTCTACGAGGCCGCGGCGGCCGACGGGGCGAGCCGCTGGCAGCGGCTGTGGCACATCACCTTGCCGGGGATCCGCCCGGTGATCGTCCTGCTGCTGATCCTCCAGCTCGGAGGGATCCTCACCGTCGGCTTCGAGCAGTACCAGCTGCAGCGTGACGCCGTCGGCTGGCAGACGGCGGAGGTGCTCGACACCTTCGTCTACTACCGCACGATCCTCGCCTCCGACGGCGAATCACTCGGCACGGCGGCGGGACTCTTCAAGGGTGTGATCGGCCTGCTGTTGATCGTGTCCGCCAACCATGTCGCGCACCGACTCGGCGAGCAGGGAGTGTTCCAGAGAGCATGAGCATCACGATCCCGAAGACGTTCACATCGCGCACCGCAGGGAGCGCTCGACCGATATGGGACGAGGGACCCTCGACCCCGACGAAGGTGCTCCGGGGAGTCTTCCTCGCGCTGTACGCAGGGACCGTCATCGTCCCGATCTGGGCGGTGGTCGCCACGAGCCTCGCGAGCGAGGAGGCGCTCACACGCGCCGGGGGCGACCTGGTCCTCTTCCCGACGGACTTCTCGCTGCAGGCGTACCGGGAGATCCTCTCCGGCGGAGCGGTCACCGAGTCGCTGCTGTTCACGATCATGCTGACCGTGATCGGCACGGCGGTGAGCCTCGTGCTCACCGTCGGTGCGGCGTACGGACTCTCCCGCCCCGGAACGCTGTGGCACACCAAGCTGCTCATGGCCATCCTCGTCACGCTGCTCTTCGCGCCCGGCATGTACCCGTCCTACCTGGTGGTGCAGCACCTCGGGCTGCTGAACAACATGTGGGCGCTGATCCTGCCCGTATGCTTCAGCGCCTGGAACCTCATCGTGCTGCGGATGTTCTTCATGACCAGCATTCCGGCGGACCTCATCGATGCGGCGAAGATCGACGGCGCGGGCGAGTTCAAGATCCTCTTCCAGATCGTGCTGCCGATGTCGAAGGCGATCCTCGCCGTCATCGGACTGTTCTATGCGGTGGGCTTCTGGAACACCTACTTCCTCGGCGTGCTGTACACCCCCGGGATGGACGTGAAGCCGATCCAGGTGCTGATCCAGCAGTGGCTGCTGGCATCGTCGGGCCCGACGGGTCAGGACGCGGCCGCCGCGGCGGCGATCTCATCCGGCATGGAGAACGCACCGGCGGCGTCCCTGAAGATGGCGGCCGTGGTGTGCACGATCATCCCCATCGTCCTCATGTACCCGTTCATCCAGAAGCACTTCACCAAGGCCGTGATCACCGGCGCGGTGAAGGGCTGACCCGCACGGGCCCGCCCGTGGTGGACGCGCGGCGCGCCGACCGTCTCCCACCTCGCCGACGCAGCGCCGCCCTCCTCGTCCTCCCCTGATACACGCCGAAGGTCCCATGAACCCGTCACGCCTCCCCTCCGCTCCGTGCGACCGGCCCACGCCTGCCGACCAGCGCCGCCTCGAGCATGCCCGCACGCTCGTCGCCGCGATGACCGTCGACGAGCGCATCGCGATGCTGCACCAGCACTCCCCCGGTGTCGCCCGGCTTGGCATCGAGCCCTTCGTGACCGGCACCGAGGCCCTGCACGGCATGGCGTGGAAGGGGCCGGCCACACAGTTCCCGCAGCCGGTCGGCATGGCCGCGTCCTGGGACCCGGAGCTGCTGGGCGAGGCCGCGCAGGTCACGGCGGCGGAGGTGCGGGAGCTGCACGCCGAGGATCCGCGGGTGAGCCTGAACGTGTGGGCGCCGGTGGTGAACACGCTGCGCCATCCGCTGTGGGGCCGCACCGAGGAGGGGTACTCGGAGGATCCGCTGCTGAACGCCGAGCTCGCCTCCGGGTTCTGCAGGGGTCTGCGCGGCTCCGGCACCGACTGGCAGGTGCTGCCCACGCTGAAGCACTTCCTCGCCTATTCGAACGAGACGGATCGCTGCGTCACCGACTCGCAGCTCTCCGCCCGGGTGCTGCACGAGTACGAGTTGCCCGGCTTCATCGAACCCGTCGCGCGCGGTGGGGCCGCAGCGGTGATGCTCTCGTACAACCTGGTCAACGGCCGGCCCGCACATGTCACCGACCTGCTGGACTCGCAGCTGAGGACACACCTGCCCGATCCGGATCTGCTGTTCGTGGTGACGGACGCCGGGGCGCCCTCGAACCTGTTCCGTGCCGAGAAGGTGGTGCCGGACGCCGCCGAGGCCCATGCGGCGATGCTGCGCGCCGGAGCGGATTCGTTCACCGACCACGGCGCCGACCCCACCGAGACGATCTCCGCCGTCACCGAGGCGCTGGAGCGCGGCCTGATCGACCTCGCGCACATCGACCGCGCCGTGGTGCGCCAGCTCGTGGCCCGCGCCCGCACCGGCGAGTTCGACGACCGGCCGGGATCCGCCGCGCAGCCCACCTCCCGTTCCGCGCGCCGCGCCCTCGCACGCGAGGTCGCGACCCGGTCGGCGGTGCTCCTGTCCCACCGGGAGCCGCGCGCCCTGCCGCTGCCCGCCGGGCGCATCGCGGTGCTCGGCGAACAGGCGCACACGGTGCTCTCCGACTGGTACAGCGGCGACCTCATCGACCCCGTCCCACTCGCCGAGGCGCTCGCCGCACACGCCGAGGAGCCGTCCGGCGCCGCACGGCGCGACGTCGTCACCTCGAGGCTGCTCAGCGAGGTGACCCTCGCGGTGCGGAGCACCGAGGCGCGAAGCGGCGCGCCCGACTCCCCCGTCGGCCCCGATCCCGTGCTGCTCGGAGCGGATCGCTCCCTGCGCTGCGACCGGCCTGCGGCCCGCACCGCTGTGACCGCCCCGGCCGCGCAGGGCGCGCCGACCCGCTTCGCCGTGCTCGATCTCGGCGAGGACGTGGTGGCACTGCGCGAGACCACGACCGGGCTCCTGGTCGCGCCCGATGATCGCGGGCAGCTCGCGGCGAGCGCGGCGCGCCTCGGCGGCTGGGTGGTGCAGGAGACCTTCCGCCGCGTGCACGTCGCCGAGGGGCTGTGGCAGCTGCAGCACGTGGGCAGCGGACGCTTCGTGGGCGTCGAGCAGCACACCGGGGCGCTCGTGCTCCGCTCGGCCGTCGCGTCCGGCGGCGCCCGCTTCGAGGCCGCGGTGCAGACCGACCGCACGACGCAGTTCGCCGAGGCCACGGCGGGTGCCGAGGCCGTGGTGCTCGTCATCGGGAACGAGCCGCACGTCCACGGTCGGGAGACGGAGGACCGCCCGCACGCCCAGCTGATGGGCCCGGACCGGGAAGCGGCCGAGCTGCTCGCCGCTCTGCCCGACACGGTCGCGACGGTCCTGGTGCTCACCTCCTCGTACCCCTACGACCTCCAGGGTCTCGAGGAGCGTGTGGGGGCCGTGGTGTGGTCCGCCCATGCCGGGGAGGCCGAGGGCGAGGCGCTGGCCGCCCTGCTCACCGGGGAACGCGACTTCTCCGGCCGCCTGGCGCAGACCTGGCCGGACTCCTCGCCCCTGCCCTCCGTGCTCGACTACGACGTGATCGCGACCGGCTCCACCTATCTCTACGGGCAGGGCGCCCGCTTCCCCTTCGGGCACGGGCTCGCGCTGGACGAGACGGCATGGTCCGCCCCGCGCGTGGAGGCCGACGCCGACGCGCTCACCGTGGCCACGACCCTCACCGCTCCCGCGTCGCGCCGCACCCACGGCCCGCTCCACGAGGTGGTGCAGGTCTACGCAGATCTCCCCGCGGCATCGTTCTCGCGCCGCGCCTACGAAGTGCCGTGCACGCGCCTGATCGGCTTCGCCGCGGTGGAGGTCCCGGATTCCGGCGAGGTCACCGCCCAGGTGCGCATCCCATGGCAGCGCCTGGCGCTGTTCGCCCCGGATCTCGAGGCGTGGGAGCTGCCCGACGGCCCGGCGACGGTGCGTCTGGCGCGATCGAGCACCCTGACCGTCAGGCAGGTCGAGGTGCGCGTCCCCGCCGAGGCCCGGGCACCCGAGCTCGCACGCGCGTGCGCCGAGGAGATCGTCCCCGCGTACCGCGCCGAGCACCTCGACCAGCTCCTCTTCGCTCCGGCCTCGCTGCTGGAGGGCACCGAGCTGCGTCCGCGCACGCTCGCCGGCGGCACCGCCGAGTTCGTCCTCCCCGCCGGCACCGAGGTCACCGCTCTGCTCACCGCCCCGCTCCCCGGCGCGGACCCCGCGGCCGCCGTCGGCACCGCGGAGCTGCTCGCACCGACCCCGTCGGCCGCACCGGATCCCGCGCCGCCCCTGCCCCACCGGGTCGTCGCCGACGGCGACCGGCCCACCGGCCGGGTGCGTGTGCGCCTGGCCGGTCCGCTCGCGCTGCGCGGACTCCGCGTCCGGCGCCCCTGATCTCTCCCGACCTCAGGAGGTCCCCCATGAAGTTCACCAACGGCTACTGGCTGATCCGCGACGGCGTCACGCTGCAGCGCCCGGCGGAGGTGCACGACGTCGAGATCCGCGAGGACGAGCTGATCGTCCACGCCCCGGTCACACGGATCCTCAGCCGCGGCGACACGCTGAACAAGCCGGTCATCTCCGTCTCGTTCACCGCGCCGCGGCCCGACGTGATCGCCGTGAAGATCGAGCACTTCGCCGGACGCCGGGAGTCGCGGCCCCGCTTCGAGCTCGAGTCCGCCCCCGTCTCCCCCGCCATCGCCCGGGACCCCGAGTCGCAGACCGTCGAGTTCACCTCGGGCCGGCTCACCGCCCGGGTGGCGCTGAGCGGTCCGTGGCACACCGACTACCTCTGGGACGGCGAGCTGCTCACCAGCTCGACCGAGCGCTCGATCGGCTACGCGCAGGTCGAGGGCGAGGGCCCGTACGTCCACGAGCAGCTCTCGCTGGACGTGGGCGAGCACATCTACGGGCTCGGCGAGCGCTTCGGCGCCTTCGTGAAGAACGGCCAGAGCATGGACATCTGGAACGCCGACGGCGGCACGAACTCGGAGCAGGCCTACAAGAACGTGCCCTTCTACCTCTCCTCCCGCGGCTACGGGGTGCTGGTGGACGATGCGGGTCCGGTCTCCTTCGAGGTGGGCTCCGAGAACGTCTCGGCCACCCAGTTCTCGGTGCCCGGGGAGCGCCTGCGCTACGAGGTGTACGGCGGCGGCACGCCGCTCGAGGTGATCGAGCGCTACACCGCCCGCTCCGGTCGGCCGCCGGCGCTGCCGGAGTGGTCCTACGGCCTGTGGCTGTCGACCTCCTTCACCACCGACTACGACGAGGAGACGGTGCTGTCGTTCGTGGACGGCATGGCCGAGCGGGACATCCCGCTGTCGGTGTTCCACTTCGACTGCTTCTGGATGCGCGGCTTCCACTGGTCGGACTTCACCTGGGACCCCGCGACGTTCCCGGACCCCCGCGGCCTGATCCGCAAGCTCCACGAGCGCGGGCTGAAGGTGTGCGTGTGGATCAACCCGTACATCGCCCAGCGCTCGGCGCTGTTCGCCGAAGGGGCGGAGAAGGGGTACCTGCTGCGGCAGGACGACGGCCCGGATCCCTCCGTCTGGCAGAGCGACCTGTGGCAGGCCGGGATGGCGCTGGTGGACTTCACCAACCCCGAGGCCGACGCCTGGTTCACGAGCAAGCTCGAGGCCCTGCTCGACGACGGGGTGGACGCCTTCAAGACGGACTTCGGCGAGCGCATCCCGGTGGACGGGATCAGCTGGCACTCCGGCGCGGATCCGCTGCGGGAGCACAACTACTACACCCACCGCTTCAACCGGACGGTGTTCGAGCTGCTCGAGCGCCGCCGGGGCGCGGGCGAAGCGGTGGTCTTCGCCCGCTCCGCCACCGCCGGCGGGCAGAAGTTCCCGATCCACTGGGGCGGGGACTGCGAGTCGACCTATGTGGCGATGGCGCAGTCCCTGCGCGGCGGGCTCTCGCTGGTCTCCTCGGGGTTCGGCTACTGGAGCCACGACATCGGCGGCTTCGAGGGCACGCCCGATCCCACCGTCTTCAAGCGGTGGACGGCTTTCGGCCTGCTCAGCTCGCATTCGCGTCTGCACGGCTCGAACTCGTACCGGGTGCCGTGGCTGTTCGACGAGGAGTCCGTGGACGTGATGCGGGAGTTCACCGTCCTCAAGCAGAAGCTCCTGCCGTATCTGCTGCGGACCGCCGAGCAGACCACCGCCACGGGTGCCCCGGTGATGCGGTCGATGGCGATGCAGTTCCCCGAGGATCCGGCCTGCCGCCCGCTGGACACCCAGTACATGCTGGGCCCGGACGTGCTGGTCGCCCCCGTCTTCCAGGAGTCCGGGCGGGTCGAGATGTACCTGCCGGACGGTGACTGGGTGCATCTGATCGACGGCGAGGAGGTCACCGGCGGCCGTTTCATCGCCCGCACCTATGACGTCCACTCCCTCGGCGTCTATGCAAGGGCCGGCTCGCGTGCGGCGCAGCTGGTGCACGGCGCGGGGATCACGGCGTGAGCGGGGCCGACGCCGCGGCGCAGGTGTCGTCGGCCGGCTTCGCGCCGCCCTCCCTCCTGTTCGGCGGGGACTGGAGCCCGGAGCAGTGGGACCGCGGGACGTGGCGCGAGGACATCGCGCTCATGCGCCGCGCGGAGGTCAACACGGTGTCGCTGGGGATCTTCTCCTGGTCCGCCCTCGAGCCCTCCGAGGGCGTGTACGAGACGGGCTGGCTGGAGGAGGTCATCGACCTGCTCACCGAGGCCGGGATCGGGTTCTTCCTGGCCACGCCCACCGCCTCGCCGCCGCCGTGGTTCACCCTCGCGCATCCCGAGGCGATGCCGGTGACCGCCGAGGGGGTGCGCCTGACCCACGGCTCGCGCGACACCTACGCGGTCAGCGCCCCCGCCTACCGGGAGGCGTCCCGGCGCATCGCCCGGATGCTCGCCGAGCGCTTCGGCCACCATCCGGGGCTGCGCGGCTGGCACCTGCACAACGAGTACGGGACCCTCGACCACGGTCCTGCGGCGGCGCGCGCCTTCCGCACCTGGCTGCAGGCCCGCTACGGGAGCCTCGAGGAGCTGAATGCGCAGTGGACCACCGCGTTCTGGTCGCAGGGCTACGGCGACTGGGAGGAGATCACCCCGCCGCGCACCACCCAGTACCTGCACAATCCCGCGCAGCTGATCGACTTCCGCCGCTTCAGCTCCGACGAGATGCGCGCGGCGATGTGCGAGCAGCGCGACGAGATCCGCGCCGCAGGCTCGACGGCGCCGGTCACCACGAACTTCATGCTCCCCACCTGGAACCACCTCGAGCAGTGGGGCTGGGCGGAGGAGCTGGACGTGGTCTCGATCGACCACTACCTCGACACCTCCGGCCCGGACGCGGAGGCGCACATCGCCTACGGCTCGGACCTCACCCGGTCCTGGTCCGGCGGACCGTGGGTGCTCATGGAGCAGAACGCCTCCGGCATCTCGTTGGGGGATCGCACGGTCACCAAGAGCCCGCAGCGGATGATCCGGCACTCGCTGGGATACATCGCCCGCGGCTCCCAGAGCTCGCTGTTCTTCCAGTGGCGGGCCTCGCTCGGCGGCGCCGAGCAGTGGCACAGCGGACTGGTCCCGCACGCCGGCGGCTCCACGCGCCGCTTCGAGGCCGTGTGCGAGCTGGGATCGGTCCTGGAGCGGATCGCCCCGGTGGTGGAGCTCCCGGCCGACGGGCCGCTGGTCGCGGCCGAGGTGGGGATCCTCTGGCACGCCGACGGCTGGTGGGCGCTGGAGACCCCGCACCTGCCCAGCGACGCGATCTCCTACTCCGCGGAGGTCCGCGCGACCCACCGCTCGTTCTGGCGGGCCGGCATCCCGACGGACTTCGTGCGCCCGGGAGCCGAGGCGAGCAGGTACCGCCTGCTGGTGGTGCCGTGCCTGTACCCGCTCTCGGACGAGCAGATCACCTGGCTGGAGCGCTATGTCGCCGGGGGAGGCGAGCTGCTGGTGACCTTTCTGTCCGGCATCTCCGACGAATCGCTGCGGGTGGTGCCCGGCGGCTATCCGGGCCGGCTGCGGGACCTGCTCGGCGTGCGCGTCGAGGAGATGCTGCCGCTGGCCGCAGGCGAGGAGTCCGCGCTGGACACCGGCGCCGTGGTCGAGGAGTGGACGGAGCTGGTCGAGGCGATCGATGCGGAGGTCCTCGCCCGCTACACGCACGGCGAGCTGCGGGGCCTGCCCGCGATCACCCGTGCCGCGCGCGGCGACGGGCACGCCGTGTACCTCTCGGCGCGGCTGCGGCAGGGCTCCCGGGACGCCTTCCTCGCCGAGACCGCCGAGCGGCTCGGGATCACCCCGACTCTGCCCGGCGCGGCGGAGCGGCGTCTGGAGGTGGTGCGCCGCCGCGGTGACGGCAGGGATCACGTGTTCCTGCTGCACCACGGTACGGAGCCGGTGCGCGTGCGGGCGGCCGGAGAGGATCTGGTCAGCGGGCTGGACGCGGCAGGCGGGCTCGAGATCGCGGCGGGCGGCTGGGCCGTGCTGTCCCTCGCCTCGGGGACGGGGCTGGAGATCATGGGCGGGTGAGGAGTGCGACCTCGGCGAGTCCCATCACCAGTGACCGGTGGGGGTCTTGGCCGTCGGGGTCCCCGATGATCAGCAGCTCGCGGTGCGCGCCTCCCCCTACGGCCGCGGCAGGCCCAGGTGCTCGCGCAGGGTGCTCCCGGAGTACTCGCGCCGGAACCTGCCGCGCTCTTGCAGCACAGGCACGACCTGGTCGACGAAGTCCTCTATCCCTCCCGGGAGGGTGGGCGGCATGAGGTTGAAACCATCGGCCGCGCCCGCATCGACCCAGCGCTCGATCTCGTCGGCCACCGACTCCGGGGTGCCGATGAACGTTGCGTGGCCCCCGCCGGCTGCGAGATAGCCCAGCAGCTCGCGCACCGTCGGACGTGCGGTCCGGATGATCCGCAGCACCGTGGCGTAGCGCCCCCTCGGGCCGGTGAAATCCTCGAGCGGCGGGAGCGGCGGGACGGGAGCGTCCAGCTCCCACTCCGAGGTGTCCTGGCCGATGAAGAAGGCGAGCTGGCGGAGGGAGTGCTCGACGGGGAGGCGGGAATGGAGGTCCGCCTGCATACGCCGGACCTCCTCCCTCGTCGAACCGACGTAGGTGACCAGTCCCGGCATGACCGCGATCAGGTCCGGGTCGCGGCCCAGCGCAGCGGCGCGGGCATGGACGTCCGTGCGATAGGCGTGCGCCGATTCGAGATCCCAGGCCACCGCGTAGATCCCCTCGGCATACCGGGCGGCGAGGTCGCGGCCC
>Ga0079226_10001989_pt1 | contig 15682 bp, 10 predicted proteins | sample Poulit2014_FD_76345 | JGI IMG/M metagenome (GOLD analysis project Ga0079226, IMG submission 76345) | Agricultural soil microbial communities from Georgia to study Nitrogen management - Poultry litter 2014 | ecosystem: Environmental > Terrestrial > Soil > Agricultural land | place: USA: Georgia...
CTGTAGTCAAGTATCCGATATTACCGCCAAATTCTCCCTCATAGTTGATCCATCCTGATTCAGTTTTTTCTTTGTCAATCAATACACTATCCCCTGCTTTAGATGAAGCAGACTTTTCGCTTTCATTGTTGTCTCCAGCATTTTCTGTACTCTCTTCAGTATCAATATTTGTAGTTTTACTTTCTTCTTCAGAGTCACTCCCGTTACAAGCCGACAAAATCATAAGACTTGTCCCTATTAGTATCAAAGTTTTATATTTCATGTTTTAATTTCTCTCCTTATGAGATAATAGATAAATTTTTAAAATCTAACTTAATCATATCAAAAGAAGTTCAAAAAGTGTACATAACTTTTTCTCAATTAGATAAGTTCAAGGCAAACATATGGTCACTATTAAAAAGATTAGTTCTACTTACATGTTACTCTGCAGTTACAGTTGTTGCATCCTATAGTACTTTCACGGGAGCCCATGACAGACATTGAAATCATTTCATAGGATTTTATTAATACACTTCACATCTTACGTGACTATTAATTCGTCACTTTGTTCATGGGATTTTCCTTATTTTCAAGCTTTCGACCAACAGGCATTTTTCAATATTTTCTGACAGATATTTTAAATACTTAATTTTTCTGGATTTGCTCATACATCTCTCAAGAAAGCATCCCTTGGAATAAACCGAAATCAGTTTATGTGAAGACTATAGTCACTCACTAGAATTACTCCACCGCCACTCACTGCTTTATAAGATATCATTTCTGATTGAGATTCTGTCTTGCACAGTCAATAGACCTAGTAATATATATACGATATGATTCATGTCATTTTCCTGGATTCATTGATTTACCTTCAACCACTTTTAAGTTAGAAGTATTTATAATGACGGATTGCATGACGCGAGAAGTAAACGGCTCTTTCACTACTTTGGTGAAAAAAGTATATGTCAATTAAAAAGAATGATGGTCAGCATACTCATTTCATCGATTTCAATCCCTGGTTAATTATTTTGTTTCAAAGAGAATCGATAAATGGCGTAATCTATATCGTTAATTCAGATTCAAAATCAGGCCGATGCCAGAGTGTTAGAAGGCCTCTCATAATTGCCATAGTGGCTACATGCGACTCAATGATGATTTATCCGTTCAAAATAAATTGTTCCACTTTTTCCTGGAAAATTGAAAATATTTTTGTACCAATACTTTTTGTGAATCTAAAGTGTTTACAGAATGGCTACTGCCCCATAGACAGTTGTCTGCTATAATCTTTTCTACCAATTGTATTAAAGCGACACAGAGCGCCTGGAATTGATGTATATCATATGAAATTTCCATATTTGTTTCCAAGATGTCATCTTTCATATACTACAGCTATCATTCAGATTAACAACCGATTTCATTTGATTCACAACCTATAGCCTTTACATTCCCAAGTCATTTGAGAATTATAACCAAACTGAATTAATCTCAGTAGGCGATTCCCTATCGAATCCATCCTTTCGCAACCCAAAAAAACAATAATCCGCAGCCAAAGAATATCTAGGTACTTCAGAAATACATGGGAATCATTCGGTTATGTCGCTTTACAGGCACTTCAAACTGAATCCGAAGAAGTTCAAAAGTTATCTTAAGATGTCAAAATCATTGGATGCACTCAGAAAGAACGAGTCAAACTGTTGGGTGCTATCCTAAAAAAATAGATTATTGAATGGTACGGCACGGCTATTCTTTTATATTCATCAGAAGGACTATAAAATCATTGAAAAATCATTTGTTATTAGATTATTTATATAATTCAAGGATTTTTCTTTGCCGATAGGGTTATGGCCTGAAAATTCATTATTGTAAATAACTACATTAATATTTTTTATATTCACATTGAATTTATCAGCATTTTGGAAAAATGGTTTTAAGTGCATATTTATATCTGATTTACAAAGCCTATTCTGTAAATAAATTGTTTTGGGTATATTTTTGTTTTTTGACATAATATTTAATAGAGAAAATCTATTTGAATATTTTTTTAATATTTCCCCTTTCTCTAAACCTGGAAACAGAGAGTTATACATTTTCTCTACATGAGCTGGGAGATAATTATGAACGTAAGTTTGTGGGTTATTCGCAATGGCAATGCTCCCTTGTTGATAAGAAGCTAAGGCTATAGACATAAAGCCGCCAGCAGATGAACCATAATAAACTACATTCTCTGATTCATATTCTAAAATCTCGCTAATTTTTATGATAACTTCTGAGTAATCTTTTAGATAGTGCCTTTCTGGCGTTCCTATCCCCCAGCCAATATTGATATCTTTATTATGAATTGTACGATCATCAATGAAAATACAACTGGCATCAAAATCATCAGCCCATTTTGATCTCATAAATAATGGTGGTTTGCTCCGTTGTGGATTCATTGCACCATTAGAAAATGCTATTAAGTATCTTTTATTTTTTTTGATATTAAGCTTAAAATAAAAATCAATATCGTCTTTTAGTATTTGAACAACATCATCATTATTATTCATGATAAATTCTAAGTTTAAATCATTAAAATTTATTGAGTTCATCACTAACTCCTCTTATTTTCATACTTTATTTAAATATAATGTCTTCCAAATTATGTTTATAACTTTTTAATAATTTATTTTTTCGTTCCATAAAACTTACGTAAGCCCTAATATAATCCTCTTCATTTTTAATATTATACTTATAATCTGGGTTGTGGACCAACTGGTCTATCGCTATTAACGATTGAAAATATTCTTTTGCTGTATTCTTTCCCTGACCATAAGTCGGATACGTCGGAATAGAAAAAACAGGATATGTGTTAATTTCAATTATTTTAGGGTCAGAATCATCAAATGATTTCATCATGATATCCAATCCGCCGGTCAACACACCAGGTATTGCTGCCAAAGCATTTAATGCCTTTTCTTTAATCTCATCCGTTACTATATTAGTAATATCCATGAGTTCTCCACCTTGGGCGACATTCGAAACAGAATTTAAAAGCACAGGTTCATTTTGATCTGGAATATAGTTAGAATCTAATCCATGGGACAACAAAAATTCTTCTATTCTTTCAGATTTTTTTATCAGCATACCAGATAGATATGAACATTTCATTCTATCTTTATTTTTTAAATCAATTAATTCAGATATTGTATTCTGACCATCGCCAATTACATAGGGTGGAATTCTTACGATGATAGAGAGTAATTGACCATTGATAACAGTCGCTCTGGCTTCGAATCCTTCCAGGTAATTTTGAACCACTATTCTTTTATCTTTTTCTTTAATATCATTTACAGCTAATGACCAATTATGTTTGAATCTCTTTTGAGATACATTTACTCGAACACCTCTACCCAAGGAGGATGCAAGAGGCTTTATAACTATATTTTTCTTTGTTTCAGCAAATGATTCTTCATAAGCAATATCTATATCATTGTCATTATAAAGTCTGGAATTAGGAGTACCTATATTAAATCTTCTTAAATGTCGTTCTGTTTTAATTTTATCATTTGTTAATTCTCTACCAATAAGAGCATTAGTAGGATAATTAGGATTTAACACGGTTGCAACTAAACTTCCATCTACTCTTAATACATCGATTTTCTTTAAATACTTTCTTTTAGTATCATGAATTTTATATTTATATCCACTATTTTTTAAAAAGTTGATATGGAGAGCAGAAGTCGATGTTATTATTTTTCCTTCATAAATGTTTTTTGTTTTGTACGGATTATTTTTTAATAAATATACTAAATCATTACTATCCATATATTCTCGCCCTCCAGAACAAAAAGTTATATATTAAAAATTGGTATCAATATAATGTACACTATTAAGTAATATGATTTGAACTTCATCAGGAAATACTATTTTTTATTATGTGTTCTTCTAACATGGCATCGATTAAATCAAATACTGGTTCCTTAGGTTCTCCTTTGAAAGGATAATGATGCATTCTAAGATTTGCGTCCGGGTTCAACTCTAAAACTGTAGGATTCTTATCTTCAAAAGACGAATAAATCATATCTACGCCTGCAGTTCGTAATCCAGGGATTGCATTAACTGCTTGTTCAGCTACCTTAATCATATCTTCATTAATTAAATCGCTTATTTCGTAACTATCTCCGCCCAATGATATATTTGAAGATTTATGCAAATAAAGAATCTCGTTTTTTTCAAGAACACTATCAAGGCTTTTTTCTTGATTCAGAAGGTTCACTAATATTCTCTCATCAATTTTTATTGGCAAAACTCTTAAATGAGGATTCAATTCTCTTTGCTTATTTTTCATTTCAATCAATTCATTAATTGTATTGATTCCGTTACCAACGACATTCGCAGGAGATCGTAATATAGCCGAATTAAATTTCCCTTCGATTACTAAAAACCTACTTTCAATACCTTTGATATATTTCTGAATAATGAGTTTAAATTCTTTTTTTCTCTCATCACAAGCTATTTTGGCTACATTCCAAGCTTGATCAAATGAATCAATGGTTACATTGATAGAAATACCTCTCCCCCCATTTAAATTAAATGGTTTAAATACATAATCTCCAGGGTTATTACGGATAAAATCCTCAGCTTCATTATATTGGTCCTCATCAAAGACAATGGATTGAGTTGTCACTATACTAGCCTGTTTTAAATATTTCTCAGTATCTATCTTATTATGCGCTATTTTTTTAGCATTGGCTTTATTGCTAGTAGGAGTTTGACCGTATATTGAGCCAAAAATTTTATCTTTATATAATAATTTAATAGCATATTTACTTGCTTTTATACTCCGACAATCTTTTTTCTTCGAAATATGGTGTTTAGCAAGCATCAATGTTCCTTGAAAGTTTGTACTGTATCTATTAGGAGGTAATATATTAAAATTTTCTTCTAAAATTTCCTTCAATAAATCATAATTCATATATCTTTCCTCATTTTACTTCATAATTATAAAGTTCTATTTCTTAGTAATTGTAAATCGACCTGCATTATACCAAGATTTATATTTAAAATTCTTCTTATATTCTATTTCAAAAGATATAACTCCTTTGCTTTTGAGATGATAATCTAATCCTTCAAATATATGATTAATGGACATTTTCTTAGAATTAATAACAACAAAAATATTTTTCTCTGGATGCGTATAATCACCTTTTATAGTCAAAATCATGTCTTCATTGGTGTTATTTTGAACATCAAATGTTATCATGTCATCTTTTAATTGAATATTGTATGCTGGTTGAATTACAAATCCATTCTCTAAAACTTTTGTGCTAACATTAAAGACACTATTTAAACTCAAACTATTATCTTGATTCATTATATTCGTTTCATTATTTTTATATTGATCTAATGTCGAATAACTATTGGCAATTTGATAATTAAGAAATGGCCAAGATTTTTCAATGTAAAGATGAAGTAGTTTTGTTTCTAATCTATCTCCTAAACTTAAAGACAGCAATTGTCTAATTAAATATTTACTATTAAAAAGTATGAAAGTATCTTGTATTATATCCGTTTCTTGCGTAATATTACTATGCCAATTACTCAATTTTGATTCGAAATATAACATCATTCCTAAATTTGCATCTTTCAATTTATCTCTGGTGAAATTAGTTCTTTGTGCTGATTCTTTATACATTGTGTTGCCTTTGTGTTTTTTGTCCCTTAATGATTTTGGTAACCATTTACTAGTTATAGAATAGCCGTCTTCTATATCAGTTAATTTGTGAGCGGCCTTAGGATATGGGAATTTAGCTAATTCATAAATGTTGGATTTTATATGCAAGCTGTTCTTTTCCATATATTCCCTGACTAAATATGCTACTTCTGTAGAGTGTGAGGATGTAAAATTCTGCTTCATGTGCTTTGAAAAATCACGAGGGATATCTAATTCTTCAAATCTAAAGAATTTGTGATTTAAGTCGAAATTATATGTCAATCTATTCACAATTTCTTTATCTTTTAAATATATTTCTTTTCTTGGCCCTTCAACGACATTATCAAAGTCGATTAAATAGGTAAACAAACTTAATTTTCGTTTAAGAGGTTTTAAAAGAGATAGAGAAACCTTAGAATCTACTCCTCCTGTGAGTGACAAATAAAGTTTTTTATCTAAAGTAGATAGCCATTTCGCTTGTTCTGTCAAATAATTATAAGTAGCTTCAAGAACCTGTTCAGAAGATTGTTTCCCTATATTATAGCGAGGAAAATATCTTTCAAAAATAGAATTCCTGAAAGAAAAAAAGTTGTTACAGTTAAATTTATAGATTGATACAGTTCCAGTGAAATCCATATACCCATTCGTCCATTGAGTTTTTAACTTAATATTTCTATTTTCTTCCACTAATTCTCTAACGATTACTTCGTGTGAACCAAATATCTCATTATTCCAATAGTAAATTGGTTTTAAAGAGGTCGCATCAGTATATATTTGAGTGTCTTCTGCAGTATCAACTATAAGAACATATCTACCATTAAGAAATTCAAGTTCATCAAAAAAAATATCTTTGTTCTTATTAATTTTTTGTGCTATATTACCGGTTATTTCTTCCCTTGTTAACTTGTGATTTCTTATATCTAAAATATATCCTATTATGATGATTCTAGCATTCTCGAAATCAAATATATTAACATTAGCATGCTCTTCGTAATAGAGAATGGAATGATACAGTTTCAATTTCCTATTTATATCATTAGGCAAGCTATTAATGGACTCTTTGGAAATTATAAATTGGTCTTTCCTATATTTTAATTCAGACATTTTATCACCTGTTTTAGTTATTATTAAATACCCGTGAATTTCAACCTCCCTGCTTCTAAAAAACTATACTGATCATAATATTTTTTATAATTTAGTTTAAATTTAATTTTCTGGCCTGGATTCAATTCTATACTTTCACTTCTCCTCATTGTACTGATACACTTTCTATTTTTTTGTTGATTTTCGTATATAAAATCTACCTTTATAACGTTTTTCATGCTGTAAAAACTTTGTACCTTAAAGCTGATTTTTTTCTCAGTTATATTCTGGATTGTGATTATATAATCATTCTTCATTTTTATAGGCAACTGTTTAGGTTTAATCATCCATTCTTGTTTCTCAATATTTTCCAATACCAAATCATTTGTCAAACTCATATTTAATTCACTATTAGAAAATATAATACTGTCTCTTTCTACAGTTACTAATCTTTCTTCCTTTTTGGAAACAATACTTTCAATATTTGCAATCAATTGCTTCATTGTAGATGCAGATAAGTTGATGGTGGATTCTTCGAACAATTTTTGATTGATTTTAATCATATTTGATAAATTCATCTTGCTCATAATACTTCCATTTTCTGTTAAAGATAAAATTGGAATACCACTGCCTATATAATCACTTAACTTGGAAGGAAGATAAGGGTTTACTGATTTAGTCTGCTTGGTTTTAGTATCATTGATTAATAACATGTCTAGTTTAGTAGTAGTATTTAAAAAGTCTAAAAACGGCAAATAATCATTTACGTTAATTTTATTTTTGTTAAGCTCTTCTATTTCTTGATTACTCATATCTTGCTTATTAGTATAAATATGAAGTTTAAATAAATATTTGAAATTGTGATTTAAATAAGTAATCAGATCAATAAACTGATTATAGCTTCGGTTATTATAAAAGTTTCCGAAGTATCCTATATTTATAATAGCAGGATCAAAATTATTATCCGTGTTTTTTATCTGGTAGTGTTCTCTTCCTAGAGTAGGATGTTTCAAAATAACTGATTTTTCTCTTATATATTCTCTTTCTTCCTCTGTGAATCTACTAATCATAAATTCTAATTGGTTTTCATTAGTGAAAACCAGTTCATCTGCTAGGTGAAAAGGGATTATTTCCATTAAATTAAATAGATTCTCATCAACATACTTACTAAAGTTACCCAAAAGTCCCTCGCTTAAATTTTTAACAAGAGAGTCATTTTCAATATTTGCATATCTTTCATTTGAATTTATATCTATTAATAGTGGGTCAGAAAATTCTGCTGTCCACTTAATGTTCGGTTTTATAAATTTCATAAATAACGGAGGAAAATGTGAGATTGGAAACATAGCACGACTGTATACTTCTTTATAACTATTTTCATTGACCAAAAATTTTGCAAAGGCATTATTTATGAATTCACTTAAGTAGTACATATTACTAAACGACGCTTGGGTATTTATAAGCGCATGGTTCCCTACCAAATGTTCTATTAGATTCTTTAATGAACTTTCTTTATTTCTAATCTTATTTAGATTGTTAGAAACAACATCTACAATTTCATTATCTTCTAAGATTCTTTTAGCAATTATAGTCGCACTTGTATCACTAAACGGTGGAAAACAATATGAAACTATTAGTCTGCTGGCTATACCTTTGTTGAGTAATGAAAAATTGAAGTACTCAAAATTCATGCTTTTAATCATATTTACAATCTCTTGGTGTTCATTTAAATTTTCTTTTAGATACTTATTCATAAAAGTGATTTGAGCATTATACTTAAAAGTTATTAGTTTTTCCACTTGCTTGTTTTTTACAATTTGCAACAGTTGATCTAATATCTCTAATATTTCAATTCTTTGAGATATTAAAAAATCATGACTAGATGCTTTTCTTGAAACAGAATTCTCTCTTATTAAACGATAATATATAGCATTTTCTTCTAGCGGAATAACTTTTAGTTTTGGACGATTATTTGTAAATAATTCACAAAAATATACCGTATCCTCACCGCTTCTTAGGTATGATCTAAAATTTTGAGTGAGCAACAGGTTTTTGGGTATGACTTTACATGCTGTTATTGTTGAAATTCTATTTAAGTCGATTAATGATATAGTACGTTTTTCATAACTGTTCAAGATTTCTAAGTTTAATACATTCTCAGTATCTATTTGCTCATTTTCTATATTATGAATTTGAGAAAATAAAATTGTATTATCTTCCAAATGATTAAAATTAGATTGAATAAAATTTTCTGATAAAAAATCGTCTATATCTACAAAAGTGATATGACTATATTTAGCATATTTCACACCAAGGTTTCTAGCAGCACCAGCACTTGGTTCATCATTTATTAATATAGTTATATCCAAATTCTTATTAAAATTCTCATTGGAATATATATAATTTACCTCATCATGAAATTTTCCATTAAAAACTAAAATAATCTCATAGTTAGCGTTATTTATATTTTGATCCATTAAGCTTTTTAGACTTGTATCTATATAGTCTATTCCATCATAAATAGGAATCACTACCGAAATACCTTTTGCTAATCGATGAGGATACAATGTGAGTTGTTGTTCTAGTACAGTCAGTTTGCTCTGATATTTTTCATACAATATATCCCCCTCCTTTACATTTTATTAGCCAGCGAACTGACATAATTCATTTTAGTTTTTAAAGTATTAATATTTTCTTCTTTAATTTTATAATCTTTAATAATATTTCTAGAATTATAAATAATTTCTCTGGTTTTAGACAAGGAATTGATACCAGTAAATAATAAATACATTCTATTTAATATTTTATAATTATTTTGTACAATTGGTTCACTAATAGAAGATGCCGAGTAGCACTGAAGACTAATAATAAGTTCTTCTACATTTAAATTTTTTATTAGAAAATTATTCACTATCTTTTCTTGGTCTATAGCGTCAAACAAATGTCTGTTTACAACTACACAAATATGTTTATCTAAAGGCAAAAGACTACTTTTTTCATTGAATTTTCTAACCTGATTCAATTCTTTTAGAATAAAGTTAATTTTAAGATTAGCTAATCTCACTATATTATCATCTAGTAATTCATCAATCTCATCCAGGTTTACTATATTGACTTCTATATAGTTGTTAGATAGCTCTATATTCTCATCGAGCATATAATCCCTCATAACTAATTATTTTTTATCTCTTCTTTTAGGTCCCTAATCATTTTCTGGTTATCCAAATCATAAATAGGTTCATAATCATCATATAACTCTAATATATTTAAAAATTGTTTAATGGATTCGACTTTATCTTCTGTCGATAGCTTGTCGATTCTTGGTTTATACCATTTTTTCAAATAGAAGTTGTATCTTTCTTTCAAGTATGTATCCATTAAACCATACTTATTCAAAAACGGTATTCTTTCTTTTTCCAATATGAGATATTTATCAAAAAACTTTTTACTCACTGTGTTCGTTACACTACCACTCACAGCAGCATAATAGACATGAATAAGCTTATTTATTCCTTGAATGCTAGAGCAATTCAATACAAGTTCCTGGTAAAACATTGTATCTTGTCCAGCTGCTCCTTCTACCATTTTTATATTGTTATTTAAAATTATTTGTCTCTTTATAATTAACGCTTGAATACTTTGAACCCTCATTTCACTTCGTACAAGAAATTCTTGAGGATCTGCTACATATAACTTACCATTATTATGCTTCTTAATCACATTTGTATAATTTATAACATTTCTTTTTTCATTGGATTCTTTAGCGATATTTCCGACTACCATATCAACGTTTTTCTCCTGAATCTTTTCAAGCATTGAAGCATATCCATCACCCGTAGCTTCATTATCTGGGTCTAGGTACGTAATATAATCGGTAGAAGCAATTTTAACACCTTGATTTCGCGGTTTGGAGGCGCTTCCCGATCCTTTTTCATTCTCCATATAAACTATATCAGGATGCCTTCTTCTTAATCTATTTATTATTTTATTTGTAACAGGATCTGTGCTACCATCATTAACAAAAATAATTTCCATTTTATCGAAAACTGATGAACGCTTTAAACTTGCAAAACATTTTTCTTCCAAGTAAGTTCCATTGTTATGTATTGGAACAATTACACTCAACTCTTTAGCTTTTTCCCTTTGAGGTGCTCCTACAGTTCTTTCACTTCGAACTTCTACTGCATCCAAGTTATATCCTTTTTTAAAATTAGACTGTTCAACAGTTTCTTCAAATACATTTGCATCCAAAACACTTAAATACTTATCTTCAATAGAGTAAATATAATTATGTGGTTCATAATTTTCATTTTTAACTATAAAATCGACATCAGTATATTTAAATGCGTTTACCATATCTTGTAAGTAATATTCTTCATAAGTATAATTTTCTGAAAAGAATGCTATATAATCATACTCTGATGTATTTATATCTTTTAAATCTGCTTCACTACAATAAGCTAAGTTCTCGTAAATTTGTCTATTATAATTTTCTTGATTTATCTTATTATCTTCACTAACTACTACCAAAATTTTGCCTTCTACAAATTGATAACCCTTAAAACCCAAATCCCTGGCTACACTTGAAAGTCTATGATACGTAGTATGGTTTTTCATAACTGTTCGTATACCCTTTGCTTGTAGCTCCTTGACATCATTTTCTCCAGTATTGTATATAACTTTAAAGTCATCTTTATCATTTATAAGACGAACATTAGGGAAAATATTATTGATACCTGTATTATAGTTTGAAAGTAAAATATTTCCAAATGCCTGTAACTCATACACTCTGTTTGCAAACATTGTTTGTGAGTATTTAACTGAATTCATGTTTATACTCCATCTGAAAAGTTTATGCATTTTCATTAAGACATTGTGCTTAACGGGAAATGTAATATTTTCAATATATTTCGATGGAAATTGATAGCGCGGATTTTCCAACTCCAAGTTTCTATCTATTATTAATAAATTTTTTGTTTCTTTGAGAATTGCATCAAATAACCTTTCTGTTTCAGACATTCTTACAGGATATTTGACTAACCATGATCCAGCAAAAAGTATATTATTTTTATATTCATCTGCATATTTAGTGCGAGTACCTACAGGATTATGAACAAGAGGATTGATTCCGAACTGCAACACTTTAACCTGATTGTTCCCGGTGTATTCTCTGTACTTTTCAACTACTTCTTTCGCAGTAGTGTAAATATACTTACATTCTTTAGACATATCTTTGAATAAATTAAAGTTTACAGGGTCTTCTTTTGAATAAAAGACTGTGGGGATACTTGCTTCATTATATTTATTTATTAATGCTAGTATTTCTTTTCTAGCATCAGAATGGGGATTCGCTGCCCCTATCCAACTATTATCGATACCTCTCCAAGTAGTTGCGAAAATTACAAAATCCAAGTTCTTGTCAATATCTTGCTCATTTCTACTGATAAACTTAAAATGAGCAACATCCTTAAAGGATTCATATAAAAATTCATCAGCAACAATTCCAATTTTTAAATCCATTTTTTTAAAGAAGCGACTTCCATTACTTTCAGGAATCTCGTCATTCGAAATGATTGTTTTATATTTATCTAATGCGGATTGCCTATCAAGTTCTTTTATCTTCAAGTAATAAAATAAATCTGTTTCCTGTTTTTTCATATAGTTTTGGCTATATTCATTAATATTAATACTTGGATTTAAATCATTTATAATATCATTTAAAGTAGCAGAAAAATCTTTTTTAACGTTTCGATTATACTGATATAATTTTCTGTTTAACTCTTTTCTATTCAATTATTCTCAACACCTTTTAATTGTTAAACTTGTTCTTTAAATTTTTATATTTTTCATCTAATACTTTTAGTTTATTTTCAACTAGGTCCATTCTGTCTTTATATTTATTTTTTTGTTGTGTTAATCTTTCATTATATTCTTTTTGGTGCTTTAATCTTTCCTCCGCTAATCTCAGTTCTTTCCTTAATCTATTGATTTCTCGGTTTTCATTTTTCAAAGTCTCAGTAAAGTTATTATTTCCTTTAAGGAATTCTTTATCCGACAGTACTGTTTTTAATATCTGTTTTGTTTTGTTTCTTTCAATATTTATACTATAAAAAATATCATTCAAATGTTTTTCATCATATGTTATTTCTCTTTGTAAATCTTGATGTTGCAGTCTTATGGATTCTATATCCTCTAGATTACTAACTTCTGTCCAGTACATATCTTTATTATTGACTTGTATTTTACATATTCCTAATCTGGAAAACAGAACAACTATTTTAGCACTTTCTATTTTAAGATCCTCTTGAATTTCATTTTTGAGACTACTTGTAACATACATACTTGATTTTTCTATTATGTTTGATGGAAGTATTTCGATATTTAAATCTATTGCCTCATCAAGTATTTCAGCAGGATGGAAGCCTTGGAATCTATTCTTAATAAACACACCATAGTAGGTGGTATTCTTATAATTGATTTCGGATTTGACAGTTAATAATTTACCTGAAAAGGCAGAGAGAAAATCTTTATCAAATCCTAATTTATCATTAACATCATTACTATAGTATTCTGTATCAATTAATTTATAAGTTTTTGGATCAAAACGGAAGATTTGAATAGAATCTTCGAGCTGAATCCAACCTAATTTTTGATCATCGTATTGTATCAAATGATAATATTCATTTTTATATAACTTTTTTGATACAGTTGTTACTATTTTCCATTGATAGTCATCGGCGTTTATATAACCAGTATTTTCTTTAAGGTTTTTAAGTATCAGGCTATCTTCTTTTTCGTTTAAGATATACTGTTTTGAATAGTTATAATTAATAAGTTTTGTGCTCATATAATTCTCCTTAAAATTCTTTACAAATTTATGGTGACTTTATTGCCATCATCCCAGTATATAATACTGTGACGATTTATATGAATATCATTTAATATATTTTCATCCCTTTTATTATAAAATACCGTCAAGAAATTTGTTTTATAAGTATTCTTTTTAAATTGTACTCTTTGATTCAGTTCCATTTTTCCAAATTGATAAGAGACTTTACTATCAGAAACTGTAGATTCAATACTACCTCTATCGCTAGAGACATATTCTAAAATGTATTGTTCCTCCCCCACCTCAATTTCAAACTTTGATTCAGATAATTCCGTTATTCTGGCTTCGGGTGTTAATACAAAATTTTGAATGTAGGTTTGTTTAATTTTGGAGGTTGCTGAATCAAAAATTATCAAGCTATTGTTTTTTGTAAGAACGCATGTTCTACTTAAATAGGTGGCATAATATAAGTTATTTTTTCCGGAAACAAGTTTATATTGATTTTTATTAATCACTTTGCTCAATGACATTTTTAACTGATCTTTCATGGGATTCTTCAAATTATAATTCTTATTTTCTACTAACAAAGTGTTATGGGCATGAGGTGAAACTAAAAATTTTCTTGTATCGCTATTATCATAACTGAATTTCCCTGAATCTATAAATATATCTTTACCATGCGTATATAAAGAGAATGATAAATCATCTTGATGTTTATGTGTTAATCGTTGATATCCCGTCTTAAACATAAACCAAGTACTTTTTTTATAGTTATTTTCATTTCTATTATGCAAAACAGAAACTCCAGCTTCATAATCTACAAAATCTGTAAATTTCTTGGGCATTTTACTATTTCTGATTAAGCTCGTATCACCGATAAGAGGAAACTCTTTGTTCGGTTTAATTATAATACTATTTAATTGTTCTGCTGATACTAAGATTTCATTTATATTTTTTGAAAAAGGGCGTCCTAAATCTTCTAATATAAGTTTTGATTTTTTCAGTAAATTTACAACTAGTATATGATATTCAGGCGAATTTTCTAGGTGTAAACCTTTATATGAGAAATCTCTATAGACACATGAAGTGAGTCTATAATATACCTTCTCAATAATTAAGTTTTTTACAGCAATATCAGTAAGATAATTCGATATAATTAGCAATGAATTATCCATCATAATACCATGATTATTTTCTCTATAATTTTTATCATCATTTAAAAATTTTACATGCTTATCAATGATATCCTTAAAAATCTTATTAGGTAATTTGTTTTTACCAGCATTTTCTTGGAAATATATAATATTTAATACTCTATAAGATACTGCATGTTCGTTCCAAGCTAAATTGTTATCATTTAAGTTTATATTTTCTCTATACCAATCCAATATAATTTGTTTTCCAATTTTAAGATTTTCATGATCATTATTATTTTTATACATCTGGATAAAAGCTTTAACTATATTTAAACTATGTAGATAAATTTGGTATGTTCTTTCATTATTTTGGTGTATATAATTCCAATCAATATTTTTGCTATAAAGAATTGGTTCAAGATTATCTTTAACGATTAATTTCCCTATTTTATACTCTTCTACAATTGTTTTATAGTTTGCGCTTTTATTAATTATTCTATTAATATCCATACTTAAACAATCCTTTAAAAACATATTTTAAAAATAAAACTGTAGACAGGTTAAATATTAACTTTGCCTACAGTTTGTTTAGATTTATTTTAGAGTTTTTGGATATTACCGTAGTTGTAATAATTAACTGCTTCGAACTCATTTTTCATTATATTTTTAGTATCGAAAATAATCTTATCTTTCATTGTTGAGAAATCTACATCGCTCATTTCCTTGAATTCACTGTGATCGCTGAGAACAAGGACAAGTGAACTGTCAGCTACTGCTTTCTTAACATCTTTTTCCACCCAATCAAGTTTCACATGAGGATCATATGCCACGACATTCATGCTCCCATCTTTTCTGAGCAGTTCATAAATATCAAATGCAGGAGATTCACGGATATCATCAACATCACCTTTATACGTGAGACCGAAGACCGTCACTTTATCCCCTTCAAGCTTATCAAGGATTTCC
>Ga0079226_10001990_pt1 | contig 15681 bp, 13 predicted proteins | sample Poulit2014_FD_76345 | JGI IMG/M metagenome (GOLD analysis project Ga0079226, IMG submission 76345) | Agricultural soil microbial communities from Georgia to study Nitrogen management - Poultry litter 2014 | ecosystem: Environmental > Terrestrial > Soil > Agricultural land | place: USA: Georgia...
ATGAACACCCACTCCGCGAGGTTCTTCAGAAGGTGGAAAATGATAAGTAGAATTATAATCTAATATTAAAAAAGGATCCATTCGCCTCATAGATAACGCTGGCACACCAGGAATAAATCCGTGAACACGAAAACCATTTCCCACAAAATGAGGAGTTGGCGGTTTTATTATTCTCTCTATTTTTTTCTTATTCATCATCTTAGTTTTTCGTTTGTACAAAGATGATACAATAAGAAAAAAGAATACTTAACCTATGTTAAGAATCAGAAAATCAGCTGGTTTTAAAGTTTTTTTCTGCTAATTCTCTTCTCACTCTGCTCAAACCTTGTGGGGTAATTCCCAAATAAGAAGCAATCATCCACTGCGGTGCGCGCAACAACATATCTGGATAAGTATTTACAAAATCTAAATACCTTTCTTCTGCAGAAGCACTGATTAATAAACTTATTCTCTTTTGTAAATGTCTAACATGATTTTGCAATAAAAACTCATTATAATGTCTGAAAGCCGGACTGATATCAGTTGCTTTTTGTATAAAGTCTCTTGTCAATAAAACCACTCTTGTATCTTCTATCGCATCTATATGATAATGAGAAGGTTGATTGAAATAAAACCCATTTCGATCTCCGGTAAACCAACTTTCAGGAGAAAATTGTACGGTGTATTCCACGCCATCTTCATTGAAAAGAAAAAATCTTAGCAAACCTTCTTCTACATAATAAATGTATTCACAAACTTTACCAGCTTCCAATAAGTTCTCCCCTTTTTTTACTGTTTTAACTTGAACTAACTCTAATATTTTTGCTATACTTTCTGGTTCAACTTTTGCTTTTTCCTTTAAAAATTGTTGAAAAGTAAATTCCATTTTAAATTGTCCTTCATTTTTCGTTAAATATAATCATTCATTTTTATTCCATTTTTATATTTTTGACATTTCTGTAAATAAATTTCATTATTTTCACTAACTTAACTTTTTATAGCTCTCTAAATTTTATTTACTATGAAAACCATAAAAAATATTTTTATTATTTTAAGTTGTGTTTTTATGTTCACTGCTTGTGAAAACACTAATAAAACAAAGAAAAACACTACAAATGATGCAGTAATTTCTTATAAAATTGCAAAAAATTATTTTGTCAAAAACACTGTGGATGAAATTGAAAATCCTAAAATAACTTCTCAAGAAGATTTTGATGAAATCTTTGGAATGGCCACCACTATGGGAGAAGATGGAAAACCAACTTCAATAGATTTTTCAAAAGAATTTGTTATTGCCGTAATTCTTCCTGAAACAGATATTTCAACAGAACTTCAACCTATTGATTTAATTGAAAACGAAAAAAACAACTTAATTTTCACTTATAAAAAAGAAGAAGGTGAAAAATTAAGTCATACCATCAAACCAGCTTTAATCCTTATAGTTGATAATAATCACAAAGGAGAAGTTACTTTAAAAGAAGAATAATTCTCTTAAAGATTATTGTTTTTTAAAAATTGTTTTTAGTTTTTATACTTTAGAATACTTGCATTATTTTTGTGCAGAGCAGAAATAACTCATGTATCTTTACCCCAATAAAAAAATAGTATAAAATTGCTGAAAACACTTGCTATAAAGAACTTTGCTTTAATTGAAGATGTTGAATTATCTTTAAAAGATAAACTCAGTATTATCACAGGAGAAACCGGTGCAGGAAAATCTATCTTGTTGGGTGCTTTATCTTTATTATTAGGAAAAAGAGCTGATTTAAACAGCATTAAAAATCCTGATAAAAAATGTATTATCGAAGGTGTTTTTTCTATTAAAGCTTATCATCTTCAAGAATTATTTAAAAAAAATGATTTGGATTATGAAGAAGATAGCATCATCAGAAGAGAAATTTTGCCTTCAGGAAAATCCAGAGCTTTTGTTAATGATACTCCCGTAAAACTTCAACAACTTTCTGCTTTAGGAAAACATTTAGTAGATATTCACAGTCAACATGAAACGCTTTTTGTGGGCGATGCTGCTTATCAATATAAAGTTATTGATGCTTTAGCCGATAATAAAAAACTGTTGATAAATTTTCAAAAATCTTTAAAAACTTATAAAAATCTTCAAAAAGAATTAGAAGTTTTAAAAGCTAAGCAAGCTGAAGCACAGAAAACTTATGATTATCATTTGTTTTTATTAAATGAATTAAAAGAAAATAATTTAGAAGCTGGAATTCAAGAGGAATTAGAAGAAAAATACCAACAGCTTTCTAATGTAGAAGAACTCAAGGAAAATCTTTCTTTTTCAATTCAGCAATTTCAACAAGAAGATATTGGAATTACTGATGTTTTAAAAGAAATCAGAAATCGTTTTAACACTTTAGAAAACTTTGGAGAAATTTATCAACAACTCAATGAAAGATTGCAAAGTGTTTTATTGGAATTAGAAGATATGAGTTTTGAAATGGAAAATCTTTTTGAAAATATTGAAGATGATCCACAAGAGTTGAGTTTAGTAGATGAAAAACTTCAAAATATTTATAATCTTCAAAAGAAACACCAAGCAAATTCAGTGGAAGAATTATTAGAAATTCAAGAAGATTTAGAAGAAAAAGTTTCCACTTCTGAAAATGCTGAAATCACTACTAAAAAGTTAGAAAAAGAAATAGAAAAAGCTTTTACAAAAACAGAAAAATTAGCAAAAAAACTTACTAAATCTCGTTTAAAAGTAATTTCAAACTTCACAACAGCTGTGGAAGAAATTCTGGATAAATTAGGTATGCCAGATGCAAGATTAAAAGTAAAATTAAATCCGGATAAAGATTTTAATAATTTAGGAAAAGATCAAATGCAATGGTTGTTTTCTGCTAATAAAGGCGGACGTTTTCAAGCTTTGAAAAAAAGTGCTTCTGGTGGAGAATTATCAAGAATTACTTTAGCTATAAAAAGTATTTTAGCAAAATTCAGTCAACTTCCTACACTTATTTTTGATGAAATTGACACTGGAGTTTCTGGAGATATCGCTCAAAAAATGGGAGATATTATGAGGGAAATGGCAAAAAATTTACAAGTGATTTCCATTACTCATCTTCCACAAATTGCAGCAAAAGGTGCACATCATTTTAAAGTTTATAAAGAAGTGATAAAAAACTCTACAAGAACCACAATTACAGAATTATCTGCTGAAAAACGCATAGAAGAATTGGCAGAAATGCTGGGCGGAAAAGATAAATCTGAATCTGCTATTGCTCATGCTAAAGCTTTAATGAAATAATTTTCTCTTTAAAAGAGAAATTGATAATTTTTATGATATATTATTAAAAAAGGAAATTATTTATAGTGATTCAATTAAAAGATACATTTCGACATCAAGGCAAAAGAAAACAGTTGGTGGAAACCATAAAAGCTAAAGGGATTCAAGATAAAAAAGTTTTAGCTGCTATCGGAAAAATCCCAAGACATTGGTTTATGGATAGCAGTTTTGAAGATCACGCTTACCAAGATAAAGCTTTTCCAATCGGGGCAGGACAAACTATTTCTCAACCTTACACTGTTGCTTTTCAATCTGAATTATTGCAAGTAAAAAAGGAAGAAAAAATCTTAGAAATCGGAACAGGAAGTGGATATCAAACTGCTGTTTTATGTGAATTAGGCGCAAAAGTTTATGGTATTGAACGCCAAAATGAATTGTTCAAGAAAACAAAATTATTTTTAGATAAAATCGGTTATCGCCCAAAAAGATTGACTTTTGGAGATGGGTATAAAGGTATGCCCAATTATGCGCCTTTTGATAAAATTATTGTCACCGCTGGTGCGCCTTTTATTCCGAAAGCGCTTTTAAATCAATTAATAATCGGAGGAAGAATGGTAATTCCTGTGGGAGATGATCCGCAAATTATGACTTTATTAATCAGAAAATCAGCTAAGGAATTTGAGAAAAAAGAATTTGGCGAATTTAGATTTGTTCCTTTGTTGAAAAATAAGAATTAAGTCGATTTCATTAAATAAATCTTCAATTCGCAAAACAAATTTAGAATATCATACAAAATTCAAATTATCACAAATAAATTGAATTTTGTATTATTTTAATTCAGCAGAAGCAGCAGTTACATTATATCCTTCCTCTATTTTTTCTAAGATTTCAAAATCTATAAAAACTCTTTTATAATCAGCAAATTCTTGTTCTTTAAAATCCACCATTTCATTAAATAAAGCTTCTGCTTCTGTTTTATTTTCTGCTTTTTCAATTACTTGATTTCTGGCTTCTTCAAATAATTCAGGATGTTTTTTTCTGATATTTGTCGCATTCCAAACATGAACTCCAAAAGCATATTTCTTTTCTATAGTTGAAAAATCATCTGTTTTTTCTATAGTTGGATGAACAAATTTTCTCAATATTTCAGAATATCTGATTTCGTTATTTTTATTTTCTTGGTGTTTCATGTTTTTTATAAAGTGATTTTTTCAAAAATAGATTGATGAATTTCTACTGGTTTTAACCATTCTTCTTGTTTTGAAAAACAAGAAATCTCATGAAAATTAGGCATTTCTTCCAATAGTTTTAAATATTCTTTGAAAACATTTTTTTGCAGTTCAAAAGAATCTTCATGAATATCTGTTTTTCCTTCTAAATAAGCTCTATCAGCTCCTACTCTATTATTTTGAAGTGATTTTTTAATCTGATTTAAAGGTACATTTAAGAAGAAAGAAACTTCTGGTTTTGGCAATTTATGATAGTTAAATTCAAAATCTAAAATCCAGTTTTTTAAAGTTTTTTTCTCTTTTTCATCTTTGAGTTTTGCACACTGAAAAGCAATATTAGATTTTACATATCTATCTAAAATTACTAAATATCCTTCTTCCAACCATTGCTTGATTTTATGTTGGTGTTCATTTCTATCTTCTGCAAAAAGTAAAGCCACTAATTTTGGATGAACATTTTCTAAATTTCCAAATTCTCCTCTTAAAAATTCAGCTACTAATTTTCCGTAAACGCCTTGATTTAGCATGGGAAAATGAATGAATTTATGTTTGATTTTTAATGCGGTGAGTTTTTTTGTCAATAAATCTATCTGTGTAGATTTTCCTGCTCCATCCAACCCCTCAATCGTGATTATTTTTCCTTTCATCTATTTGCTGATTATACCTAAAAATAAGAATTCACAAAAGTAACATTATTTTTGAGTTATGCAGAATGAAGAAAATTCAACTTGTTTTTTAAGGTAAAAATTTCAAGCCAAAAACAACTGCTCCTTTATTATTTCCTTCATAAAAAGAATGCACATAATCTACTCTTAACAATCTAAATAATCCAAATCCTAAATTATCTAATCCTATGGAAACTTCTTGATAAGGTTTTCTTCCTCCTGTCCATAATACATTTCCGCCCACTACTACTTTAAATCCTAATTTGTTTACGCCTGGAATTTTTCCTAATAAATATCCATTAAAATTATGTTCAAAATGCGCTTCTGCATATTCATCATTTGTGCTCAAATCATAATATCCTAATAAGTTGTATTGATTCAGCACATTTCCTTTAGAAACTCTAAATTGATTTCCAGAAAAGTGTTTATAATCTACTAAAGCAATGTTTTCTGCATTAAAAAAATTTCCTGCAGAAACTAAATAATTAAAATTTCCTTTATTTTTTAAATCCACTTTTTGTACAGCAGTAAGCTGCAATTGATGGAAATTATACTCTTTTATATTAGCTGCAAAACCTGTTTCATAAATCAAGTGAAGTTCAGGAAATTTATAATTGGGAACATTAAATTTTCCATCTGGATAAGTATAATATTTTTGTCCAAAATTATAAGAACTCATCATTCTGAATTTTCCAATATTATGCGTTTCAAAAGGAAAAGAATCAAAATCTTCTGGCGCAAACGGATTATTTGAAGTATATCCGCCATTAGCATCTTTTCTGATTACGTGATCTGTAGCATTTAACAAAGGGGTTCTGTGTTCAAAACTCAGTTTAGAATTAATTTTAAATCCGTTGAATAATTCTTGAGAATACCGGGTTTCTATAAATTGTTTGTCATATAATTTTAAATAATTTCTTTCAAAGAAAATATTAGCTACATCATTAATCAATAAATTAATAGAATTGGTATTGTTGATTTCTTCTACTTTTACACCGCCTTCAAAAGTTAAGATTGGACGCGAAAAATTATTGAATTTTTTCTGAAATCCTCCTGAAATTCTATAGCGATGATCTGCAAAACCATAACTCATATCAGAAAAAATTCGCCAATATATTTTTTCTTCTTTATTGTTTTGCTGAAAAGCAGTTTTTAAGTTGATATTCCAACCTTGTACTGTATTAAAATGGGTTCCAAAAAGTGGTGAACTGATAGAAAAATCATAATTTCTGTAGGAATTTTGATAAGTATAACCAAACAAAACATCACTAAAAGAAAACTTGTTATTTTCTCGATCTATGGAATCTTTAAAAGCTTTTGAATCATGAGCTTTTGAAATACTATCCTTTTTGATATAATCTTGAAGTTCATCTTTTGTCAGCGGAACAGGTCTTGTTTCTTCCCAAAATAAAGAATCTTTTTTATTAGCTTTTTCTTCAAAACTCATGATTTCACGAGAAAAACTTTTTTTATCAAATGTTGGATCAAAATTATAATTGCTGTAAACGCCAATAAATTGTCCTGTTCCTCCTATTCCAAATAATTTAAAAGAGAAATTTACATCTTGAGAAATTTTTACCCAAAAATCATTTTCTGCGGAATATTTAAAACTCTGGTTAAAATTAATTTCTTTTAAAGGTGGAATTTGCGCAGATTTTCCAGTGGTTTTTAATTCTGCTCCATAAATTTCCCAGCTGTCTTCTACAATGTATATAAATCCAGAAAAAACGCGATCCGCTGCTCTTTTGGGAAGCACTTCAATTTTATTGATTAAAAATCCATTTTCATCATAATTTGCGCTGACTAATTTATAATTGTAATAACTAAACGCATAATTTGCAATGGGAGAAACCAAATCTGCTGAAAGAGAAATCGTGTTATCATAAAAAGAAAATTCTGCATCTCCAGCACTGTTTAAGCTGAATCCATTATCATTTCCGCTTACTTTTGAAGCCAAAATATGTTCATGAAAATCATCTGGAGTTTGATATTTTATTTTAGATTTTGTTTCAGAAAGATAAAGCATTCCACTGCCTGTAGAATCCAATCCTAAGCTTCCATCATCATCAACTTTTTGTCCGAAAATTTTATCGGGAACATTTTTTACGGTCCAATTTCCTTTGGAATAAAAATCAGCTTCAAAAGATTTTATTTTTTCTTTATTTGCTTTTCTGTTTGCTATGGCTTTTTTAATAATTCTATCTGCAGGATTTTCACCAGAAAGAATCACAACTTCATCTAAAGAGTTTTTTTCTGCTTTTAAAGTTATATCCAATTCAAAAGGAAAATTTTCAATTTCTACTTCTTCAATTTCTGTTTGAAATCCTAAATATTGAAAAACGATTTTATATTTTCCTTTTTGCTTGACATCCAAAACGTATTTTCCGTTTTCATTACTGGTTGTTCCTACATAAGAATTTTCTAAATAAATATTTACTGCGCTTAAAGCTTTATCTTCTTCATCGGTAATTTTTCCTGTGATTTGTGTAAATCCTAAAAAACTACTCAATAGGAAAACAAAAAGTAATAAAAGTTTTTTCATTTTATTTTTAATTATTAAAAGCTTTTTTAATTCGATCTAAACGTCTTTCATTTTCTCTTTTCTTGATGGTTTCTCTTTTATCATGAAGTTTTTTTCCTTTACAAAGTGCAATTTCCAATTTTGCTAATCCGCGTTGATTGATAAATAAACGCAAAGGAATTATAGTTAAACCTGTGTTTCTTAAGCTTTTTTTCAGTTTTCTTAATTCATTTTTATTTAAAAGCAGTTTTCTTTCATTTCTTGGATTGTGATTAAAATGTGTGGCATGAGAATATTCATGAATGTGCATATTAATGACAAAAAGTTCATTTTCATGAAATTCGCAAAAGCTTTCTCCAATATTAGCTTTTCCTTCTCTAATCGATTTTATTTCTGTTCCCACTAAAACAATTCCAGCGGTAAATTTTTCAAGAATTTCATATTGAAATCTTGCTTTTCTATTTTTTATATTGATTTTATTTTTCTGCATAATGCTAAAGTAAAAATACTTTAAGTTGTAAAAGTTTTATTTTCAAATAATTTCAAGAAAACACAAAAATAATCTAAAAATATGATAGTTTTCTACTTTTTAGGTTTTCTATAAAAAGCTGAAAATTCATTTTTCTTCAAAAAAAAGTTTTACTAATCTTAAAAACGCTTGGCAGAAACTTTCGGTTTGTTATTTTTGTGAAAATTAAGCCACAACATTAAAATTGATGAAGAATTTCAGCTTTTGTTTTTTATTTTTAGTTTTTAGTTTTTCTTTATTTGCGCAAGAAAATAAAGAAATTTTATCTATTGATGGAAATCCTATTTATCAAAATGAATTTGAAAGATTATTTAGTAAAAATGCAAATCTTATCAATCCTGATAAAAAAGGAAGTTTCGAAGATGATTTAAATTTATTTATAGATTTTAATTTAAAAGTTCTGGAAGCTGAAAACCAAGGTTTAGATTCTTTATCTGGTTTTAAAAAACAATATAATGCTTATAAAAATCATTTAGCAAATTCTTATTTATTCAATACAGCAGTCAATCAAAAATTGTTGGAAGAAGCTTATGAAAGATTAAAATATAAAAGAAAAGTAAAATATATTTTAGTCAGATTAGAAAAAGATGCTGCTCCAAAAGATACTTTAAAAGCTTACAACAAAGCAAAAGAATTTAAAAACAAATTAGAAAAAGGTGGTGATTTTGAAAAATTGGCTTTGGAATATTCTGAAGATCCTTCTGTGAAAGAAAACAAAGGAAATTTAGGTTGGATTGGTGTTTTTAAATCTGTTTATGAATTTGAAAATGCAGTTTATCAAACTGAAATAGGAGAAATTTCAGCACCTTTTCGTTCTCAATTTGGTTATCATGTAATTCAAGTGGTTGAAGAAAGAAAAGCTGAAGGTCAGGTTTTTGTTGCTCATCTTTTGATTAAATCAACTGAGGAAGAAAAAGAAGCAGAAGAAAAAATTCAGAATATTTATGAAAAGATAAAAGAAGGAGCAAATTTTGCAGATATGGTAAAACAATATAGTGATGATGAAGCTTCTGCAAAAAACGGAGGAAAACTAAATCCTTTTAGAAGAGGAAGTTTAAAAGATCAAAATTTTGAAGATCAAGCTTTTTCTTTAACTAAAGAAAATCCACTTTCAAAGCCTTTTAAAACAGAAGCGGGTTGGCATCTTCTTTATTTATTAAACCACACTCCTATTGGGGATTTTGAAAAAGAGAAAAATCAATTAGAAGAAAATATTAAGAAAAATCATAGATCTCAGATTGTAAAAGACAGTTTAGCAAAGAAAATAACTGATAAATATGCAGTGAAAAACAGCAAATCAGGATTGACCTATTTTAAAGATAAAATCGGTGAAAACTTTGTTGAAGATGCAGAGAAAAATCTTCCTGAAGAGGATTTATTCAGCATTGAAGAAAAAGGATATACTTATGAGGAATTCTTGAAAAAAATAAAATTCCTTGAAAAATTTCAACGAAAAAAAATAACTGCAGATTTATTACAACAAACTTATGATGAAGTGAAAACTAATTTTCTCATCAATTATGAAAGAGAAAATTTACTGCAAAACAATAAAAAACTAAATGAAGAACTGGGGGATTATAAAAACGGATTGTTGGTTTATGAAGTAATCAACAAAAATGTTTTTGAAAAAAGTCAAGATACCACAGCTTTAAAAGAATTTTATTTAGCAAATAAATCTTCTTTTACTACGCCAGAAAAATATGAAGTAATTGTGGTTTCTGCAGATCGTAAAAAAGAAGTTTCAAAAGCTAAAAAGTTTTTAAGAAAAGGAAAATCTATAGAAGAAATCAAAGATATTTCTGATAAAATAATTGTTCATTCTGGTGAATTTGAGGAAAATAATCTTCAACTTCCTAAAAATTTTAAAAAGAAAGCTGGAATTTCTTCTATTATTAAACAAAATGGTGTTTATTTAGTGAGTAAAACTTTACGTGTAATTCCTTCAGAAATAAAAGATTTTGAAGATATTAAAGGAGTTGTTATCAATAAATATCAAGAAGATTTGGAAAAGCAATTCATAAAAGATTTACGAAAAAAATATAAAGTTGAATTGAATGAAGAAAACCTCAAATCTTTAAAAAACTAACTTTTGAAGAATTTTAAAATCCATATTATCAGTGTTTTTTGCATTTTTATTTTTGTGAGTTGTGAATATTTTCAACCCACAGAATCTGCTGTCAATATTGCGCGGGTAAACGATAATTATTTGACAAAAAAAGAACTTGAAAAAGCAATTCCTAAACACTTAACAGGAGAAGATAGTGTTATTTTTTCTCATAATTATATCAACAGATGGGCAACACGTCAGCTTTTATTAGATGGCGCTCGTTTAAATTTGCCGCAAGAAAAATTAGAGGAATATGATGCTATGGTTAGAAATTATCAAGAAGAATTATATGCAGAAGCTTATAAGGATTTATTGATTATTGAAAAGTTAGACACCTTGATTACAGAACAAGAAATTGAATCTTATTTTGAAAATCATGCCTCGAATTTTACGCTTAAAGAAGATTTGATTAAGTTGCGCTATGTTCAATTGGCAAAGGATTATGATGAAGTAGATGAAATAATAGAACAATTTAAACGATATAATGAAGAAGATAAAGCAGATTTAGAAGAAGAATCTTTTAAATTTGAAGCTTATTCTTTGATGGATTCCATTTGGGTTAGCGCAGATGATTTGTTGGATAGATTAACTATTTTGGAAGAGGAAAAAGAAGAAGATTTTTTACAAAAAGAAACTTATTTTGAACGCAGTGATTCTTTAAGTTTATATTTACTTTATGTAAAAGATGTGCGTTTACGCAATGAAAAAGCTCCGTTGAGTTATGCAAAACCTACAGTTAAACAAATTATTTTAAATAAAAGAAAATTACAATTTGCAAAAGAACTTGAAAAAGACATTACAAAAGATGCATTGGAAAATGATAAATTTGAAATCTATAAATAAAGGTTTGTTTTTAAGCCTTATCTTGAGTTTTATAATTTTTAAAACTCAAGCTCAAATTCCTGAAGAAAATACAAACTCTCTTCGCGATACCACCATCACTGGTTCTGATCCTACCGTTCAGTTATCTCAAGCAGAATCTCCTTTAGATACTATGAAAAACAACAGTTTCCAAAGATATAAAATCGATGGAGTTGCTGCAGTTATTGGAGAATACCTGATTTTAGAAAGCGATATTGAAAAAGGAAGATTAGAATTTGAAAGTCAAATGGACGGAGAACACAATATTACAGATTGTGAAATAATTGGACATTTGATGGAAAATAAACTTTTTTCTCATGCAGCTTTACAAGACAGCACAGTGCATGGAATGGTTACAGACGGACAAGTTTTAGCACAGGTAGAACAACAAATCAATCATTTTGTGCAGCGTGTGGGCAGCATGAAAAAACTTTTAGAATTATATAGAAAAGATTCTGAAGAAGAATTGAGAGATGAGCTTTTCAAAATTGATAAAGAAATGCAGTTGGCAGAAGCTATGCAAAATCATATCACAGATGAAATTGAAGTAACTCCAGAAGAAGTTAGAGAGTTTTTCAATAGTATTCCTAAAGATGAATTACCAAGATTTAGTGATGAAGTAGAAATTGCTCAAATCACTATTAAACCAAAAATTCCACAAGCAGAAATTGATAAAGTGGTCAATCAGCTTAGAGATATGCGGGAAGATATTGTAGAAAACGGCGCAAGTTTTAGTACAAAAGCAGTTTTATATTCTCAAGATGGAACCAGTATGGATGGAGGAAAAATGAGAATTACGCGTCAAGATCCTTTGGATAAAGATTTTAAAGAAATTGCTTTCAGCTTAAGAGAAGGCGAAGTCAGTGAACCTTTTAAATCTTCTTTTGGATATCATATTGTACAAGTTGATAAAGTTTTAGGACAAGAAAGAGAAATTCGTCATATTATTTTGATGCCTAAAGAAACAAAATCTTCTTTAGAAGAAGCTAAACAAAAAGCAGATAGTATTAAAACCATTATCAATGCTGGGGAAATTACTTTTAAAGAAGCGGCTAAAAAATATTCTGATGATGAAGAAACCAGCGGAGATGGCGGACAATTAATCAATCCAGAAACAGGAGATAGCAGATTTGAATTGACAAAGATAGATCCGCGCATGTATAGCGAAGTAAAAAGACTAAAAGAAGGCGAAATTTCTCGTCCACTTTCTGATCAAACCAGAACTGGACAAAAATATTATAAGATTATTACAGTAACTGGTTTATATCCTGAACACGTTGCAGATTATTCAAAAGATTATACCAGAATTAAAGATTTTGCTTTAAGAAATAAGCAAAGAAAAGAAATTCACAAATGGAGAAAAGATGAAATTGATGATACTTATATTAAAGTAAGTGGAGATTATAAAGATTGTGAATTTCAATCGAATTGGTTAAAAAATTAAAAGCTTTAAAATTAATTATGTCAGAGGTAAAATCAGTTGAAATCTTAGTAAATAAATACGCTCAACTCAGAAAGGAAATCAGCAAGGTTATTATTGGACAAGACCAAGTGATTGAAGAAATTTTGATTTCTGTTTTTTCTGGAGGTCATGCTTTATTAGTTGGTGTTCCTGGATTGGCAAAAACCTTGATGGTCAACACAGTTTCCAAAACTTTGGGATTAGATTTTAATAGAATTCAATTTACACCAGACTTAATGCCCAGTGATATTTTGGGTGCTGAAATTTTAGATAAAAACAGAAATTTTAAATTTATAAAAGGCCCTGTTTTTTCTAATATTATTTTAGCTGATGAAATCAACAGAACACCACCAAAAACACAAGCTGCACTTTTAGAAGCTATGCAGGAAAAATCTGTGACCATTGCTGGAAAACAATATAAATTAGCTGAACCTTATTTTGTTTTAGCTACACAAAACCCGATTGAACAAGAAGGAACTTATCCTTTACCAGAAGCACAATTGGACCGTTTTATGTTTTCTATATTCTTAAATTATCCAAGTTTTCAAGAAGAAGTTGAGGTGGTAAAAAGCACTACAACAGATTATAAAGCTGAAGTAAATCCTTTGTTTTCTGCACAAGAAATTGTGGATATTCAACAATTGGTCAGGAAAGTTCCAGTTTCTGATAATGTAATAGAATATGCGGTAAAATTAGTTTCTAAAACACGACCAAACGGAGAAAATGCCCCACAAATTGTAAAAGAATACATCGATTGGGGCGCTGGACCAAGAGCTTCACAAAACTTAATTTTAGCAGGAAAAACCCATGCCCTACTCCACGGAAAATATTCTCCAGATATTGAAAATATTCAAGCGGTTGCCAATGGAATTTTAAGACATAGAATTGTTAGAAATTATAAAGCCTCAGCAGAAGGACTTACCGAAGAAGATATTATTAAAGAATTGTTGTAAATTAAATGAAAAATAAATCCCTTAAAGGGGTTTGAAACCCTTTAAGGGATGCTATATAATCACAAGTTAAACTCTAAGTTTTTAATTAAATTTATTCATTAGCTTTTCAACTTCTCTTTTACTTTCTTTTCTGCAGTTTCTACAGCAACCTGGCCATTCATCAATAAAGGCAACAACCAATCTCGTAAAGATGCTAATTCTTGATTTTGATTATTATTTATTTTAAACTCTTCTATAATTGGATCAATTAATTTATTAAATTTTTTAAAAATATTTTCATTATTTGAAAAAGATAATGGAAAAGTTTCTAAAGAACTTTCCCATTTTGCATAAGGTATAGAAGAACCTGTAGAAAAATCCGAAGCATATTTAATAGTTTCACTTCTATTTATAGTGAAAAGCAAAAAATTTTTATGTGTTTTTTCAAAAGGTCTTAATACCATCATTGTACTTCTTGAAATCCCATTGGAAATAGCATTACACACCCGATGAAAATAGACACGCATTGCTCCTATAAGTATATCATCTTCTAAAAATCTAATTAAACTTGATTTTGCCTTTATTCTATTTTCGTACTCAAAATAATATAAAGATTTTAAAGGCATTTTATCTATAGGTAAATATGGTAACTCTTTATAATCTGTTGGCTTTATATTATCTTTAACTTCAAATAATAATTCTTTCAATTTCTTCACCTCCCATCCTTCCGGGATTTCTCGTTTTAGTTTTTTGTTATACACCATTTTTCCGCCGGAAGATTTATAAGGTTTTCCTTCTTTATTCGGGAAATCAAACTGCACAAACCAATAATCATAAATGGTTTTTGCCATTTCTTCTAAGGTTGCATTTATTTGATGATTCAGCTCAATTTTATTGTCTAATGCAGAAAGTATGGAGGCGATTTTTTGTTGGGTGGAAAGATTAGGTAGTTTTACTTTTATCTGATAATAAGAATTAAAAGTCATACTGGGTACACCTGTTCCTGAGTTAAGATTACTTAAATCTAATAATCTTAAATAATAATATAAATAATAAGGTATAGCTTTTTCTTTATTAAGAACAGTATAATATGTTGTATCTACTGTCCAAAATTTTTCTTTTACATATTGAATATTAGATAAAGTACCTTTACGAGGCAATAAAATACTTTCATCATCATAAAGATAATTATCAATATAACGCATTATTCCTCCACTTCCATAAACGGGATAAACACCTTTATTTTCATTTTTATGATCTTTCCCATTTTTAATTTCTAAAAGTTCTTTTAAAAAATACTCTTTCATTATAATTTCTTGCTTAACCTATTTAAAATCTTGCTTAGCATTTGTAAGCTCTTTATTTACAGTATTATACGGTTCTTATTTTTGCCTTGCTTATTCTTGCTTAAATCTTGCTTAATTTATTTTTTCACTTGTTTATCAACTGCAAACCCTTAATAATAAACCACTTATAACTAAATTTAAAACCTTGCTTATAAGGTTTATTATCTTGCTTAAAATTTATTTATCATTTTTGAAAACGATATAAAGCATTAATATCTCGTTTTTTTTCACTTAGTTTTTCAATTATTTTTGCTTGCATAAAATTTTTGAGATAACTTCTTATCGTATTAGAATTAATACCGACATATTCTGTTAATTGTGCAAGCGTTGCCTCTTGGTTGGTAAATAAATAATTTAATATTTTCTGTTGGGTCTCGTTATATTCTGATAAATTGGCTCCTATCTTATTTATTACCTTTTCATTAATAGTTTTAGAATGTTCACTAATTTTATTGCGTAAAGTCAAATAAACATTTCTATGAACTACTTTGTATTCTGGAGTAGAAAGCATAGACTCTTCCATTGATTCATAAATTCTTGATACGCCTTCATTTAATTGTCTAACATATCCCATATCTTCTAAAATTCTTGCAACTCGTGGGTTTCTTGAAAAACGTTCTGTTCTAATATTTTCAACGGTAACTTGAGCAGGAAGAGGACCACTATTACTAATTTCTAAATGATCATCAAAATGTTTTATATAAATAGCGCTTCCTTGAATATTATATGATCGATGACACAAAGCATTAACAATACCTTCTAACCAAGCATCTTCTGGATACTCTTTTACATTTCTAAAACGCCCG
>Ga0079226_10001991_pt1 | contig 15675 bp, 13 predicted proteins | sample Poulit2014_FD_76345 | JGI IMG/M metagenome (GOLD analysis project Ga0079226, IMG submission 76345) | Agricultural soil microbial communities from Georgia to study Nitrogen management - Poultry litter 2014 | ecosystem: Environmental > Terrestrial > Soil > Agricultural land | place: USA: Georgia...
CAAACCTATTTGACTGACAGTGTGACCCAAACTCACCACGCCAATTTAGCCTTATTTCCGTGTATGCGCTATCATTGTATGTATTTTTGACTGAATTATAAATATTTGTACAATTAAGTGCATTTTATCGGCAAATGGTTTAAAATAGCTAATGTTGTTTAAATTCGAACAAGTGAATATTGTATTGCTTGGATAAATATTTTAAATTATGATAAAATTCAGACAAAGAATGAGGTGATGATATTTACGTCAGTGACTTTTTAAGGATGCTTAAGTATCAGCGCAATTTTTCAGATCATTCTATTAGAAGTTATGATAATGATATTCATGAATTCATAACTTTTTTAAAGACAGAAAGTTTATCAGTACCAGCATTTAAATATATTGATGCAAGAAATTACCTGGCAATGCTGTACGGGAGAGGCTTGGAAAAATCGAGTGTCTCCAGAAAGATATCGACGCTCCGAAGCTATTATAATTATTTAGCTGACAGGGACTGCGTCGATATTAATCCGTTTGCGGCTTTGCCGTTTCCGAAAAAAGAAGCAGTGCTGCCTGACTTTTTATATCCGAATGAAATTGAAGCGCTCTTTGATTCACTGGATGCTGATCATAAGATGTATGAAAGGGATTTGGCGATTCTAGAGCTGCTTTACGCAACAGGAATGCGTGCATCTGAATTAATCGGGCTTAGATTAAGCGATATTGATTTTACAGTGCAGGTGATTCGGGTATTGGGTAAAGGAAGGAAATGGCGGGTTGTGCCGTTTCACGACCGTGCAGCGGAGGCATTGAAAAACTATGTGGATATATACAGCGAAGACATACTCAAAAATGATGCGATGTGGGTCAATCACAGAGGCGGACCGCTGACTGTACGCGGACTGCGTCATATTATTGATATGGTTGTTAAACGCAGCGCACTTCATCTCGATATTCATCCGCATACTTTCAGGCACACGTTTGCAACACATTTACTGAACAACGGAGCAGATTTACGGGCAGTGCAGGATTTGCTCGGCCACGAGTCTTTATCGACTACGCAGCGCTATACGCATGTAACGACTGAACAGCTTAAAAAGACTTATTTAAATGCACACCCGAGTAATAAGAAGAGGTGACATAATTGACGACGATTTTTGCGATTAAACACAAGGACAACATGGCTATGGCTGGAGACGGTCAAGTAACGCTCGGTAATCAGGTCGTAATGAAACATACGGCGAGAAAAGTACGCCGCCTGTTCAACGACCAGGTGATTGCCGGCTTTGCAGGCAGTGTAGCAGATGCTTTTACGCTGAGCGAAAAGTTTGAAGCGAACTTACACGAGTACAACGGCAATTTACAGCGTGCAGCTGTGGAACTGGCTAAAGAGTGGCGGGGGGATAAAATTCTCCGCCAGCTGGAAGCAATGCTGATTGTCATGGATAAAGACAATCTGCTGCTCGTTTCAGGTACGGGCGAGGTCATCGAACCGGATGACGGCATTCTCGCAATCGGTTCAGGCGGCAACTACGCGCTGGCAGCCGGCCGTGCACTTAAAAAACACGGTTCGGATCTCAGTGCTGAAACGATTGCCAGAGACAGCCTGACTTTAGCGAGTGAGATCTGTGTGTTTACTAACAGTAATATAATAGTAGAAACAATCGATTAAAAGAGAGCGTGAAATAAATGTCAAACAACAATCTTTCTCCAAAAGAAATTATAGCACGGCTCGATGAAAGTATTGTCGGCCAGTCGGAAGCGAAGCGAAAAGTAGCGATCGCAATGCGCAACCGTTACAGAAGAATGCTGCTCGATGATGAATTAAAAGAAGAAGTGATTCCGAAAAATATTCTGATGATTGGACCGACAGGTGTCGGTAAAACTGAAATTGCAAGACGGATTGCTAAAATTACCGGCAGCCCGTATACGAAAGTTGAAGCGACTAAGTATACTGAGGTCGGCTACGTTGGCCGCGATGTTGAATCGATGGTCAGAGATCTGGTCGACAGTGCTGTCCGTATGGTTAAAGATCAAAAGAAAAACGAAGTGGCAGAAGATGCTGAGAATTTAGCTAATGAACGATTGACAGGCCTGCTGGCTCCGGGGCGTAAGAAAAAGAAACCGGAAAGCAATAATCCATTCGAAATGCTGATGAACCAGCAAAATCAAGATGATGAAGTAGAAGAGGTCGATGATTCTATCCGCTTAAAACGTCGGGATATTAAGTCTCAACTCCTCGCCGGCCAGCTGGAAGAGGAAAAGGTTACGATTGAAGTGGCCGAAAGTTCTAATCAGCTCGGTATGATGATGCCGGGCATGGATAACAACGGTATGGGTGACATGTTGCAGAACTTAATGCCTAAGAAAAAACAAAAACGGACGATGACTGTTAAGCGGGCGCGTCAGTACTTAATCGATGAAGAAGCTGAAAAACTGATCGATATGGATAACGTCAACGATGAAGCAATACAGCTGGCAGAAACGACAGGTATTATCTTTATCGATGAAATCGATAAAATTGCCAAAGGCAGCCAAAACTCAGGAGATGTTTCCCGTGAAGGGGTACAAAGAGATATACTGCCGATTGTCGAAGGTTCTACTGTTCAGACGAAATACGGTTCGATTAAAACAGATTATATTCTCTTTATCGGTGCCGGCGCATTCCACGTTGCCAAACCGAGCGATCTGATTCCTGAATTGCAGGGGCGTTTCCCGCTCCGCGTTGAACTGAATAAACTGACGACAGACGACTTTGAAAGAATTTTAAAAGAACCTAAAAATTCATTGCTTCAGCAGTACGAAGCACTGCTGAAAACTGAAGATGTTACGGTGTCATTTACAGATGAAGCAATCAGAGCACTGGCTGAGATTGCTTACAAGGTGAATTCATCGACAGACGATATCGGTGCACGCCGTCTGCATACCATTTTGGAAACACTGCTCGAAGAATTGCTGTTTGAAGCGAGCGGCATGCAGGGTGCACATGTTGAAATTACTAAGCAGTACGTCGATTCAAAACTTGACCATATTTCTACAGACAAAAACTTAAGCGAATTTATTTTATAATTAACAGGAGTGAAATATCATGCCAACCTTATTACAAAAAACACGTGAAATTAATAATTTAATCCAGGGCAGTTCAAACATTAAAGTCGATTTCGAAGAAGTCGCAGATAAGTTAAGCCGTATTTTGGAATGTAATACATTTATCGTTTCAAAAAGAGGTAAACTGCTCGGTATTGGTGTCGTACAGACTATTGAAAATGAACGTATCGTCGACATGCTCGACAACAGACAGTTCCCTGAATACTATGTGAAGCAAATTATGCGCATTACTGAAACGCGCGAAAACATTGCCTTTGAAGATGACTTAACAATTTTCCCGGCGGAAGATCCATATCAGGATTCTGAAACTTGTATCGTGCCGATTTACGGCGGAGGCAACCGTCTCGGTACTTTAGTGCTTGGCCGCAGAGAAAATGAATTCTCTGAAGATGATTTAGTGCTTGCTGAATATGCAGGAACTGTTGTCGGTATGGAAATTCTGCGTGAGAAAAATGAAGAAGTTGAACAAAAAGCACGCGATAAAGCGAGTATTGCTATGGCAATCCGTTCTTTATCTTACTCAGAACGCGAAGCAATCGAGCATATCTTTGATGAACTCGATGCAGATGAAGGTTTGCTCGTTGCGTCTAAAGTGGCTGACCGTGTCGGTATTACGCGTTCAGTTATCGTTAACGCCCTCCGCAAACTTGAAAGTGCAGGCGTAATTGAATCCCGTTCATTAGGTATGAAAGGGACATTTATCAAAGTTAAAAAAGAAGACTTCCTGCCGGAACTTCGCAAAGAGAGTTAAGCTTGCAGCCAAAGAAAATATGTGATATAGTATTAATCGGTCAAAAGACCAAATACACACAGCAAAGTATGGGAGTAACCGGTGCCTGAAGCAGGTGGTTATTCAGCACGATGCTGGAGGTATAAACCAATTAGGAGGAAACAAATCATGGCAGTAATTACTATGAAACAATTGCTTGAAGCAGGTGTACATTTCGGACACCAGACACGCCGCTGGAACCCTAAGATGAGCAGATACATCTTCACGGAACGTAACGGCATCTACATTATCGACTTACAAAAAACAGTTAAGAAAGTTGCAGAGGCTTACGACTTCGTTAAGTCAATCTCTGAAGAAGGCGGACAAGTTCTGTTCGTTGGTACTAAAAAACAAGCACAGGATGCTATAAAAGAAGAAGCTGAACGTGCAGGGCAGCTTTACGTTAACCAGCGCTGGTTAGGCGGTATCCTTACTAACTACCAAACAATCAGAAAACGTATTAAGAGAATTTCTGAAATTGAAAAAATGGAAGCTGACGGTATCTTCGAAGTACTTCCTAAAAAAGAAGTTGTTGAACTGCGTAAAGAATATGCACGTTTAAACAAATTCTTAGGCGGTATCCGCAACATGAAGAAAATGCCTAGTGCTATTTTCATCGTTGACCCTCGTAAAGAGCGCAACGCAATTGCAGAAGCTAAAAAACTTGGAATTCCTATCGTCGCAATGGTCGACACTAACTGTGATCCGGACGAAGTTGACTACGTTATCCCTGCTAACGACGACGCAATCCGTGCCGTTAGACTGATGACAAGCAAAATGGCAGACGCTGTTTTAGAAGGTCAGCGCGGAATTTCTGATGAAGAAGTTGCAGCAGAACAAAATATCGACTTAAAAGAAGATGAAAAAGAAGAAGCTTCAGCTGAGACTAAAGAAGAAAACGCACAATAATTAATTGAAATCTTGGTGATAAGCGTAATACTTATCACCTTTTTTAAAACAATTATATGGAGGACTGAACAATGGCTATTTCAGCAAAATTAGTTAAAGAATTACGTGAAAAAACAGGCGCTGGCATGATGGATTGTAAAAAAGCGCTAATCGAAACTGATGGAGATCTCGACAAAGCAGTCGACTACCTCCGTGAAAACGGTATTGCGAAAGCAGCTAAAAAAGCTGACCGCATTGCTGCAGAAGGTGCTGTTTACATTACTTCTGAAGGCAATGAAGCAGTAATCGTTGAAATTAACTCTGAAACAGACTTTGTTGCACGTAACGAAGCGTTCCAGACACTTGTTAAAAACATCGCATCTCACATCCTTGCAACTAAACCTGCAGATGTTGAAACTCTATATAACTCAGAAATTGATGGTGAAAGTGTTACTTCAGTAATGAATAACGCTGTAGCAACAATTGGTGAGAAATTAAGCATCAGACGTTTCACTGTAGAAACTAAAACAGATAACGACGCATTCGGCCAGTACATGCACATGGGCGGACGCATCGGTGTGTTAACTGTTGTTGAAGGTACAACTGATGAAGAAATTGCTAAAGACGTTGCTATGCACGCTGCAGCACTTAACCCTAAATATGTATCTCGTGAAGATGTTGATCAGTCTGAACTTGATCACGAACGTGAAGTATTGCGTCAGCAAGCTTTAAACGAAGGTAAACCTGAAAAAATCGTCGACAAGATGGTTGAAGGAAGAGTTCGTAAGTTCTTAGAAGAAATCTGCATCGTTGATCAGCCGTTTGTTAAAGACTCTGATCAGACTGTACAGCAATATCTAAATACTAAAAATGCATCACTGCGTTCTTTCGTACGTTACGAACTTGGTGAAGGTATGGAAAAACGCGAAGAGAACTTCGCTGATGAAGTATTAGGACAAGTTAAAAAATAAATTTATTTAAAAGACACTTCGGTGTCTTTTTTTCTAAGTAATAAATTCAATGAAAAGGATTGAAAAACATGGCTGAAACTTCTAAATTTAATCGTATCGTACTAAAGCTCAGCGGAGAAGCGCTTGCTGGTGACGATGGTTTTGGGATCAACCCGGTAGTCATTAAAAACATTGCGTCACAAGTGTCTGAAGCACAGAAAATGGGCGTAGAAATGGCAATTATCGTCGGCGGCGGAAATATTTGGCGCGGAAAAGTAGGCAGTGATCTCGGTATGGACAGAGGGACTGCTGATTATATGGGCATGCTTGCAACAGTTATGAATTCTTTAGCTTTGCAGGACAGTTTAGAGCAGCTCGGTCATGAAACGAGAGTGCTGACTTCAATTGAAATGAAGCAAGTTGCTGAACCTTATATTAGAAGACGTGCGATTCGTCACCTTGAAAAAGGCCGCATCGTTATATTTGCAGCAGGTATCGGCAATCCGTACTTCTCAACTGACACGACAGCAGCACTTCGTGCAGCAGAAATCGAAGCAGATGTTATCCTGATGGGTAAAAATAACGTCGACGGCGTTTATTCTGCAGATCCGAAACACGATTCCTCAGCTGTTAAATACGAAAATCTGACTTACATTGAAATGTTACAGGAAAATCTTCAGGTGATGGATGCGACTGCATCATCATTCTGTATGGACAACGACATCCCGCTTGTGGTATTTTCAATTACAGAAGAAGGTAATATTAAACGTGCTGTTTCCGGTGAAACGATCGGCACTAAAATTACGAAGCAATAGGAGAAGATATTAAAATGAGTGAATCCGTTCTGAAAACATCTGAAGGTAAGATGTCAAAAACAATTGACAGTCTGCAGCGTGAACTTGCATCTATCCGTACAGGTGCTGCAAATTCAAGCATGCTTGACCGTGTAAATGTGGATTACTACGGTGCACCAACACCGCTTAATCAGCTGGCAAGCATTACTGTTCCTGAAGCGCGTATGATTGTTGTTACACCATACGATAAAAGCTCTGTTGACAGTGTCTTAAAAGCAATCCAAATGGCAGACCTTGGTGTCAACCCTACGAGTGACGGTACTTTAATCCGTATTACTGTACCTCAGCTGACAGAAGAACGCCGTAAAGAGTTTGTTAAAGATGCGCGTAAAGAAGGCGAAAACGCTAAAGTTGCCATCCGTAACGTGCGCCGCGATTCCAACGATGAACTGAAAGCGTCTGAAAAAGACGGCAATATTACAGAAGATGAGCTGAGAAGTCTGACTGATGACGTTCAGAAATTGACTGATAAGTACATTGCAGAAATCGATAAAATTTGCGACGCAAAAGAACAAGATATTCTTGCAGTATAATTACTCAAACAGGTAAGGGGACTTACCTGTTTTTTTATTATATAACTATGTTAAAATAAAATAATTGAAGAAGTATATTAAAATTAACTACAGATACATATTTGGCACGGAGGATTGTCATGTTTAAAGCCACTAAAGATAAATCCCTGATTGAGAGACCAGTACCTGAACATATTGCAATGATTATGGATGGTAACGGCAGATATGCAAAGTTGCGCAATTTACCGCGCATAAAAGGTCATTATGAAGGAATGCAGAATGTTAAGCGCATCGTCAGACATGCTGCGGATATTAATCTCAAATATTTAACGCTCTATGCGTTTTCAACAGAAAATTGGGCACGGCCAAAAAGCGAGGTTAACTACCTGCTTAAATTGCCGACCGATTTTTTAAGTACATTTTTGCCTGAATTAATTGAGAAAAATGTAAAAGTAAAAACGATTGGTGATTTCGAAGCCTTGCCAAAACATACGCGTAAAGCTGTCAGCACAGCAATTGATAAAACTGCTGAAAATACGGGGCTCACTCTTGTTTTCGCTTTAAATTACGGCGGCCGAGATGAATTAATCGGCGCAGTAAAAGATATTGCAGCTGATATATCTGCAGGCAAACTGCAGGCCGATAATATTGACAGCAAAACGATCGATGATTATCTGATGACTAAAAATATGCCGGATCCTGAAATGATCATTAGAACTTCAGGTGAATACCGGCTGAGTAATTTCTTATTATGGCAGGCGTCATACAGCGAACTGTTCTTTTCAAATACGCTGTGGCCGGAATTTTCCACCGATGAACTGGATGATTTAATTCTTCAGTATCAAAAGCGGGAACGGCGTTTTGGAGGCTTAAATGAGGAGGATGCTATAGATGAAGACTAGAACAATAACTGCAGTAATTGCACTGCTGTTATTTTTGCCGATTGTCATTATGGGTTCCTGGCCGCTTTTAGTATTAGTCTACCTCATGGCGATTACGGGTTTGTATGAAATACTAAAGATGAACAGGATTCATACATTTTCTTTGCCGGGCATTTTATCGTTAATCGCCTTGTGTATGGTATTAATTCCGCAGGAGTCCTATTCTCCGAACATTGCTGAATACCAGCTGGAAATAATCGTTGGACTGGCATTAATAATGCTGTCGACGACTGTGGTATCTAAAAACAGATTTACATTCGTTGATATGGGCTTTTGCGTCCTTGCAGTCGCATACATCGGTATCGGCTTCATGTATTTCTTTGAGACACGGGAAGCTGGTTTAATTTATATTTTATATGCACTCCTGATCGTCTGGCTGACTGATTCAGGTGCTTATATATTAGGCAAGGCTTTCGGCAGACGTAAATTGTGGCCGCAGATCAGCCCGAATAAGACAATCGAAGGCTCGGTCGGCGGTACGCTGGTTTCAGTCATTATACCGATAGTCTTTGTGTCCTTCGGCGTAATGGAAGGTTCACTCTGGCTGTTAATTCCATTTACTATTGTCCTCAGCATATTTGGGCAGATGGGCGACCTTGTTGAGTCTGCTTTAAAACGTCACTTTGACGTTAAAGATTCAGGTACATTTTTACCGGGACACGGCGGTATTTTAGACCGCTTTGACAGTTTCATCTTCGTGCTTCCTCTGATGAACATCTTACCGATTATTTCATAATAACAGGTGAATTCTATGATAAAAACAATCTCAATACTCGGAGTGACCGGCTCGATCGGCAGCCAGGCACTCGATGTCATTAAAAATAATCCGGAGCACTTTAAGCTCGGTGCAGTGTCTGCCGGAAGAAATATTAAGCAGCTGCAGGAAGTGTTAAGGGATTTTAATCCGCCGCTCGTTTCGGTGCAGGATGAAAATGATGCTGCAGCGCTGCAAAAAGACTATCCTCATATTGAATTTACATATGGGGAACAGGGCCTCAATCAAGTTGCAGTTTATAATTCAGACCTTTTATTAACAGCAATTTTAGGCAGTGTCGGACTCCGTCCGACGCTTATGGCTATAGAAGCGGGCATCGATATTGCGCTCGCTAACAAGGAAACTTTAGTCGCTGCCGGCGATATCGTAATGAATGCAGCACGCGAAAATAATGTAAATATTATTCCTGTAGACTCAGAACATTCAGCACTTTTCCAATGTTTAAAAGGGGAAAATGAAAAAGAAATCAGTCAAATTATCATTACAGCCAGCGGCGGATCTTTTAGAGATTTAAATAGAACAGCACTTCATTCAGTGACGCTGAAAGATGCTTTGAATCATCCAAACTGGTCTATGGGCCAAAAGATTACTATCGATTCTGCCACTATGATGAACAAGGGTTTTGAAGTCATAGAAGCAAAACATTTATTCGATGTAGAAGTTTCACAAATTACTACTCTGCTGCACAAAGAAAGCATCGTTCACTCTATGGTGGAGGTTATCGATAATAGTATTATGGCGCAGCTTGGCAACTCGGATATGAGAACGGCGATCCAGTATGCATTTACCCATCCAAAGAGAATTCATAAAAATAATCCATTATCTATGAATGAATTAACACAGCTGAATTTCAAACCAATGGATTTTGACCGCTTTAAAATGTTAAAATTCGCTTATGATGCGCTGGAAGCAGGAGGTACTCTGCCGACTGTGATGAATGCGGCTAACGAATTTGCAGTGGCTGAATTTTTACAGGGCAGAATTAAGTTTTTGGAAATTGAAGAAATTGTTGAAGAACGTATGCTGCAACACAATAATATTCAAAATCCTGATTTAGAAACGATCCTCGAACTTGACGCGCGCTACAAATCGAATATGAGGTGAAATAAGTGGCAGGTATTTTAGCATTTATAGTTGTTTTCGGTCTCTTGGTTACCGTGCACGAATTCGGTCATATGTTCTTCGCAAAGCGCGCAGGTATTATGTGTCCCGAATTTGCGATTGGTATGGGACCGAAAATCTTTTCATATAAATACAACGATACACAGTACACCGTACGGCTTTTGCCGATCGGCGGTTACGTCAGAATGGCTTCAAAAGATATGGAAGTCAACCCGCTGAATGCAGGAATGCGTATCAATATTAAATTAAACAGTAATGATGAAATTACACACATACTGCTGGATGATAAACACAACTTCCAGCAAGTTGAAGAAATCGAAGTCACAGACAGTGATATTTCAGAAAAAATGTATGTCACGGGTCTTAAACTGAATGATAATACAGAACGGACGTATTATTTCAGCGACGAGTGCTATTTCGTTGAAAACTCTGAGCTTGAAAGAATTGCCCCCGTATCTGAAAGATTTGAAACGAAAAGCGTCTGGGCGCGTTTCTTAACACTGTTTGCCGGTCCTTTGTTCAATTTCCTGCTGGCTTTTGTCTTGTTTACAATACTTTTCTTTATACAGGGGAAACCAGTAGATGAACCGATTGTCGGTACAGTCGTTGAAGATACTCCTGCAGCTGAGATTAACTTAGAGTCAGGTGACCGCATCGAGTCTATAGACGGCAATGAAGTCGACAGCTGGGCACATATGACTCAGCTGATCCAGGAAGGCGAAGGGAACCCTCAGGAACTCGTTATCGCTTCGGGAGACGATACGCGGACTGAAACTTTGGAGCCGGTCGTTGAATCGACGGAATTGCCTGACGGCACGGTACAGGAAAGACTGATTATCGGTGTCGGCAGAGATTTCGAAAGCGGCATTATCGCTCCAATTTGGTGGGGCATACAGGAAACTGTATCCAGCATGTCATTAATCTTTGAACTCGTCGTCAATATGATCGGTACAATTTTTGCCGGCACTTTCAGTTTTGATATGCTGAACGGCCCGGTCGGTATTTATAAAGTGACAGAGTCAGTTGCGTCTCAGGGTATTTTAGTACTGATGAATTTTACTGCACTGCTCAGCGTAAACTTAGGTATAATGAACTTGCTGCCGATTCCGGCACTGGACGGCGGACGGATACTGTTCGTCTTGTACGAAGGTATTTTCAGACGTCCTTTAAACAGAAAAGTCGAACTGAATATCCAGCTAATCGGCGTACTGTTTGTTCTGGTTATTATGGTGCTTGTCACCTGGAATGATATAAAAACATTTTTCTTATAGGAGTGAAATAATATGAGGCAATCACAAATGTTTATCCCGACACTTAGGGAAACACCAACAGAAGCCGAAAGTTTAAGTCATCGCCTGATGTTGAAATCAGGCATGATTAAACAGCTCGCACGCGGTATATACGCATATTTGCCAATTACACAGCTGGTGCTGAATAATATTCAGGATATAGTACGCGAGGAAATGATGAACATCGGCGGTGCAGAAGTACATCTGCCGGTGCTGCATCCGCGTGAATTATGGGAAGAATCAGGCAGATGGGACGCATACGGTAAAGAACTGATGAGAGTCAGCGACCGTCACGACAGAGAATTCGCTCTTGGACCAACACATGAAGAAGTCATCACCGCTCTCGTGCGCGATGAATTAAAAAGTTATAAAAAACTTCCTTTAACATTGTTCCAGATTCAAACAAAATTCCGCGATGAATTGAGACCGAGATTCGGCCTATTGCGCGGACGCGAGTTTATTATGAAAGATGCATACTCCTTCCATATCGATGAAGAATCGCTCGATCAGACATACCGGGATATGTACGATGCCTACAGCCGCATCTTTACACGACTGGATTTAAACTTCCGGGCAGTTGAAGCGGACGGCGGTTCTATCGGCGGCAGCCATACACATGAATTTATGGCGCTGGCAGATATCGGTGAAGATACGATTGTTTATACAGATGAGAGCAGCTATGCTGCCAATATTGAAAAAGCAGAATGTTCAGCACCTGCTGAAAGCAGCAGTGAGGCCATGCTTGAAACAGAAAAAATTGCAACGCCGGATATTCAAACAGTTAAAGAACTGGCGGATTTCTTAAAGACAGATTTAACTTTGACGACGAAAACTATGGTCGTTAAAACAGATGACGGTTTAAAAATGATCGTCATCCGCGGTGATCAGGAATTAAATGATGTGAAAGTGAAAGCCTACTTTAATTCTGAAATTATAGAAATGGCAGAAGATGCGGAAATTACAGCTGAACTGAATGCATCACCAGGTTCATTAGGCCCTGTAAATTCTTCAATTCCTGTATATTTAGATTATCAAGTGGCAGCGATGAGAAATTACCCTGTCGGTGCTAATGAAACTGGTTATCATCTATTAAATGTTAACCATGACCGTGATTTTGAAGCTTCAGGTATTTCTGACTTCAGATTTATTAATGAAGGTGAAATCGTTGCTGACGGCTCAGGTCCTGCTAAATTTATGCGGGGGATAGAAGTCGGTCAGGTGTTTAAACTTGGTACGAAGTACTCGGAGTCCATGAACTTTAATGTGCTGGATCAGAACGGCCGTGCCAAACCTGTATTGATGGGCTGTTACGGTATTGGAATTTCAAGGGTACTTTCTGCAATTGTCGAAGGTCATCATGACGATAAAGGAATCTACTGGCCTAAATCAGTCACACCTTTTGATATTCATGTCATTACAGCGAATACCAAAGACGAAACAATTACGAATACTGCTGATGAAATTTACGATATTTTATCGAAAAATCACAAAGTATTGTACGATGATAGAAATGAACGTGCAGGCGTTAAATTTGCCGACTCAGAACTGATCGGACTGCCTGTAAGAATCGTCGTCGGCCGCGGTGCGAAAGACGGAATCGTTGAAGTAAAAGGCCGTCAGGACGAAGAATCGGCAGAAGTAAACATTACAGAACTAACATCATATCTGGCAGACAATGACTACGCGTAAATCTAAGATTTACGCGTTTTTCTAAGCAGACCGCTTAGATTTGGATATGGAATTTTTAAACGGGAGTGTTTTCTAATTGGAAAGCCAAGATAAATTAAAAGTTTTACTTGAACAGGCAAACATTACTCAGAATAACTATTTAGAAAATGCCGAACTGTCACGCATTGTTGTCGATGATGATGCGCGTATTTGGCAGTTTCATTTAAAAACAGACCGCATTATACCGAGTGCGCTCTACCAATTGATGAGTACCAGTATAAAAGAAGCATTTAAAGATATCGCAAAAACTGAGCTGATTATGGCAGCGGGTGAATTTGATGAACAGCTGGTTACCGATTACTTTCCGCTCGCTGTCAACAGTTTAACGATTAACGATAATATAAAACATCAGCTGGAAAGAACGCATAAATCACTCAAAGATGGTGTGCTTTATATCGCGGTTAAAAATGCCATTGAACAGTCTCATTTTAATAAACATATAAACGGCAATCTGTTAAACGCTTATAAATATTTCGGTATTCATTTAAACGGCCTTGAAGTGACAATTGATGATGACTTGCAGTCATCCCGCTCAGAAGCACTCGAAACACGGATTAATGACGAAAGAGAAGCGCTGATTACACAGTTTATCTCAGATCGGGAAAAGCAGGAAGAGCAGATGGAACGCCAGGGCAATGTGCCTAAACAAATCGGCAAACCTCAAACCTTTGACGGTGTGCGACCGCTGGAAAATATTTTTGATGAAGAATACAGCGTGAAAATTGAAGGACACATATTTTCTAAAGAAGTCCGCGATCTTAAAAGCGGCCGTAAAATACTGCAGCTGAAATTGACCGATTATACGGATTCAATTATGGCGAAAATGTTTTCCCGCCACGGTAAAAACGACGATGAAGTTTTCGACGTGCTGGAAGCGGGAGACTGGGTCATCATCGAAGGCCGAGTGGAATACGATGAATTCACTAAAGATATGGTTTTAAATATCCGCAACTTAACGGCGATTAATAAAAAAGCAAAACAGGATAGAGCAGATAAGAAACGCGTTGAGCTGCATTTGCATTCAACGATGAGCCAGATGGACGGCATGACGAGTATTACTGAATATATTAAACGTGCCAAACAGTACGGTCACTCTGCACTTGCAATTACCGATCATAATAATGTTCAGGCTTTCCCTGATGCTTTTAATGCAGTGGCTGGCGACGAAGATTTTAAAATGATTTTCGGTATGGAAGGTATGCTGGTCGATGACGGGGCACCGATTGCCTATCGGCCTCAGGATTATTCGCTGGATACGCATGAGTTTGTCGTGTTCGACGTTGAGACGACAGGTTTGTCGTCAAAATACGATTCGATTATTGAACTCGCCGGCGTAAAAGTGAGAAATGGTGAAGTAATCGATAAGTTTGAACGATTCAGCAACCCGGGTGAGAAATTGTCAGAACTGATAAAAGAAATTACGGGGATTACCGATGATATGCTCGTCGACGCGCCGGACATCAGCAGTGTCATTACCGACTTTAAAGAATGGGTGGGTGATGCGATTTTTGTTGCCCATAATGCGAGTTTTGATATGGGATTTATCGATGAAGCTTATGAAAAAGAAGGGTTTGGCAAATCAACAAATGGTGTCATCGATACGCTGGAATTATCGCGCACGATAAACACGAAAATGAAAAAACACGGCTTAAATATTTTGGCCAAGCAATATAACGTCGAATTAACTCAGCATCACAGAGCGATATACGATGCTGAGGCAACGGCTTATATTTTTATTAAAATGATGGCGCAGATTAAACGCGACTACGGGATTGTCAACCATAAGGATATTAATTCGAGTCTGTCCAACAGCGATTCTTATAAACGCGCCATGCCTACGCACGTTTCAATTCTTGTTCAGAACAATACGGGACTTAAAAATCTGTTTAAAATTGTCAGCTTATCCTTAACTGAACACTTTTATAAGACACCGAGAATTAAACGCCAGGTTCTTGAGGCACACAGAGAAGGGCTCTTGATCGGCAGTGCCTGCGATAACGGTGAGGTCTTTACGGCGATGATGCAAAAATCATACGAGGAAGCGAGAGATAAAGCGCACTTCTACGATTATCTTGAAGTTTTCCCTAAACCGCTGTATCAGCGTCTTTTAGACAGGGAAGTGGTACGCGACGAAAAAACGCTGGAAGAAATTATTGAAAATATAATTAAACTCGGTAAAGAACTTGATAAAACAGTAGTTGCGACAGGTAATGTGCATTATCTGGAAGAATCGGATAAATTATCCCGGGATATTTTAGTTAAATCAAATCCGGGTAATCCATTGTCACGCGGCAATTTGCCTGAAGCGCATTTTCGTTCAACAGAAGAAATGCTGGAATTATTCGACTTTCTGGATGAAAAAACGGCATTTGAAATCGTCGTAGAAAACACCCAGAAGATCGCGAATATGATCGACCGCGTTGAAGTCATTAAAAAAGATCTGTTCCCGCCGAAAATTGACGGTGCAGAAGAAGAAATCAGACAGATGAGCTACGATAACGCTAAAGCTTTATACGGTGAAGACGTGCCGCAAATCGTCGTAGACCGTCTGGAGAAAGAATTGGAAAGTATTATCGGCAACGGTTTTGCCGTAATATACTTAATTTCTCATAAGCTCGTTAAACGCTCCCTCGACGATGGTTACCTAGTTGGCTCCAGGGGGTCTGTCGGCTCCAGTCTGGTAGCGACGATGACAGAGATTACCGAGGTCAATCCGCTGCCGCCGCATTACGTCTGTCCGGAATGTAAAGAATCAGA